>Ga0247738_10000357_pt1 | contig 18284 bp, 12 predicted proteins | sample UWRJL013104B2_FD_180936 | JGI IMG/M metagenome (GOLD analysis project Ga0247738, IMG submission 180936) | Plant litter microbial communities from Arlington Agricultural Research Station in Wisconsin, United States - UWRJ-L013-104B-2 | ecosystem: Environmental > Terrestrial > Plant litter >...
GGCGAGACTCGCGGCCGTATGGCGGAGATCGTGGGGAGTGACCTCTGGAAATGTCGGATCTTCCAGTCGGGCCCGCTGGACGGCCGACCAGAACCAGCCGACTCCGCTCTTCGGAGCCACCTTGTGGACGAATCCATCGCCAAAGACCAGCTGCTGCGGAGACTTGCCTGCGCACTCCGCAGCCAACAGCTCAGAGAGGAATGCGGGGTACGGAACGCTGCGGCGTTCATGCGTCTTAGGTGTTCCCACGACGATGCGGCCGCCGATGCTCACCGCGTTTTCCTGAATCAAGAGACGCCTTCGTCGGTCATCGACGGCCTCAACGCGGAGGCCCGTAGCCTCGCCCCAGAGCAGTCCGGTGTATGCGAGTGTGTAGATCAGGGTCGCGTGATTGCCGCGCAATTTCGAGATCAGCAACTCGACCTGTGCCGCTGAAAGGTACGCCCGCTTCTTCTTGGACTTTCGCGGTAGCTTGACGCCCCTCGCCGGGTTCACGGAGATCCGTCGATCTCGCACTGCAACATCCAGGATGGAGGCGAGCACGCCGTATGCGCGAAGAGTTACCGTCGCTGACTTCGGTTTGGAGGTTGGGCCGCCCGCAGCAAGCCGACTCAACCAGCCCTGTATCTCTGAGTGCTGAATCTCGGCGACTCGACGAGGGCCCCAGATCGGTTCGACGTGCACTCTCCAAGCGACCTCGATCGCTTTCAGCGAGGATGGCTTGAGATGCGCCTGATTCGCCAGCCAATCAGTACCAAGTTCGCGAATCGTCACTTTGCCTTGAGAGGGATCGACGTACTCCCCCTTTAGCGAGGTCACCACAACAGCCGCGAGGAATTCCTCGGCGTCACGCTTGCGCTTGAATCCTGCCTTCTCGCGATTTCGCCGTTCCGGGTCCCGGTAATGAGCTCGGTAGCGCTTGCCGTCCTTCGTCTCGTAGCTCGAGATACTTCCCATGTGTGCCCCTGACCCCCGGCTGACGATCCACGCGCCCGAGTCGATCCTAAAACCACAATCTGAGATGGGCCTTTCTAGCACTACCTATGTCGGTCCGTGCGCTGAGCAAGGGATCATGACCGTCACCCTGGCGTCCAGGTGCGGCAGGATAGCGGCCATGGACTACGACTTGGACTGCATGGCTTCTCCTGAGGCGGAGCCGACGCAGTTCGATCTCGATCGTCTTGGGCCAACCGAGTTCGAGCACATGATTCAAGCACTCGCGATCGCTGAGCTCGGTATCACTGTGACCACGTTCGGTGCGGGAAAGGATGGAGGTCGAGAAGCCACATTCGCCGGCAAGGTCGTGGCACCTCGTGACGCATCGTTGGCGCTATGGGATGGTTACGGGATTGTGCAGGCGAAAACAATCCGCTTCTCGGGGGACCCTGCCAAGAACGCGGAGATTTTGATCAGTTCTATCGGATCGGAACTGGGCCGCTTCATGCCGGCGAATGGGAACAAGCCGGAGCGGTCACCCAAACCCGACTACTACATAGTGGCAACAAACGCCCGGCTTTCACCCGCAGGTGCCGTCGGAGGGATCGACAGTCTCAAGGATCTTCTGACCAATCATGAAGTCGCGCTGCAAGGACATTCCGTCTGGCATTACGAGCACATATGCAGGCTCCTGGACATCCACGACGGTGTTCGCAAGACCTACGCAGGCTTCATAACTGCGGGAGATATTCTGAGCAAGCTGCACGAGATGTTAGACGCAAGCACTGCGCTCGTCGGTACTGCCCTTAAGTCTCATGCCGCGCTGCAGATTGCCGCACGCGAGGATCTCAAACTCGAGACGTCTGAGTTCAGTGGTACGGACAAGCTCGACTTGAGCGAGATCGCGATTGACCTGCCAGGTAGGACGCCGGACGAGAGTGACGTCATGGTGGTAAGGCACATTCTGACCGCCGGCGACGGATCGCTGCGCAACTCGGTGAGGGGGTCGCAGCCCTATGGATTCGTTGTCATTGGTGGTCCCGGGCAGGGAAAAAGTACTCTCGGTCAGATACTGTGCCAAACCTATCGAGTGGGACTTCTTAATGGGCTGACGACGTCGATCAGCCCAAAGGTCGATAGAGCGATCGCCAGAACCAAAGCCCGATTGATTGAGCTCAATCTGCCAATCCCTAGGAACCGAAGATGGCCGGCGTTTGTAGATCTTTCGGTCTTCGCAGACGAACTTGCATCACATCCCGAGATGACTGCAGTGGAGTTCGTTGCGAAGCAGTTGCGAAATCAGGGCGCGTCGATCGGACCCGCTCAGGTTGCTTCATGGCTTGCGAGCTGGCCTTGGGTGCTGGTGCTTGATGGCTTGGACGAGGTGCCCGCACGAGACAGCAGGTACGCTGTGATCCGAGCTCTTGATGCGCTGATCGTGGAGTCGCGTATGAGCGACTGGGATCTCTTGATCGTTTGCACGACGAGACCTCAAGGCTACGCCGGCGAATTCTCTGAACTGGACCCAGAGCAACTCGAGCTACGTAACCTGACGCCAAAGGAGGGTCTCGACTACGGTCGTCGAATCGTGAACAAAAAGTTCGCCGAAGATCCTGAGAAATCGGCCAAGGTACTGGCCCGTCTAACCGAGGCGAGCGAGCAAACTCACTCCTCAAAGCTCATGCAGACTCCACTTCAGGTGACGATCATGGAGTACTTGTTGGAGGAACTCACGGCTGTTCCGAGCACTCGGCATGAGTTGTTCGATGGCTTCTACAAAGCAATCTATGCACGCGAGAGCGGCAAGGCTGGACATCTCGGAAGCCTGCTCAAGTTGTACTCCGAGCAGGTGGAATGGGTTCACGAGCAGACCGCTCTATTCCTGCAGGTTCGCTCCGAAACAGTTGGAGCAGCCTCCGTGTCAGTGTCTGAGAAGAATGTGGTGGACCTCTTCGTAAGAAGGCTGCAGGAACAGGAATTCGATGAGTCTGAGATTGAGCGCCTATCGACTGAGCTTAACAAGGCCACCAAGGAGCGACTCGTACTTCTAGTTCCGCGAACCGAGGACCAGATCACATTCGAGGTCAAAAGTCTGCAGGAGTACATGGCCGCACGCGCTGTTACCACTGGAGACCCCGCTTCCGTGTTCGACCGATTGGATCTGCTCGCGCCCTCTGCGTACTGGCGGAATACCTGGCAGCTCGCAGCCGGCCGAATGTACTCAGAGCGCCCCCACGAGAGAGATGCACTGCTTGAGCGTCTTCGACGGCTCGATACTGGAACTCCCCTCGGACAGTTCCTCGGACTGGGCGCGCGTTTGGCAATCGACCTGCTGGAAGACGACTTTGCGCTCGCAGTACCCGCCCACCGCAAGTCGCTGCTGGCGCTCGCTATGACGCAGGTCAATCGGTGGGCAGGCCCGGACCTGAAGCGCCTTTCGGCTATCGCCCGTTCGGCTATGAACGGCACGGACCGCAACGCTCGAGCGCTGGTCGGCGACGCGATAGGCGAAGCGTTCAGCTCGACGGGCCGCGCCAAGATTAGTGCGGTAGCCGTCTTGCGTGACTGGCAAAAGGACTCCGGGGCCTCTGGCATCTTCGCGCGAACGCGCCTCGAGGGTGATTACTCCTGGCGGCCGAAGAATGATCATGCAGTGAGTCGCGCAAAGAGCTCGATCGCCGCGGTCTTGAGTGGCACCGTGGCGAGACGGGAGCTGTCCGAAGAGGAATCACACCTCTGGACGCGAGCACGAGCAAACCTGGATTCAATCTCCGTGGTTAACCCGGTGACTGCTGCGGAAGCTGTCACCGTAAGCCGAGCAGAATTGTCCGATCAACTTCCCACCCACCTTGTCCGAATGTTTGCAGATCCCCGTATGCAAGAGTTCCTGGTTTCGGTGGCGAACGCAGTTCCGGTAGAGAGCGCTCCGGCCGCCATCGTCCTCCGCCGAATTATGGGGAACGCGTTGCAATCAATACCCGTGGGGCACGAAGGCCTACTGTCGTCCCAAGGCTCGGGTCTCTTCTGAGGTCCGAGCCACCCCAGTGGGGTGCACTTGTTACTCCGTTGCTCGTGAGCTCACGATTTTCAGTGACAATCCGGCGCTAACGAGCGCCAGTAGATAGGCGGAAGCTCGCGGATCTCTGAGTCAGATTGGCACGACGTGATCAAGGTGGTTTCAATCACTCGTGGGCAAAATGTGGGCAAGCGCCACCGATGTCTTGATACATCACACCGATGTCCTGAGTCAGCTCCGTTACCTATGTCCTGAGACATCACACCGTGTCACTGGCGAACGGATACATTGTGATGTATCAGGACATTGACGAATCCGCATCAGGACATCTCTGACAGTTAATCATCACGAACCTGGCTGAATTCGACGTCGACCTGCTGGGTTTGGTGCTTCGGCAGAAGGCCTAGGGGGTAACTGCGGAGGAGCTCCGCCGCGTGACCGGCGCTAAGTTTGTCGAGACAGCAGCGGGGCGGTGACCCTGTGAGGGCGCTAGCCGATTGGAGCAGCCCGCTTCGGTGCGAGCGACATTGACGAGATTCACTTCGGCACCTCCAAACTCGGCCCCGCGCAGACAGAGCCGAGGCTCACCGTTCTCGGCTCTGTCTGGGTCAACGCCTCATCTAGTCGCCGTCGACGTTCGCGACGAAGTCCAGAAACACTGCAGCAAGGGTCTCGGGGTCTTCCTGCGCAACGAGGTGACCGACTCCCTCGATGTGGGCGGCAGTGAACTCTCCGCCGCTGACCTCGCGGAACGTGTTCGCGGTAAACGGGTTGTTCACCCCGTCGATCGCCAACACCGGCACGGCGATCGGGGTCGAGTCCGCCAGTGCCTTGGTCGCGCCGGCGTCCGTGAAGACTGCGCGGTAGAGGCTCTCCGTGCCGCGCCAGGCCTCAGGACGGGAGTACGTTCGGATGAATTCGTTCAGATCGGCTTGAGCGATCGCGCCGTCTGTGCCGTTCATCATCGGGTATGCCCAGTCGGCAAGAAGCGTGCGCTCGTTTCCCGGAAGTAGTAGTGAAGGAATGCCTGGAGCGCCGAGGAACCCCACGTGCCACGATCCAAACGCGTTCACATCGGCGAGCATCTCCAGTCCAAAGCCTGCCAACGTCGACTCGACTGCTGTGAAGCTCAGGACATCCTCTGAATGCGTAGTGGCGAAGCGGAAGCCAAGCCCGCCGCTGATGTCCTGGCAAAGGATGTGAACCGGGCCGACGTCGAGATACTGAACGAGGCCGTGCAGGTCGTCAGCAGCTACCTGCTCTTCCCACCCGACGTCGCCCGTCGCAGAGTCGCCGAACCCCCGGATGTCGAGAGCGTAGACGCGGTGCGTCGTGGCGAGGAGTGGGATGAGTTTGTGGAACGCCCACCAGGTTTCCGGCCAGCCGTGCACGAGGAAGATGGGCGTACCTGCGCTACCCGCCGACACGTAGTGAATCTGTGTGCCATTTATCTCTGCGAGGTGATGGGTCACCTCAGGAATAGTGGCACCGAGCGGAGTCATTGCAGACATGATTCTCATTTCAATAGTCAATGGGGTTGTCTATTAGGTTAGACAACTGCATTGTCCAAGTCAAGCGGAGCTCTACACTGAGGCCATGCCCAGATCCGGCGCCGACCTCGCACTTCTGCTTCTTGCAAGCTTCCGCACGATGGCCGATAGGGGTTCGGCCGAATTGGCGAAGCGGGGCTACGAAGACGTCCGGCCGGTACATGACTTCGCCCTACACTCCATCCTTGCCGGGGCGGACAGCGCGACCGAGCTCGGTCGCGCCATGTCAACCACGAAGCAGGCGGCCGCGAAAACGGTCGCCCTCCTGCAGGAGCGCGGCTACGTCACTCGCGAACTCGACCCGACCGACAGGCGCCGCATGCGCCTACATGTCACCGAGCGCGGACTCACCATGCTCAATGCGGGCGAGGAGATCTTCAACGACCTGCGCCGGAGGTGGGAAGAGCAGGTCGGGGCTACCGCCGTTGCTGCCCTTGAGGACACCCTGCGGCAGTATGTCGGGCCAAACTTGATCCAAATCGACACCCCGGGCTGGGATGCCCGCGACCCAGCGGAGTAGTCCGTGGGCCGTCGTCCTCACTGGGATGGCTCCCAGCTCCGCCCGCCAACCGGGCCGCATCATCCAGGCAGTACAGGGCTAGGACCGCAGAGGCCCAACGTCAATCACATCCATTCCGCCAGCTTCGGCTGCAGCAATCCCCTCCTAAACCAGGCATGACGAGCGCGGCACGCCGACTAGCTCAGCGGCAAGGAGGAAAATGTCTGGCGCCGGCTTGCCGCTGCGACATCTTCGCGGGTCACGATCGCATCAAATACCGGGATGAGACCCAGGGCGTCCGCAGTGGGAAGAACGGTGTCGCGTCCTCCTCCCGTGGCCGGGGCGGTCTTGCGGTGGTGCGCCGCGGCGGCCGAAGAATCGTGACCACGTGGCCCACTTGGCCGACCTCCTGGAATCGCTCAAGATAGACCGCATCCCTCGTTCGCGACACCTCCTCTACGTCGAGACCCATCCCGAGCAGAGCGGCAATCATCTTGGCCATCTCGCGTGTGGATATACCGGGGCGGGCAGCAAGCCAGTCCTGGTCGATCGACGCAGCTTGGCGCTCGAGTCTTCGATGACGGCCGCGGAGGAGCTGAGATGAGAAGAAGCTCGTGACGCTCGCGTTGTGAATCGGGTTTCCGAACGCGCTTCTTCCGGATGCAGTGGAAGACGGCACAATTCCTCTTCTATGAAGCCGCCCATGGGTGGTACTGCCGGCCGAGCACGGTGGGTCTCACTGTCGATCTCTCAGAGGACGAGGGGGCGACGCCCACCGCGTTGGTGAGCACATTCACGTTTGCCGAGCGCGGCATCTGAGTGCTGCATCCGTAGCCGCGCGGTTGATGGCAGGAGAGCGGGGGTCGGCACTGCAACAGCGCCTATTCCTGTAGCCTCGCACCGTGTTTGCACATGAGGCCGGCTCCGGGACCCCGGTAATTCTCCTCCACGGATTCGGTTTGGATCATCGAAGCTTGCTGCCGCTCGAGCCAACGTTCGAGCGCTCCGGGGGCTGGCGCCGAATCTACTTCGATCTGCCAGGGGCGACCCGGTCATCCGCGGAAGGTATGAGAGGTTCGCAGGACGTCGCCGACGAGGTGCTTGACCAGATCCTGGAGCGTGTCGGCGGGGAGCCCTTTGCCATCCTTGGCAACTCGTGGGGCGGAATGCTGGCCCGGTATGTCGCTCACGAGCGGCGCGCTCAAACCCTCGGGCTGGCGACCGTGGCTGGCGTGTTCGTTGCACGCCCCACCGAACGAATCGTCCCGTCCAGGACCGTATTGCGCGAGGATCCCCGGGTCGTTGAGATCCTCGGAGGGGCACTCCAGCAATACAGGGAAGATGCCGTTGTCGAGTCGACGGAAGATGCGTACGCGTTCCTGCAACACGTGCTTCCGGGACTTGACGGGGCCGACCAACGCGCCTTGGACGACCTTTCTCAGAACTACGCGCTGGACCGCGAGCCCGAGGACGCGCGCCCCGACCCATTCCTCCAGCCGACCTTACATATCACTGGGATGCAGGACCAGATAGTCGGATACTCCGACGCATGGGACCGTATCCCTCATTACCCGCGGGCGTCCTTCGTCGCGCTTGATGGAGCCGGCCACAACATTCTTTTCGAGCGACTCAACGTTTGCTCGACCATGATCACAGACTGGCTGGCCAGAATCCGGGAACTCCCAAAGCCCTCGTCTCTCGGAAACCGGGCCGCCGAACCGGCTTAGCCCTCCCACTTATGTGACGGATATGTTCCGTTCTGCTTCGGGCCCGAATGGCAGTGAATCTCAGAACGGCGAGCTTGGCCGCGTCGCGTGAATCGCGGCTAATGTTTGCGAGGGTATATACGACCGGTCTAATGGGGTGTTAAGGTGTTGTCATGCCGATCGACTTGAATGAGACACGACAGCACGTCCTCGACGTTGCGATGGACGTCATGGCTCGCCGCGGTTACTCGGCCGTCGGGGTCAACGAGGTGCTCGCCGCGGCGGGTGTGCCCAAGGGCTCCTTCTACTATCACTTCGGGTCGAAGGAAGCGTTCGGCCAGGCCATGCTCGAGGGCTACTTCCGGGGCTACCTGGCCAACATGGACATGATCGCGAGTGACGCCAGCAGCACCGGCGCCGAGCGCCTGATGCTGTTCTGGCAGCAGTTCCACGAGAAGCAAGCTATCGACGAATGCCAGGGCCGTTGCCTCGTCGTGAAGCTGGCCGCGGAGGTGTCGGACCTCTCCGAGCCGCTGCGTCTAACCCTCCTCGTGGGAACCGATCACATCATCGAGAGGGTGGAGCTGATGCTCCGCTCCGGCATCGACGACGGCTCGCTCCGGGTGGAGGGCGACCCGAAAACGGTCGCGGCCTCGCTCTACGGCTCGTGGGTGGGCGCGAGCATCCTCGCCAAGATCAGCCACAGCCCCGAACTGCTCGACACCGCCATGAGCACCACCCGATCCCTCCTTCACCTCTAGGCGGTGAGAGCTGAAGGTTTCCGTTTCACCATCACTATAAGACCGGTCTACTATCCCCCTTCGAAAGGAATAAAAATGTCATCCGAACTGTATTTCCAGGACGCAAGCGAACTGGCCGAGCTGATCCGCACGGGAAAGGTGACCTCCGTCGAGGTCGTGCAGGCGCACCTCGACCGAATCGCCGCGACGAACCCGGCAGTCAATGCCATCGTCACGGTGGCACCGGATGCCCTGGCTCTCGCCCGCGCGGCCGACGAGGCTGTGGCGGCGGGGGGCGAACTCGGCCCGCTGCACGGCGTGCCGTTCACGGTGAAGGACTCGATCGACACCGAGCACGTGCTCACCCAGCGCGGATCGCCCATCTTCGCCGGCCGGGTGCCGGAGGCGGATGCGACGGCGGTCGCGCGGATGAAGGCCGCGGGGGCCATCCTGATCGCGAAGACCAACCTGCCGGAGTTCTCGTACTCCACGGAGAGCAACAACCTCCTCACGGGGCGCACCAACAACCCGTGGAACCTCGACCGCACGGCCGGCGGTTCCAGCGGCGGTGAGTCGGCGGCGATCGCCGCTGGGATGAGCCCGATCGGGCTCGGCACCGATCTCGCGATCTCGGTGCGCGGCCCGGCAGCGCACACCGGCATCGTCGCGCTCAAGCCCACCCACGGCCGGATCCCGATGACCGGCGTGTGGCCGCGGGCCCCACGCCGAGACTGGCATGTGGGCCCGATGGCGCGAAGCATGCGTGATCTCGATCTCGCGTATCGCGTCTTGACGGGACCCGATGGCCACGACGGCTTCGCGGTCACGACCGCGGACTATGACACGGGTGTCGGAGCGGCACCGACGCGGCCGCTTCGTGTCGGCTGGTTCACCGATTCCGGCCTGGGTCCCGTCGATTCGGAAGTGGCTGCCACCGTCAGGGCCGCAGCCGAGGCCCTCCGCAGCAGCGGCGTGTACGTGGAGGAGGTCACCATCCCGGCTCTCCTCGAGAACAATCCGCTCGAACTCTTCAACGGCCAGCACGTGATGGAGCTGAAGCCCGCCATGGCGGCAGCTACTGCCGGACATGAGGACGAGATGTTCACCATGTCGACCGCCATGCTTGCGACGCCAGATACGTCGATGGAGGAGTACATCGCGGCGGAGCAGGGATTCGAGAACATCCGTGACGGGTACGCGGACTTCTTCACCCGGTTCGACGCTCTCCTGTTGCCGACCCTGCCTATACCCGCCCACGAACATGGGAAGACCGAGTTCGTGATCGACGGCCAGACCGTCGACGCCACGCACATCCAGACCTTTACCGTGCAGTTCAACATCACCGGCATGCCGGCGCTGTCGATGCGCTTCGGTACCAGCAGCGACGGGCTGCCCATCGGAGTCCAGATCGCGGGGAGCTGGCACGCGGAATCCACCGTGCTCCACGTTGCGTCGCTCCTCGAGGCCGTCAGCCCCGTCCGCGACGCGCATCCCACCCTGTAGCGGCGAAGCGAGCTATCGGCGGGCGGCCCTCCTCGGGCCGCCCGCCCTCGCGAGAAGCGCACCGCCAGCTATCGCGGCAAGCCCGCCGGCAGCCAGGGGAGCGGTGGGTGCGACGCTGTCGACAAGGAGGCCACCGGCCACTCCGCCCGCGGCTATGGCGATGCAGCAGACCGTGACGATCAGCCCGCCGATCTGCTCGAGGCGGTCGGGCTCGGCGCGGGCACCCCAGCTGAGCGTGGAGGTCGGCACCCCGCCGAAGCCGAACCCCCACACCGCCGCAGCGACGAAGAGGCCGATGCTCGAGCGCCCCGCCAGCAGCATAATGAGCATCCCCATGCCGGCGAGCGCCGGGAAGAGTATGACCGCGACTCGCAGGGCCCGGTCGGCCAGCGGTCCACTGAGGGCGGTGCCGAGAACGTTCGCGATCCCGAACACCAGCAGCATCAACGCGAAGCCTTCCGGGGCGATCGCGGAGAGATCCTCCACGGCCTCGCGGATGTAGGTGTAGGCGCCGAAGTGGCCGCTGAACACGAGCAACACGGCGAACAGCCCCGCGATGACGATGCCGCGGCGCAGCGTCGAGCCGAGGGCACGCAGGCCGTTGCCGGCGGTGGGAGTGACATGCGGAAGGGTCAGCGCCTGGACGAGCAGGGCCGCGACTCCGATGGCCGCGCCGAGCAGGAAGACCCCCCGCCAACCCCACGTCTCGGCGAGCAACGCACCGAGCGGGATGGCGGCGATCGTTGCTAGTGCTACCCCGGAGTTGACCACGGTGAGCGCTCGACCGACGCGGTCGGCCGGTACGAGATGGGCCGTCATCGCGGTCGCCATCGCCCAGAAGCCGCCCAGCGCGATGCCCAGGAGCACTCGCGCGCAGAGTAGCAGCCCGAGGTTGGGCGCGAGGGCGACGACGACATTGGAGACCACGGCCAACGCGGTGAGACCGATCATCACGCGGCGGCGGTCGGCGCGCGGCAGGACTACGGAAATCAGGAGGGCCGACAACGCGGCCGCGGCGGCGGTGACCGTCACGGTCTGGCCGGCGGCGCCGACCGAGACGTCGAGGTCTCTCGCGATATGCGGCAGCAGGCTGGCCGGCAGGAACTCCGACATGACGATGGCGAATATGCCGAGACCGAGGGAGACGACGCCCGCCCATGACCCTCGCGTACCTAGTGGTGTTCCGGTAACGGTCACAGGGCGCTGGATCTGGCCTCGGCGACGGCGGCGACGATCGCATCGACGACGGATGCATCCTCGATGGTCGCGGGAACGGTGAGGGACTCGCCGTCGACGATCTGGCGAAGGGTCTTGCGCAGGATCTTTCCCGAGCGGGTCTTGGGCAGCCGCTCGACGATGAGGACATCGCGGAACGCCGCCACGGGGCCGACCCGTTCGCGCACCAGCTCGACCAGCTGAGCGCAGATCGCCGCGGCCGGCGTGCCCACGCCTGACTTGAGTACGACGAATCCCATCGCCCGCTGGCCCTTGAGCGCGTCGGCGACTCCGACGACGGCGCATTCGGCGACGTCGTCGTGATGGGCGAGCACCTCTTCGAGCGCCCCCGTCGACAGTCGGTGACCGGCGACGTTGATGACGTCGTCGGTGCGGCCCATGACGAAGAGGTAACCGTCCGGATCGATGTAGCCGGAGTCGCCGGTGGCGTAGAACCCGGGGAAGGTGGTGAGGTAGCTGTCGACGAACCGGGAGTGCGACCCCCAGATCCCGGTCAGGGCACCGGGAGGAAGAGGCAGCCGGATCGCGATGTTGCCCTCGGCCCCGGCAGGCACGGGCCGTCCGCCGGCATCGAGCACCGCCACGTCGTATCCGACCATCGGCACCGTGCTCGAGCCCGCTTTGGCGGGCAGGGCACCGAACCCGAACGGGTTCGCTGAGATCGCCCATCCCGTCTCGGTTTGCCACCAGTGGTCGATGACCGGCACGCCCAGGCCCTCGCCGATCCACTCGTACGTCTCGGGGTCCAGGCGTTCCCCGGCGAGGAACAGGGCACGGAGGGAGCTGGTGTCGTGCTCGCGCAGCAACTCGAGGTCGGGGTCGACCCGGTGGATGGCGCGGATCGCGGTGGGCGCCGTGAACAGCGCCTTCACCCGGTGATCGGCGACAACCCGCCAGAACGCCCCGGCGTCGGGCGTGCCCACCGGTTTGCCCTCGTAGAGCACTGTCGTTGCCCCCGCGAGGAGCGGGCCGTAGACGATGTACGAATGCCCGACCACCCAGCCGACGTCGCTCGCCGACCACATGACGTCGCCCGGGTGGATCCCGTAGATGTTGCGCATCGACCAGGCCAGCGCGACCGCGTACCCTCCGGTATCCCTGACCACTCCCTTGGGCGAGCCCGTGGTGCCCGAGGTGTACAGGATGTAGAGCGGGTCCGTCGACTTCACCGGCACGGGGGCGACGGGGGTCGAGGCAGCGACCGCGTCGTCCCAATCCACCCACAGCGTCGCAGCCTGGGTCGCATCCGCGCTGCGTTCCGGGAACCCGGTGCGGTGCTTGACGATGACCGTGCTGATGGCACCGCCCAGGGCGAGCGCCTGCTCGACGAGCGACAGGTAGTCGACGACCCTGCCGGGCTCGAGCCCGCCGGATGCCGTCACCACCAGTGAGGCACCGGCGTCGGAGATACGGCTCGCCAGCTCGTTCGCGGCGAATCCGCCGAAGACGACGGAGTGCACGGCGCCCAATCGCGCACAAGCGAGCATTGCCACCACTGCCTCCGGGATCATCGGCATGTAGATGACCACGCGGTCGCCCTTGCCCACGCCATGGGCGCGCAGCACGCCCGCGAACGTGGCCGTGAGATCCAGCAACTCGGCGTACGTGAACGAGCGGCGCTCGCCGGTCATCGCCGAATCGAAGATGAGTGCGGTGGTATCCGCGCGACCGGCCGCGACATGGCGGTCGAGCGCGTTGTGGCTGAGGTTGAGCTCTGCGTCTGCGAACCATCGCCACCCGTCATCCGTTTCCGTGGTGGCGGTGGTAGGCGGGGTTACCCACTCCACGTCGCTGGCTGCGGAAAGCCAGAAGCCCTCGCGATCGTCATGGCTGCGTCGCCATTCGTCGTGGAAGAGCGCGATCGGCACGATAACCCTGCCTTTCTCAGAACCAGCGGGGGAGTGTGGGGAGGTCGCCGCCGTCGACGACCGCGATGCCGGATGCGCGGCCACGGGTAACCCATCGGGCAAGGTCTGCGGCGCGCCCCGCGACCACGGGACCGCTCGAGCCGAACCGTTTCTCCGCCCACTCGGCGGGGCGATCCGAGGCGCGGAGTGTCACCGCGATGCTCTCGTTGCGGCGAGTCCACACCCGGAAGACGTCGTCGATCAGCGCGTCGACCATGGTTGCCGGGAACTCGGCGAAGGAACCACCGGAGCCGAGGTCGACGGCGTGCACCCAGACCTCCTTAGCGCGCATCCATGCCGTCTCGCGCGTGGGGATAGTGCGGCCCTGCGCGGTGACGACCTCCGCATCCCATTGGGGGCCGGTGAGGTCTCTCCACTCCACGTTCAGGTGGACTGCCGAGTGCTCGAACAGGTAGCGCAGAGCTCGCGGGGGGAGGGACGAGCCGAAGACGATCTCGTCCCACCGTTGGGTGTCCGACTGGTACATCGGGGTCACCGTGCCGGTCCTCGCCCACTCGGCGAGGCGTGCAATGCCCCTCGCGTTGTACCCGACGTGCGCGACGAGCATGCGGCGAGACCAGCCGGGAAGTAGCGACGGGGCGTCGAGCTCGTCGTCATCGAGTTCCTGCAGTTTGCGGGCGAAGTAGGCGGTGCCCCGGCGAGCCAGGAGCAACTCCGCATGCGGGGCGGCTTCCGCGTCGTATCGCGCTCCCAGCCCCTGCCGAGCGCGGAGCGCCTCGGCCTCGACGCTCACAACTCTTCCCGCGCGACGGGGTTCTCGAGAGTCCCGATGCCGTCGATCGTCACGCTCACGACGTCACCGGGCTTCAAGTATTCGGCCGGGGTGCGGGCGTGACCGACGCCACCAGGGGTGCCGGTGATGATCACGTCGCCGGGGCGAAGCGTGGTGATGGTCGAGATGTAGCGCACGAGGTCCACCGGTGAGTGAACGAGATCGTGGATGTCGCCGCGCTGCTTCTCGACGCCGTTCACGTGGGTCGTGACGTAGGCCTCATCCGGGATCTCCTCGGGGGTGGCCATGACGGGCCCGAGCGGCAGCGACGCATCCCACGCTTTGCCCTGCAGCCACTCGCGCGTGCGGAACTGCCAGTCGCGGAACGACACGTCGTTCGCGACCGAGTAGCCCGCGATCGCTTCGGCCGCGGTGGCATCGTCGGCGCGTCGAACCGTCGAGCCGATGATGACGGCGAGTTCGCCTTCCCAGTCCACTTCGTTGCTCTCCGGGGGGAGCGGGATGGTGTCCCCGGCGGCGAGCAGCGAATCGCTGAACTTCGCGAACAACACCGGGTACTCGGGCAGCTCGCGCTTCATCTCGAGAATGTGGGTGCGGTAGTTCAGCCCGACACACACGATCTTGCCGGGGTTCATGACGACCGGTGCGAACTGCAGGTTTGCAACATCGAGGCTCGCGCCCTCGGCGGAGCCCGCGTGCGGAAGGCCGCCCTGCGTGAGAAGGTCGCCCACGTCGCGGAACGCGTCGAGCAGGGTAGCGCGTGAACCATCGATACGCGCCACGACGGTTCGCCCGTCGAGATAGACAGTCGCCAGTTTCATACCTCGCGCTCGCTTTCAAGAGAACGTGCGAGCCCCAGCCGTTCGAATATCGGGCCGTCGTTGAAAAGGAACAGGTCCAGTGGTGTCTCGGCCTGGATCGAGAACTCGCACCAGCTCGGAACAACGAAGATGTCGCCGTGCTCCACGCTGTGTGCGACGCCCTCGAGCAGTACAACGCCGCTGCCCTCGAACACCTGGTACACGTTCGAGCCGACCTCGCGTCGCGGAGTGGTCTGACTGCCTCCGCGCAGGCGGTGGAACTCGGCCCGGATCGTCGGCATGACGTCGCCCCCGGTCGTCGGGTTGATGTATCGCACCGCGGCGTGGCCGGGTTCGATGGTTGCCGGGGTGCCCTCGTCCTCGAGGAGCAACTGGTCGGTCAGCGCGGCATCCGTGTTCTCCCACCGGTAGGCGCCGATCGGGCTGGACACCGAAGCCCGAAGCCCGGTGAGTGGTCGAAGCCCCGGATGCCCCCAGAGCCGCTCTCCGCGCGAGAAGTTCGGCGTGGCATAGTCGGTGACGCGCTCGGCCCCGAACTCGAAGAACCCCGTGTCCATCTGGTACGCGAAGGGGATGTCCAGGCCGTCGATCCACGTCATGGACTCATCGGTCTCGTTGTGGTGACCATGGAAGTGCCAGCCCGGGGTGAGCAGGAAGTCGCCGCGACTCATCCTCACCGGGTCGCCGTTGACGACCGTCCACACGCCCTGCCCGGAGGTGACGAACCGGAAAGCGTTCTGCGAGTGACGGTGCTCGGGAGCGGTCTCCCGTGGGCCGAGCTGCTGGATCGCCGCCCACAGCGTGGGGCTGATGTACGGCCGGCCCGACAGGCCGGGGTTCGCAAGGCCGATCGCCCGGCGTTCACCGCCGCGCCCGACGGGGACGAGCTCTCCGGCTCGTTCGGCCAGCGCCCGAAGCTCCTTCCACTTCCACACCCAGGGCAGGGCGGCGGGGGTGGGGGTCATCGGCATGAGATCGCCGAGCTGGGTCCACAGCGGGATGAGGTGGTTTCGTTCGAATCCGCTGTAGAGCTCGCGAAGTTCAGGGGAATCGTCGTACTGCATCGCGTTGGCGACGTCGCCGTGGCCGAGCGCTTCCGTACCAGTCATCAAGGACTCCTTCCTTCGGGCCGGTGAGCCCCATTCGCAAGCTAAGGCAATTCCGATCCGGGCGGGCCGCGTTTCTGCTTGCCGGAATCTGCTGGACACCCGGGGCCGCGCCCAACACGCTTGCGCTGAGCATCATCGGCAACGTCTCGGCACAAACATGGACTAGTGCGTCGAATATATGACGTCTACGATGGTTACGACCAAAGGAGGTCACACGCATGAGCGAAGCGAGAGATTCTGGCCCTGAGCCAGCGCTCAGGTTCTCGAATCTGACCAAGCGATTCGGGCAGAGCGAGGTTCTGCGCGATGTCTCATTCGACGTGGAGCCGGGAGAGATCCATGCGCTGCTGGGTGCCAACGGCGCCGGCAAGTCGACACTCATCAAGATCCTCGCCGGCGTCTACAGCCTCGATTCGGGCAGCATCGAAGTGCACGGCAAGCCCCTGGCCGCTCCCGGCCACAGCCTCGACCCCGAGGCAGTGAAGGCCGCGGGGATCGCCTTCGTGCACCAGGATCTCGGCCTCGTCGAAGACGTGAGCGTCGCAGACAACATCGCACTCCAGCTGGGCTTCGTGAAGAAGTGCGGCGTGATCAACAACCGTGCGACCGCGGCCAGGGTGCAGGGCGTACTCGCCAATGTCGGTGCGGATTTCTCGCCTGAGCGCATGGTCAGCTCGCTGTCGCGCGACCAGCAGGTGCTGTGCGCGATCGCCCGCGCGCTGGCTCTCGGGCCGAGCATCGTCATCCTCGATGAGGTGAGCGCCAGCCTTCCCAAGCCCGAGGTTGAGCGTTTGTCGCGCTCGCTCAGGAGCATGCGGGGCAACGGGGTCGCGTTCGTCTACGTGACCCACAGGCTCGATGAACTGACGGGGCTGGTAGACCGGGCGACCGTGCTGCGCAATGGCACTCGCGTTGTCACGGCGGCGATGGCCGACCTCACTCATGACGCCCTCGTCAAGCACATCGTCGGCGCCGAGGTGCGGGCCGCCCGCCCCCGCACGCGCCCCCAGGACGCGTCGCAGGGTGCCGCGGTGCCCAAGCTCGTCGTGCGTGACCTGACGACCGAAGACATGACCGAGCCCATCTCGTTCGAGGTGTACGCAGGTGAGGTGCTGGGCATCTGCGGGCTCGTCGGCAGTGGCACCCGCGAACTGGCGCAGACGATGGCTGGAGCGGTGCTTCCCACCGGCGGAAGCGCGGAGTTGAACGGCCGCGCGCTCCCTCTCGGCCGCCCGGAAGAGATGGCACGACGCGGATCGGCCGTCGTTCCCGGCGACCGCCAGCGCGAGGGCCTTATCACCGGCCTCGCGATCCGCGAGAACCTGTTGCCGACGCGACGCGCCTTTGGAGCATGGTCGCCCGCCGGATTCCGCAACCCCGGCCGCGAGACCAAGGCCGTACTCGCGACGTGTAAGGAGTTCGGTGTCGTCCCGCGTGATCGAGCCGACCGCGACGTCTCCCAGCTCAGCGGCGGCAACCAGCAGAAGATCATCTTCGCTCGCGCCCTCGCCGACAAGCCGGAGATCGCGGTGCTCGAGGATCCAACGGCGGGCGTGGATATCGGTTCGCGCGCGGTGGTCTACGAGCTGATGCACAGGGCGGCCGAGGCGGGCACGGCGGTGATCCTCATCAGCACCGATTTCGAGGAGGTCGCCGCGCAGTCCCACCGGGTGCTCGTGCTCAGCCACGGCAAGATCGCGGCCGAGTTCTCCGATCCCAGGGGAGTCAGCGCCGATCGCCTCGCCGAGGCGAGCTACGCGGTGTCAGCCCCGGTGCCGGTGCCATGAGTTTTTTGTACGAGAACAACGGCGTTTATTCGAACCAGAGCAAGCGAGAGGACACAGCAATGAAGATCAACCTTAAGAACGGCCGAGGCGCACGCCGACGGCGCGTACTTCTCCTGGGAGTCGTCGCGGCGGCATCCGTCCTGACCCTGGCAGCGTGTTCCGGCGGCTCCGCCGACACCGCGGTCGTCAACGATGGGCCGGGTGTCGTCACCGCCGCCATGGGCCCCGTCGACACGGTGGATGCGCCCACGGAGGCTTTCACGCCGCCGACGGGCAAGCACATCCTCATCATGCCGTGTGGAAGCTCCGGCCAGGGCTGCGTGAACGAGGCCGAGGAGCAGAAGCGCGTCGCCGAGTCGCTGGGCTGGACCGTCGACCTGATGGACGGCAAGTTCGACCCCACCGTTCAGAACCAGACGGTTAAGCAGGCGGTCGACTCGGGGGTCGACGGCATCATCTCGGTCGCGGCCGATCCCAACCTCTTCGGCGACGCGATGGAGGCAGTGGAGGCCGCCGGCATCCCGTTCGTGCTCACCCAGCAGACGCCGGGCGACAACGACGTCGCGGGTATCGACGTGCACATCGCGCCCGACCCCGCGGTGGGCGGCGCCGACATCTCCGAGTGGATCGCGGCCGACTCCGGCGGAGAGGGCGGCATTCTCCTGCTCGACACCCCCGGGTTCATCAACGTCCAGCAGCGCACCGCGGCGATCGCCGAGA
>Ga0247738_10000358_pt1 | contig 18278 bp, 16 predicted proteins | sample UWRJL013104B2_FD_180936 | JGI IMG/M metagenome (GOLD analysis project Ga0247738, IMG submission 180936) | Plant litter microbial communities from Arlington Agricultural Research Station in Wisconsin, United States - UWRJ-L013-104B-2 | ecosystem: Environmental > Terrestrial > Plant litter >...
ACACACCGCCACCAGCGCAAGCGGCACGCCGTGCAACTGGCGCGCAGCCTCGGGGGCAAAGGCCTGCACCACGCTGAGCGCCATGGCGTAGAAAAAGAAGAAGCCGAAGCACATCCACACCGCCGGAATGCGCAGGAAAGCCATGGGGTTTTCCACCGCCCCATGGGCCGCACCGGGTGCAGGCTTGGGCGCGGCGGGCAGGCTGAGCCGTTCGCGGTTGAACCACAGCACGGCCAGCACGGCAAAGGCCAGCACGCCCGCGCTCGCCAGCGCGGCGCGCCACGAGTACGCCAGCGCGATCGGCACCATCATGGCCGGAGCGAGCGCCCAGCCCAGGCTGCCGGTGATGCCATGCACGCTGTAGGCGTGTCCCAGGCGGGGCGGGCTCACCTTGCGGTTGAGCAGGGTGTAGTCCACCGGGTGGAAGACGCCGTTGCCGACGCCGGCCACAATGGCGAAGAAGGCCATCATCCAGTAGCCGGTGCTGGCCGCGAAACCGAAGGCTGCCACGCCGAGCAGCGCCAGGCCGGCAAACAGCACCGGGCGCGGGCCGAGGCGGTCCACCACGAAACCTGATGCGGTCTGCACCGCACACGAGGTGACGAAGAAGATGGTCATCAGGAAACCCAGTTCCGCGTAACTGGCGTTGAACGCGTCCTTGAGCCAGGGGAACAGCGGCGCGAGCAGCAGCTGGCTGAAGTGGCTGACCATGTGGGCCAGGCCCACCAGTCCGATGAGGCTGGCGTCCTGCCGCAGGGCCACGGGCGGCAGGGATGAGGTGGTGCTGGAGGAAGACATGGCGCGATCGTAGACCGCCCCGACTTCGCCGAATCGCGACGATCTGTCAGAATTCAGCGAAAACCAGCCAACGCACCAAAACGATGCCCAGCCGCCCCCGTCCCGGTCCCACACCCATCGGTGACACCGACCCTTTCACCCCCGACGCCGCCCGCCCGGTGCGGGTGCGCGCCCGCGACCTGAGTGCCGACACCCACTTCGAGCCGCACCGTCACCCCTGGGGGCAGCTCGCCTACTGCGCCACCGGCATCGTGCAGGCGATGGCCTCACCCGACGACCCGAGCCTTCAGGCGGTGACCTACATCGTGCCGCCCTCACGCGCCGTGTGGATTCCCCCCGGCATGCGCCACGCCGTCACGGTGCGCGAGGCGGCCGAACTGCGCACGCTCTACATCCACGCCGGCGCAGCGCCCGCTGGCTGGACGGCCTGCCGCATGATCGTCGTCTCATCCCTGCTGCGCGAGCTGATCCAGGCCATGGACGCAGCCACCCGGCGCGCTGCCGAGCCGGCGCGCGATCGCCTGCTGACCGACCTTGTGCTGGACGAACTGGCGCACGCCGACACCCAGACCCTGGGCGTCCCGCTGCCGCGCGACAAGCGCCTTCGAGCCTTGTGTGAGGCGGTGCTGCGCGCGCCTGGCGAACGCGCCACGCTGGCCGAATGGGCGGCCAACACCGGTGCGAGCGAGCGCACCGTGGCGCGGCTGTTTCGCGAGGAACTCGGCACCACGTACCAGCAATGGCGGCAGCAGGCGGTGCTGGCACACGCCTTGCCTATGCTCGCCCGGGGCATGCCCATCGGTCAGGTGGCGGCGGCCACGGGTTACGCCAGCGACAGTGCATTCAGCGCGATGTTCAAGGCGGCCATGGGCCATCCGCCAACCCGCTGGGGCTTGCGGGCCGACGGTCAGCAGAGCTGAGGAAACCACAGCGCGGCCGTTTTCCCGCCCTTCAAGGAACTGTCATATCTGACAGGCAGCATGGGACATGCTCGGGCCAGAATGGTGCCGAGATCCGGGGAGAACAAACATGGAAAACGATTGCCGCTACGTGAAGACATCCCGTGCCTGGGACGCTCTCACCTGGCCCGACCGACTGGGCCGCCAGACCCACACCGTTTTGCTGCTGGCCAATGGCAAGCGCAGCGAACAGGAATTGATCGGCCTGCTTGGTAACGACGTGAAAGAACTGCTGCAGAGCTTGCAGCAAGAAGGTTTGCTGCAGTGCGCCACGGCGGAGACCGACGACGACGTGGTGGCCGGCGCCTGAACGGTCAAAGCGCGCCGTCGAACATGCCCAGCGGGTCGTCTGCGGCGCCCTCGCTGAACAAGGGCCCTTGTTTGAACACACCGCTCACCCGCATGGCCGGCTCGCCGTTGCAGGTCACCATGCCCTGGCCGAACAGCAGGTTGCGCGTGGTGCGCAAAACCTCGCCCTCGCCTTGCACCCAGCCGCCCAGCGGTGCCGAGCCCATGTAGTCCACCTGCAGACTGATGGTCGGCAGAAAGCGCCGCTCTTGACCCGGGTGAACCATGGAGGCACAGGGAATCAGCATGTCGGCGAAGGTGGCGAGCATGCCGCCGTGGCAGATGCCCAATGGATTGGTATGGCGCGGCTCGACACGAAAACCCAGTTGCAGGCGGCCCCCCACGATTCGGGCAAACAACGGGCCGTTATGAGCCACAAACAAGCCACCAATGCGCACCGGGCGAAAGCCTTCGGGCACGGCGGTGTCGGCCGGGACTAGAGGATCAGGAGCATTCATGCGGGCATGCTAACCGCGCGCACGCGTTGCAAGCGTCGGGGGCGCGACAGCCCCATCAGGGCAAGCTGGCGCAAGGCCCCATTCAAACTCATACCCCCCTACATCCATCCATAAAATCATTTCGACCGCATCCAGAACATGACTGGCTTGTAGTCAGCGGCACACGACTTTCACGTCGTGCGCGGTGTCCAACACCGGAGACAACACCCATGGATCTATCCCCACGAGGCCGCGCAGCTCGCAGCCTCCATTCACAAGTCGGCGGCAAGGCTCCCGGCGTTCACCACCGCGCCAAGCTCTGCGGTCAAGAGGGCACCCATCATGGCTGACGAAATCACCCTGCCCGAGCTGCGCCTGGTGGCCATTGACGTGAAGCCCGGCGCGGCGCTGGAGAGCCAGTCCGGTCTGCAGATGCTGCGCCCGCGCATCTACGGTGCCTGGCGTGCGCCGGCCGGCCGCAAGAAGGTCGCAACCATCGTGATGCACCCGGCGAGCAATTTCATGGGCCACTACCTGATCGGCCCGTTGGCGGCACGCGGCATCGCCTGCCTGGGGCTGAACTCGCGCTACGCCGGCAACGACACCGTGCTGCTCATGGAGCGTGTCATCCAGGACCTGGGAGCCGGCGTGCGCTACCTGCGCGAGCAGGGGTACGAGCACGTGGTGCTGATCGGCAACTCGGGTGGTGCGGCATTGGCGTCGTTCTACCAGGCACAGGCCGAACAGCTCACGGCCACCCACTTCCCCGATGGCGATCCCACGCACCTGCACCCCAGCGACCTGCCACCGGTGGACGCCATCGCGCTGTGTGCGGCGCACCAGGGCCGTTCGCGCCTGTTGCGCGACTGGATCGACCCGGCGCTCACCGACGAACACGATCCGATGTCGCTCGATGCAGACCTGGACATGTACGACAAGCGCCACGGCCCACCGTACAGCGCGGAGTTCCTCGCGCGCTTCAGCCAGGCCCAGCAGGCTCGCCTCGACCGCATCGAACGCTGGGCGCTGGACCGGCTTCAGCAGTTGCGCAGCACCCCCGGTGCGCCGCGCGACCAGGCTTTCATCGTCTACCGCACGCACGCCGATCCGCGCTGTGTGGACCTGACGCTGGACGCCAACGACCGCGCCCTGGGCAGCGTCTGGGGCAGCGGGCCGGACGGCGCGCGCCAGGTCAACTACTCCGCCAATGCCATGGGCCGCACCACCTCGCTCACCGCGTTCCTGTCACAGTGGTCGTCGCGCTCGCAGGCCGATGGCCCCACCAACCTCGCGCGCACCAGCATGCCCGCGCTGCTGCTGACCTACACCGCCGACCAAAGCACCTTTCCGAGCACGCGCGACGCCTGGCTTCGCGCGGGCGGCGAGCGCATCCACAACATCGACATCGTGGGCGGCAACCACTACCTGGCCGGCCAACCCGAGCTGGTGGAACAAGCGGCCGACCACCTGGCCGACTGGCTGCACTCGCGCTTCGGCTGATCCGTCACGCCATGACGTCAGACACGCGCGAAAAGCCCGCCGAGCTCGACCGCGAATTCTGGCAAAAGCTGCGCGGCTGACGCGGCCTCAGAGCCAGCGCCGCAGCAAGTCCATCACGCGCTGAAACCGCACCCCGTAAGGCGGGTAAAACAGCTGACCCATGGCCCAGCGCGACTGCACCAGCACCGGCTTTTGCTGCGTGAAGCGCAGGAAGCCGGCCTCGCCGTGGTACGAGCCCCAGCCGCTTTCGCCCACGCCGCCAAAGGGCAGGCCTTCGTGCGCAATGTGCATCAGCGTGTCGTTCACCGTCACGCCACCGCTGACCGTGCGGTTCAGCAGGCGGTCGCGCGCGGCCGTGTCGCTGCCGAACCAGTACAGCGCCAGCGGACGGGGACGCAGGTTGATGAACGCAATGGCGTCGTCCATGCCGTCGTAGGCGACCACTGGCAGGATGGGGCCGAAGATTTCCTCGCCCATCAGGCGCAGGCCGGGCGCGGCATCGAACACCAGGACGGGATTCATCTGGCGCGCACCCGCCGTGGAACCACCGGGTGGTGCCACATCGACCACGCGCGCGCCACTGGCCTGTGCTTCTTCCAGCAGCGCGATCAGGCGCGCCTGGTGCCGCTCGCTGACGATGGCAGCGTAGTCGGGGTTGCCCGCGATGGAGGGAAAAAGGCGCGCCACGGCGGCGGTGTACGCGCGCTCGAACGCGGCTTCCTGGTCGCGGGGCAACAGCACGTAGTCGGGCGCGATGCAGGTCTGCCCGGCGTTGAGCAGCTTGCCATGCGCGATCTTGACGGCGGCATCCTCCAGGTTGCACGAGGCATCGATCACGCAGGGCGATTTGCCACCCAATTCCAATGTGGTCGGCGTGAGGTTGGCGGCGGCGGCAGCAGCCACCTGGCGGCCCACCTGAGTGGAGCCGGTGAAGAACAGGTGGTCAAACGGCAGTCTGGAAAAGTCTTGGGCCACGTCGGGCCCACCCAGCACCACGCTGAACTCATCGGCGGCGAAGGCCTGTTGCACCAGCGAGGCCATGAGGGCCGAGGTGTGGGGCGTGAGCTCGCTGGGCTTGAGCATCACGCGGTTACCAGCTGCAAGCGCAGTGGCGGCCGGTCCGAAGGTGAGCTGCAGCGGGTAGTTCCAGGGTCCGATCACGCCGACCACGCCCAGGGGCTGGCGCTGGATGTGAGCACGGGCGGGCTGCAGGTACAGGGGCGTGGCCACGCGCTGCGGCTTCATCCAGCCCGGCAGGTGTTTGTGCAGTTGCGCCATGCCGGCGCGCAGCACGAACAGGTCTGCCGCCTCGGTCAGCTGCGGCGAACGCACGCCGAAATCGGCCTCCACCGCTTCGGCCAGGGCCGGGGCATGGGTGTCGACCAAGGCCCGCAGCCGAGCCAACCGGTCGCGCCGAATCGCCAGCGGCACGTCCACCTGGGCGCGGCTGGCGTTGTACTGCGCGTCAAACAGCGCTCGCAACGGCAGGGAGGGCGGGATCTGAGTCATGGGATTCATGATAGGCCGCCCCTCCCTTCAAGGGTAGAGCCCCGCCCCCATCCACGACGGACGGAGGCGCGGGGCCTCAGGCCTCGACCAGGCCGTCGCCGAACTCGAACACGCCCGGGTTCTGCACCGGGTCCACATCCACCGGAATCGACGACTTCGGTGGGTAGCGCCCTTCGAGCAGGTACTTCGAGAGCGGGTTCTCGATGCGCTGCTGGATCGCGCGCTTGAGCGGCCGGGCACCGAAGACCGGATCGAAACCGACCTTGGCCAGCTCTGCAAGCGCTGCCGGCGAAACCTGCAGGTGCAGGTCCATCTTGGCCAGGCGCGCCTCCAGCACCTTGAGCTGGATCGCAGCGATCGACTCGATGTGCTTCGCGTCAAGCGCGTGGAACACCACCGTCTCGTCGATTCGGTTGAGGAACTCTGGCCGGAAGTGGTTCTTGAGTTCGTCCCATACTGCTTCCTTCACCTCGTCGTACGGCGCGCCGACCATGGCCTGGATCATGTGCGAGCCGATGTTGCTCGTCATGACGATCACGGTGTTCTTGAAGTCCACGGTGCGGCCCTGGCCATCGGTCAGGCGACCATCGTCGAGCACCTGCAACAGCACGTTGAACACATCGGGGTGGGCCTTCTCGACCTCGTCAAGCAGCACCACGCTGTAGGGCTTGCGGCGCACGGCCTCGGTGAGGTAACCGCCCTCCTCGTAGCCCACGTAGCCGGGCGGCGCCCCGATCAGGCGGGCGACCGAATGCTTCTCCATGAACTCGCTCATGTCGATGCGAATGAGGTGGTCTTCGCTGTCGAACAGGAAGCCGGCCAGCGCCTTGCAGAGCTCGGTCTTGCCCACGCCGGTGGGGCCAAGGAACAGGAAGGAGCCGGTCGGGCGGTTCGGGTCGGACAGGCCCGAGCGCGAACGGCGGATGGCATTGGCCACCGCGCCGATGGCCTCGTCCTGACCAACCACGCGCTCATGCAGCTTGCCTTCCATCAGCAACAGCTTGTCGCGCTCACCCTGCATGAGCTTGGACACCGGGATGCCGGTGGCGCGCGCCACGACCTCGGCGATCTCCTCGGCGCCGACCTGCGTGCGCAGCAGCTGCGGACGGCCCTTGCCGTCCTTGTTCAATGCCTTGCCCGACTCGACGGCCTGCGCGTCTTTCAGGCGCTTTTCCAGCTCGGGCAGCTTGCCGTACTGCAACTCGGCGACCTTGTTGAAGTCGCCCTTGTCGGTGAAGGTCTTGATCTGCGAGCGGATGCGGTCCATCTCTTCCATCACGTCCTTGGAGCCGAGCGCGGCGGCTTTCTCGGCCTTCCAGATCTCGTCGTAGTCGGAGATTTCCTTCTCCAGCCGACCGATCTCTTCCTCGATCAGGCCGAAGCGCTTCTGCGAAGCCTCGTCCTTCTCGCGGCGCACGGCCTCGCGCTCGATCTGCAGCTGGATCAGACGGCGGTCAAGCCGGTCCATCACCTCGGGCTTGGAATCGAGTTCGATCTTGATCTTGGACGCGGCTTCGTCGATCAGGTCGATCGCCTTGTCGGGCAGGAAGCGGTCGGTGATGTAGCGGTGGCTCAACTCGGCCGCGGCCACGATGGCCGGGTCGGTGATCTGCACGCCGTGGTGAACCTCGTACTTTTCCTGCAGGCCGCGCAGGATGGCAATGGTGGCCTCCACGCTGGGCTCGCCCACCAGGATTTTCTGGAAGCGGCGCTCCAGTGCGGCGTCCTTCTCGATGTACTTGCGGTATTCGTCGAGCGTGGTCGCGCCCACGCAATGCAGCTCGCCGCGCGCCAGCGCGGGCTTGAGCATGTTGCCCGCATCCATCGCGCCTTCGGCCTTGCCCGCGCCCACCATGGTGTGCAGTTCGTCGATGAAGACGATGGTCTGGCCCTCGTCTTTGGCCAATTCGTTCAGCACGGTCTTGAGGCGTTCCTCGAACTCGCCCCGGAACTTGGCACCCGCCAGCAGTGCGGCCATGTCCAGGCTCAGCACGCGCTTGCCCTTGAGCGAGTCAGGTACCTCGCCGGCCACGATGCGCTGTGCCAGGCCTTCGACGATGGCGGTCTTGCCCACGCCGGGTTCGCCGATGAGCACCGGGTTGTTCTTGGTGCGGCGCTGCAGCACCTGGATGGCGCGGCGGATCTCGTCGTCGCGGCCAATCACCGGGTCGAGCTTGCCCAGGCGGGCCCGCTCGGTGAGGTCCAACGTGTATTTCTTGAGCGCCTCCCGCTGGCCTTCGGCCTCGGGGCTGTCCATCTTCTGACCACCGCGCACGGCGGTGATGGCGGTTTCCAGGCTCTTTCGGCTCAGGCCATTTTCATTGGCGATGCGGGCAAGCTCGCCCTTGCTGTCGGCCACGGCGAGCAGGAAAAGCTCGCTGGCAATGAACTGGTCGCCGCGCTTGATGGCTTCCTTCTCGGTGGCCTGCAGCAGCTTGGCCAGCTCGGGGCCGACCTGCACCTGGTCTTGCCCCTGCACTTCGGGCAGGCGTTTGACGGCAGCCTCTGCAGCCTTGGCGAGGCCGGGCACGTTGACACCCGCGCGCTGCAGCAGCGACTGCGGGCCGTCGGCCTGGCGCAGCAAGGCCAGCAACAGGTGGGCGGGTTCGATGTAGGCGTTGTCGGCACCCAGGGCCAACGTTTGCGCTTCCCCGAGGGCTTCCTGGAACTTGGTGGTGAGTTTGTCGAGACGCATGAAAAGACTCTCCGTGAATTCAGAACTGCACCAAACATGGCACTGATCCCCGGTTTTTCAAGGCACGGCATCTGTTGCCGCCCACCCGGGTTGATGTGGATCAAGTCGACGCGAGATCGGGCCGTCGCCAATAAGCGTAAGCCCATGCCGTGGAAAAGCCCAGCCTTTGGTAGAGCGCGAGCGCCGGTGCGTTGCTGGCGTCCACCTGCAGGAAGGCCTGCTGGATGCCCCGCTGCGCGGCCTCGCGCGCCATCGCGCGCAGCAGCCGGCCCGCCAGCCCCCGACCGCGCTGCGCGGCCGCCGTGCGCATGCCATGCACACCCAGCCAACCCTGGCCGAACGAGGCCGCGCCACAGGCCAGCGTGTGTCCGCCCTCCCGAAGGCTGCCAAACCGCGTGCCTGTGGCGCGGCTCAAAGACCGGGCACGGCTCTCGCCATCCACCGGGTCCAGGCCTTCGCCCAGGAACATGGCCATCCAGGCCGCATCAGGCGCCTCGGCCAGGGCAGCGGCCGGATCGGCATCGTCCGTGAGCAGCACCTGGATCGGTGCAGTCTGGGTCAGCGTGGGTTGCTGGCGCACGAACCCTTGCTGTTGCAAGGCCTGCTGCAAGGTCTCGAACGCGGGCAGATCCGGCAGGCGAAACGCGGGGGCGAAACCCCGGGCCTCGTACCGCGCCAGGAGCGATGGCAGCAAAGCCAGCTCCGGTGGTTCATGCTGCAGCGGCACGGCGCTGCGCGCACGCCCCACGGTGCCACTGTCCATGGGCAGCAACCAGCCGGGCGCCGCTTCCACCACTTCGGGCGCCACCGCCTGCAGTGTGGCGCGTTCGATGCCCTCGACGTCGGTGGTGCGGGTCATGTCAGCCGTTGCGTGCCTCGATGCCCCAGCGCGCAAGCGCGGCGTCGTCGCTCACACGGGCATCGACCCAGCGCGCGCCCTCGGGGGTCTGCTCCTTTTTCCAGAACGGCGCCTGGGTCTTGAGGTAGTCCATGAGGAACTCGCAGGCTTGGAAGCTCTCGCCCCGGTGCGCGGAAGTGACGGCCACGAGCACGATCTGATCCAGCGGCTGCAGCAGACCCACGCGGTGGATCACGCGCGCGCCGTACAAATCGAAGCGCCGGAAAGCCTCGTCAATCATGGCCTCGATCGATTTCTCGGTCATGCCCGGGTAATGCTCAAGCTCCATCGTGCTCACGCTCTGGCCGTCGTTGCGGTCTCGCACGGTGCCGATGAAGCTGCACACGGCGCCCACACGCGCGTCCTGCAAGCGCAGTTGCGCGACCTCGGCGCCGAGGTCGAAGTCTTCGGTCTGGATGCGGACCCGATCGCCCATCTCAACCACCCGTCACGGGGGGGAAGAATCCGACTTCCGCACCCTCGGTAAGCGGGGCGGACTCATCGCTCATGGCTTGGTTCAGGGCCACCCGAACCGCCCGGCCCGGCGCCAGCACGTCCGCGTAAGCGCCCCCGCGCGCCACGAGTTCGGCGCGCAAGGCCGCGAGTGTGGGAGCCTTGGTATCCACTGGTTCGCCTCCCGTACCCAGGGCCTCGCGGATGGCGGCGAAATAGCGAAGTTGGACTTTCATGCGAGCAGGTCCGCGAACGAGAGGTAGGACACGGGGTCGCCATGTGCGATGGTGGTGCCGGCCGGGTTGTCGACCAGTCCATCACCCCAGACGGTGGACGTGAGCACACCCGAGCTCTGGTTGGGGAACAGGTCCAGCCCGCCAGCGCGGTTGCGCCGAACGCGCAGGAATTCACGGCGCTTGTCAGCGCGCGCCACGGTGAAATGCGCCGGCAGCGTGGTGGCCGGAGGCAGCGCATGGAAGCGGTCTGCGGGCACGCCCTGCAGCTTGAGCAGGAAGGGCCGCACCAACAGAAGGAAGGTGACGAAGCTGGACACCGGATTGCCTGGCAGGCCGATGAAATGGCAGGCAAGGCCCGCGTCGGCACCCGCACCGCCATCGCGCCGCACCGTGCCGTACGCAAAGGGCTTGCCCGGCTTCATGCCGATCTGCCACAGGTCCAGGCTGCCGAGCTGTTGCACCGAGGGCTTGATGTGGTCTTCCTCGCCCACCGACACGCCGCCACTGGTAAGGATCAGGTCGTGATGGTCGGCTGCGGTCTTCAACGCGGCCAGCGTGGCTTCGCGCCGGTCGGGCACGATGCCGAGGTCGCTCACTTCGCAGCCCATGCGCTGGAGCAGCGTGCGCAGGAAAAACCGGTTGGAGTTGTAGATGGCGCCCGGTTTCATGGCTTCGGGCGGCACTTCACCCGGCATCACGAGCTCGTCACCGGTCGAGAACAGCGCCACGCGAGGCCGAGCCAGCACCGATAGATGCGCCAGACTCAGGCTCGCGGCCAGGCCCAGGCTTGCGGGCGACAGCCGCTCGCCCCGGGCGAGCACCACGGCACCCCGTGTCACGTCTTCGCCCGCGCGCCGCACCCACTGGCCTGGCTCGGGCATTGCCTGGATGTGCACGGCGTGGATGTCGCCACCCACCTCGATGGTGTCTTCCTGCATCACCACGGCATCGGCCCCGGCGGGCATGGGCGCGCCGGTGAAGATGCGCGCGCAGGTGCCCGGCTCCAGGGGTGAGCCCGCGTGGCCGGCGGCGATGCGCTGGCTCACCCGCAGCACCTTGCCCGGCTCGGTCACATCGGCCACGCGCACCGCGTAGCCGTCCATGGACGAGTTGTCGTTGGGCGGCACTTGCAGAGCGGAGACCAGGTCTTGCGCCAGCACGCGGCGGTCGGCGTCGAACGTGGCGACCGTCTCGGTCGCGCTCAGCGCCTCGACACGGGCCAGCAGGTCGGCCATGGCGTCGGAGAGCGACATCAGCGGTGCTCGGCCAGCGGGGGGTTTGGGGGCGTTCATGGCGTCGTGGAAAGCGGGTGGACCGGGTAAGCGAAGCGGTCTGCATTGTCGAACAACCAGAGCGCCACGTCATCGGGGCGGTTCAAATCCAGCACCGTGCGAGGGGTGGGTGCGGGCAAGGCCTGTGGGCTGTCGGTCACGATGGCGACGATGCGCCGGTCGGCCGGGTAACGCACCGGCTTGCCATGGGCCTCACGCCAGACTTCAAGCTTGAAGAGATCGCTGTCCTTGAAGCCCTCGACCAGCACCCAGTCCACCGAAGGGTGCAACTCGGCAATGAGGCTGTGCACCGAATGCTCCACGCGATCTGGCAGTTCGCGCATGATCACCAGCCGCCGGGGCGAGGCCGCCAGCACCTCGAAGGCACCGGCCTCTCGGTGGCGCCAGGTGTCCTTGCCCGGGTGGTCGATATCGAAATCGTGGTGCGCGTGCTTGACCACAGAGACGCGTTGCCCGCGCAGCTGCAACGCGGGAATCAGTTGTTCGACCAGCGTGGTCTTGCCGGATCCGGAGTAGCCTGCGAATCCGACCACCTTCATGCGCTGGCGCAGTGCTCGACGATGAAGGCCTGCACGGCAGCGGTGCTGGCTGGCATGACCTTCACCCGCTTGGGCAGGTCCTCGATGCCCTGGAACTGCCCCGGTCGGTCGGGCTGGCGGCCCAGCGCCTCCACGATGGTTTCGGCAAACTTGATGGGCAACGCGGTCTCCAGCACCACCATGGGCGTGCCGGCTTCGTGGTGTTCGCGCGCCACCTTCACGCCGTCGGCGGTGTGGGTGTCGATCATCAGGCGGTGGCGCTGGTACACGTCGCGGATGGTGTCCAGCCGATCGGCGTGCGTACTTTTTCCGCTGCGAAAACCATAGTGACTCGCAGCCTCGGCAAACACCGGGTCGGCACTCAGATCGAAGCGCCCCTCGCGCGAGAGGCCTTCACCGAAGAACGCCTTCACTCGATCACCATCGCGCCCCAGCAGGTCGAACACGAAACGCTCGAAGTTGCTGGCCTTGGAAATGTCCATCGACGGGCTGGACGTCTCGTGCGTGTCGGCGCTGCCACGCACGCGGTACACGCCGGTGCGGAAGAACTCGTCGAGCACATCGTTTTCGTTGGTGGCGACCACCAGCGTGCGGATCGGCAAACCCATCTGACGCGCCACATGGCCCGCGCACACGTTGCCGAAGTTGCCGCTGGGCACCGTGAACGACACTTGTTCGGTGCCTTTCGTGGTGGCCTGGAAATAGCCGGCGAAGTAGTAGACGACCTGGGCCAGCAGACGGGCCCAGTTGATTGAGTTCACGGTACCGATCTTGTGGGCGCGCTTGAACGCGAGATCGTTGCTGACGTCTTTGACGATGTCCTGGCAATCGTCGAAAACGCCTTCGATCGCGATGTTGTGGATGTTCTCGTCCATCAGACTGAACATCTGCGCCTGCTGGAACGGGCTCATGCGGCCATGCGGGCTGAGCATGAACACGCGCACGCCATGCTTGCCGCGCATGGCGTATTCCGCCGCGCTGCCGGTGTCGCCCGACGTCGCGCCCAGGATGTTGAGCTCCTCACCCCGGCGCGCCAGTTCGTACTCAAACAGGTTGCCCAGCAACTGCATCGCCATGTCCTTGAAGGCCAGCGTGGGCCCATTGGACAAGGCTTCGAGGTAGAAGCCGTCTTCAAGCCTCTTCAGCGGCACGATCTGCGGCGTGCCGAACACCGCCTCGGTGTAGGTCTTCTCGCACAGTGCGCGCAGGTCGGCGGCGGGAATGTCGTCGATGTAGAGCGACAGGATCTCGAACGCCAGTGCGGCGTAGCCCCCGGTGCGGCCACCGTTGAACGACTCGCGCAGGCGCTGCAGCGCAACGGCATCGACCTGCGGATAACGCTCCGGCAGGTAAAGGCCGCCATCGGGCGCCAGGCCTTCCAGCAGGATTTCACAGAAGCGCTTGCGGTCGGCATGACCACGGGTCGAGAGGTAACGCATCAGTTGAGCTCTTCCTTGCGGATGCGCACGATGGGCGCCAGCACGGTGGGCAGCGTCTGCAGTTGCGCCAGGGCATCGTTCATGGTGCCTTCGCGCGTGTCGTGCGTGAGGATGATGAGGTCGGTGGACGTGCCGCCTTCGCCGCTCACCTCATCGGCTTCGCGCTGCAACACCGCGTCAATGCTGATGCCGGCGCCGGCCAGCAGGCCGGTGACCTTGGCCAGCACCCCGGCCTGGTCGGCCACGCGCAGACGCAGGTAGTAGCTCGTCACCACTTCGCTCATGGGCAGCACCGCGAGATCGCTCAGCGCGTCGGGCTGGAAGGCCAGGTGCGGCACGCGGTGGTGCGGGTCGGCCGTGTGCAGGCGGGTGATGTCCACCAGGTCGGCAATGACGGCGCTGGCGGTGGGCTCGCTGCCCGCGCCCTTGCCGTAGTACAGCGTGGTGCCCACGGCGTCGCCGTTCACCACCACGGCATTCATCGCGCCTTCCACGTTGGCAATCAGGCGCTTGCTCGGCACCAGGCTCGGGTGCACGCGCAGCTCGATGCCCTGTGCCGTGCGCTTGGTGATGCCCAGCAGCTTGATCCGGTAGCCCAGCTGTTCGGCGTACTTGATGTCGGTGGCGCCCAGCTGGGTGATGCCTTCCACATAGGCCTTGTCGAACTGCACCGGAATGCCAAAGGCGATCGCGCTCATGAGCGTGACCTTGTGGGCCGCGTCCACGCCCTCGATGTCGAAGGTCGGGTCCGCCTCGGCGTAGCCCAGGCGCTGCGCCTCCTGGAGCACGACGGCGAAGTCCAGACCCTTGTCGCGCATCTCGGAGAGGATGAAGTTGGTCGTGCCGTTGATGATGCCGGCGATCCACTGGATGCTGTTGGCGGTCAGGCCTTCGCGCAGCGCCTTGATGATGGGAATGCCACCGGCCACCGCCGCTTCAAACGCCACCATCACGCCCTTGGCCGATGCCGCAGCGAAGATCTCGGTGCCATGCACGGCCAGCAAGGCCTTGTTCGCGGTGACCACGTGCTTGCCGGCGGCGATGGCTTCCATGACCAATGCCTTGGCGATGCCGTAGCCCCCGATGAGTTCGATCACGATGTCGATCTCTGGGTTGGCGATCACGGCGCGCGCGTCGTTCACGACCTTCACCCCGGGGCCCACGATGGACTGCGCGCGGGCCACGTCCAGGTCGGCCACCATGGTGATTTCAATGCCACGACCGGCGCGCCGGCGAATCTCTTCCTGGTTGCGCTGGAGCACGTTGAACGTGCCACTGCCTACGGTGCCTATGCCCAGGAGGCCTACTTGGATCGGTTTCATGTCGGTCATGGTTGGGAAGCGGAAAAGTCAGGTGCCGTGGCGTTTTCGCCAGCCCTCGAAAAACTTGGCCACCCGGTGGATGGCCTCGCGCAGGTCGTCCTCGTGCGGCAGGAACACGATGCGGAAATGCTGGTTGTCCGGGTAGTTGAACCCGGTGCCCTGCACCAGCATCACGCGCGTTTCCTGCAGCAGCTCCAGAAACATCTGCTGATCGTCCTCGACCGGGTACATCTTCGGGTCGAGTTTGGGAAACATGTAGAGCGCAGCCGACGGCTTGACGCAGCTCACGCCCGGAATGGCCGTAATGAGCTCGTAGGCGAGGTCGCGCTGGCGGCGCAGACGACCACCTTCGCACACGAGGTCATTGATGCTCTGGTAACCCCCCAGCGCGGTCTGGATCGCCCACTGGCCCGGCACGTTCGCACACAGGCGCATGTTCGAGAGCATGTTCAAACCCTCGATGTAGTCCTTGGCGGGCTTCTTGTTGCCCGACACCACCAGCCAGCCCGCACGGTAGCCACACGAGCGGTAGCTCTTGGAAAGCGAGTTGAACGTCAGCGTGAGCACGTCTTCCGACAGGCTGGCGATGGCCGTGTGCTTGACCCCGTCGTACAGCACCTTGTCGTACACCTCGTCGGCGAAAATCACGAGCCCGTGCTCGCGCGCAAGATCCACGATGGCCTTGAGCAGATCGTCGGAGTACAGCGCGCCCGTGGGATTGTTCGGGTTGATCACCACGATGCCCTTGGTCGCCGGCGTGATCTTGCGGCGGATGTCGTCGAGGTCCGGCATCCAGCCGTTGGACTCCTCGCACATGTAGTGCACCGGCGTGCCACCCGACAGGCTGGCCGCAGCCGTCCACAGCGGGTAGTCCGGCGCGGGCAACAGCAGCTCGTCACCGTTGTCCAGCAGCGCGTTGGTCGCCATCACGATGAGCTCGCTCGCGCCGTTGCCGAGATAGATGTCCTCCAGGGCAACTCCTTTGATGCCCTGCTTCTGCGTCTCGTGCATCACCGCCTTGCGCGCCGCGAAGATGCCCTTGCTGTCGGAATAACCCGCCGAATTCGGCAGATTGCGGATCATGTCCTGCTGGATCTCCTCCGGCGCATCGAAACCGAACACGGCCAGGTTGCCGATGTTGAGCTTGATGATCTTGTGGCCTTCCTCTTCCATCTGACGCGCCGCGTCCATGATGGGTCCGCGAATGTCATAGCAGACGTTGGCAAGCTTGGCGGATTTCTGGATGCTTTTCAAAGGCCCTCCGGAGGGGGTTGTGGGGTCATGACCAACATGTCCCGCCGAGGCGCACCCGGCGTTATATTCGGTCCCGTCAGCAGGGAAAACCTGCAATTTGACCACAGATCCCCAGCCCTTCTGATCCACTGCCTCCCCATGAAACTTCACGCCGACAAGCTGGACACTCAGTCCATCACCTCCTATGGAGAAGGGTGGATCGCCGTGAATGGCCAGCGCCATGCCGGTAGCCTCGTGCTGGCCTCGGGCGGTCAGCTGATTCCCTGGGACTGCCAGCGCTTTGAAGACCTGACCGCCGCGCACTTTGAACACTTGGCCAGCGTCATGCCGGAAGCTCCCGAACTGGTGGTGTTCGGCAGCGGCTCGCGGCTGCGATTCGTGCGGCCTGCGCTGTTGCAGAGCCTGATGGAGCGACGCATCGGCGTGGAAACGATGGACACAGCCGCCGCCTGCCGCACCTACAACATCCTGGCCGGGGAAGGCCGCCGCGTGGTGGCCGCCTTGCTGATCGAGACCTGACCCCGCTCGACGTCAGTGCCTCCCCGTCACCCTGCACAGTGACGGGAACGCCCAATCAGGGTAAAATACTGGATTGTTTCCTGCCGCGACGACTGCTGCATCTCCGATGCAGGACCGTCGCGAAAGCAGCCGGGAAGCCAACGAATCACCACCAACTTACGTCAGGGGTCCACGCAGTATGGCAGTCGTTGTCAACAAACCCATTCCCGAATTCGAATCGCAGGCCACCGGCGGCGTGAAGGTCAGCAACCAGACCCACCTTGGCCAGACCATCGTTCTGTACTTCTACCCCAAGGACAACACCCCCGGTTGCACGACCGAGGCCATGCAGTTCCGCGACAAGTACAAGGATTTTGTGAAAGCCGGCGCGCAGGTGTTCGGCGTGTCGCGCGACAACATGAAGTCGCACGACGACTTCAAGACCAAGCTCGAATTGCCCTTCGAGCTGATCGCGGACACCGAGGAAAAAATGTGCCACATGTTCGGTGTGGTTAAGAACAAGATCATGTACGGCAAGAAGGTGAAGGGCATCGAGCGCAGCACCTTCCTGATCGGCCCTGATGGCGTCCTCAAGCAGGAATGGCGCGGCCTGAAAGTGCCAGGCCACGTGGAAGACGTGCTCAAGGCGGTCAAGACGCTCAAGAAGGCTGCCTGACCCCTGGGTCGATGGTGTTGGGACCTCGTTGACGCAGGGATTTCCGGGTCACACGACTCGTGCATAATGAATTCATGACAACGGGAAGCTTTTCAGCCCCACCCTCTTTCGACAAGCTCCGCAGCTCTCAAAGCCGCCCGGTTTTCCCGGCGGCTTTTTGTTTTCCAGCCCCGCGCTGACACCACACGTCCTCCATGCCACTGCCTCCCGCCCCCTCCAAACGCGCAGCCCTGCTAGCCCCCGACGCCTACTCCCTTCGAGCCGCCGAAGAGCCACTGGACTTGAACCCTGTTCTGGAACCGTCCACCCCGGCCGCACTCGCCAACCCGGCGGAGGCAGCGCCAAAGGGCAATGGACGGGGTCGAAAACCTGCAACGACCGCCAGCAGCGCACGAGCCGAAGTGCCCAAGACACCCGCCCGCCCACCGGCAGCGGCACCGGCGGCCAAGGCCGTTGAGGTGCGTCAGCCCGTTCCCGATGCACCCGCCGAAACCCGGACTCCCGTGGCTCCAGTGGCGAGCAACCGCCGACGCACCGCAGGCAAAACCGGCAACGGACCAGCCCGGCTGTTCGTGCTGGACACCAATGTCTTGCTGCACGACCCGATGAGCCTGTTCCGCTTCGAGGAACACGACATCTTCCTGCCCATGATCGTGCTCGAGGAACTCGATGGGCACAAGAAGGGGATGACGGAGGTGGCGCGCAATGGCCGTCAGACCAGCCGCACGCTCGACGCCCTGGTGGCCCAGCAAGGCGGGGACATGACCAAGGGCCTCAAGCTTTCAGCCACCGGTCATCAGACGGCCCGCGGCCTGCTGTTTTTCCAGACCGAGCCGCTCGACAACGCCCTGCCCTCAAGCCTGCCCCAGGGCAAGGCCGACAACCAGATCCTGGGTGTGGTGCATGCCCTGCGCGAGCGCCACCCCCAACGCGAAGTGATCCTGGTGTCGAAGGACATCAACATGCGCGTGAAAGCGCGCGCACTGGGCCTTGCCGCCGAGGACTACCAGAACGACAAGACCCTGGACGATGGCGAACTGCTCTACGCCGGCGCTCTGGCACTCCCGCAGGACTTCTGGACGCGCCAGAGCAAGACGATCGAGAGCTGGCAGAGCGGCAGCCACACGTTCTACCGAGTCAGCGGCCCGGCCGTGGGCCAGTTCTACATCAACCAGTTTGTGTACTTCGAAGCGCCCGGCGAACCTTCGCTGTACGCCCGCGTGACCGAAATCCGCGACAAGACCGCAGTGCTCAAGACGCTGAAGGACTACACCCATTTGAAAAATGCGGTATGGGGTGTGACCAGCCGCAACCGCGAACAGAACTTCGCGCTCAACCTGCTGATGGACCCGGAGATCGACTTCGTCACACTGGCCGGCACGGCTGGCACGGGCAAGACGCTGATGGCGCTGGCCAGCGCCATCA
>Ga0247738_10000359_pt1 | contig 18247 bp, 16 predicted proteins | sample UWRJL013104B2_FD_180936 | JGI IMG/M metagenome (GOLD analysis project Ga0247738, IMG submission 180936) | Plant litter microbial communities from Arlington Agricultural Research Station in Wisconsin, United States - UWRJ-L013-104B-2 | ecosystem: Environmental > Terrestrial > Plant litter >...
GGCAAACTGGAAAAAAGCGAGCGCTCCGCCATCGCCCATCTCGAAGAAGAGGTGGCAATAGGTGCGCTCCTTGCCGAACAGCTCATCCTTCTCGCAATAGGTCGCGGCCAGCGGGAAGCCGAGGAAGTCCTCGTAAAAGGCGCGCGTCGCCTCCAGGTCCTTGGTCACATAGGCCGTGTGGTGCAGGCGGTTCGCCGGATAGGCCAGGTTCGCTGCCATTGCTCTTTCTCCCTCTCGACTCGGCGGGATCGACTGCCCCGTTGCTTGTCATTCTAATCGTCTCGGGGTGTCCCGCGCAACGGCGCCAATATAGCCTCATTGTCGGCGCCAAGAACCGGCGGCGCAGTGACGTCGCTCATCCGCTCGCCATCGAAACTCACCGGCGAGCGCACTGTGCGCCAAGGCCCCTTCGGTCCGTCCGGATCCTCGATGATCATGCCCAGCGCCGCAGCCTGCGCGCTCTCCGCGACTTCGGCGGAGGTGCGCACCGGCGAATGCGGCACTTCGGCTGCGAGCAACTCGTCGCACCACACATCGCGAGGCTTGGCGGCGAAGAGGGGCGCGAGAAACGCAATGATATGCTCGTAATTCTCGATCCGCTCATCGCGGGTGGCGAATTGCGGCATGTGGAGCATGTCCGGCCGGCCCACGGCAGCGGCGAGATTTTCCCAGAATTTCGGCGGCGAGGACATGTGCAGCGCCAGCCATTTGCCGTCATGGCACTCGAACACATAGCTCTGGCTGACATGCGGGCGGCTGGACGGGCCCATGATCAGCCCTTCCGAGAAATAATGGGTGAAGTCGTCCAGATTGAAATGCGCCATGGACTCGAACATCGAAGTCTCGACGAGGCGGCCCTTACCCGTCGCATGACGCTCATGCAGCGCCGCGAGCACGCCATAAGCCGCGTAAAATCCGGTCAGCGCATCGGCAATGGCCGGGCCGACCACACGGGGATGCGCGGGATTGACTAGCAGGCGCAGGAAGCCGGTTGCCGCCTGCGCGACTGTATCGAAGGCAGGGCGATCGCGGTCGGGGCCTTCGGGACCAAAGCCGGAAATGCTCGCATAGATCAGGCGCGGATTAAGCCCCTGAAGCCGAGGCGCATCGACACCGAGACGCGCGGCGACGCCGGGGCGGAAATTCTGGATGAAGACATCCGCCTCAAGCACCAGCTTGTCGAGCGCGGCGAGGTCTTCGGCCTTGCGCGTATCCAGTTCGATGCTCTGCTTGTTGCGGTTGTAGGTCTGGAAATGCGGCGAATAAAGCTCGCCCTTGAAGCTGCGGAAAGGATCGCCCTGCCCGGTCTGCTCGATCTTGATGACGCGCGCGCCCATATCCGCGAGCAACATGCCCGCGGCCGGGCCAGTGATGAACGTGCCCATTTCCAGAACGGTCACGTCTGCAAGTGGCTTTGCCAATTTCATCTCCTCGCGTGCTGGGTCCGGCCCAGCCTTGACTTGAGGGCTAGGTGCTTCGAAGACCCAAAGCAAGGCGATCTGGCAATCAGGGAGAGCGAAAGTCATGCGCATAGGCAAGCAGGACAATACCGTCACGTCGATCTGCACCTCAGACGCGACCAGCATCACGGTGCGTGGCCTCGACCTGTGCAGCGACGTGATCGGCAAGCTCGACTTCACCAGCTATTTCTGGCTGCTCGTGACGGGCAAGATGCCGACGGAAACGCAGCTTTTCCTCGCCAATGCGACCCTGTGCGCCATATCCGAACATGGCCTTGTGCCAAGCGTGGTCGCCGCGCGCATGACGCTCGCCGCCGGGCCGGAGGCCTGGCAGGGCGCGGTCGCGGCGGGGCTGCTCGGTTGCGGATCGGTGGTGCTGGGCAGCGCGGAAATTGCCGGGCAATTTTATGCCGGGCTGGTCGCGCAGGCGAGTGCCGAGGGCCTGAGCGACGCGGCGGCGGCAACGGCCGGCATCAAGGCGCTGCGGGCGGAAAAGAAGGCCGTGCCCGGCTTTGGTCATCCGCAACATTCTGGCGGCGATCCGCGCGCACTCAGGCTCATCGAACTGGCGCAGGAAAAGGGCGTGGCCGGGCGCCACATCGCCATGCTCCACGCCATCCGCGATGCCCTGCCCGAGGCGCTCGGGCGGCCGCTGCCGATCAACGTCAACGGCGCCATTCCAGCCGTGATGCTCGACGCGGGCTTCCCGCTCGCCGCGCTCAAGGGCATTTCGCTGCTCGCGCGTACGGCGAGCCTGATCGGCCATCTGCAGGAAGAGAGCGAACGGCCCATCGGATTCATCCTCTCCGGCGCGGCGGCAGAGCGGATCGGCTTCGAGGCTGATAGTGACGGCTGAAGCCGCTCAGCTATCCGAAATCCGATGTAAAAAAAAGGCGGGCGGCCCCGGAAGAGCCGCCCGCAGTCATGACTATCGCTTAGTCTTCTGTGGTGCGACCCGTCAGAAGTCGGTCCAATCTTCCTCGGACTTGAGCGCCAGATTGCCGGAAACAGGCAAAGAGGCGGCCCGGGGTTTCGATATATTTGCTGGTTTCGCAGCAGCCGGGGCGGCGCGGCGCGGCGCGACGAAACCGTTGCCTGACGAGAGCTTGAAGCGCGCGACCAACTCGGCCAGTTCGTCCGCTTCTCCAGCCAGATTGCGTGCGGCGGCAGTGGTTTCCTCCACCATCGCGGCGTTCTGCTGCGTCATCTTGTCCATGTCGGTGACTGAGCCGTTCACCTGCTGCACGTTCGCTGCCTGAGCCTCCGCGCTTGCCGCCATTTCGCCGATGAGCGTGTTGACGTCGGCAATCTTCGTAAGGATCCGGTCGAGCATCTTGCCGGTGTCACCGACAAGGCCGACGCCCTGAGTGACCTGGCTGCTCGAGGTCGTGATGAGCGCCTTGATATCCTTGGCAGCGTCGGCTGAGCGCTGGGCCAGCGCCCGCACTTCATTGGCGACCACAGCGAAACCCTTGCCGGCCTCACCGGCGCGCGCCGCCTCGACACCGGCGTTGAGCGCCAGCAGGTTGGTCTGGAAGGCGATGCCGTCGATCACGGTGATGATCGTGCTGATTTCCTGCGCGCTCTTCTCGATCGCGCCCATGGCCGACACAGCTTCTTTGACGACGCTGGTGCCGTCCGTCGCATCCCGATGCGCCGCGCTGATCGCGCCGCGCACATCATTGGCATTGCGCGCACTCTCGGCCACCATGCCGGCGACCTGTGTCATGGCGGCCGCCGTTTCCTCAAGGCTTGCCGCCTGTTGCTCTGTCCGTCTGGAAAGATCCTCGGACGCCGACCGGATTTCGGACGAGCCGGCCAACACGGCCTGCGCCGACGTGGAGACCCGCCCAAGGCTGCCGTCCAGTCCGGCGACAGCCTGATTGAAGCTGTGGCGAAGCGCCTCATAGTCTTTCGAGAAGGACTCATCGATCGTGTAGGACAGATTGCCGGAAGACAGTTGCTCAAGTCCCCCGGCGAGTGCCGACACGACAAGCTCCTGAACGGCTGCGGCGGCCTCGATATTTTCCGCATTGTCACGGAAAACGGCCATCGCCTTGGTCATGCGCCCCACGCAGTCCCCATAGTCGGTAAACTGGATCGGGCTCTTCGTGTCGCCTCTGGCCAGCGCTTCCATGCGAACGACGGTGTTCACATAGGGATCGCAGATGAGCTTGCCGCTCACCAGCACAGTGACGATCGTCAGGACGAAAGCCGCCGCCGAAACCAGGATGGCCGCAGTGCCGCCGCCATAGACCGCATAGCAACTCGCCCCCAGCGCGACCGCCGACAATGCGCCATGAATGAACAGAAGCGTCTTGAATTTCGCTCGAATGGGAGCCGTTTTCTCAAACCAGTTCAACATTTCCACCATCCCTCAGAATTGAATATTTAAAGTCGTTTGAATTCGTTGTTCGGCGTTGGCCGCCTGCCTGCACCCTGGTGCTAGGCCGCAATCCGGTCCGGGGCGTCGTCATGCTCGACCAGCTTGTCGAGCGTCAGGAGCATCACCATGCGATCATCGATGGACGCCACGCCCTGGAGAAGATCGACCGCTTTGTGCCCCGCGACTGCCGGCGGCGACTGGAGATCCTGGTTGTTCACCGTCACGATGTCATTCACCGCGTCCACGAACAGTCCGTGCAGGCTGCCGCCGATATCGACGACGATGATGACGTGCCGTTCCTGCGCGTCGATCCTGCCCCAGCCGAGACGACATGACAGGTCGATGACGGGCAAGACCGAACCACGGAGATTGACCACGCCCTTGATGTGCTCCGGCGCGTTCGGGATAAGCGTCGTTGGCGCCCATGCGCGTATTTCCCGCACCGCCATGATATCAACGCCGAGAAACTGCTCGCCGATGCAGAATGTGAGAAGCTGATGCTTCATCGTTCTTTCCTCCCCGTCCAACCCGGACCAGCCTTGTGGCTTTCGTCCGATGTTACCGCTTGCTGGTTCTTATAAATACGATACCGTAAATATTGTATTCATGCCGATTAGATGCATTGCGAGCGCGACTTGAGGCTGGCGGAATGGCGCTTTTCTGCGGACAATTAAGTCGGACACGCGCGACCACCGCTCAGCGGATCGGCGAACATTCCAAAATTTGATGGGGATTATTCAGGCGGAGCGCTTCGCCAGCCATGCGCCGAACAGTGCCCCGGCCAGTTTGAGCGCGGCAATACCCAGCGCCACGGGTTGCCACATGCCCTGAAAGCCGACCATGCCCCAGTCGACGACAAAGTAGAAGCCGATCACTGCCAGCGCGAAGGCATAAGCATTGCGATCCGGCCGTTTGCGCGAAAAGAACCAGACCAGCAGCGCGAGGATGATCGGCCCACAGATGCGCGTGCTCTGGGTCGAGAGATCGACCACGATGGGGTCCGTCATGGCAAGCGGAGGATTTGGCCGATTGATCAACGCCCAGACCCAGACGACTCCGACCGCGCAGAGAATATCCAGCACGATGGCAAGGATAGCGACGCCCAGCGCCTTGAGGAACTCGACCGGCTTCATGGCACCCCATCCTATTGATGAGGCACCGCGCTTGGCAAGGGGCGGTTAGCCCTCGCCGGCAACCAGCGTGGAGCCTTTGGGGAAGTTACCAAACAGGGCCGCGGCCAGCCGGGTGGCAATAGCCTGATCGTTCCAGCGGGAATCGCCCTGGCGCGTGCCGATGGTCGCATGGCCTTCCCAGAGCGTCGCGCCGTTCGTGCGGTCCTTGATGCGCGCTTCAAGGCGCGTCGAGATCAGCGCCTTTTTCGGCTTGGAAAGATCGATCCCGACCGCGAGGCCATAAGAGGTGCCGTAATTGGAGACGCCGACGCTGGCCTCGCCGCTCACCGGCTTGCGTTTCTGCTCCTCGGGCACGAGCGTATCGCGCACGATGCGCAGTTCCACCACCTGCCCGCCAGCCGGGTCGGGCGACGCCGTATCATAGCCGGCCTTGACCAGCTGATCGATCATCGCCGCCTCATAGGCAGCTTCGTCGCTGGGATTCGCCGTGCCGCCGGGCGCCGGAACGACGGCGATCTTGCCATGGCCAAGCTGAGCCCGCGTATCCTGCGCAACGAAGGTGTCGGAATCGACGCGCCCTTCGCGGCTGTCCGAAGCGCTGCTGTTGAGGCGCGCCGGGCCTCGGCGATCACCGAAAGGATCGCCATAGCCTCGGCCGAATGGATCGCCGAACCCGGAACCCCAGCCAGAGCCCCAATGACCACGCGCGGTCGCCGGAGCGGCGGCAAGCACGATGAGCGGGAGGATGAGCAGGAGAGGCTTGCGCGCGATCATCGAAAAAACTCCATGGAACGGCACGAATGAGCCCCTGCCACAATGGGCTAGGCCTGCTCTGCTTGACAGGGCCTGAACCGTAACAGGTCATGGTTGACATTGCATCCCGCGCGGGCTCCGTTGGCCATGACCGGGCGCGCAAAGCACCGGCGAAGGAGGGCGATGCTGGACGTGCTGGTGGTCGGCGGCGGGCCGACCGGGTTCCTCACCGCGCTGGGGCTGGCGCAGGCCGGTCTCTCGGTCCGGCTGATCGAGGCCGAGGCGCGGATCATCGATTCACCGCGCGCTGCCGTCTATCACTGGTCGGTGCTCGACGGGCTGGAAGCGCTCGGCATTCGCGAAGAGGCTGAGGCGCTGGGCTTCATCAAGCAGGATTATTGCTGGCTGGTCCGCGGGACCGGCGAGCGGATCGACTATGATCTCTCTGTGTTGGCCGCGCACACGGCCTTTCCGCATAATATCCATCTCGGGCAGGACCAGCTTGCCGATATTGCGCGGCGTCGGCTGTTAGACATGCATCACGCGACGGTCAGCTTCGGCACCCGCCTGATCGGCCTCTGGCAGGACGAAGACGGCGTCACGGCCAGCGTGGACGGGCCGGATGGGCGAGAGGACGTGCGCGCGCGTTGGTTGATCGGCGCGGATGGCGCTTCGAGCGGTGTTCGCAAGGCGCTTGGGCTCGATTTTCCCGGCATGACATGGGGCGAGCGCTTCGTCGCGACCAATGTCTGGCATGATTTCGATGCCGCCGGCTATGCGCTTTCAACGCTGGTGGTGGACGCAGAACATGGCGCGGTGATCGTGAAGATCGCACGCGATGGCCTGTGGCGCTGCACCTATATGGAAGACGCAGCACTGCCCGAGACCAGCGTGATGGACCGCCTGCCCGCAGCTTACGCGGCGCTGTTCACGGGAGACGGCGCCTATAAGCTGGAGCGCGCCGCGCCCTATCGCATGCACCAGCGCTGCGCCGATCGCTTTCGCGTCGGGCGGGTGCTGCTGGCGGGAGATGCGGCGCATGTCACCAATCCCACCGGCGGCCTCGGCCTGACCACCGGGCTCTTCGATTGCTTCGCGCTCTATCCTGCGCTGGCGGCGGTCCTGCTGGACGGTACGGATACAGCGCTGCTCGACCGCTATGCCAGCGCGCGGCGACGCATTTTCCTTGAGCGAACATCGCCGCAGGCCATCGCCAACAAGCAACTCGTCTTCCATGCCAATGGCGGCGGAGCAGCGCTGGAGCAGGGTCTGGCGGGGCTGCGACGCATGGCGAACGATGTTGATTATCGGCGCGAGCGACTGATGTTCGTCAAATCGCTGGAGACGCCGATATTGGGAGACCGAGCGCTAGCCTGAGCAATGGGATCAGGCGGTGAGAAATTCCAGCGCCGCCGCCCTTGCCGCCGGGAATTCATCCAGCAGCAAATGCCCGCCGCCCGGAATGACGACGCCTGCTGCATGAGCCAGCCGCTGCTCCCATTCTTCCAGCAGTGGCAGCGGCAGGATCTGGTCCTTCTCGCCCCAGACGAGCAGGGTCCGCACCTTCAACCCTTCAAGATCGCGCAGCAGCGCGGCGTATCCGACATCCGGTGCGCCGCGCGCGCGCATTGAGGCGGCAGCCTCGCGCTGGCGCAGCGCCATCCATTCGGAGCCCGGTTGCGCAGGCCAGTAAGGCGCGATCCACGCCGGGTCGGCGGCGAACAGGGCCGGATGCTGCGCGGACGGAATGGACGCGAAGTCGGGAAAGGGCGCGCGCTGCGACATCAGACCTGCGGGCGAGACGAGCACCAGCTTGCCGATCTGCGCCTGATTGCGCGCGGCATAAGTCGCGGCGAGATAGCCGCCCATCGAGGCACCGACGAGATCGAAATGCGAGAGGCCGATTGCAGCGAAGAAGGCCCGGTAATGCGCGGCATAATCCTCCATCGAGTTGAAGTCGGCATCGCCGCTTTCGCCGAAATTGGGATGATGCGGCAGGATCATGCGAAACTTGTCCGCCCAGTCGCGCGCCCAGTCGAAGCCATGATAGGTGCCGCCGCCGTGGAAATAGACGCAAGGCTTCCCGGCCCCGATCTCCCACCAGATATGGGCGATGCCGTTCACCTGCGTCTCGTGCCGGGTGAAGCCTGCCATGCTGTAAGCGAAGTCTGACATCGAAGCTCCTTCAGACGGGCATGGGCTGCCCGAGGATCATGACACTGAGCGCAGGCGCATCGCTAATATCCTGGCGGCTCTGCGCGGTGCCGAAGATGCGCGCCTTGTCTGCTGCCGCGCGTGCAGGATCGCGCTCGGACAAGAGTCGCTTGAAGTTACTCGCGAGCGGCGAGGTGACTTCGAGGAAAACCCGGCGGCGCTCCCGGGCATAGAAGTCCAGCACGTCCTCGCCTGCCCGCCCGAGAATGACCGCGCCGAGCGCCGTGATCAGCGCGTCGGCATCGATCACGCCGGTGGTGAGGCCGAGGCCGCCGCAGGGATTGCAGGCATGGGCCGCATCGCCCGCCAGCAACACGCGGCCGACCCGAAAGCTTGTCGCGCAGCGCTCATGCACACGATAGGGCGAGAAATTGTCGATGCGATAGGAGGCCCCGGCGGGAAGGATGCGGGCGAAATGTTCCGGAAGGCGCTCGAGGATCGCGGCTTCATCGAGCGTCGCGTCCTCCCCGTAGGTGACGCGCCAGAGATTATCACGGCCGAGCTTTGCGATCACGGCCCAGTCGACCGGGTCGATCACCATGTTGGCATCGGCAAAGCCATGAGGCGAAAAGTCGTACTCGATATTGGTCGCGACGAAGCGCTCGGGCCAGGTATGCCCTTCGAATTCAAGCCCCAACAGGCGGCGCACGGAACTGCGCGCGCCGTCCGATCCAACCACCCAGCCTGCGCGTAGCTCGGTTTCGCCATCCGGTGTCTCGACGGTCAGGCGGACGCCATCGTCGGCTTGTGCGAGTCCGGTCAACCGATGGCTCCACAGCACATGCGCATGGGGGAAGCGCAGCAAATGACTCATCACCAGCTCGGCGAGCAGATGCTGGCCGAAATGGAGATTATGCGTGATCGTCTGCCCGGGGTCGGGATTGTCGCGCATGTCGGTGCGCACGACCTCGCCGGTCGCCGGCCAGCGCATCGAGAAGTGCGAGTTACGATAGCCGATGGCCTCGGCCTCTTCGAGCAGCCCGAGCTTCTCGAGAATCGCCAGCGTTGTGTGAAAATAGACGGCAGCGCGCGGCGAGCGAACGATGGCGGGCTCCGCGTCGATGACCGTCACGGCAATGCCCTGCCGCGCAAGGCCAAGCGCCGTCAGGAAACCGACCGGCCCCGCGCCCACGATGACGACGCTGTCCTGCTGCGCGCCCACACATCCTCCCGTGCCGATCTATTCGGCTTGGCTCAGGGGATAGTCATGCTCCGACGCAAAGGGAAGCCGCAGGATGCAGCGCGCTATCAGAAAGGCAGCCAGCGGCGCTTTTCGCTGAAGTTCATATAGCCGATATTGGCACCGAGCCTCATGCCGACGCCAAGGCGGATCGGGATGAGCACGACATTGCCCCAGCGCAGGTAGCTCGCGTTGAAGCCGCCGATGAAATAAGCCGCGCCCTCGCCCGCCGGATAGCGGTGATACAGCTCCTGGCTGTCATAGAGATTATAGACGAGCACAAACGTCTTGCCCGCATTGCCGCCGAGATCGAAGCCGACCGAAGGCCCGGTCCAGTAGACATCGCGCTGCCCCTCGACCTTGTGGAACATCGTGCCCGATCCATAGCGCAGGCCGACTCCGATCGCGCCGGAGACTTCGCGGCCGGTGATGTAAGCGACGGGCTGGCCCTGCTCTTTCAGTGTCCGCTCGATAATCTCCGCGAGACCCTTGGCACCCTTGCCGAACACGCCCTCGGCCGCGCCGATGAGATCGTCTTCCTTGTAGGTCGCTCCGGTCGAGGCCGTTGAGGCGACCGTTGACGACCCCCGCGTGACGGGGTCAGCACCTGCCATGGCCGGGCCGGAACCGGACAATGGCGGGGGTGGCGGCAGGTCCGCTGATGATGAGGCGGGCGGCGGAGGCGGCGGCGCGCTGTTCGCGCTGGCTGGAGCGCCCGGCGCCAGATCGGCATCGATGACGCTGTTCGGATCGACCGATTGCACCGACTGCGCGAGCGCTGGCGACAGCAGCATGCCCGCCAGCGCGACGACCAGCCCCATGCGCTTCAATATGCTTCGGTGCGACCCGGGACCTGCGTTCATCATTCCGTCTCCGACAGCCAATGTGTTGATATACGCCTGTTCCGGGCCCACCTGCCTCGAAACTGCGCCTTTGCGGCCCGGGCGCGGAGCGTCCGGGATTTGGCACGGACTATCCGGCCTCGTACCTGAAACGACAATGAACGAACGGCGAACCGAATCGATTATGCGTCAGACCGAGTCCATTTCGGCCTTTTTATCGGGCGCCGGGGCAGCGAGCACAGAGGCGTCGTTAAGTGCGTTAATGGCGGCATGGACCCGCGCCTCGGCTTCCGCGCGCTTCAGGCCGGGCGGTATCGGCTCGCCGATGCGATAGGTGATCGTCCCCGCGCGCTTCATGAATCCATTGCGCGGCGAGAGGCGCCCGGTGTTCACGGCAATGGGCACGACCGGCACCCTGAGGATCGAGTAAAGTCCGGCAAAGCCCGCTTTGAGCGGCGGGGCCTCGCCATGTTGGACGCGCGTTCCCTCGGGGAAAAACACCACAGTGCGCCCTTGCGACATCGCTTCCAGCGCTTCGGCGCGGACGGCGCGCAGCGCGCTGGCTCCGGCGCCGCGATCGACCGGGATCATGCCATAAGCATGACCGACCGGACCCCAGACGGGAATCTGGACCAGCTCCAGCTTGGCCGCGATGATCGGGCTGCGAAACATGCAGATCGCGTCGATCGTCTCGAAGATGGACTCATGCTTGATTGCGACGAACTGCGTACCGGGCGGCAGCTGGCCCTCGATCACGATGCGCTGACCCAGCACGACGCGCGCCAGCACCCGGTGCGTCCAGCCCCAGAGCTGAACGACCGGCACTAGGGCGCGACGGCCAATGTAGGTCGCGACGACAGCCGCCAGCAGCAGCGGCACCGTCAGCCCATAAAAGAGCAAAGCGAAGAGCAGCGAACGAACGAACGTCACGGCCGAGGCGAAGGGCGATTGGCGATCCATGGGGCGTCCTGCGTCCGCTAAATACCGAAGATGCCGGCCACACGGCGCAGCACATATTTGTTATATTCGCGCAACAGCGCAAACAGGCTGGGCTTGCTGGCAACGGCATCGGCCAGGATCACGACTGGCTGACGCAATTGCTGGGCCAGCTCATAGCGCGCGCGGCGCATGTGCCAGTCCGCCGTAATGAACCGCACCGATTGATAATTGCGACGGGCGAGCCATTCGCTCGTTTCCACGGCGTTGGAGCGTGTATCGACAGCCTCCCGGCCCAGTGTCACACAGCATTTCATGAGGTCGCGCGACACTTTATAGGCCTTGGCGAACTCGGCCGGCTTCACGTCGCGGTCCACGCCCGACACGAGCAGCTCCTTACCTTTATGCTCGCGCAGCAGCTCAAGGCCGCGGTCGATCCGACCCGCCGAGCCGGTGAGCACGACAATGCCATCCGTTGCTTCGTCACCGGACGCAGGCTGAGGCAGGAACAGCGCGAACCACAGGAAGCCGAACAGCCAGAGCAGCATCAGCGAGGCGAAGAAGCGCGAAATCACAGCGACCGCTCCATGGCTCGTTGCAGGGTGAGCCGCGCCGACAGCCAGGCGACGGCAATGCAGCCGACCGGCAACAGGATCAGCATCAGCCAGGCCGTGCCCGGCAGGGCGGCACTGCGCACAAGATCGGACGTGACGGCATGAAGCCCCTGCGCAAGCAGCACCGTGACGAGCAGCGCCACGCCCGCGCCGATGGCGGTGCCGAACAGCGCATCGAGCATCATGCGCCGCTGGAAGAGGCTCACCACTTGTGTATCGGTCGCGCCCAGCAGATGCATGATGTCGATCGTGGCGCGATGCGTGGCATGAGCGCCGCGCGCCGCGAGCACCACCACGGCGCCCGTGGCCAGCGCCATCAGCGCGACCAGCCCGAATGACAGATAACCGATCGCGCCGACGAGCCGGGCCAGTGGCGCCAGATAGCGCGCATGAGGCTCGACCCGCGCCGACTTGTTGACCGCGCGTACGGCCTCATCGAGCGCTTTGATGCGCGCATTGCGCTGATCCTGCGGCACATTGAAATCGGCGTCGATCAAAGCGGGAATGGGGATGTCGCTGATCTTGAGATCGCTGCCGAGCCATGGCGCAAGCTGGGCGGAAAGTTGCTCGGGCGGCACGATGGCAACATTGGCAACGCCTTCGGTGCCGCTCAGCAGCGAGACGATGCGACGCACCGCGCGATCGCGAATCTCGCCATCGGCCTCGGCAATCTGCACTGTGATGCGGTCTGATACCTGATCGCTCAGCGTACGCGCCGCCGTATCGAGCGCAAGGCCCGCTGCGCTGACCAGCACGGTCAGGAACATCATGATCGCGATCACCCACGGCATCGGCCCGGTTAACCGTCCCTTGGGCAGCAGCGGTCCCGGCGCGGGGGGCGCCGGCCGAACGTCTTGCGCATTGCTATTCATCGGCGCGCGCTCATACCCGAGCGCTCATGCTCGAACCGTGCACGGCGTCGCGCGCGGTCTTGCTGTCAGTGAGGCGACCGCGTTCCAGCCGCATCATCTGCGCATTGCCGACCTTGAAGATGAGATCATAATCATGGGTCGCGACGACAATCGTGGTGCCCAGCTTGTTGAGCGCCTCGAACAGGGTGATGAGGCGCGCGGCCATCTCTGTATCGACATTGCCGGTCGGCTCGTCGGCCACCAGCAATTCGGGCCGGCCAATGACAGCGCGCGCAATGGCGACGCGCTGCTGCTCGCCGCCCGAGAGCGTCGCCGGCAGGGCATTGGCCCGGTGCGTGAGGCTCACCCAGTGCAGCATCTCCTCGACCGGCGTGCGCAGCTGATGCTCCGGCACGCCCGCGAGGCGCAGCGGCAGCGCGATATTATCGAAGGCAGAGAGATGCGCGAGCAAGCGGAAATCCTGAAACACCACGCCGATACGACGGCGAAAATCGGGCAGGCGCGCGCGCGGCAAAGTCACCACATCGGTATCGAACAGGCGGATCGCGCCCCGGCTCGGCCGCTGGGCGAGATAAAGCAGCTTGAGCAGCGACGTTTTGCCCGCACCGGATGGGCCGGTCAGGAAATAAAACGACCCCTCGGACAGATTGAAACTCAAGTCTGACAGCGTCTCGGGCCCTGGCCCATAGCGCAGGCCGACATTTTCGAACTGGACGATTGTGGTCATCGCCTGCTGATCGGCCCTCACTAGCCCCCTTCGGCACGGCGCTCCCGGCGCGCCCACCCTGTCGCGGCATTGCATGGCACAGGCTCTGGGCGCGGGCAAGCGACGGGGGCGAGCGATAGGCAGGCGGCCGCGCAATCCGCGCCCTTGCAAACCGCCCGCTTTTGCTCAAGCACCGGCTTGCTCTTGCGTGGAAACCGGTGTTTATGAGGCAATAATGATCCTAATTTGTCCCGAATGCGCCACGCGCTACCTGGTCCCTGACAGCTCGATCGGACCAACCGGACGGCAGGTGCGCTGCGCATCATGCAAGCATAGCTGGTTCCAGGAAGGCGTGCTGCCGGAGCGGCCTGCACCACCGGTTTCCGCGCCCGCGGCCGCACCAGAGCCCGTGCCGCCGTCCGTGGAGCAGAGAGTGGCCCGCGCGCCCCTGCCCCCGCCACCGTCGGATCCCTATGCCGCACAGCCGGAACCGGCCGTGCAAGCGCCGCAGCCTGTTGTCGATGCGACGCCTGCGGATGTTACGCCAGTAGAAGACGTGGCGTTGATGGAAGCTGCGGCCACAGAGACGCCTGTAGCGACGGAGACGGAAGCGCCGGTGGCAGCCGCCGAATATTCCTACGAAGAACCCGACACTCATTATTGGCCGGATGCGCGCCCGAGACGCAACAAGGCCAAGCGCTGGACGCTGGTCGTCACCCTCTATTTCCTGCTGGTCACGGCCGCCGGCGGTGCGCTTTGGTATTTCGGCCCGCCTAACTGGCTGGTCAATCTCGGCCTTGCCCCGGCAGGCGGCGAGACGGGCCTCGTCATCACCGAGATCAATCATAGCCGCCGCAACGTGTCCAACCAGCTCGTGTACAGCTTCACGGCGATCATCGTGAACAAGAGCAACCAGGATCTGGCCGTGCCGCCAATCTTCGTCGAACTGCGCGATGCGCAGCGCAAGCTGGTCTATTCGTGGAAAACGCGCGCCGACAAAGCCCAGCTAGCACCCGGCGAAACGGCCCGCATCTCCGAAACGCGGCTCGACATTCCCCGGTCCGCGCAGGACCTCGACATTAATTTCTCCCCCAGCAATCGCTGACCCGCGAGAGGCCCGCGCGAACAATCGGAGGTCCGCGCGAAAAAAGGCTTCCCGCGTGGTTGCATGGTGCAAGGTGCTTTGCTAAAGGCCGCCGCCTACCGGAGAACCCCCGCGGTTCTCACCCTGTGATGTGCGGTCGTGGCGGAACTGGTAGACGCGCAACGTTGAGGTCGTTGTGGGCGAAAGCCCGTGGAAGTTCGAGTCTTCTCGACCGCACCAAACAGCTTATCGAAATGAGATTTTTGCCTTCGGGCGCCCCCGTCGGAGGAAGCGCGCAGTTCTGCGCGCTTTGTCGGCGCATCTAATCAAGGGTGAAGACGGAGACCCGATCGGCCGGTTGGTTTCTAGCCAAAATAATGCCGGATTCTCCGTCCAAAAGAACCCGGCTTCACCTCAATATTGTTGGATGGATGCTGTTCAGGAGGCGAGCCCGAAGAGCCGCTCTTGCTCGGCCCAGTCGATTGGCAAAGTGATGGACAACAGGCTCCGGCGAGATACTGAACGCTGCTGAGTGCCAGCGGCAATGGCCTCAACAATTCTCGGGCTGAGCCACGAGATGCGAAGCAGCCTGGCAAGCTGGGTTCGGCACCGCCCCTCCCTTCTGGCGAGCTGGTTGAGGCTAAGTTCGGGTGACCCAAGAACGAGCTTCTGGGCTTCCGAGGCATCCTATCGCAGCGACGAGATCGAGTTCGAGCTCAAGCCCGCCAAGGTGCCGGGCTGGCGCCTGGAATATAAGGTTGGCATGAAAGCCGGGGACGCGCTGCTCTACTCGCTTACGTCGAACGCACCTGTTATCTCCGAGTTTCACAATGAGATCACCAGCAACAAGGCTGTGATGTTCTATCGGGAGGAGCAGGCGACCACAGCATCGCACGGGCAGTTCATCGCGCCCGCGGCTGGGGCACATGGCTGGTACATTGCAAACACCACTGACGAGCCGGTAAAGGTCCGGCTCAAATTGAGCGGATATTATACGACCACGCCCGGTCTGATAACGATAGAATGATTTCAGGCCAATGCCTTCTCAACTGGCGACGAAATCGCTCGACGTCGTTATGCGCACAGACTGTCCAGAACAGTCCAGCAACAGCGGCCAATCGTAGACCAAAGAGAGCCTTGAACGAAGGGCCGCTTTCGGGATGCCTGGTGGGACGGTCGGAATGTCCGAAATGAGGGCGCTAACGTCCGCAATCACTTAAACCTCAAACGCCATCTCGTTGACAGAGCAACCTACATTGGCGATCGCTCATCGTCTGAAGCTTGCGGGGAAATGGGGGATTCCACACTCCGAGACGAGTTGCGACGAAAGTGACGGCGCCCGTCCGCTGCGCTCGCCGGGAAGTGATCTCCTCGCGCAAGCGCAGCACCGGCTCCGGCAGGTCGCCGTCGGCGGGTGTTGGGGTTGGCTTTGGTCCTTATCTGCTGGCCGCGATACTGGCTTGCATATCCAATGGACTAATCGGCAGGATCGCAGGCTCGGTCACGACCAGTTTGACCCAGAGAGCATCCGCACCCTTGAAGTAAGAGGTCTCGTTTGCCTTGCGTAAAGCGTCAATGCTGGCCTGTTCCCTTCCGGAAGCTGCCTTGGTGAAGCCCGGCAGTTCAAACGTGACCCATGAGCCCTGCTCCATCTCGCTCATCCTGAGCGTGACGTCCTTGCGTTCGGTTTTCACCCTGATTTCGGTGCCGGCACGCACAGTGCTCTGGTCGCCTGTAATGCGATACTCCTTGCCGTTGCGAATGAGCGCGATGGGCCCCGCCGGAGCGGCCGGAGCGCTCTGTCCAGTTCCTCCCCTGCCTGCCGAAAGTTCAGCAAGATACAGGCGTCCGACATCACCCGTGCACACGGAAGCGTTCCAGGTCGGACGAATCTGACAGCTGTCGTCGGTGACGACGCTGTCATTTTCACCGTCGTGGAGCATGATGTAGGAATTAGGAATGCCGGTCGCCGAACCGTCAACATCGTGGATCGACAGGGTGCGATAAGCCACACCGCCCCGGTTGTCGTTGTCGAACCGAAGATCGTAGTTCGGAAAATACACAGGCTTGGCATTGACGAATTTCGCACCCTGGACGGTGCTTGCGGTCGTCACACCCGAGCTCGTGTAGAGCAGCCAGGAAAGTGCGCCTGTCTTGCGCCGGTCATTGTCCTGATAATTCACGAATGTCGTGTTCAACACGTCATTGCGGTAATCATAATATTCGTAACCGCGGATCGGGAAATCGGGAATTCGAGTCTTCGGGAGACTGCGGCCGTAGGCGACTTCCTCTTTCGTCGACGGATTGCCGATATTGGCGCTTTCGCCCACGACCAGCGAGTCCACCAACTGTGACGTGAACCGTTGGCTGCGGAAAGCGCCGGACGATTGCGTCATGCCGATGGCGTTGTCGGCAAGCTTCGCGTTGCGGAAGACGAAAAGCTCGCCCCGGCCCCAGAGGCCGCCATTGCGGTTCTTGTAGCTGGTCAGATTCTCGAAGTGGGTTTCCACCATCTTGCTGTTGGGGTCGGCCGGATTTTCCAACGGCATGAGCGCGTTGCCGGTCAGGCCGAAGGTATTATCGTCATTGATGTTGCGGTCGAACAGGAACCCGTCGAAGTTCGAGTGGGCAGTGTTGCCCCTGAATGTGCCCATCGGCGTTCGGCGCGGCCAGACGTTGGCGGCGGCCTCCGAACCCAGGAAAGCGCCATTTGGATGTAGTGGGAGAGACAGCCAAAAACCGTTCGCATCCGATCCGGCCGCCACATTGTCGATATAGCTATTGTTCGGATTGGTGATCCAGTAGGACGCCACAGTGTTGTCCGAAGGCAGCAGGGTGTTCCCGCCGTGGAAGCTGATCTTCCTCGCCTCCATGCGATTTGCATAGGTAAAGTCATTTTCGCCGTTGGCGGCGAGGTTGGTGGGAACGCAGTCCAGTGTCGGATGACATTTGGTCTGGATCGCCAGGTTCTTGATGAACGCGTTGCCGTGCTCGATGCCGTCTTCCATGAAGAAGCAGTGGCCCACGGTGTTGTAGGTCACATTGTTCTGGATCTTCAGATTGTTGGTACCGTGCACCGTCACGCAGCGGTTATATGTGTTGTGGATCGAAGCGTTGCGGACATACTGGCCGGCGCCCTCGCCGATCAGGTGCCAATGGATCGGGTAGCGCGCCAGATTCATGTGCTGGCCCATGCGGTTGAGCTCGACGCCCTCGACATATATTTTGGAGCCGGCCATCGCCATGATGTGGCCGCCAAAATAGCTCTTCGCCGCATCCTCGGAAGCCTGGATCTTGATGTTGCGGCTCAGCAGGCCGACCTCACCGCGCTCGTCCACGCCGAAGGTGATTTCGCCGAAGTGCATATATTGGAGCGGCTTGTCGAGCGTGAGCGTGTTGCCGCTGATCGCAGTGACGGTGCGTTCCTCCGCCTGGCGGGGATTATAGTCTGTGGAAGGCAGGACGATGACGTCGCCCTTGCGCCAGCCGCTCGCATTGAGAACCTCGATCTTCGCTGAGCCGGCCTTCGCGGTCTTCGCCAGCTTGGTCCATGTGTTGGTGCGGTCGCCATGCAGGTTCAGCGTGCCGCGCAGCATCATGATGCCGCGGTCGCCCATGGTGTTGATGTCTTCGTTGGGGACAGTGTCGGTGAGCGTGATGACGGCATTGCGTGTATGGGGCCTGGCCTCGCTGCCAATCTCCAGCTCGCCGCCGGGGACATAGATCCACTCGGTTATGAGGTTGATGTCGCGATCGTTCGCGAAGCTGAGCTTGCCGTTGATGGTCAGGCTGCGCAACGCCGGCGGACTGACGTCAAGCGTGATGCTCCAGTCGCGCGCGATGGTCACGGCCTCGCCCGCACCCGGCACCTTGCCATCGGGCCAGGACTTGGGATCGGACCAGCGCCCCTGCTTCATGGCCCCAACCGGCGCCTGAGCCGGCATGCTCATGTTGGAATGATCCTCCTGCGCGCTCGCCGGCGCAGATACGCCAAGCAGCACGGACACCGGAAACAGCAAAGACGATGAAAACAGGCGCGAGCGCATGCGCATGACGTGGATCCCCTC
>Ga0247738_10000360_pt1 | contig 18239 bp, 15 predicted proteins | sample UWRJL013104B2_FD_180936 | JGI IMG/M metagenome (GOLD analysis project Ga0247738, IMG submission 180936) | Plant litter microbial communities from Arlington Agricultural Research Station in Wisconsin, United States - UWRJ-L013-104B-2 | ecosystem: Environmental > Terrestrial > Plant litter >...
GGCTACGATCACATAGATCAGCACCAGCAGCAGGATCGGCAAGGCGCCCAGGAACAGGCCGTCCCTCCGCCCGATTTGACGGTTTACCAAACGCATCGTCGTTACATCACCTTGATAAAGCTGGGCGGGGCCGCGTCAGAGTTTCCCGTCGGCGGCCATCTTCATGTAGCTGTCGTCAAAGCGGAGCGTGATGCGCTTCGTGTCGCCAAGCGTCTTCCCGCCCGGAAAGGACATGCCAACCGCGTCAGCGGAGGTCGCGCCCTTGAACAGTCCCTTGGAAAAGCTGAAGTCGCGCACCAGCTTCATGGTCGAGATGAGCGCCGGATCGGACGTCGCCGCCACGGCTGCCTTGGGATCCGCGTAGAGATGCGTGGTCTTCAGCTGGCTGTCGAACATCTCCGGTGTTGCACCAGATAGCTTGGCCATCGCCGCGCGGGCTTCCTTGCCCTGGGCGTCCTGACGCTGCATGAGCGCGACCGTCTCGTACCAAATGCCGGCCAGCGCCTTGCCAAGGTTGGGATTGGCCTTGAGCGTGGCGGTGTCCACGGCCAGCAGGTCGAGGATTTCGCCGGGAATGTCGTGCGAGCTGAATACCTCCTTCACGCCGCGCTCCGCCTTCATGACCGAAAGCTGCGGGTTCCAGGCCACGGCCGCAGTGACCGACGGGCTGGCGAAGGCGCCGACGATGTCCGCGTCCGAAGTGTTCACGGTCCTGACGTCGGTCGACTTGAGGCCGACCGAGTTCAACGCACGGGCGAGCAGGTAATGGGAGACCGAAAGCTCGACCAGATAGACTTGCTGCCCTTTGATGGCGCTCAACGAGTCTGCGCCCTTGAGCAGGATGCCGTCATTGCCGTCGGAATAGTCGCCCACGATGATGGCGCTTGTGTCTTTGCCACCGGCGGCGGGGATGGTGAGGGCATCCATATTGGCCACGGTGACACCGTCGAACTTGCCTGCGGTATATTGATTGACCGATTCAACATAGTCGTTGACCTGAACGATGTTGATTTTGATGCCGTATTTGTCGGCCCACTTCTTCACGATGCCGGCCTGCTGGGCATAGGGCCAGGGCATCCAGCCAGCGTAGATCGACCAACCGATGCTGAATTCCTGGCGTTGCTCGGACTGGGCGCTCTGCTTCTGCGAGCAGGAGGCGAGCAGCAGCGCCCCAGCGATCGCCGCGATTTTTCCAGCTTTGCCGATCTTCATCATGATTCGGTCCCCTTTCGCATTGCAGCATTGCCCCAATTCATACTCATGTCCATTGGAAATATTACGCATATCGCATTTAGTAATAAATGACGGACTTGGCTACCGGCACATCGTGTCCGAAGCCGCAATATGCTGGGTTAAGGGTGTACTGCGCCTTGGCTCGCCATCAAATAGCCGTCGCACGAAGGCGGTGGCAACCAATTCCGTTGCTCAGGCGGCGTCCCGAATTGTCATGATACACATTCATCAATCAATTATGCGACGGGATATTTTCCCCGATTTATGACGAATCTATTCCCCTGACATAACGGAAAAATGGATTATTGTGCGGTGCAGCGTAAGTCCTTGAAGGGGCTTAGCACGCCTGCTTCGGGGCGCGTCTGGGGTGTTTGACGTATCTGTCCGGTCCGGTCCTGAGCCTACCTTCGTCGCACAAAGGGTGGGAATTCGAATGAAGCAGAAGCTCTTCAATCTTGTGCCGCCAGCGATGGTCCTCATGGTCATCCTGTTCTGGATGTTCGCGCCCGCAGCTTGGGTAGAAAGCAGCTGGACCGTTGTCATTGTGGCATTCGTCATCGCAGCGGCCGTGCTGGGCCTTGAGTTCATCGCCGAGCGCCACGCCAGCTGGCGCATGAACTGGCGAGAGTTCTTCACCGACACCGGCTATATGATCTTCAGTGCCTTTGTCATCGGATGGGTGACCGCCACGGTAGCCGATGATCCGCTGAAGTCGGTCAAGACATCGCTCGGGATCACCACCCAGTGGGCCGAGCATATGCCCTTCCTGGCGCAGGTCGCACTCGTGATTTTTCTCGTCGAGTTCGGCCAATATTGGATGCACCGGCTCATGCATAACTGGACGCCGTTCTGGCTGGTGCATGCGCCGCATCATCACATCACCCAGTTGAATGCGATGAAGGGCGCGGTCGGCAATCCGCTCGAGCTGTTCCTTATCAGCCTGACGGCGGTAGCCCTGTTCGATCTGTCACCCGCAGCCACTTTCTGCGCCTTCAACTGCCTGAGCGTGATCTCGACGTTCGCGCATGCCAATGTGCGCGCCGATCCGCCGATCTGGTATTCCTTTTTCTTCACCACGATCCGGCATCACAGCCTGCATCACTCGGTGCCCTATGAGGACACCCGCTATAATTATGGCAATTCGCTGATCGTGCTGGATCGCATCTTCGGCACTTATCGCGAGGGCGAAGCAACTGTCGTGGGTCAGGGCGACCGCAAGCGTCTCTCGATCTGGCAGCAGGCGATCTTTCCGTTCGTGCCCGTCATCGATTGGATTGAGGCACGGCGAGCCGGTTCCGTTCGCCGCGCCGGTTGATCTGCACGCGGGGCACAGTCACATCAAACATGAAGTGAGATTTATATGAAGGCGACTTACTGCCTGGCAGCCTTGCTTGTCGGCGGCGCGACGATCTCGTCGGCGGCCATGGCCAAGAGCGCGCCGCCCCCGGTGCTGTTCCCGGAGAAATGGATCGATGGCACGATGGATCAGGAGCCCTACACGCAGGTACAGGCGCTCGATTCCGACACTTTCGTCATCCGGCAGTCGATCAAGACCAATTTCGAGGCGCCATTCCTCTATCTTCTCTTCGGGAAGGACAAAGCGCTGCTGGTCGATAGCGGTGCGAAGGACGGGCGTATCCGTCCGGCAGTCGATCGCCTGATCGCGGACTGGCTGAAAGCGAACCATCGCAGCGACATCCCACTGATCGTCGCGCACAGCCACAGCCATGGCGACCATATCGCTGGCGACGCAGCGTTTCGCGACCGTCCCAACACCACCGTCATCGGACTGCAACCGGCGGACGTGGCTGGCTTCTTTGGTATCAAGAATTGGCCGAACGACATCGCGGCCTTTGATCTCGGCCGCCGCGTTCTCAGCGTCATTCCGACGCCCGGGCATCAGAGTGCCGCGATCATGTTTTACGATCCACGGCTGAAGATGCTGCTTTCAGGCGACACGATTTATCCGGGCCGCCTCTATGTGCCCATCAACTTCCTCGCCGAAGAGCGTACCAGCATCGATCGCCTCGCGGCCTTTGCAGCCAGCCATCCCATTCGCGTGATACTGGGCGCGCATATCGAGATGAACCGGACGCCCGGGAAGGATTACGAGCAGGCAGCGCTGACTCATCCCGACGAACATCGCCTCGAAATGTCGCCCGACAGCATCGCCGAGTTGCAAGCCGGCCTGAAGGCACCGCTGGACGTGCCGAACCAGGGGCAGGTGCATGACAACTTCATCATCTACCCGACGCCGCCGCGCCAGCAGTGACGACTGGGCCATACGGCGTTCGTTACCGGGGCACGTGAGAGACTATGGCTCGGTGCTGACGATTGTGCGGCACAGGCACGAGTGCAAGGCTGATCAGGCAGATGGCGTGCCTGTACGGCTTATGCGCGGGTGAACCGCCAGCGATCCGCATCGCTTTCATCCGGGGCGAAGCGGTTGCCGTCGCTATCAATATTGCGTGTCGCTGGGACCGATGCCCGTGATCAATACGGTCGCGCCCTCTGGCCCGGTCCAGGCGAAATGGGGGTCACCGGCGGGTTCCGTATAAAAACTGCCCGGCGAAAGTGCGCGGGTCGCCGCCTCATTGGCCTTCGATCCGTAGCCGAAATGCCAGACCCCCGCGACCACGACGGCCGTGCGGTCGTCGCGATGTGTGTGGGCGGCGATGCGCGTGTTGGGCGGCACTTTGATCGAGATCGTGTAAAGACCGGCACGCGCGGGGTCGCCCTTGAGCAGTCGCGTTTCGATTGCGCGAAGCCCGGACGTCCCGCCGCCCGCAGTGACCACCGGGAGCGCCAGTGCCTCCTCCGCCGTCAAACGGCGCTGGGCGTCGCCCGGTCCGGTTGCCGAGACAAGCAGCAGGGCAGCAAGGGCGGTGGCGAAAGAAGCAGCGGCTCTCATTGGCCGGTGCCCAGGAAGTCGCGGACCAGCTTCACGGTCGCTGCCGGCTCCTCCTCCATGAGCCAGTGCCCCGCACCGGGCACAACGCCTTCGGTTACATCTGTGGCCGCGAACCGCATGACGACAGCCATGGTGGGGCCGAAGGACTTCTCGCCGCCGATTGCGAGGACCGGCATCGTCAGTTTGCCTTGGGCAAGAAGTGCCTTGTCGTCGACCGCATCCTGATCGAACGCCGCGAACTGGGCGAAGCCGGAATGCATGGCGCCGGGCGCCGCATAGAGACGGGCATAATGCTGACGAGATGCTTCGCTGAACTTGGCGGGCGTGGCGGAAAACTCATTCCAGAAGCGATCCAGATAAATGCGCTCGCGGCCAGCGACCAACCGCTCCATGTCCGGTCCACCAAAGCGGAAATGCCAGAGAAGCGGATTTTTCAAAATCTCCTCCCACGGCCCGATACCGGGGAGGGGCGCATCCATGAGCACGAAGCGCTTGATCCGGTCCCGGTGCTGCGCGGCGAATGCATAGCCGACCATATTGCCGATATCATGGGTGACCAGATCGACCTTGCCGATCTTGAGCGCGTCCAGCATGCCCGCCATGTCGCCGCCCTGCGTCTTCTTGTCATAACCGGCGGGGGGCTTTGCCGACAGACCCATGCCGCGCAGATCGGGCACGATCACGGTATGATCGCGCATCAGATCCCGTGCGAGAGGCGCCCACATGTCGCCGGTCTCGCCATAGCCATGAAGCAGCAACACGGCTGGACCCTTGCCGCCGATCCGCACATGCAATGTCGTGCCGTTGGTGGCGATTTCCTGTGTGTGGAAGCTTGGCGGGAAGACGAATTCCTGCGCGACCGCTCCGGATGCCGCCATGAGTAGTGCCGCGCCTAGGAACATGGCTGAGAAAGCCGATGACTTCATTTTCGCCCCCCGTCGATGATTGAAAACGGACATTCGATCAATGAGAGCGGCCAGCGCTTGGCAGCGACTCTCTTTCGTCTCTATGCTCGGCCGGGAGACGCCAGGGTAGGTCGGAAGAACCGAAACAATATTCCGGAGATCGCGAACGATGAAGCTCGACGGGATCATTGCTTTTGTCACCGTAGCAGACTGCGGCTCCATCAATGAGGCAGCCCGGCAATTACGGCTGTCCAAGTCGACGGTGAGCGAACGGCTGACTGAGCTGGAACATGCGCTCGGCGCCAAGTTGCTGAGCCGTAACAGCCGCCAATTTGCCCTGACGGAGGATGGCATGGCGCTGCTCGAACGTGCCCGCAGGATCGTGATGGAAACCAGCGAAGCCAAGGAGGATCTGGCGCGGCGGCGCGGCGAAGTATCAGGGCCGCTTCGTATCGCTGTCCCGCGAGCCTTTGGCGACCTGCATCTCGGGCCGATCCTCTATGATTTCATGGGCCGCTATCCGGACGTGACGGTTACGGCCGATTTCGATGACCGTATCACTGAGCCGGGCAGTGCTTTCGACGCGCTCGTTCGTATTGCGCCTGCGGAGCTACCCAAGCTCGCGACCGAGCAGCTCACGATCAGCCGCCGCACGCTCGTCGCTGCCCCGTCCTATCTCGAACAATATGGCCGACCGAAAGGGATCGACGAACTCGATCGGCACAAGGCGATTCATTATATGGATCGCGGTCCCGACGACTGGACTTTCAGGGCCGAAATCGAACGCGTGGTTGCGCGCGTTGCGCCCCGGCTTCGCGTGACATCCTGTTTCGCCATGCGTGACGCCGCGATCGCCGGGCTCGGCATCGCGTGGCTGCCGACTTTCCATAGCTATCAGGCGATAAAGGCCGGGACGCTCGAAATGCTCGATATTGGTGTCGATCCGGACGTCACGCCCGTTACGATCGCCTATCATAACGGGCACGGCACATCGGCAAAGCTGCGAGCGTTGATCGAGCACATGAAGCTGGCCTTTGGAGACCCGCCCTACTGGGATGAAGATCTGGCGATCAATCGCGGTTGAAGCTTATTGCCGGGCTATTCGCTGAGCAGGACCGCGAGCCCAAGGGCCTCCAACAATGATGCGCGCGCTATCCGCACATGCTTCCAGAGCGCGGGGCGATCGAGATCGTCGGGTGCGATGCTTTCTGGCCAATGGCGCTCGACGACGGACTGGATGAGGTCCAGCCTGCGCTCATCCCCGAGGAAGCGCGGGTCGATGGTGTCGGGGGCCGCGACCACACGCAGGCGCAGGCAGGCCGGGCCGCCGCCGTTCGACATGGACTGGCGCAGCTCTATGGGGACCACCCGGCGGATAGGGCCATTGCGCGCCACCAAAGCCGTCAGCCAGGACCAGACGCGCGGATTATCCTGAGCCTCGGTCGGCAGGATGAGCGCCATGCCGCCTTCGGGCAGCGTCACGAGCTGGGCATTGAAGAGATAGGAGGAGATCGCATCCTCGAGCGTGATCGCGCTTGCCGGCACTTCGATGATCTCGACCTCAGGCAGGCGCGCGCGCAGTTGCTCGAACAGCGTGGCCGGATCGGCAAAGGCCTGCTCATGCGCAAAGAGCACCGGCCCGTTGGCGACGGCGACGACATCATTGTGGAAAGCCCCAGCCGCAATGGCCTGCGGCGATTGCTCCGCGAACAGCACCCGATCCGGATCAAGCCCATGCAGCCGTGCTACGGCCTCGCTCGCCTGCCGATGCTGGCGCGCCGGAAAGGCGCCGCCTTGCACGCCATAGACGAAGATCTCGACGCCCGGTCGGTCATGAGCCGTCGCAAGGCGCATGTGATTGGCCGCGCCCTCATCGCCAAAGGGCGGGGGCACCGGTTCATGGACCGTGAAATGACGCTGATCGGCAAAGGCGAGGCGCAGCTGCGCCAGCGTGCCGGGCCATTCATGGCTGCGATGGGGCATGGTCATGAGATTGGCGGGGGTCAGGTGACAGCGCCCGTCCGCCGTGTCGGGCGTGGGCGAGACGGTCGCGGCATTGGCGGCCCACATGGGGGAGGCGGAGAGGGCGTTGGCGCGCAGGACGCGGTCGGCCGAGGCCATGGTCAGGCCGATCCGGGCAAGCCAGTCCTCATTGGGCCGGTCATGAGGCAGCAGGATGCCCTGATGGAGGCCGAGCGCGAGGTTGGCGCGCATCTTTGCAAGGCCTTGCAGCGCGGCTTCACGCGGATAGGCGATGCTGCCTGCGTTGCGGGTCGCGGCCAGATTGCCGAGGCTCAGCCCCGCGAAATTATGGCTGGGACCGACAATGCCATCGAAGTTGATCTCGACCAGCATGGCCTCAGCGCGGTGCGAATGTAATGTTGGCGCCGATCTTCGCGCCGATCAGTGCTGCGCTTTCAGCGTCCAGCACGACCCCGCCCTCGACGGGCCGGACGCTCCCGAAAGCAGCGCGAAACGCGCCAAGCCGTCCGGTCGCCACAAGGGCAGGATTTTCGCCGGATGGCTCTATTGCAACGAGCGTCGCGGTCGTCGCGTCGCGGATCGTGGCGATCTGGTCGGTCTGTGCGATCATGGTCGGGCCACCGTCGAAAATGTCGACATAATGATCGTACACGAAGCCTTCGCCCTCCAGCATGCGCATCGCGGCCCGCCCGCTATGATGCGGGGCGCCAAGCGCAGCGAGAGCGGCTTCCGGCAGCATGGCGAGATAGAGCGGGTGCTTGGGCATCAGGTCGGCAATGAACTGATTGCCGCGGACGGCATTGAACTCGTCTGCCTCGCGAAAGCTCATGCCGAAGAATTTGCCCGCGACGCCATCCCAGAATGGCGATCCGCCTGCCTCGTCATGCGATCCGCGAAGCTCGGCGATGGTGCGATCCGCGAAGCGTGGGCGGTGCATGAGCATGAAGAGATAGCGGCTGCGGGCCAGCAATGCGCCGGTGCCGGCCGAGCGCTCTTCGGGATGGAGGTAGAGCCCGCCGACTTCGCTCGATCCGTCAAGCTCCGTGCTCAGTGTGAGCGTCTCGGCCTTGAAAGTGCGGTCGAGCTCTTTGCTATATTGGGTGAAAGCGCCGATCCGGTAGCTGTAGAAAGGCCATGTCGACCCGACCTGTGAGAAGATCTGGCAGGTGCCGATGACTTTTCCGGTCAGTCTCTCCTCCAGCACGAAGAAGAAATGATCGTCGCCGGGCACGTCCTCGTCGCGCCCGAAGGCGGCCAGCGCACGCGCGATCCGGCTCTTGAGAGCGGCCCGATCCGGCGGGAGATTGGTGAAGCCACCGCCAGTGCGCTTGGCCATGCGATAAATGGCTTCCAGATCGCCGGGCGTGGCGGCGCGCAACACGTGAGTCATGGCGCAAAACCTCCATCGAGCCGGTGCAATATGAGCGCGGTCAGCTGCGCGCGCGGCACGAGCGATGATATGAGCATGAATTCGTCGGGCGAATGGATTGCGCCGCCGCAGGCGCCCATCGTGTCGATCACGGGCACGCCGCTGGCGGCGATATTATTGCCGTCGCACACCCCGCCGGTGTCCGCCCAGTCAAGCGCATCGCCAAGGTCTCGCGCGGTCTGTGCGACAAGGCCGAAGAGCCGCTCGGTCGCAGGCGTGATCGGCTTGGGAGGGCGCGCAAAGCGGCCATGAAGATGGAGGGAGACGTCGTGGCTGTGTGTGATGTCCGCGACGAGGCCGTCCAGCGTTGCCTGCGCCTGAACTTGATCCTCCGGGGAGCGCGGGCGCATATTGAAATGGAGAATGGCGAGGTTGGGCACGCGGTTATTCGGTCCGCCACCGTCGATGCGGGCGGGATTGATCGTGAGGCCGGGGTGGACGGCGGCGGCGAGACGGAGCGCGAGATCGGATGCCGCCACGAGCGCATTGCGGCCCTCCTCGGGATTGCGCCCGGCATGGGCAGAGCGGCCACGGATGACCGCGGCGAAATTGCCCGAGCCGGGCCGGGCGCGTGCCATCATGCCGCCGGGCAGGCCGGGCTCATAGGTGAGCGCCGCGATCTTGCCGCGTGCGCAATCCGCGATCAGCCTGTTCGAGCTGAGCGATCCGGTCTCCTCGTCGCTGTTGATGAGCAGATCATAGCCGAGCGCGGGCCGCGTGCTTTCGAAGGCCGTGAGTCCCTCGAGCATCAGCGCGAGGCCGCCTTTCATGTCCGCCGTGCCGGGGCCATGCAGGGTCGCATCGTCGATCCAGTCGCAGCGCTGGAATGGATCGTCCGCCGCATAGACCGTGTCCATATGCCCGGTCAGCAGCACGCGCCGTTCGGCATGTGGACGCACGCGCAGCAGCAGGTGGCGGCCATGAGCCAGCGCTTCGACATCGCCACGCACACCGACGCGCTCGACCGGTTCCGGCTCCATCAGGAGCAGCTCGCCCGGAAGCGTAGAGAAGGCATTGGCAAGCCTGTCCGCCATCGCTGAAAGCCCAGCGAGATTGCGTGTGCCGCTGTTTATCCCGGCCCAGTCGAGTGTGCGTTCGAGCATAGCCTGCTGCTCGATCCGCTCGGCAAGGGCTAGCTCGGTGGGTGTCATGGCCGGACCAGCCGCGCGATGGTTTCGGCATTGCCCACCGCGTAAGCAGCTTCAAAGCTGGCGACCGGATAGGCGCAATAATCCGCCGCATAATAAGCGCTCGGCCGGTGGTTGCCGGACTCGCCCGTGCCGCCAAATGGCATGACGCCCGCCGCGCCGGTGGTCGGCCGGTTGCGATTGATGACGCCCGCGCGGCTTTCGAGGAGGAATCGCTGCCAGAGCGCATCGTCGTCCGTCACCAGCCCGGCCGACAGGCCGAAGCGCGTGGCATTGGCGGCTGCAATGGCAGCGTCGAAGTCTGATACGCGGAGGACCTGCAGGATCGGCGCGAAAATCTCCTCATCGGGTGCCTCGATGCCGGTCATGTCGACGATGGAGGGGCCAACGAAACTCTCCGGACGGCCCGGGACGTTGCCGAGCGGCCGGATCACCCTGCCACCGAGTGCAGCCAGGCGCTCGCGCGCCGAGCGGGCCGCTGCGTCAGAGATGAGCGGACCCATATAGGGCTCCGGACTCTCATCCCACGCGCCGATGCGCAGACGGTCCGCAAGAGCCACGATCGCGTCGATCATAATGTCGCCGGTCGCGCCTTCCGGCATGATCAGGCGCCGCGTGCAGGAGCAGCGTTGCCCCGTGGTGATGAAGCCGGATTGGACCGCGATCGATGCGGCCTCGTCAATATTGCCGTCCCAGAGGATGAGCGGATTATTGCCGCCCAGTTCCAGTGCCGCGATGACATGCGGCCGCTCGACCAGTGCGCGACGAAAATGCATGCCCGCCGCTGCCGAGCCAGTGAAGAGCAGGCCGTCAATATCGCCAGCGACGAGCGCAGCGCCGGTCTCGCGCGCGCCCTGGACGAGGTTCAGCACGCCATCGGGCAGGCCCGCCGTCTGCCATGCCCGCACCATGGCTTCGCCGACGCCGGGCGTCAGTTCCGATGGCTTGAAGACGATGCTATTGCCCGCAAGCAGTGCGGGCACGATATGCCCGTTGGGCAAATGGCCGGGGAAATTATAGGGCCCCAGCACGGCCATCACGCCATGTGGGCGATGACGGAGCACCGCCTCTCCAAAGGGCATCGCGCTGTGCTTTTCTCCGGCGCGCTCGGCCTGCGCCGCGATTGAAATGTCGACCTTGCCGATCATCGAAGCGACTTCGCCGAGCGCTTCCCACTTCGCCTTACCCGTTTCCCGGCTGATGAGCGCGGCGAGGCTGTCACGCTCGGCTTCCAGCACCGCTTTATAGGCGCGGGCCAGCGCACGGCGCTCCTCGATCGGTGTGGCGGCCCAGCGTGGAAATGCTGTCCGTGCCTGCGCAAGCACAGCGTTCACTTCGCCGGCGGTCGCGGCTGGTCCCTCCCAGACGGTCTCGCCCGTGGCGGGGTCTGTCGAGTGAAAGATCATTGCGGCTGCGTCACGGCGAAGATGCCGGTCGCATTGCCGCTGTCGAAGGTGAGGTCGAGACTGCCGGTTCCGGGTACGGGGTCGCGGCTGATAAACTCATAGAAAGACCCGGGCACCTCGCGCTCGACGAGACTGCCGTCCGCCAGACGGAAGGCGCGCATGACCTTGTCGGCAAGAAAGGCCGTCTGGCGAACGCGACCATTTGCGGAAAACTCCACCGCCGCCTTCATCGGATACATCCGCGCCTTGAGCGCATCGGAGAGCGCCACGACGTCCGGCACGCGATCGGTCGCATGATTGAAGGCATTGCCCTCGGTCGCGATCCATGCGGCTTCCGACGAGGCCGCCAGTAACGTCTCATAATCTGCGAGGGCAGGCGCGCCATGCTGGACGCCGAAGGCGCGGACCAGTCCCGGCAGACCTGCGGCTGCTGTCTCGAAATCGCACGCGCCGTCGCGCGCCAGTGCATTGAGCAACGTCCATTCATCCGGCCCCAGCGGATCCACCGAACTGCTGAATACCCGCGCCGCTGCGGCCTGCGCCTCGGCGGGCAGCGCATCGACATGAAGCTCGCTCACGAAATATTGCGGTATGTCTTCGGGCATATCCCGATGCGCGAATGCGCGCCCGGTCATGCATAGTCGCGGCAGGGGATAGAGCCCGGCAGCTTTATAGCCCAGCGGCTCCAGGAAACGCGCGAAAGCGCCGAAGCCACGCGGGAGCGCGCCGGTCGGGCCATCGATGGTGCGGAGCGCGCCATGATCGAAGCGGATGCGCTCGCCCGCCGCCGTCGCTTCGCTCACATAACGAGCGGCAGTCGGCACGCGCTCGAGCAGTTGCGAAAACAGGATGATGTTGAGCGCCATCGCGATCTGAGCGCGGCTGGTATGGGGACTATCCTCCAGCAGCGCAGGCGCGATGACCAGCCTGTCGATGGCATCGTCCGCCTCATCCGGCCCAAGGACCGACGCGACCAGCCGATGCAGCATTCCAGTGCTCCTCATGTCCCGACCTCCGCCAGACTATGTTGTAATATAATGTCCTGGCGCCACAAAGCCATCCCGCGCGATCAGCCACGGGCCCGGCAGGTTAGCGCGGCGCAAATCCGCCTAGAGTTGCCGCAGTGCCTGCGATGGGCGCAGCGACATGAGCGGTATTGATCCTGCGAGCCCGATGCCGAGCGTGAGCAGCGCGCCGCCCGCAAGGGTGCCCAGGACGCGGGGCCAATCGGGTGCCCAGCCGAAATCGAAGACCATCACGATGACATACCAGGCTGCGCCCGTGCCCAGCGCGAGCGAGACCAGCGCCAGCATTCCGGCGAGCAGCGCGTATTCGAGCGCCTGCGTGCCGAGGATCTGCAGCCGCGTGGCGCCGAGCGTCTTGAGGATGACGCTGTCATAGCTGCGGGCCTGCCGCGAGGCGGCAATGGCGCCGATCAGCACCGCGATACCGGCGAAGATCGCAATCGAGGCAGCCGCAACGATCGCGCTCGACATCTGGCCGAGCAGCCCGCTGATCTGGTCGATCACTTCGCTCACGGCAATCACCGAGACGCCCGGAAAGGCCGCGAGCAAGGCGCGTGTCGCCCCGTTGGCGCGCTCGGGCGGCATGGTGATCGTCGCCGTCAGGCTGTGCGGCGCGATGGCGAGGGCATTTGGCGAGAAGACCATGACATAGTTGAAGCCCATCGTGTCCCAGTTGACCTTGCGCAGCGAGGCGATGCGCGCCTCGATCTCGCGGCCGAGGACGCTGACGAGGAGCGTGTCGCCAATGCCGACGCCGATGGTCTTGGCGGCTTCCTCGTCGAAGGAGATGAGCGGTGGGCCTGCATAATTGGCGGGCCACCAGTTGCCTGCGACAAGATCGCTCCCCTCGGGCAGGCGCGCTGCATAGGTGACGCCCCGTTCGCCGCGTAGGAACCATGCGCCGTCAGGCAGCTTCTCCATGTCCGCTACGCGCTTGCCCGCATAAGCGACGATTGTGCCGCGCAGGGCAGGCACGACATTGATCTGCGCGCCCGGTGCGTCCTTGCCGATAATGTCTCGGAAGCGCGCTTCCTGCGCCGAGGGAATGTCGAGCACGAACAGGCTGGGCGCTTTTTTCGGAATGGTCCGGTCGATCTCGGCGCCAAGGCTGGTCTGGACGCCCGCGAGTGTGACGAACAATGTGAGCGCCAGCCCGAGGGCGACGACCAATGCCGATGTCTGGGCGCCGGGCCGGTAGAGATTGGCCACGGCGAGCCGCCAGAGCGGGTTCCGAGGCCGAGGCACGCGCTTAGCGACGCGGCTGATGGCCCAGCCGAGCAGCAGGAGCAGGCCCAGCACGGCGGCGGTTGCGGCAAGAACGGCGGCCGAGAAAAGCGGCTCGCGCGCCGTGCCGAGCGCGATGGCGATGAGCGCGGCCGTCGCGAGGACGATGCCGGTGACGCTGCGCCGGTCGAAGGCGCGGCGTTGCTCGACCAGCGCACGGAAGATTGCCGCCACCGGCTGCGTGCGTGCGCGGGCGAGGGGTGAGAGTGTGAAGATGAGTGCGATGAGCAGGCCATATGCGGCGCTGGTCAGGAGGGGCAGGGGGTGGATGCGGAAGCCCGGCGAAACCGGCAGCATGTCACCGAGCAGCGCGACGATCCCCGGCGGCAGCAGCGCGCCGGCGACGAGCCCGCAGCCAATGGCGAGTGCGGCGACCGTGCCGATCTGCATGAGGTATATCCGCTCGATATCGGCCGAGGTGGCGCCGAGAACCTTCAGCGTCGCGATGCTGTTGCGCTTGATCGTGAGATAGGAGGAAACACCGTTGCTGACGCCAATGCCCGCAATGACGAGAGCGGTCAGCCCGATGAGCGAGAGGAACTGCCCCATGCGCTCGAAGAAGCGGTTGGTGCCCGGCGCGGCGCGGTCGCGGTCCTTGAACGACCAGCCGGAAGAGGCATGGCTCTTCTCCAGCGCCTGGCGCTCGGCATGGGCATCAATGCCGGAGGGGGTGCGGATGCGATATTTGCTTTCAAACAGGCTACCGGGCTGGATGAGGCCGGTGCGGCGCAGGCCCTCCATCGAGACAAGCGCTACTGGCCCGAGCGTGAAGCCTTCGCCGACGCGGTCCGGCTCATCGGCGATGATGTCAGCCACCGTGAAGGTTGCTGTGCCATAGCGCAGCTGGCTGCCGGGCTTGAGATCGAGCCGCTCGGCAAGCGCTTCTCCGATGATGATGCGGTCGGCGGGCAGGGGGCGATAGGCCCCACCGCGCAGGGTGAGCGCGCCATAAAGCGGGTAGACGCTGTCCACACCCTTGAGTTCGGTCAGCACGGCGGCGACTGCGCTGGGCGCGGCGGCCTGTGCCATGGCGCGCATGCGGATCGTCTCGCTCAGCGTGCCGAGGCGCCGCAGCTCCTGCTTCTCAGCCGCGCTGGCCTCGCGCTGGGTCATCGCGACTTCGATGTCGCCGCCAAGGATCACCTGCCCGCGCTGCGTGATCTCGTCGGTGATGGCGGCAGTCAGGCTGCCAATGGCCGCCAGCGTCGCCACGCCGAGGAACAGGCAGATGAAGAGCAGCCGCAGGCCTCGGAAGCCCGCATGCAGGTCTCGCCGCGCGATCGACCAGCTTGCCGTCAGCCCCAATGTGCTCATGTTGTAGTTTCCACAGCGATCAGGCCGTCGCGCATCTCGACAGTCCGGTCGCAGCGCTCGGCGAGCGAGGGATCGTGCGTGATGATGATGAGCGTTGCGTCGGCTGCCTGACGGCGCGCGAACAGCAGGTCGATCACGCTGGCGCCGGTGGATGCGTCGAGATTGCCGGTCGGCTCATCGGCGAAGATGATCCCCGGACCCGGCGCGACGGCGCGGGCAATGGCCACGCGCTGCTGCTCGCCGCCGGAAAGCTGGGAGGGATAATGATCGAGCCGGTGACCAAGGCCGACCGCGACCAGCTCCTCGCGCGCGCGGACGAACGCATCGTGTCGCCCGGCCAGTTCGAGGGGCACGGCGACATTTTCCAGTGCCGTCATGGTGGGCAGCAGGTGGAAGGCCTGCAACACGATGCCGATCCGGCCCCGGCGGGCGCGGGCCAGCGCATCCTCGTCCAGCGTGCCGTAATCGACGCCGCCGATGGACACGATGCCGCTGCCAGCGCGTTCAAGGCCGGACAGCACCGCCATGAGCGAGGACTTGCCCGATCCCGATGCGCCGAGGATCGCCACGCTCTCGCCGCGCATGATATCGAGATCGACGCCCTTGAGGATATCGACCCGCGCATCGCCACTGCCGAGCGAAAGCGTGACATCGCGGGCGCGGATCGCGATATTGGAGAGATCGGTCGGTGCATGCATCAAGAAGGGGCCTCGTTTGGCAAGACAATCTGTACGTTATGGGGTCTCCCTGCTGCTTGTCCAACTCGCTTTGGGCTGCACGGATCAAAGCCCGGCACAAAATGCGGCAAGCGAGGCTGGCAATGTGGCCATAGCAGCGCCGGCGGCCCAGCCCGTGCCTGCTGCCGATAGCAAGCTGGTCGTCGTGTTCGGCGACAGTTTGTACGCAGGATATGGGCTGGACGCGGGCAAGGGTTTCGCGCCGGTTCTGGAGCGCGCGCTCGTTGCGCGGGGGATCAAGGCCTCCGTTTTTAATGCCGGCGTTTCCGGCGATACCACGGCGGCGGGGCTGGGGCGGCTGGCCTTCACGCTCGATGGCCTGCCGCGCAAGCCCGATCTGGTGATCGTGGGACTGGGCGGAAACGACATGTTGCGCGGCCTCAGCCCGGAAGAAACGCGGCGCAATCTCGACGCCATTATGGCCGAGCTGAAGGCGCGCAAAATCAAGGCCGCCCTGACCGGCATGCTCGCTTCACCCAATATGGGGCCGGATTATGCGGCCGCGTTCAATCCTATCTACCCGGACCTGGCGAAGAAATATGGTGCGCCACTTTATCCCTTCTTCCTGGAAGGCGTCGCGGGCACACCGGCGTTGCAGCTACCCGATGGCATTCACCCGAATGATCGCGGCATCGAGCGCATTGTCGAGCAGGTCGCGCCTTTCGTCGCGGGGCAGTTACCGGACTAATTCAGGCTTCCGGGTCAAGCCGGTATCCGTAATTGCGGATCGTCCGGATCCAGCCGGTGTCTGAATCCCAGCCCATTTTCGCGCGCAGCCGGCCGACATAGACGTCGACGACATTGGTAAGCGGATCGGAATCATAGCCCCAGATCTTGTTGAGAATGCGCGTCCGGCTGAACACTTTGCCCGGCGAGGTGAGCAGCAGGTCGAGCAGCTGATATTCCTTCGCCGTCAGTTCGACGCGCTCGTCGCCGATGGAAACGCGCATGGCCTCGCGCTCGAAGCGGATATTGCCGATCTGCACCACGGGAGCCGGCTCGGTCTGGAAATTGCGTCCGCGCCTGCCGAGTGCTTCAATCCGCGCCAGCAGTTCGTCGAAATCAAACGGCTTGGTGAGATAGTCGTCCGCTCCCCCACGCAGAGCACCCACCTTTTCCGCAACCTGATCGAGCGCGCTCAGCATCAGGATGGGCGTCACGATCTCGGCCTTGCGGATCTTCCGGCACAGCTCCCGGCCATCAAGGCCGGGCAGCATGACGTCCAGGATCAGCACATCATAGAGTCCGGCGACCGCTCGGGCATAGCCATCGACACCGTCGGGCGCGACCGAGACGGTATAGCCCTCCGCCTCCAGACCCCGCAGCACGAAGCGGCGAACACGCTCATCATCCTCGACAAACAGCAGATCCATCACGCAGCCTCCATTTCCGCGCAGAACATGGGCAAGGACAGGACGACGCGCGTACCGCCGCCTGGCCTGGATTGCAGGTTGATCTGGCCTTCATGCGCTTCGATGAGCGCATGGGCGAGGTTGAGGCCGAGGCCGGAGCCTTCGCCGGTCGTCGTGCCGCGCTTGAAGCGCTGAAAGAGCTGCTCCGTGACGGCAGGGTCGATGCCGGGGCCATCGTCGCACACGGCAATGACGGCCTGTTCGCCCTGTACGCTCACTTCCATGACGATGTTCACGCCCGGCGGGCAGTGGCGCAGCGCATTTTCAACCAGCGTGGCCAGCGCGCGGCGCAGCTTGTCCTTGTCCACCTGAGCGTGGGTCGCGGGCCCGCGCATGGCGTGGATCGATCCGCCCATGTCTCTTGCCAGCACGCCGAAATCGCTGCCGACGCGCGCGATAATGTCTTGAAGGTCATGCACCTTGCGGTCGAGTTGCAGTCCGCCGGCTTCCGCAAGCGCGAGCAGCAGCAACTCGTCGACCATATGGCTGAGATCCTGCGTCTGCTCGAAAATACGCTCGAGCGCGTCATGGGGATCCGCGCCGGGCCGGTCAAAGATGCGCAGCGCGACTTCCGCCTCGCCGCGAATGATGGTGAGCGGGGTGCGCAGCTCATGGCTGATATTGGCCAGGAAAGCCCGGCGCCGCTCATCCATGGCCGATAGCTTCTCGTTGGCGCGCTGAAGCTCATCGGTGCGGTGGGCAATCGTGCGTTCGAGGCCGTTTTGTACGTCGCGAAGTGCGCGGTGCTTTTGCGCGATTGTCGCTGCCATGGCGTTGAACGCGCGCGACAGATGCGTCAGTTCGTCGTTGCCCCTCTGGGGGATCCGCAGATCGAGTTGCCCGGCGCGAAAAGCCTGCACACCGTCTTGTAGATTACGCAGCCCAGGGCGCAGGCGAAGCTCCAGCAGCATGAGCACGATGACCGAGAAGCCTATAGCTAACAGCATGCCGAAGAATGACGCCACCAAGGCGAAATTGATCAGTGCGCCTGCGCGGTCGGTGGCATTGACGACCTTGCCATGGCCACGCGTGATCGCCGCGCGGAGCACGCGGTCGAGATTGTAGATCGGCTGGGTTATCCGGTTCGCCTCGATCATGGCCGGGCGCATGCCGCCCGTGCGCCACTTGGCCTCGACAGTGCTGACATGCTCCTCCGAGTGCCGGAAATATTCGAGGACGATCCTGCCGTAATGCGCGACCTGGGCGGCGGCTTTGCGGTCGTCCTGGTCGGTTACGGGCAGTCGCCCGGCGGCGTCGAGCAGGCTTTCGAAACGCGTTCGGGCTGCGTCCTGTGCGGCCTGTTTTGCGGGAGTTGGTTCGCTGACGTGGCGATAACTTGAGCCCTGATAATCGCGCGCGGCTGTAAGGAGGTTGGTGTTGACCTCGACCCATTCGTCCATTTGTCGGGCGCTGCTGACCACATCTAGGGCGGCGGAGGCGGTCTGGAAGAGC
>Ga0247738_10000361_pt1 | contig 18174 bp, 19 predicted proteins | sample UWRJL013104B2_FD_180936 | JGI IMG/M metagenome (GOLD analysis project Ga0247738, IMG submission 180936) | Plant litter microbial communities from Arlington Agricultural Research Station in Wisconsin, United States - UWRJ-L013-104B-2 | ecosystem: Environmental > Terrestrial > Plant litter >...
AGCCACACGCTGGGGCAGGCGCTCACCAGCGCTTCGTGAAAGGCACCATGGGCCTGGTTCCAGGCCGGCGCCTTGCGCGCTTCCTCGTCGGAGGGAATGTCCTGCAGCCGCTCCATGCGGTGTGCCGCCGCGACGATGCGGATCTCCCACTCCACGTCCCCATGCTGCATGGCCTTGCTCAGGCAGAGCGACTCCAGCTCCACCCGCGTGCGGGTGAGGTCCAGCAACTCTTCCTTGCTGACCGGCGCCACACGGTAACCCCGATGGGCCTCGGCGATCACCATGCCTTCGGCCCCCAGGCGCGACAAGGCCTCGCGGATCGCGCCCAGGCTGACCTCGAAACGCTGCTCCAGCGCCTTGATGTTGAGCTTGGCCCCGGGCAGCAGGCGGCCCTCCAGGATCTCCGCCCGGATGAGCTGGCACACGGTCTCGGCCTGGGTGAGTTTGGCGGTGGCGGTCATGGCAGCGAGATTGTATGAGGGAATGTACCAATGAGAAAAGAATAGATTATTTGATCAAAGATACATCGTCGATGTTAGAGTCCCGACCCAGACACATCCACATACAGAGGAGCATTCGATGAAGTTGTTGCGTTTCCAGCGGGACGGGCGTGAAGGCTGGGCGGTGCAAGACCCGGCCAGCGGGGCCTGGCATGGCGCCACCGAGGGCGCTTCGGCCTACCCGGGTTCGCTGGACGGCGCGATCCGCCAGGGTCGCCCCGCGCTGGACACTGCAGCGGCCGCGATGCGCGCCCAGCCGGTGGTGGACCTCGCGGCCGTGCGCTTCCTGGCCCCGGTGGCGGAGCCGCGCAAGATCATCTGCGTCGGCCTGAACTACCGCGACCACACCGAAGAAAGCGGCTTCGAGCAGCCGGCCTATCCCACGCTGTTTTCGCGCTTCAACACCAGCGTCGTGCCCCACGGTGCGCCGCTGGAGCACGCGGGCGTGTCCGATTCGCTGGACTTCGAGGGCGAGCTGGTGGCGGTGATCGGCACCGGTGGTTCGTGCATCCGCCATGAAGACGCGCTCTCGCACGTGTTGGCCTATTCGGTCTTCAACGACGGCAGCATGCGCGAGTACCAGTTCAAGACGCCGCAGTGGACCATGGGCAAGAACTTCGACCGCACCGGCGCCTTCGGGCCCTGGCTGGTGACGGCCGACGAGCTGCCGCCCGGCGCCCGCAACCTGCGGCTGGAAACGCGCCTCAACGGCCAGACCGTGCAGTCCGCCAACACCAGCGACATGGTGTTCGACGTGGCCTCGCTCATCGTGACCATCAGCGAGGCCATCACGCTCGAGGCGGGCGATCTGATCGTGGCCGGCACGCCAGCCGGCATCGGCCATGCGCGCGAGCCGCGCCTGTACATGCAGCCCGGCGATATCTGCGAAGTCGAGATCGAAGGCATCGGCTTGCTGCGCAACCGCGTCGAGGCCCGCGCACCGGCGCCCACCCGTCACCACCCCGCCCACAAAGAGGAGACAACCGCATGAAGCTCAACCGCCTGCTGGCCGCCATGGCCATCACCACCTTTGCCGCGCTGGGCGCCACCGCCGCGCAGGCGCAGGACTTCAAGGCGCGCAGCGCGCGCTTTGGCCACGGCATGGCCGACGCCCACCCGGCCGGCCAGGCCGCCAGACAGTTCGCCACCGAGATGGAGAAAGCCAGCGGCGGCAAGATGAAGATCGCGGTGATCGCCAACCAGGCCCTGGGTCCGGATCCGCAGATGCTCGCCGCGCTGCAAGGGGGCGTTCAGGAGTTCTACACCGGCAGCGCGCTGGCCATGCTCGGCCAGGTCAAGGAACTCGGTTTCCAGGACGTGCCCTTCCTCTTCAACACCGAAGCCGAAGCCCACGCCGTGTTCGACGGCCCGGTGGGCGCGCACCTCAACACCAAGCTGGCGGCCGTGGGCATCCATGTGCTGGGGTGGTGGGAAAACGGCTTCCGCCACATCACGAACTCCAGGCGCCCGGTCAACACGCTGGACGACCTCAAGGGCCTGAAGCTGCGCACCCAGCCCAACCCGCTCACGCTCGACGCCTTCAAGGCCATTGGCGCCAACGCCTCGCCGCTGCCGTGGTCCGAGCTGTTCGTGGCGCTGGAGACCAAGGCCTTCGACGGCCAGGAAAACCCGGTGGTGCTGATGTACACCCAGCGCTTCTACGAAGTGCAGAAGTACATGACGCTCTCGGGCCACGTCTATTCACCGCTGATCTTCGCGGTGTCGAAGAAATACTGGGACGGCCTCTCGCCCGATGAGCAGAAGGCCATGAACACCGCCGCGAAGAACGCCACCGCGTTCCAGCGCAAGTCCACCGCCGCCGAGGCGGGCAGTGCGCTGCAGGGCATGAAGGACAAGGGCGTGCAGGTCACGCAGTTCTCGCCCGCCGACCTGCAGGCGATCCGCGACCGTGTGCCGCCGGCGATTGCGCCGCACCTGGAAAAGATCGGCCCCGAGTTCATGACCCTGGTGCGCAGCGAGATCGCCAAGGTGCGCGCCGCGTCCAAGTAGGCCCTGCCGGGCTCCGTTCCTTCTCTTCAAACGACCGGGCCGCGCGCCCGGTCGGCCCTGCCATGACCGCCTCCCTTCCTTTGCCCCCGGTTCTGCTGGAGGGCCTGCGCCAGTTGCTTGGCGAGCGCCTTTCCACCAGCCCGGCCGTGTGCGAGCACCACGGCCGCGACGAGTCCATCTTCGCGCCCATGCCGCCTGCGGCCGTGGCGTTCGCGCGCCACACCGACGAGGTGCTCGCCATCGTCAACCTGTGCCGCGAGCACCGCGTGCCGCTGGTGCCTTATGGCGCGGGGTCCTCGCTGGAAGGCCACACGCTGGCCACGCGGGGCGGTGTCACGCTCAACCTGCAGCAGATGGACCAGCTCGTCGCCGTTCACGACGAGGACCAGACCGCCACCGTGCAGCCGGGCGTGACGCGCAAGGCGCTCAACGCCGCGCTGCGCGACAAAGGCCTGTTCTTTCCCATTGACCCCGGGGCCGACGCCACCATCGGTGGCATGTGCGCCACCCGCGCCAGCGGCACCAACGCCGTCCGTTACGGCACCATGCGCGAGAACGTGGTCAACCTCACGGTGATCACGCCCGATGGCCAGCTGGTGAAAACCGCGCGGCGCGCGCGCAAGAGCGCCGCCGGCTACGACCTCACGCGCCTGTTCGTGGGCTCCGAGGGCACGCTGGGTGTGGTGGTCGAGGCGACGGTGAAACTGCACCCGCTGCCCGAATCCATCCTGGCGGCGGTGTGTGCCTTCCCCAGCATCGATGCCGCCGTGCAGGCGGTGGTGCAGACCATCCAGGTGGGCGTGCCGATCGCGCGTTGCGAGTTCGTCGACCGGGTGGCGATCCGCGCGCTCAACGGCTACAGCAAGACCGGCCTGCCCGAGCAGCCGCACCTGTTCTTCGAGTTCCACGGCAGCGAGGCCGGCGTGCGCGAGCAGGTCGAGCTCGTGCAGGCCATCGCGGGCGAGCTCGGTGGTGAAAGCTTCCAGTGGGCGCACACCCCCGAGGAGCGCACGCGCCTCTGGGAGGCTCGACACAACGTTTACTTCGCTGCGCTGCAGTTGCGCCCGGGCAGCCGCAGCGTGGTGACCGACGTCTGCGTGCCGATCTCGCAACTGGCCGACTGCGTGAACCAGACCGCGCAGGATCTGGCGCAATCGGGCCTGATCGCGCCCATCGTCGGCCACGTGGGCGACGGCAACTTCCACGTGCAGATGCTGGTGGATGGCGACAGCGAACACGAGGTGGCGCAGGCCGAGGCGCTCAACGCGCGGCTGGTGGCGCGCGCGCTGGCCATGGACGGCACCTGCACCGGCGAGCATGGCATCGGCCTGCACAAGCAGGGCTTCCTGCTCGACGAACTGGGCGAGGCGCCGGTGGCATTGATGCGGCAGATCAAGCACGCCATGGACCCGCACAACCTCATGAACCCAGGCAAGATATTTGCGTTTTGATGCTGGAGCTGACATGAAAACGGTTGTTCATTGGTACTTCAAGGCGCTCGAAGCGGTCATGGTGCTCTGCCTTGCCGCCATGTGCGTCATGGTGTTTGGCAACGTGGTGCTGCGCCACGTGTTCGACTCGGGCATCAACACCTCGGAAGAGCTTTCGCGCTTCATGTTTATCTGGCTGACCTTCCTTGGCGCCATCGTGGCCATGCGCGAGGGGGGGCACCTGGGCATGGACATGGTGGTGCGCCGCCTCACCGGCCGGGCTCGCTGGGCGGCGCTGATGCTCGGCCAGTTGCTGGTGCTGGCGTGCTGCGCGGTGCTGCTGTGGGGTTTGCTGCTTCAGCACGACATTAACGTGGCCAACATCGGCCTGGTCACGGGCATGTCGCTCGCCATCGTCTATTCGGTCGCCTACCTGTGCGCAGCCTCCATCGGCGTCATGGTCCTGGTCAACATCATCAATCTGTTGCGCGGCAAAGACCTGCCCGACCCACAGCTCACCGACGCCGCCTGAGCGCCACGCCCCATGATCGTCCTCATCTTCGTTTTCGCGCTGCTCGCGGCCATGGCGCTGGGCATGCCCATCGCTTTCGCGCTTATGGTCTCCAGCCTGGCCATGATGGCCTGGATGGACATCTTCAACGCCCAGATCCTGGCGCAGAACATGCTGTCCGGCGCCGACAGCTTTCCGCTGATGGCGATTCCGTTCTTCGTGCTGGCCGGCGAACTCATGAATGCCGGCGGCATCTCGCGGCGCATCGTCGCGGTGGCGGGCGCCTGGGTCGGGCATTTCAAGGGCGGCCTGGGCTACGTGGCGATCTTTGCCTGCGTCATCATGGCCTCGCTCTCGGGCTCGGCCATTGCCGATACCGCGGCCGTGGCGGCGCTGCTGATCCCGATGATGCGCAAGGCCGGCTACGACATGCCACGCGCCTCAGGCCTGATCGCCTCGGGCGGCATCATCGCGCCGGTCATTCCCCCCTCCATTGGCTTCGTGATGTTCGGCGTGGTTGGCAACGTCTCCATCACCAGCCTGTTCATCGCCGGCATCGTGCCCGGCCTGTTGATGGCGCTGGCGCTGGTGGGCACCTGGATGTACCAGGCGGGGCGCGACAACATGCCGCGCGGCGAAAAGGTCTCGATGCGCGATCGCTGGTCGGCCACGTTCGCGGGCGTGTGGGCGCTGTTGCTGCCCGTGCTCATCGTTGGCGGTCTGAAGGGCGGCTATTTCACGCCGACCGAAGCGGCGGTGGTCGCGGTGTTCTACGCCGTCTTCGTGGGCTTCGTGGTGTACCGCGAACTCAAGGTGTCGCAGCTGTACGCGTTGCTGCTCTCAGCCGGCAAGACCTCCGCCGTGGTGATGTTCCTGGTGGCCGCTGCGCAGGTCACGGCCTGGCTGATCGCGGCAGCCAACATTCCCATGGTGGTGGCGGACATGCTGCAGCCGCTGGTGGATTCGCCCACGCTGCTGCTGCTCGTGATCATGCTGCTGGTGATCGTGGTGGGCACGGCGCTGGACTTCGCGCCCACCATTCTCATCCTGGTGCCGGTGCTCATGCCGGTGGTGCGCATGGCCGGCATCGACCCGGTGTACTTCGGCGTGCTCTTCATCATGAACAACGCCATCGGCCTCATCACGCCGCCCGTGGGCACGGTGCTCAATGTCGTCTGCGGGGTGTCGCGCGTGCGGCTGGAGTCGGTGATCCGCGCGGTCTCGCCCTACCTGCTGGCGCAACTCGGCGTGCTGTTCCTGCTGGTGTTCTTCCCACAGCTGGTGCTGGCCCCGCTGCGCTTCCTGACCCGCTGAAGGATGCAAGCCCTGCGCCGCTGCGCGGCTTACCCCTCTCTCGCCTTCGGCGGGAGAGGGACGGCATCTCGGGCCGGCGAAGCCGGACCCTTTCACGCGCCTGGCGCCATCACCTTGCGAACAGCCGCGCGCTCGCCCACGGCCTTGAGCCAGCGGTCGGTCGACGGGGTGTCGCCCAATGCGCCGTTCGACAGATCCTTCACCCGCTTCAGCCAGCCGGCGGTGGAGCAGAAGGCCGGGATGTCGGCGACCGAGTAATTGCCCGCGAGGAACTCGACCTCGGACAGGCGCTTCTCCTGCACCTTGAACATGCGCACGCAGTCGCTGGTGAAGCGTTCGATGGCCGACGGGAGTTGCTCGGAGGCGTCCACGAAGTGGTGCAGTTGCGGCAGCGCGCCGCCCAGGCTGCTGGTGCCCCAGATCAGCCAGCCCATGGTGTTGGCCCGTGCGATGGGTTCGGTGGGCAGCAGACGGCCGGACGACTCGGCCAGGTAGAGCAGGATGGCGGCCGTTTCGAACACGGCCACCGCCCCGGCGGGCGTGTGGTCGACGATGGCCGGGATCTTGTTGTTGGGCGAGATCTTCAGGAACGCGGGGGCAAACTGCTCGCCTTTGGTGATGTCCACGGTGCGCACGGTGTACTCGGCGCCCGCTTCCTCCAGCATGATCTGCGCCTTGCGGCTGTTGGGACCGGGGTAGGTGTAGAAGTCGATCATTCGGCGTTCCTTCAGGCGGCCACGGTCTTGGCGTCGATCAGCTCGATCTTGTAGCCGTCCGGGTCCTGGAGGAAGGCGAGGTGCAGTGTGTCGTTCTTCATCGGGCCGGCCTCGCGGATGATCTTGGCCCCTTTTGCCTTCAAGCCGTCACAGACCGCGTAGATGTCCTCGACCGCGATGGCGATGTGGCCGTAGCCGTTGCCGATCTCGTAGTCGGTGGGCTGGTCCCAGTTGTGGGTGAGCTCGATCACGGCATGGTCGATCTCGGCGCCGTAGCCCACGAAGGCCAGCGAGAAGCGGCCTTCGGGGTAGTCCTTGCGGCGCAGCAGTTTCATGCCGAGCAGGCGGGTGTAGAAGTCCAGCGATTTGTCCAGGTCGCGCACACGGATCATGGTGTGCATCACGCGGTGAGGGGTCGTGGTCGAGGTGGTCATGTAAACGTCTCCAACAGGTTTCGTGGTGGTTAAGCGCCTGCATTTGAGTTGCAGTATCAACTCAAAGCCTACCGTCGCAAAGTTGCAATGTCAACAGTATTTTGACTGACTTGCCATATCGAGTTGCCATGTCAACAATAGAATCTTTCTTGCATCCGAACGAGGAGATCCCATGACGCAACCCGAACCATTTCAGATCGATGTGCCGCAGGCAGCGCTGAACCGCATTGAGCAGCGGATCAGGGACTACCAGTGGCCGCAACTGCCGCAGGGCGAGCCCTGGAAGATGGGCACGGACGAAGCCAGCCTGCGTGCACTGGTCGATCACTGGTTGAACCGTTTCGACGCGGCGGCGCAGCTCAAGCTCCTGAACCAGCAGCCGCAATTCCGCGCCCAGGCCAACGGCATCGGCCTGCATTTCGTGCACCGCCGCAGCGATGGTGCGGGTGGCCTGCCGCTGGTGTTGATGCACGGCTGGCCCAGCAGTTATCTGGAGTACCTGGATGCGGCCGACGCGCTGGCCCAGGGGCGCGACGTGGTGGTGGTTTCGCTGCCGAACACGGGCTTCTCCGACAAGTCCGCCACGCTGATGGGACCGCGTGCCATGGCGCATGCGGTGCATGCGCTCATGACCGAGGTGCTGGGGTACGCGCGCTACGTCGCACACGGCTCCGACTGGGGTTCCATCCTCGCGAGCTGGCTGGGCAACGACTTCCCGGAGCAGGTGGCCGGCATCCACATGAGCATGATCAGCCCGCGCTTCGTGGCGGGCGCGGTCAGCGGCCCGGAGGAACAGCAATGGCTCGCCGGTTTCCGCGAACGCTTCGAGGACGACGGCGCCTATTTCCGCCAGCAGACCTCGCGGCCGCACACGCTGGCCTTCCTGCTGGGCGACAGCCCGGTGGGCCTGCTGGCCTGGCAGGCCGAGAAGTTCATGGCGTGGTCCGACCAGGCCCAGGGCAGCGCGAGCGAAAAGATCGCGCAACCGCTTTGGCGGGACCGCCTGGTGCTCAACACGCTGTTGCAGCTGGTGACCGGCACGGCCGCCTCGTCCACCTTGATCTACCGGGGGCTGGCGGTGGAAGGGGCGCCGGGATTCCCGAATGGCGGCCGGGTGAACGTGCCCGTGGCCATCGCCGCCATGCGTGACCCCGCTTTTCCCGCGCCGCCGCGTTCGCTGGTGGAGCGGGTGTACCGCGTCGAGCGCTGGACCGAGTACGCGCACGGCGGGCACTTCCCGGGGTACGAGGCGCCCGACCTGTTGTGCGCCGATCTGGTTGCCTTCGCCCAGGGGCTGTAGCCGGCCGGGGCCGGCGGTGCAGGTACAGTACGGCCCTGGTTCAATCTCCCGGAAAGTGGATTCACGATGGCGACTCGGCGCGGCAACACGGCGGTGCGACAAGGGCGCAAGGTGCTCAACCTGTCTGGTTATGTCACCTTCTATTTCACGGTGTTGGCCAACAAGCTCTCCAGCGGAGCTTCGCGGCTGTACCTCAAGCGTTACGACATCGGCATCATCGAATGGCGCGTCATGGCGATGCTGGCGGTCGAACCACGCATCTCGCCGGTGCGCATCTGCCAGATCATCGGGCTGGACAAAGGTGCAGTGAGCCGCGAGATGCGCAAACTCGAGGCCAAGGGCTACCTCACCATTGATGAGGACCCCGAGAGCACGCGCCGCCGCACGCTGGAGCTCACGCCCGAGGGCTACACCATCCACGACGAGATCATTCGCACCGCGCTGGAACGCGAACGCCGCCTGCTCAAGGGCCTGTCCGCCGACGAGGTGGAAACGCTGCTGGGCCTTCTGGTGCGCACCACGGCCAACATCCCCTTCGTGAACGAATACGACCCGCCGGCGGACAGCCCGAGCCCCAGCCCGCGCAAGAAGAAGGCCTGAGGCGGACACGCCTGACCTACCCGCGAAGCTGCCGCGCAAAGAGCGCATGCAGACGGCTCCAGTGCCGCTCGGCGGCGGGGGCATCGTAAATGCCGGTGCGCTGCGGAAACACGAAGCCGTGCTGCGCACCCGCGTACCACTCCACGCGCCAGGCCGTGCCGCTGTCTTTCAGTCCGGCCTCCAGCTGCGCGATCACCGTGGGCTCGGCCCACTTGTCGTTGGTGGCGCAGCCCACGTAAACCTCGCATTGCAGCGTGCGCGCCAGCCGGTGCGGTGAGTCGGGGCGGTCGGTGACCAGGTTGGCACCGTGGATCGAGGCCACGCAGGCGATCTGTGTCGGGAAGGCGGCACCGGCCGCGATCACGAAAGGCCCGCTCATGCAATAGCCCACCGCACCCACGCGCGTGCTGATGGCGTCGGGCTGCGAGGGGAGCCAGGCGAGCAGCGCGGCGGTGTCGGTGGTGGCGCCCGAGTTCGTCAGGTGCCCCATCATCTCGAACAGGCGCGCCATGCCCTCGGGCGTGCGGTCCGTCGAGAACGTTTTCGCACGGCGGTAATACAGGTTGGGTGCGACCACGAAGTACCCGGCACTGGCCAGGCGGCGCACCATGTCGAAGATCTCCTCGCGCAGGCCGAAGGCGTCCATGTAGAACAGCACGGTGGGGAAGGGGCCGCCCTCGTCCGGGCAGGCCGTGAAAGTGTTCATCGTGCCGTCGGGGGTCGCGATGTCGAACCAGGCTTCTTTCATCTGTCCAGTCTCAAAGGTCCAGCACCAGCGTGCCCCGTCCGCGCGAACAGCACGGCGTCATCTGATCGCCCCGGGCCCGTTCCGCGTCGGTGAAAAAACCATCGAGATGCTCGATGTCGCCCGAGATCACCCGCGTGACACAGGTGCCGCAGATGCCCTGCTCGCACGACACGGGAATGCCCACGCCATGGCGCTCCAGCGCGGTGGTGATGGACTGGTCGGGTGGAATCTCGATGCACTGGCCGGTGGAGGCAATCTGCACCGTGAGCACCTGGCCGGCGGTGGGTTGCATGGCCGAGAAATGCTCGACGTGGATGTGCGCCTCGGGCCAACCCAGCGCGCGTGCGGCCTGGCACACGTGATCGATGAAGCCTTTGGGGCCGCAGACGTAGAGGTGGGTGGCAGCGGGGTCCTCCTGCGACAGGCGATCCATCTGCAGGCGCTGCTCCGCTGGGCCGTCGTCCAGGTGCACGTGCGTGCGGGCGGCGTAGGGTGCTGTCTGCAGGCGGTCGAGAAAGGCCGCATGCGCCGCCGAGCGCGCGCAGTAGGCCAGCTCGAAGTCCTCGTGCGTGCGCCACAGCGCCTCGGCCATGCTCAACATGGGCGTGATGCCGATGCCACCCGCGAACAGCAGCGTGCGGCGCGCGGGCGCGAGTGGGAAGTTGTTGCGCGGCGCGCCCACGGTGATGGTGTCGCCCTCGGCGTAGCGCTCGTGCATGGCGGCGGAGCCGCCGCGCGAGTTCGGCTCCAGCAGCACACCGAGCAGGTAGCGGTCGGTGTCGCCCGGCGCGTTGCACAGCGAATACTGGCGCGTCAGCTGTGGGCCGATGTGCACATCAATGTGCGCGCCGGCGGTGAAGGCCGGCAGCGGCCGGCGCTGCGGGTCGCGCAACTCCAGGCTCACGATGCCCTGGGCCACCACGCGCTTGTGGGTGATCTGCAGGTCGAGTAGGGTCATGAAGGAAAACGGGCGCCAGGGCCCGTGCAATCACTTGGCCGCCGCGATGGGAATCTCGTGGCGGGTCGGTGCGCTGGCGGGCGCGGGCTGCTTCTGCTCTTCGTCGTGCATGCGCTTGATGATGCGTCGCAGCTGCACGCGCGTGGCGTCGGACACGATGTCCACCAGGTGCGACTCACCGCGTTCGTCGATGCGCGCCTGCTGGCCTTCGCAGAAAATCTTGTCTTCCATGAAGGCTTCGGCGATGTGGTCGAACAGCAGTTCGGTGGCCTGGGGGTCGTCTTGCTTGTAGCCGTTGGCCGGCGTGAAGAAATAGAAGCAGGTGTTGTCGGTCTCGGGCGTGAGGCCATGAAAGATGCGCAGCGAAAACCCGCCGTCGCGGTTGCCGTGCTCGCGCGCGCCCGTGCCGGTCTTCACCGCGCCGCTCCACTGCAGGATGTTGCTGGGCGCCGAGAACGCGAACTCCTGCCAGCGGTCCACGTTGCTGCCACCGAAGTCCACCGCCTTGGTGTAGGTGGGGGGCGGCACGGAGTTGATCATCCAGCGCACGTACTTCAAACTCTTCTCGTCGCGCGTGACATCCATCTCGGCCTTCACATGCGTCATCGGGTTGCCGCCGATGGTGGTCTTGTGCACATAGCCCAGGTGGGTCAGGTCCATCAGGTTGTCCACCATGAGCATGTAGCCCGACTTGATGTGATAGAAGCCGTGCTTGTGGGGCCAGTGCTGATGGTCGTCGTTGTAGGGGTAATCGACGATCAGGCTTTCGTCGGCCAGGGCCGGGTCGCCCATCCAGATCCAGATGAACTCGTTCTTTTCCACCACGGGGTAGCTGCGCACCCTGGCTTTTTCCGGGATGCGGTCCTGCCCGGGGATGTGCACGCACTTGCCCGAGCAATCGTGCACCACACCGTGGTAGCCACACTCGATGCCTTCCTCCACCACCGTGCCCAGCGACAGCGGTGCGCCCCGGTGGCAGCACATGTCGGCGAGCGCGGCGACCTTGCCGCTCTGCTTGTCGCGGAAGAAAACCATGGCCTCGTTGCAGATGCGGCGTGGGAAGGGTTTGTCGGTCACATCTTCCGTCCAGGCGGCGATGTACCAGGTATTGAGGACGAACATGGTTTTCTCCTGTCTCGTGGGTGAGGGGTGCGTCAGGCGCCGCCCTTGGAATGCTTGGCGATAAGGCTCTTGGCGGAGGCCAGCAGCTTGGGGCCGTCGTAGCCGCGCTTGGTCATGTCGGCGGCCCAGGCTTCCTCGACGTGCGAGGACTGTTTGATGAATTCCTGCGTCTCGGCGGCGCCGATGGTGATGATGGTGTTGCCCCGGTCTTTGGCCGCCTTCAGGCCAATCGCATCGCTGTCTTGCGTGATCTTTCCGAACAAGGCCGAGGTCTCGATGCCCGAGTTCGCGTCGATCACCTGCTTGAGCTCGGGGGGCAGGCTGTCGTATTTCGCGCGGTTCATCGCCATCACGAAGGTGCCGGTGTACAGCGCAGGGCTGGCGGCCGGGAACTCGCTGTGAAATTTGGTCAGCTCATGCACCTTGACCGAAGGCACCACGTCCCACGGCATGGCCAGGCCGGTGATGACGCCCTTGGACAAGGCATCGGGCGTGGCCGGCAGCGGCAGCGGCACCGGCGTGGCACCCAGCGAAGCCAGCATGCTGGTCACCGGGCGGCTGGGCGCGCGCACCTTCATGCCTTTGAGGTCGGCGGGCGACCTGATCTGTTTGTCGGCGGTGTGGAACACGCCCCGGCCGTGCACGTGCAAGGCCAGCACCTTGGTGTCCTTGAACTCGTCGGGCGCGTTGGTCTGGATGTACTCCCAGTAGGCGCGCGAGGTGGCTTTGGCCTCGGTCATCATGAAGGGCATCTCGAACACTTCGCCGCGCGGGAAGCGGCCGGCCGAATAGCCCGGCAGCGTCCAGATGATGTCGGCCACACCGTCACGCGCCTGGTCGTACAGCTGCGGGGGCGTGCCACCAAGCTGCATGGCGGGGTAGCCCTCGAACTTGATGCGACCACCGGAATCCTTCTCCACCTTCTCCATCCAGGGCTTGAGCATCAGCGTCCAGACGTTGGACGTGGGCGCCATGAAGGTGTGGAACTTGAGCGTGACCACCTGTTGGGCGTGCGTGAGAAATGCGGGGGCGGTCAGGGCGAGTGCCGTGCCCGTCTTGAGCAAGGTGCGTCGTTGAATCATGTCTGTCTCCTGTGTGGGTGAAACGGTGTTGTCTGACCGGTCGTGCCGCAGCCACTTCTGATGGATGACCGTCGGCAGAGTTGGTTGCAATAGCAACTCAAACTGGACGATGCCAGCATTGAGTTGCTGTTGCAACTTAGCGGAAGCTCCCTTGACGTGTTGTCAGGTCGGTGCTATTTGTCATGCGGCTTCCGCTATGGCCTGTGCACCGGCATCGACCGACAGTGCGTCGTACTTGAAAAGCCAGTCGTAGCGCGCGCGCACCTTGTCGGGTGCCCACTCGGTCTCGATGTAGCTTTGCGCACCCTCGGTCGATGCCAGCGCCGGGTTGTGAAAGCGCTTGGTGTTCTCGGCCGACTTCATCACGATGGCCGAGGTGCGCTCATGGCGAAGCCGCTCGTAGCGCTGCAGTGCGGTGGCGGGGTCGTCTGGGCACCCGTCGAGGCAGCGCGCCAGCACCACGCCGTCCTCGATGGCCATCATCGCGCCCTGCGCCAGAAAGGGCAGCGTGGGATGGCAGGCGTCGCCCAGCAGCGTCACACGGCCGCGCCCCCACCGGGGCAGCGGCGTGCGGCCCATCAAGGCCCACTTGTAGGGTTGCCCGAGGCGCTCCACCATGGCCAGCACGTCGCTGTGCCAGCCCTGGAAGTCAGCTCGGCATTCGTCCACCGTGCCCTGCTCGGTCCACGACTCTTTTTGCCAGGCCGCGCGCTCCACGATGCCGACGAAGTTCATCAACTCACCGTTGCGCAGCGGGTAGGTGATGACGTGCGCCCCCGGGCCCACCCAGTTGGTGCCGACCGGGCGCCGCAGGTGTTCGGGCAGGGCGGACGCCGGGATCACGCCGCGCCACGCCATGCAGCCGGTGTACTGGGGATCGTCGTCGCCATGCAGCGTCTGCCGCACGCGCGAGTGCACGCCGTCGGCACCGATCAGCACATCTGCGTGGCGCACGGCGCCGTCTTCAAAACGCAGTTCAACGCCTGCGCCGTCCTGCGCCAGCGCGGTCAGGCGCGCGCCCAGGTGCAATGCCTCGGGCCGGATGGCCCGGATGTGCCGCACCAGCACCGCGTGCAGGTCGGCGCGGTGCATCATCAGGTAGGGAGCACCGTAGCGCTCCACCGATTCGGCGCCCAGGTCGAACAGCCGCCAGGTGTTGCCGCTGCTCCAGTGGCGAATTTCCTTGGCGCTGGGTTGGCTGGCGCTGCGCAGCACGTCTTGCTGCAGGCCGAGTGCGAACAGGCAGCGCGTGCCGTTGGCGCTGAGCTGGATGCCCGCGCCGACTTCGCCGAACACACGGGCCTGCTCGAACACCTCCACCTGGAAGCCGCGCTGCAGCAACGCGAGTGCGGCGCTCAGGCCGCCAATGCCGGCGCCGGAGATGGCGATGCGGGTCTTTCGGTACATGGGCCTTCAGCTTTCTTGGTATGGTTGCAACGTCAACCGAATTGCATCACCATGCGGCCCATGTGTGAAGTTTGTTTGTGAAATGGATTGATTTGCAACTCTTATGAATGTGAGCACCCGTCAACTGCAGGCCTTCCTGGCGGTGGCGCGGCTGCAGAGCGTGACCCGCGCCGCCGAGCAGATCCACCTTTCGCAGGCTGGCCTGAGCCTGTTGCTGCGCGAGATGGAATCCCAGCTGGGCGTGCGCCTGTTCGACCGCACCACGCGTTCGGTGACGCTCACCGAGGGCGGCCGCCAATTGCTGCCTGCGGCCGAACGCATGCTGCGCGAGTGGGGCGACATCACGGGTCGGCTCGACAAGCTCTCGGTCGACGTGGCGCGCTCGCTCACGGTGGCGGCCACGCCGCTGGTGTGTTCCAGCGTGATGCCGGTGGTGCTCAAGGCGCTGCAGCGTTCGCACCCCGACATCGCCGTGCTGGTGCGCGACGTGGAGCGCAGCCACATCGAGGCGCTGGTCTTGTCGGGCGAGGCCGACATGGCGCTGGGCATTCTGTTCAAGGCCGGCTCCGGCGTGCGGCGCCAGCGCCTGCTCTCGCTGCCGCTGGTGTGCGTGAGCCCGCGCGAGTGGCCTGCTGGCGGCACACCGCGCCGCTGGCAGCGCAGCCACGTGAGCTGGGCCGACCTGGCCGAGGTGCCGTTGATCGGCCTGCCGGTGGGCAACCCGATCCAGCAGGTGATCGACCTTCGGCTGCGCGAGATCGGCCGCGCCAACGAGGCCCGCACCACCTTCAACAACCTGCACAGTGTGGTGGCGATGGTCGAGGCCGGCTACGGCGCGGCGGTGATGCCAGCGTTCGTGCAGGGTGCCTGCAGCCGCTACGCGGTCAATGTGTCCGTGATGACCGGCCCCGAGGTGCCACTCGACTTCTACGCGGTCACCCGCAAGGGCGCCGAGACCACCGACGCGGCCCGTGCCTTTCTGGCGGCCTTCACCGCCCAGCTTCGCGAATACCCCCAACTGGAAACCTGAGGAGACCCTTGTGACCACCACCTCCGCGCCCCTGGCGCCCACCCTGCACAGCGAACGCACCGAAGGCCATGGACGGCCGCTGGTGCTGGTGCATCCCATCGGCGCCTCGCTGCGGTTCTGGGATGCGCTGTTGCCGCATCTGGCCGGGGGCATGCCCGTGTTGCGTTACGACCTTCGCGGCCATGGCGCCAGCGAGGTCACGCCGGACGACGGCACCATCGATCTGCTGGCCGACGACCTGCTGGCCCTGGTTGACGCACAAGGCATGGATCGCTTCGACTTGTGCGGTGTGTCGCTCGGCGGCATGGTGGCACTGGCCGTGGCGGCTCGCGCAGGCGAACGGGTGAACCGCGTGGTGGTGAGTTCCAGCGCGGCGAGTGTGGCGCCGCCGCCGAACGGTTGGGACGGCCGACGCCAGGCCGCGCTGCGGGACGGCATGGCACCGCTGGCCGGTCCGATGGTGGAGCGCATGTTCAGTGCGCCATTTCGCGAGACCGGCGATCCGCTCATCGGCACGCTCAAGACCGTCTTCGAGAGCATGAGCCCGGTCGGCTATGCAGGTGCGGTCGCCGTTCTGCGCGACACCGACCTGTCCGAGCGACTTGCCCGGGTGCACGCGCCCACGCTGGTGATCGCGGGGCAGCACGATCCGCTGTGCCCACCCGCCAAACAGCAGGCGCTCGCAGCGGCCTTGCCGAACGCGCAAATGGTGGCGCTGGATTGTGGGCACTTCCCTCCGGTGGAGCAGCCGGCCGAATTTGCGCGCCTTCTTGACGCACACCTCGCCCATTAAGGGGATGCGAGGCGCGAGGGCCTCAGCGGACGCCGGGTTCCTCGGCCGCCTGGGCGTTGGCCACGGGCGGCACCACATGGCTCAGCGAAGGCGGGACCTCGCCCGAGCCCGGGTTGCCGATGCGGCGGCGGAACAGCTCGGTGCGCGCCAGCAGGATGGTGGTCACCGGCACCGTGAGCGACAGGAAGATGATGATCAGCCAGGCGTGCAGCGAGAGCCGATCGTCCTGCGACGAGAAGTAGATGATGCTGGCCAGCGTCACGCACCAAGCCGAGAAACTGAAGGCCAGCGCGGGCGGGTGCATGCGCTGGAAGAAGGTCTTGAAGCGCACCACGCCGATGGCGGCGGTGAGCGTGAAGATGCCGCTGAGGATCAGCAGCAGCGCCACCGGGATTTCGGCCCAGAGCGAGATTCCGGCGGGCATCATCATTCGATCACCTCGCCGCGCAGCAAGAACTTGGCCATCGCGGCCGAGCTCACGAAACCAAAAACGGCGATCAGCAGCGCGGCCTCGAAGTACATCGCGCTGCGGTAGCGGATCGCCAGCACCATGAGCACCAGCATGCCGATGGTGTAGATCAGGTCCATGGCGAGCACGCGGTCTTGCGCCGAAGGGCCCCGGTACAGGCGCAGCAGGCCCAGCGCCATGGCGAGCACGTAACAGGCCAGCGCGAAGACGATGGCGCCAAAGAGAAAGGGACTCATTCGAAGATCTCCATCAGGGGACGCTCGTAGCGCTGCTTGATCAGCGCGATCTCGTGCGGCGCGTCCTTGAGGTCGAAGATGTGCACCAGCAGCGCACTGCGGTCCAGCGCGATTTCGGACCAGATGGTGCCCGGGATCACGCACATGATGGCGGCCAGCACCGCCAGGCCGTTGGGGTCGCGCAGGTCGAGCGGCACGGTGATGAAACCGCCCTGCGGCATGTGCTCGCCCCGGCCCAGCGTGCCGCGCAGCACACGCCAGTTCCACTCGATCACGTCGACGCCCACGCGCAGGAACAGCTTGAAGGCCACCCAGGGGTGGCTGAAGCGCACCGGCGTCGGGCGCAGCGACTGCGTGAGCAGTGGCACCGCGAAGCCCAGCACCAGGGCCATGAGCCAGTGGCCCAGGCTGTATGGGTTGTTGAGCACCAGCCACAGCGCGACCAGCGCGAGCGACAGCAGGGGGGAGGGGAACAGGCGCCGCATCATGGCTGCTTCTCCGGCACCGGCACGCCCAGGCGTTCGGCGTTGGTGGGGGTGGGCAGGGGCCTGGCCATGAACACCGCGTCGATGTAGCCGCGCGGGTGGTACAGCGAGCTCGCGGTGGCAGCGGTGTAGCGCATCACCGCTTCACCGCGCACCGTGAACAGCACGCACAGGCCGATCAGCACCGCGATCGGGATGTACTCGGCCACGCGCAGCATGTGCCCGCCACGCTCCATGGGCGCCCAGAAGAAACGGATGCCGGTGCGCGAGAGCGCCACCAGCGCGAACAGGCCGGAGGTGATGACCAGCACCATCAGTGTCCAGCTGGCCGCGCTCACGGAGGGCGTGCCGCTCTGCAGCGGGAGCAGCGCCGAGAGCATCGCGAATTTGCCGATGAAGCCCGAGAGCGGCGGCAGCCCGGCCACCAGCACCGTGCAGCAGATGAAGGCCAGGCCCAGCAGCGCGGTGGTGGCGGGGATGGCGCGGCCGATCAGCACCTCTTCGTCTTCGTCGAGGTTGGCGGTTTTGGCGATCTCCAGGTCGGCCAACGCGAAGGGCAGGTGGTCTTCTTCGTCTTCCGGCGCCCGCTGGCTCGACGGGTCGGTGCGCGAGCGGTCCATGAGCTCGGCGAGCAGGAAGAACGCGGCCACCGCCATGGTGGAGCTGGGCAGGTAGTACAGCGCGCTGGCGGTGAGCTCGGGCCGTGCAAAGCCCAGCACCGCGAGCAAGGTGCCGGAAGACACGATGACCGAGAAGCCCGCCAGCCGCGCGGGCCGCTGCGAGGCCAGCATGCCGATGGCACCAAAGGCCAGCGTGGCCATGCCGCCCCAGACCAGCCATTCGCTGCCAAAGCCCGCCGAATGACCGGCCTCGGGTGAGAAGAGCAGGGTGGACAAGCGCAGCAATACATAGATGCCCACCTTGGTGAGCAGCGCGAACATCGCCGCAGAGGGCGCACTGGCGCTGGAGTAGGCCCGCACCAGCCAGAAGTTGAGCGGCCACATGGCGGCCTTCGCAAGGAAGGCCACG
>Ga0247738_10000363_pt1 | contig 18104 bp, 6 predicted proteins | sample UWRJL013104B2_FD_180936 | JGI IMG/M metagenome (GOLD analysis project Ga0247738, IMG submission 180936) | Plant litter microbial communities from Arlington Agricultural Research Station in Wisconsin, United States - UWRJ-L013-104B-2 | ecosystem: Environmental > Terrestrial > Plant litter >...
GCGTGGTCTGCAGCATGTCCAGGATCTCGCGAATGTCGGCCATCGTGGCGTCCAGCGGCGGCAGCGCATCGTTGCGCGCTTCGCTGTCACCCAGGCCGGAGAGATCGACGCGCAGCACACTGAAACCGGCGGCTGCCAGCGCACGGGCAAGCAGCACGTGCATGCGGTTGGGGCCGACGCGGTGGATGATGCCGGCGTTGAGGATCACGACAAAAGGCGCGTCGGGCAACGACGCCTGCGCGGACGCTGGCGTGATCACCCCGACCATCGATTTGCGTGGGCCCAGCAACAAGGCCTGTTCGACGACGCGTTCCATCAGGCCAGCCACTCCACGACGCGCTGCAGCAGCTTGACGGGCACCGCGCCCGCGCCGGAATGCTGGTCCTCCAGCCAGGCCGGCTGGCTCTGAATGTGCTCGAAGGGCTGCACGCCAGGCCGCGCGGTTTCAAGCGCGGCGCGCACCGCGTCTTGCCGAGCCGAGGTTTCAGAGACCACCATGAACGTGCGTGCGGGCAGGCCGGGCACGTGCTGCAACAGGTCGATGGCCTGCAGCTCGGTGGCCAGGGCGACAGGCATTGGAAAACCCAGCAGCTCCCCGGCGTTCACCTTCAAGGCGCGCTCGCGGGCCACTGCGGCGTCCAGGCGCTGCAACTCAGCCAGGTGCTCGGCCCCCTGCACCACCGGATCCCACAGCACCACGGCGTCCACGTCCTTGCGCCGCACCGGCGCCACGCGTGCTGCCAGCACGCCCCCGAGGCGCAGGCCCACCAGGCCCACACGCTGCAGGCCGGCGGTGTCCTTGAGTTCATCGATGGCGGTTTCCACGTCGGCCTGCCAGCCCTTCAAATCACCATCGCTGGTGTCCCCGGCGGAATCGCCGGTGCCGAAATAGTCAAAGCGCAGCACATGCACGCCCGCCTCGGCCAACAGGCGGCTCAACTGGCAGACGCTGCGGTGAGCGCGCAGGTACTCCGTGCCCCAGGGCTGGCAGAGCACCACCCCGCGCGCTTTTCCCCCCCTGGCGTGAGCCGGCGTGTACACGCCCAACAAGCGGCGCGAGCTCTCACCAAAAAACAATGGCGTCATTCCTGGATGCTTCCCTTTTCGGCGGCCGCAGTGGCCACCACCTGACGCAGATTCTGGAAGAACAATGTACGCGCATCCATGCGCCACCCCAACCGTTTTTCCACCGCCTGGGCCACGCGCAGGGACAGCAGGGAGTGTCCACCCAGTTCAAAGAAGTTGTCTTCGGCGCCCACGCGCTCGACGTGCAGGATGTCGCGCCAGATCTCGGCCATGAGCTGCTCATGGCCCGGCTCGGGTGCCACGAAGTCGCGCGCGGTCTGCACGGCGTTGCGGAACGGGTCGGGCAGCGCGGCGCGGTCCACCTTGCCGTTGGGCGTGAGCGGGATCGCATCCACCGCCGCCACCACGGACGGGATCATGTAGTCGGGCAACTGCTTGCGCAGGAAGCGGCGCACGTCGCTGGCGGTCAGGTCTTCGCCCGGCTGGAACGCCAGGTAGGCCACCAGCCTCACGTCGGCCGGGCCGGCCTCGCGGCCCATCACCACCGCCTGGCGCACCGCCGGATGCGCGGACAGCGCGGTTTCGATCTCACCCAGCTCGATGCGGTAACCCCGCACCTTCACCTGGTGGTCAAGCCGGCCCAGGTGGTGCAGGCGGCCCTGCGCGTCCCAGCGTGCGAGGTCGCCAGTGCGGTAGAGGCGCGCACCGGGCTGGCGGGAAAAGCGGTCGGCCACGAAGCGCTCGGCCGTGAGCTCAGCGCGCTCGTGGTAACCCGTGGCCACGCCAGCACCGCCGATGCACAGTTCGCCCGGCACGCCGATCGGCACGGGCTCGCCACGTGCGTCCACCACATAGATCTGCGTGTTGGCGATGGGGCGGCCGATGCTGATGGGTGCCGGTGAAGCTTCGACGCGGTGCGCGGTCGACCAGATGGTGGTCTCGGTCGGACCGTAGAGGTTCCACAGCTGGTCCACCCGCTCCAGCAGGCGGTCGGCCAGGTCGCGCGGCAGCGGCTCACCGCCGCAGAAGGCGCGCAGCGGGCGCGCTGGAGTCCAATCGGTTTCGAGCAGCAGGCGCCAGGTGGCGGGCGTGGCTTGCAGCACCGTGGCGCCGCACGCGGCGAGCCAGTCGGCCAGCGCCGCGCCGTCGGTGACCGTGTCGCGCGAAGCGAGCTCGACCCGTGCGCCCACGGTCAGGGGCAGGTACAGCTCCAGGCCGGCGATGTCGAACGACACCGTGGTGACGGCCGCGAGCACGTCGTCGGCATTCAGGCCGGGCTGCAGCGCCATCGACGCCAGGAAGTTGGCCAGAGCGCCCTGCGGCACCACCACGCCCTTGGGGCGGCCGGTGGAGCCCGAGGTGTAGATCACATAGGCCGCGTCGCCAGCACCAGCCGAGGGCGCCGGGTTGTCGCCGCTGTGCGCGGCGATGGCAGCCGCGTCGGCCAGCGGGTCCACGCAGCGCACGCCCTCGGGCGCAGTGACGGCGTCGGCCGCCTCGCCGGACGTGAGCAGCACCTGCGCGCCACTGTCTTCCAGCATGTAGGCCAGGCGTTCGGCGGGGAAGTCCGGGTCCAGCGGCACGTAGGCGCCACCGGATTTGTGCACCGCCAGCAGCGCGATCAGCAGATCGAGCGAGCGGTCCATGCAGATGCCCACGCGCACGCCGGGCCGCACGCCCAGGCCCTGCAGGTGGTGCGCGAGCTGGTTGGTGCGCCGGTTCAGCGTGGCGTAGTCCAGGGTCTGGCCGTCGAAGCCCGCCGCGATGCGCGCGGGCGACAACGCGGCCTGCCGCTCCAGGCGCTGAGCGAAGAGCGTGGTGTCCAGCGCCTGGGTGGTCTCGTTGAAGCCGTGCACGAGCTGTTCGCGTGCGGCCGGCGTGAGCAGGGGCAACTGGCTGATCGGCGTGTCGCGATTGGCCACCGCACCCCGCAGCAGCGCTTGCAGCTGCGAAGCGAGGCGCTCCATCATGCCGCTCGAATAGAGGTCGCTGCGGTACTCCAGGCTGCAGACCAGCCGGCCGCCTTCCTCGCGCGCGAACCAGGTCAGTTCGTGCAGCGCACCGCCACCGGTGATGGCCAGGCCGCTCTCGCTGGCGGCGCCATGGCTCTCCGCATTTACGTTGTGCTGCACCACCGCCACCTGGAACAGCGGCGAGTGCTGGAACGAGCGCGCCGGGCGCAGCCGCTCCAGCACGCTTTCAAAAGACACCTCGCGGTGTTCGTGCGCGTCCAGCAGCGCGTTGCGCGCGCGGCGCAGCAGCTCACCGAAGCCCGGGTCGTCGCCGACCTGCAGGCGCACCACCTGCAGGTTCACGAAAGGGCCGATGAGGTTCTCGAACTCGGCGCGCTCGCGCACGCCCATGGGGCTGCCCAGCAGCAGGTCGCCCTGTGCCGTGTGGGCGCGCAGCAGTGCGGCGGTGGCCGCCAGCAGCGCCATGTAGACCGTGGCGTTCTCGCGCCGCACCAGCTGGCGCAGGCCCGAGAGCAGCTCGGCATCCAGCTCGAAGTCCACCGAGGCCCCCTTGGGCGGCGCGTCGGACAGCGGCAGGTCGGCGGGAAAGGCGGAGAGCTGGGGCGCGCCCCGCAGCGTGCGTTCCCACCAGTCCAGCCCGGCGCTGGTGTCGACGGCGCTGCGCTGCCAGGCGGCGTAGTCGGCGTACTGCAGCGTGGGCGTGGCGCATTCCTTCTCGCCCGGTGCCGCCAGCTCGGCCGCGATCTCGCGGCGCAACACGTGCAGCGACCAGGCATCGACAGCGATGTGGTGCGCCGCGACCATCACCACCCAGGTGTCGCCCGCGGTGGCGTAGACCTCGAAACGCACGGGCGTCTCGTGCGCCAGGTCGATCGGCGTGTGCACCACGCGCTCCACATCGGCATCCACCTGCCACTTCTGTTCGGTCGGGGTCAGGTGCCGCAGGTCGTGCACGCGCACCTTGGGCACCTGCACGCGGCGGCCCCAGGGCTTGCCCTGCTCTTCGACGAACACCATGCGCAGGCCGAGCTGGCGCGCATGCACGCGCTCGATCGCGGCCACCAGGGCCTCACCGCTCACGCCCAGCGGCGCGAGCCAGGTGGTGGCCATCAGGTAGGTTGTGCTTTCAGGTTCGAGCTGCTGCAGGATCCACAGCCGCTCCTGGAACGGTGACAGCGGCAGCGGCCCGTCGTGCGCCACACCGGCCACCGGCCCGGCGCTGGGGGCGCGGCGCTGCGCCAGCAGCGTCAGCAAGTCGGCCTTATGCTCGCCGATGGCGTGTTTGAGGTCGTCATCCAGGCGGCCCTTGGCCGCGCTCACGCGCAGGCGGCCCTCATCCGCCGCCAGTTCGACGCCCAGGCCTTGCAGCTGTGCCAACAACTCACGCGCGTTCAAAACTCGATCTCCTCCCGATCCTCGTCACCGGCACCGCCCTCGGGCTGACCGCTGCTCTTCGTATTCGATGCACCCTGCGCCACCACCTTCGCGGCCAGCTGTCGGATGCTGGGGCCCTCGAACAGGTCGCGCAGCGACAGCCGCGCGCCGAATTGTTCTTCGATGCGCGCAATGATGCGTGTGGCCAGCAGCGAATGCCCGCCCAGCGCAAAGAAGTCGTCGTCCAGCCCGATGTCCTCCACGCCGAGCAGGTCGGTCCAGATGGCGCCGATGCGCGCCTCGATCTCGCTGGGGGCGAGCGCCTGCACGTCCACTGCGGCCACAGCGCCCGGCTCGACCGAGGCCGGCTTGCCTTCTGCGGCATCGCCCGACTTGCGCAGCCAGGCCTTCAAAGCCTCGACGTCGCGCAGCATGTCCGGCATCACCTGGCGGGTGACGTAAACGTGCGGTAGCCCGCTGGCCAGCGCCCGCCCGAAGGCGTCCGCGCCTTCCTGGGGGCGGATGGCGTAACGCAGTGCCGCGTGCGAGCCATCACTGCCCTGGGCCACCGAGAAGCCGACATCGCGCCATGAATCCCAACCCACCGCGAGCACGCGCGCGCTCGACCGCGCGAGGCCGGATTTGGCAAACGCGTCCTGGAACGCGTTGGCCGCCGAGTAGTCGGCCATCCCCGCCGAGCCGAAGGAGGTGCTGATGGACGAGCACATCATGAAGAAGTCCAGCCCGCTGCCCGCGAGCAGGCGGTCGAGCACGAGGGTGCCTTCCAGCTTGGGCCGCAGCACGGCTTCCATGCTCTGCGCCGTTTTCTCGAACACCGTGCCGGTGCCCAGCGCGCCAGCCGCGTGCACCACGCCATGCACGGCGCCGAACCGCGCGCGCACCAGGGCGATCACGGCCTGCATCTGCGCTTCATCGGCCACATCCGCCGAACACAGCAGCACCTCGGCGCCAGCGGCCTCCATCGCGCGCACAGCGGCGATGCGCTCCTTCTGTGGTGCGGGCGTGTCTTTAGCCGCCAGCAACGCATCCCATTGCGCCCGATCGGGCCAGGTCGAACGCGATACCAGCACCAGCCGGGCAGCCCGCACGGTGCGGGCCAGCCAGCCACCAAGGGTGAGGCCAATGCCGCCGGCACCACCCGTCACGAGGTAGGTGCCGCCTTCGCGCAGCGGCAGCGGGCCCGCGTCGGCGCCCAGGCGCTGCGGCGTGAGCATGGGAATCCAGCGGTGGCGCCCCCGGTAGGCCACCACACCGTCGGGCTCGGGTCGGGCCACTTCGGCGCGCAGCGAAGCGGCAAGCCTTGGGGCGGCTTGCGGCGTCCACTCGTTGCCCGCTAGATCGATCGCGCGGCAGTGCACACCGGCCACATCCAGTGGCATGAGCAGGGCCGGCCCGAGCAGCAGCGAGCGCTCTGGCCGCACGGACTCGGTGCCCAGCACGGGCTCGCGGTCGCTGCTGAGCACCAGCACCGACAGCGGCTGGGCGCGCTTCACGCCACCCAGCGCGCGCGCCAGGCACATCAGCGCGTCAAAGGCCTGGCTGCGGCCCTGCGGCAGCGCGGTGTCCAGCGCCTCAGGCGTCAGCGGTGTGTCGGGCGCCACGTTCCAGGCATGCAGCACGCAGGCCAATGGCGCCACGCCGATGGCGCTGAACAGTTGGTCGTGGTCGGCCTGTGAGCCGGGCGCCACCTCATAGCGTGTGGAAGAGACCTGCCGGAATGCCGCGCCGGCAGTGACCGAAATCACCTCGGCGCCCTGCTCCGCCAGCGCGGCCACGAGGGCCTGCGACGCGGCATCGTCCCCCCGGAACACCAGCCAGCGGCCTTGGCTCTCGGTGGACGGCAACGCGTTGGTGGCAAGCGCACCCGCACGTTGCCAGGACGGCTCCCAGAACCAGTCGTCGAGCGGCCGTTGCGCGGCGGCTTCCGCCACCGGCGCCACCGCCTTGGTGGATGCGGGTTTCGGCGCCACCGGGTCCACGGCGTGGCGTTTGCGTTCAAACGGGTAAGTCGGCAGCGGCACGCGCCGGGGCCGCACCGGGCCATGCAGGCCAGCCCAGTTGAGCGACACACCCGCGAGCCACAGGCGGCCAGCGGCTTCGAGCACCGCCATGGAGCCGTTGCGGGCATCGCGCGCATTGCCCATCGACAGGCTGGTGCGGCGAACGCCTTCGACGCCCAGTGTCATGCCCGCCAGTGTGGCCAGCGAGCGGCCGGGGCCGACTTCGAGCAGGTGCAGCGACGGGTCGGCCGCCAGCGTGCGAACACCGGCCTCGAACAGCACGGCGCGACGCAAATGCTCGGCGTAGTACGCGGGGGACGTGGCCTGGGCCGGCGTGATCCACAGGCCGGTGACGTTGGACACGTAGGGCACGCTGGGCGCGGCCAATGCCACCTTCTCGACCAGCGCGGTGAACGGGGCGAGCACGCCTTCCATCATCGAAGAGTGGAACGCATGCGAGGTGTGCAGGGGCTGGGCGTCGATGCCCTGCTCTTTCAATTGCTGGAGGCAGGCCTCCAGCGCCTCGTGCGGGCCGGAGATGGCACACAGACCCGGCGCGTTCACCGCCGCGATCTCCAGCGTACCGGCCGGCGTGGTCAGCCATTTCTGCAGTTCGGACGCGCTCAACTGCACCGCCGCCATGCCGCCGGGCGCCATGCCCTGCATCAGCTGACCACGCGCAGCCACCAGGGTGAGCGCATCGGCCAGCGACATCACGCCGGCCAGGTGGGCTGCAACGTACTCGCCGATGCTGTGGCCCAGCATCGCTGCCGGGCGCACGCCCCACGACTGCCAGAGCATCGCGAGCGCGTACTCGGTGACGAAGAGCGCCGGCTGGGCGAAGCGGGTTTCGTTGATGGTGAGGTCGCCAGCCGGGGCGAACAGCACCTCGCGCAGATCGCGGCCCATGGGCTCGCGCAGCAATTCGGCGCAGCGGTCGATGGCATCGCGGTACACGGCGTGTTGCGCGTACAGGTCGGCCCCCATGCCGGCGAACTGGCTGCCCTGGCCGCTGAACAGGAAGGCCACGGGCCGGTCGCCACCTTCGTGACGGGCGGTGTGGATCGGGGCGCGCTTGGGCGCGCCGAGCGCGGCCGCTGCGTCGGCAGCGGTCGCGGCGACGAGGGTACGGCGGTGCGGGAAAGCGCGGCGGCCGGCCTGCAGCGTCCAGGCCGCGTCGCGCAGGTCCTGCTCCGGGTGGCCCACGAGGTGCTCTCGCAAGCGTTGCGTGGCGGCTTCCAGCGCGGCTTCGCTGCGTGCGGACAGCACCAGCAACTGAGGCAACTGGCCAGCTCCTTCCGCGCGCTCGGGCTCGGGCGCCTCCTCCAGCACCACGTGGGCGTTGGTGCCGCCGATGCCAAACGAACTCACGCCGGCGCGGCGCGGTGAATCCCCCGCTGGCCAGGGCGCAGCCTGCGCGCTGGCGGTGAAGGGCGAAGTGTCCAGACCGAGCTGCGGGTTGGCCTGCCGGAAGTTCACCAGCGGCGGCAGCTCACGATGCTGCAGCGCGAGCACGGTTTTGATAAGGCCGGCCACACCGGCGGCGGCATCAAGGTGGCCCAGGTTGGCCTTGAGCGAGCCCAGACGGCAGAAGCCCTGGTCGGTGGTGTCGGCCTCGAACACCTGCCGCAGCGCCGCGATCTCGATCGGATCGCCCAGCGGCGTGGCGGTGCCGTGCGCCTCCATGTAGCCGATGCTGCGCGGCTGCACGTCGGCGAGCATCTGCGCGGTGGCGATGGCCTCAACCTGTCCGTCCACGCTGGGGGCGGTGTAGCCGGCCTTGCCGGCACCGTCGTTGTTGATGGCCGCGCCACGGATCACGGCGTGGATGGTGTCGCCATCGGCCAGTGCATCGGCCAGGCGCTTGAGCACCACGATGCCGGCGCCCGCACCCGGGCGCGTGCCCTTGGCGTCCACATCGAACGGTCGGCAGTGGCCGTCGGGCGAGAGGATCATGCCCTCCTGGAACAGGTATCCGCCGCGCTGCGGGAAGTTCACCGACACGCCGCCGGCCAGCGCAATGTCGCACTCGTGCCGCTCCAGCGCGCGGCAGGCCACCTGCACCGCCACCAGCGAGGTCGAGCAGGCGGTCTGCAGCGTCATGCTGGGCCCGTGCAGGTCCAGCTTGTAGGACACGCGCGTGCAGAGAAAATCCTTGTCGTTGCCCAGCATGAGCTGGTAGCCACCCACCGAGGCGGCCAGCGCCGGGTCGCGCAGGATCTGCGACAGCAGGTAGGTGTTCATGCTGGCGCCGGCGTAGACGCCGACGGCCTGCGCGACCGCACCGGGCGCGTAACCTGCGTGCTCCAGCGCTTCCCAGGCGCACTCCAGGAAGATGCGCTGCTGCGGATCGATCACCTGCGCCTCGCGCGGCGACATGCCAAAGAAGCCGGCGTCAAAGTGGTCGGCGTTCTCCAGCACCGTGCCCTTGCGCACGTATTGAGGCTGCGCGCTCAGGGCCGGGTCCACGCCCGCGCCGTGCAGGTCGGCATCGCTGAAAGGTTCGAGCGATTCGACGCCCTCGCGGATGTTCCGCCAGAACGCCTCCAGATCGCGCGCGCCCGGGAAGCGCCCCGCCATGCCGACGATGGCCATGGCGTGCGCGGGAAATTTCTCGCTGGGACCCATCCCCTTACCCCTGAATCTGTTTGGTGGCGCGCGCGCGGGCGCGCTCCAGCGCCCCACTGGCGCCCACCGGAGTTGACATGCGTTCGGCTTGAGAAGCCACGGTGGTGCGCTGGAACAGCTCCACCAGCGGGAACTCTTTCCCGAACTCGCGCTGCATCGCCGACTGCAGCCGGACCAGCAGGAGCGAGTGGCCGCCGAGATCGAAGAAGTTGGCGTGCAGGCCCACGCGCTCGATGTTGAGGATGCCACGCCACAGCGCCGCCACCTGGCGCTGCACCGGTGTCATCAGCGCATCGTCCACCTCCTCGGCCACGGTCGGCCCGCTGGCCGCCGGTGCCGGCAAGGCCTTGCGGTCCACCTTGCCATTGGGCGTGAGCGGCAAGGCCTCGAGCACCACGAACAGGTTGGGCACCATGTACTCGGGCAGTTGCACGCGCAGCGTGGTCCGCATGCCTTCGGTCTCCAGGGTCGCGCCCGACTGGGGCACCACGTACGCCACGAGGCGCTGGTCCCCGGGCGTGTCCTCGCGCACGATGACCACGTTGTCCTTGACCCCATCATGCCGCGAGAGCACGGTTTCGATTTCCCCCAGCTCGATGCGAAAGCCCCGCACCTTGACCTGGTGGTCGCGCCGGCCCACGAACTCCATGCGGCCGTCGGCCAGAAAACGCACCACGTCGCCCGTGCGGTACACGCGCCGGGGGCCGACGCCGGGCAGATCCAGCGTCACGAACTTCTCGGCCGTCAGATCGTCTCGGTTGCGGTAGCCGCGCGCCAGGCCGTCCCCGCCAATGCAGAGTTCGCCGCCCACGCCCACGGGTGCCGGCAGGCCCGACGGTTCTAGCACATAGACCTGGGTGTTGGCGATTGGCCGCCCGATGGAGATCGCGCGCTGCGTGTCGGTGACACGGGCCACCGTCGACCAGATCGTGGTTTCGGTGGGGCCGTACATGTTCCACAGCTCGCCGCCGGTGGCCAACAGCTTGTCGGCCAGGTCGCGGGGCAGCCCCTCGCCGCCGCACAGCATCTTCAGGCCCGGGCGGCCGCGCCAGCCGCTCTCCAGCAGCAGGCGCCAGGTCGCGGGTGTGGCCTGCAGGATGGTGGCTTCGCTGCTGTCGAGCAAGGCCGCCAGGCGCACGCCGTCAAGCGCGGTGGCCCGCGAGGCGAGCACCACGGTGCCGCCCACGGTCAAGGGCCCGTGGATTTCAAGGCCGGCGATGTCGAAGGACAGCGTCGTCACGGCGACAAACCGGTCCGAGGCGCCCATGCCCGGCTCGCGGTGCATGGACAGCAGGAAGTTGACGACCGATCGGTGCTCCAGCATCACGCCCTTGGGGCGGCCGGTGGAGCCCGAGGTGTAGATCACATAGGCCAGTTCTCCCGCGCCACCCAGGGGCGCCAGGTTGCCGGACGGCAGAGCCGCGAGGTTGCTTGCATCGCTGTCCAGACTCACGCCTTGCACACCCGCCGGCAACCCGGGCGCGAGCGCTGCCTGCGTGACGACGATGCGCAGCTCGGCGTCCTCCATCATGTAATCGATGCGATCCTTGGGAAAGGCCGGGTCGAGCGGCACATAGGCCGCTCCGGCCTTCAGCACACCCAGCACGGCCACGATCATGTCCGCGCTCCGCTCCATCCACACCCCGACGAGCGAACCTGGCCCGGCGCCCTGCGCGCGCAGGTGGTGCGCCAGCTGGTTGGCCCTGGCGTTGAGCGCGGCATACGACAAAGGCGCGCCTTCGAAGGTCACCGCCACCGCATCCGGCGTGCGGACCACCTGTTGCTCGAACAGGCCGTGCACCGTCTGCTTGGTGTCGTACGCCATGGCGGTGTCGTTCCAGCCCAGCATCAGTTGCCGTTCGGTCTCGGAGAGCATCGGCAGGTCGGCGATGCGCGCCTGCGGCTGCTCCACAAAGGCCTTCAGCACGGTCTCGTAGTGACCGAGCATGCGTTCCATGGTGACGGCATCGAACAGGTCGGTGTTGTACTCGAAGTACACCCGCAGACCGAGGTCGAGGTCGAACACGTCCACCGTCAGGTCAAAGCGAGCGGCGGTGACGGGCAGCTCCATCATCTGGCACTTCAGCCCGCCCATGTCGAAACCGGTCAGGCTGATGCTCTGCAGCACGAACATCACCTGGAAGATCGGCGAGTGGTCCAGCTCCCGGCTCACGCCGAGCACGTCGACAAGCATGTCGAAGGGCATGTCCTGGTGGGCATACGCATCGAGCGAGGCTTCGCGCGCCTGCGCGATCACCTCGCGCACCGTCGGGTTGCCCGCCAGATTGGCGCGAAGCACGATGTTGTTGGCGAAGAAACCCACCACCCCTTCAAGCTCGGTGCGGCTGCGGTTGGCGATCGCCGAACCCACGGCAATGTCGGTTTCGCCGCTGTGGCGGTGCAGCAGCACCTCGAAAGCCGACAGCAGCAGCATGAACAGGGTGGCACCCTCGCTGCGCGCGAAGGCCTTGAGCTGGGCGGAAAACGCCGGCGAGAGTTGCAGCGCCGCGCGGCCGCCGTTGGCGCTCTGCACAGGGGGACGCGGCCGGTCCAGCGGCAAGGCCAGCATGGACGGCAGGCCCGCCAGTTGCTTCTTCCAGAAAGCCACATGGGCATCGAGCACGCCTTCGGCAAAGACGCGCCGCTCCCATTCCGCGTAGTCCAGGTACTGGACCTGCAGCGGTGGCAGGGTCGGAAGCCGGTCCGCCACCTCACCCTCGTACAGCTGGCGCAACTCGCCGATCCAGACCATCAACGACAGGCCGTCGGAGACGATGTGGTCGAACACGTTGACAAACAGGTGGTCGTCGGGGCCCAGCTTGATCAGCGCCAGGTGCACCAGCGGCGCACGGGTCAGATCAAATGGCCGCTGCGAGACGCTCAGGGCGTGGCGCAGGCCGGCCACGATGCGCTCATCGCCTTCGGGCAGGCCGCTGACGTCGACTTGCTCCAGGTGCACCGCCACCACGGGCTCGACCACGCAACGCGGCGTGCCGTCCACGGAGATGAAGCGGGTGCGCAGGCTCTCGTGCCGCGCCAGCAGGTCGCCCAGCGCCCGTTCCAGCGCGGGCACGCTCAGGCGGCCTTGAAGCCGCAGCGTGGTCTGGATGTTGTAGGCATGGTTGTCCGGGTTCATCTGGCGCAGAAACCAGAGTCGCTGCTGCGTGTGGGAAATCGGCATGTCCGAGGCCCGGGGGATCTGCTCCATCGCCACGGAGGCCTTGATCTCGGCCGGCTTCCTCGATGCACCTGCACCACTGCGGGCCAGATGGGCCTTGACCTCGTCCTTGCGGCGGCCCAGTTCGTCGCGCAGGGCGGGCGTCAGGGCCCCCTTGGGGGCGCTGACCGTCAGCTTGTCACCGTCCAGCGTCAGGCGGATGTCCAGCCGGGAGAGGCGCGCCAGCAGGTCCACCACGTCGCCCATGGGCGACGGTGCGGCGGGGGCCGCCTTGCCACGCAGTGCCGTCAGCAGCTCCGCGCGCCGGTCAGCGATTTGCTGGCGCAACTCGGCCGACAGGGTGCCTGGCGGCGCCCGGAAATGCAGTTGCTCGCCTTCCACCCACAGCTCCACCCCCTTCGCCCCCAGGGTGGCCAGCCATTGGGTCAACTCATTGGACACGGACACAGCTTCCTTTCAAACCATTCATTTCGATTTCAACGTCGCGCGCATGGCGGCGCGCCCGGGCGACTGCCGCATCCAGGCGACCACGACGATCAGGGCGATCAATCCGAGCGCGAGCATTTCCCGCCGGGACAGCCCGGCGCCGCGCGCCATGGATTCAATCCCGACCATACCCGCAAGATGCAGGTACAAGGCAGGCGTTGTACCTGACAACTGTGTCGCTTCGCACGCTCTGTCCAATGCCCACAGCGCGCCGAAGCCCACCACGCCGATGGCGGTCAGCACCAGGGCGTCGTGCAGGGTCGGCACCGTCCACGACCAGGGCATGGCCAGAGAGAGCACCGCAAACACGCCCAGGGCGGTGTAAAAGAGGTTGGTGAGCACGGGTTCGTCGCGCAGGGAGCGGGTCATCACGACGTACAGCGCGAACGACGACGCCATGATGAGCGGCCAGATCAGCGTGCCCAGGCTGCCGGGCCAGCGCGGGTCGAGCATCAGCCAGGCCGCCAGCAGGCCCACGCCCACCCCCAGCCAGGCCACCAGCGGCACGCTCTCGCGCAGCCACCCGGCCGCCAGGGCCAGGATCAGGACCGGGGCGATCCAGAACAGCGCCCACACCGTGTGCATGCCGTCGCCCGCGTAAACGGCCATGGCGAAACTCAGCGGCATGACCAGCATGCACAGGGAGCGCAAGAGGTGGAAGACCGGGCGGCGCGTGCGCCACAGGCGCGAGGGTTCGCGCCATCCCCATACCAGCAGCATCAGCACCAGGTGCGCGGCGTAGCGGCACCACACGATCTGCATCAGGCTGTAGGGGTTCTGCAGCTGCGCCCCCACCACGCCCTCGACCAGCGCCCAGGCCAGCACGAACACGAACATCAACAGCAGGGCGCGCTGCCCTTCACCCCCCTCGGTGCCCCAGCCTGTGCGGCCCGGCGCCATGTTCATGCCGAGCCTTCTTCCAGCGGGGCCAGGGTGGAGGTGGTGCGGGAGTCTCCGTCCCTCGTCTGGCGCAGCACCGACGCTCGGCGCCACACAAACAGCGCCACCACCCCGATGATGGCGCCGCCCACCAGGAGCCTGAGCGAGGGCGACCGCCCATGGAACACGATTGCCAGCAGCTGGAGCACCACCACGTGCACATAGATCAGGGGCGCGACGTGAGACAGCGACCAGCTGCGCAGCGAACGTTCCAGCAGCCACAGGGCCAGGTAACCGAACAGGCCGACACCCACCAGCAGCACGGCGTCGCGCAGGTCGGGCGACACCCACACGCCGGGCATGAAGGGCAGCAGGGTCAGAAAGCCGACCAGGCCCACATAGAACAGGTTCGTCTGCACCGGTTCGTGGCGCAGCGACCGCGTGAACGCCAGGTACAGCGCGAACGACAGCCCCGTGAGCATGGGCATGACCAGCAGGCTCAGCGAGTGGGGGCGCTGCGGCGCGAGCAGGCAGACGACGGCGGCCAGCCCGGCCACGGCGCACACCCAGAGGGCTGCGGACGCGCGGTCGCGCAGGAACAGGGCCGCCAGTGCCAGCGCGAACACCGGTGCGAGCCACAGGCCGGTGAGTGCCACGGGAATCGACGCGCCCAGCATGAGCGAAGCCAGAAAACCGAAGGGCAGACCCAGCATGCACAGGCCCCGCAGCACCTGAACCACCGGGCGTTGGGTGTGCCACACCGGTGCGCCCTTGGCGCCGCTCCACACCGCCAGCATCAGCAGCAGGTGCACGCCGAAGCGCACCCCTTCGACCTGCACGAGGTCGTAGCGCTGGTCCAGGCGCGTCACGAACACTTCGATCAGCGACCACACGACCGCGAAGGCCAGCGCGAAGGCCATGCCGGCCCGCCTCGAGTGCCGCGATGACCGGGAGGTCGAGCGGGATGGAGCCACGGAAGTTTGCATCACAGAGTCCCTTCTTCCCATTCAACGCCTTCGACCGATGTGGCCTCGACCTCGCGCTCGGGCACCGGCAGGTCCATGCCATCCAGCACCATCAGCGTCAGCTTCGTCACGCTGGGGCCTTGCAGGAGATCGGCCACCGCCACCTTGGCCTTGAGCGAAGTCTGGATGCGGTTGCGCAGCTCCATGGCCATCAGCGAGTCCATGCCCATCGCGATCAGCGAACGGTGGGGATCCATCTGGTAGGCCGCCCCCAGCGCCAGCACCTTGGTGACCTGGTCGGACAGGAAGGCCGTCAGCACCGCCGGACGCTCGTCCTCCGGCGCTTCCGTCAGGTGGCGCAGGATGTCGACCGGCGCACTGGAGGCCGAGGCCCCGGCCTTGGCGGGCGCCGCGTTCACCAGCGCGCTGAAGAACGGCCCCAGGTTGGACGGCAGACGCGAGCGCATCAACGGCATCGCCGCCATCTGCGGCGCGCGGGCGCTGCGCAGCATCTGCTGCAGCATGCGCATGCCGTCCTCGGGCGCGATCATGCCCAAGCCCATCGAGGCCCAGCGCCGGCGGTGCTGCTCGCCCACCTCAGCGGCCATGCCCACCTCCGACCAGCTGCCCCAGTTGATGCTCAGCGCGTGCTGGCCGTGCGAGCGGCGCACGTGGGCCAGGGCGTCCATGAAGGAGTTGGCCGCCGCGTAGTTGCCCTGCCCCGGCGAGCCCATCAGGGCGGCGCCGGACGAGAAGCCCACGAAGAAGTCGAGCGCCAGGTGTGCCGTGGCCTCGTGCAGGTTCCAGGTGCCCTGCACCTTGGGCAGCATCACCTTCGTGAAACGGTCCATGTCAAGCTCGGACAACATGCCGTCGTCGACGACACCGGCCGCGTGCACCACGCCACGCAGGCGCGGCATGCGGTCGGCGAGATCGCGCACGAGTTGCCTCACCTGCGCCGCGTCGGCCACGTCGGCCTGCGCCACGTGCACCGCCACGCCCGCCTGCTCCAGCTCGGCGATGCTGGCCTGTGCCTGCGGCGAAGGCGCGCGCCGTCCCATCAGCACGAGGTGGCGCGCACCCTCCTGCGCCAGCCAGCGCGCGGTCACCAGGCCCAGGCCGGTGAGACCGCCGGTCACGAGGTAGCTCGCGTCCGGCCGCACCGGCGGCACATGGTGCTGCGTGATGACGATCTTGCCGATGTGGTGGCCCTGGCCCATGTAGCGGAACGCGTCTTCGGCCTGTTCGATGGGGTACAGGCGCTGCGGCAGCGGCTTGAGCACGCCGGCCTCGAAATCCGCCAGCAAGCTCTTGAGCATGTCGCGCACGAACTGCGGCCGCGCGGCGGCGATCTCGCCCAGGTAGAGCGGGTGGTAGTTCAGGCCGGGGAACTCTTCGCTCACCTTCGCGGCGTCCCAGATGCCGGTCTTGCCGATCTCGATGAAATGACCACCCGGGCGCAGCATGCGCAAGCTCTCGGGAATGAAGTCCCCGGCCAGCGAGTTGAGCACGATGTCGACGCCCTCGCCTTTCGAATCGCGCATCACGTCGGGCGCGAAGCTGAGCGAACGCGAGTCGGCGATGTGGTCGGCCCCGAGCTCCAGGGCCAGCGCACGCTTGTAAGGCGAACCAGCGGTGCCGAAGATCTCGGCGCCCGCGCGCCGGGCCAGCTGCGAGGCGGCCATTCCCACGCCACCGGTGATCGCATGGATCAGCACGCGGTCGCCCTTCTTCATGCCGCCCAGGTGCGTCAGGGCGTACTCGGCGGTGAGGAAGGTCACCGGAATGGTGGCGGCCTCGGCGAAGCTCATGCCCGGTGGCTTGAGCACGGTCAGCGCGGCCGGCGCCAGCACCCAGGTGGCGAAACTCTTGTCGATCATGGACACGACTTCGTCGCCCACGCGCAGGTCGCTCACGCCCTCGCCCACCGCCGTGACCACGCCCGAGCACTCATTGCCCAGGGGCCCCGGATCGCCCGGGTACATGCCCAGCGCGTTGAGCACGTCACGGAAGTTCAGGCCCGTGGCATGCACGCGGATCTCCACCTGGCCGGGGCCGGGCGCTTCGCGCGGCACCTTGACCAGGGCGAGCTTGTCGAGCGACCCCCGGGTGGTGATGTCCAGCTGCAGCGGTTCCTCGGCGGGCACGAAGGCGCCCGGCACCAGGCGCGCCACGTGGCGCGCACCCGATCGCAGGGCAACGCGGTCTTCGCCGTCGGCGGACCACACGCTGCCAAAGAGCAGCGCGCTCTCATCGGGCCGGGGCACCGGGTCCAGATCAACCCGCACGCATCGCAACGCCGGGTACTCGGACGCGACCACACCCCCCAGGCCCCACAGCGGCGCCTGCACCAGATCGGGCAATGAGCCCGCCACCGGCTGCGCGCCGCGCGTGAGCCACCACAGGCGCGTGGGCGTCTCGTCGAGCGCCTGCACCGCGTGCAACAGATCGCCCAGCAGCTGTTGCTGCGTGTCGGTCATGGCGTCGGCCGCCACCTCGGGCACCAGCGCCCATGCCACGACGATGCCCTGCAGCGCACGCCCATCGGCCTGGGCCGCCGCGTCGAACGCGCGGCGAATCTGCGCGACGTCACCAGCATCCACCTGCCAGCCGCCGTCGATCTCCGCGTAGCCCGCGCCCCGGGTGACCAGGGCCACACCGGCGCCCTGCGCTTTCAGCCGTTGGGTCAGCGCCTCGGCCACACCCGTGGCATCGGCCAGCACCAGCCAGCGGCCCGGCGATTCCGTGCGCGCCACGGGGGCTGCCGGCGTGGTCTGCCAGGCGGTTTCGAAGGCCCAGTCGTTGCGGGCCGGCTTGGCCGTCGCGCGCTGCAGCGCGGCGCGCGTGACGCGCCGCAACTCGATGCCCTGCAGTTCGGCGATCACCTTGCCGTGGTCATCGAACAGCGTGATGTCGCCGCGCACCTGCTCCGCGTTGGCCTCGGCCGGCTCCACGCTGACATGGCACCAAGCCTGCGACACACCAGCCTGGTGCACCGTGTAGCGGCCCATGCCCACGGGCACGCAGATGTCGTCGCTGGCGGCATCGCCGCCGCCAGGCGCGTCGGCCCAGGGCAGGCCCAGGCCCAGCAGTTGCACGCAGGCATCGAGCAAGGCCGGATGCACGATCAGCGAAGCCGCGCCGGCGCCCTGTTCGGACGGCAATGCAACGCGGCCGACCACCTGTCCGCCTTCGCGGCGGATGTCGGTGATGCCGCGAAAGGCGGGACCGTAATGAGCACCCTGCGCGTCGAGCTTGGCGTAATAGGCCTGGACATCGTGCGAGAGCGCGTTCGCGCCCAGCAGGTCGGCGCGCCGCACCGGCGCCGGTGGTTCACCCCGGCCCGGCGCCACGGTGGCACTGACATGCAGGCGCCAGGGCTGTTCGTCGGCGGCCTCACCGGCCTCCGCCGGGGCGCGGCTGTACACCTGCACGGTGTGCGATCCCCCATCGCCCGGGGTGGCGATCACCTGCACGGTGCAACCCCCGGTCTCCGGCAGCGCCAGGCCTTCGCGGATGACCACGTCCTGCAGGAAGGCGTCGTCGCTGCCCAGCACCTCGCGCGCGGTGGCCT
>Ga0247738_10000364_pt1 | contig 18087 bp, 21 predicted proteins | sample UWRJL013104B2_FD_180936 | JGI IMG/M metagenome (GOLD analysis project Ga0247738, IMG submission 180936) | Plant litter microbial communities from Arlington Agricultural Research Station in Wisconsin, United States - UWRJ-L013-104B-2 | ecosystem: Environmental > Terrestrial > Plant litter >...
CATCGCGGAAACCGAAATGCCCGGCCTGATGGCCATCCGCGAAGAGTTTGCCAAGAGCCAGCCGCTCAAGGGCGCGCGCATCACCGGCAGCATCCACATGACGATCCAGACCGCCGTGCTGGTCGAGACCCTGCAGGCCCTGGGCGCCAACGTGCGCTGGGCTTCTTGCAACATCTTCTCCACGCAGGACCATGCCGCCGCCGCACTGGTGGCGCAGGGCACGCCGGTGTTCGCGCACAAGGGCGAGACCCTGGCCGAGTACTGGGATTTCACCCACCGCATCTTTGAATTCGGCGCCGCCGGCACCGAAGGCGAAGGCCCCAACATGATCCTGGACGATGGCGGCGACGCCACGCTGCTAATGATCCTGGGCCAGAAGGCCGAGAAGGACCTGTCGGTCATCAGCAAGCCCACCAGCGAAGAAGAAACCTGCCTGTTTGCCGCCATCAAGGCCAAGCTCGCACAAGACCCGACCTGGTACACCCGCAAGGCCAGCCAGATCATCGGCGTGACCGAAGAAACCACCACCGGCGTGCACCGCCTGAAGGAAATGAGCGCGAAGGGCACGCTGCCGTTCCGCGCCATCAACGTCAACGACTCGGTCACCAAGAGCAAGTTCGACAACCTGTACGGCTGCCGCGAGTCGCTGGTGGACGGCATCAAGCGCGCCACCGACGTGATGATCGCCGGCAAGGTGGCCGTCGTTGCCGGCTACGGTGACGTCGGCAAGGGCTCGGCACAGGCGCTGCGCGCGCTGTCGGCCCAGGTGTGGGTGACCGAGATCGACCCCATCAACGCCCTGCAGGCCGCGATGGAAGGCTACAAGGTCGTGACCATGGAATACGCCGCCGACAAGGCCGACATCTTCGTGACCACCACCGGCAACAAGTCCATCATCACGCACGACCACATGGTCAAGATGAAGGACCAGGCCATCGTCTGCAACATCGGCCACTTCGACAACGAGATCGACATCGCGTCGATCGAGAAGTACGAATGGGAAGAGATCAAGCCGCAGGTCGACCACGTCAAGTTCCCCGACGGGAAGAAGATCATCATGCTGGCCAAGGGCCGCCTGGTGAACCTGGGCTGCGGCACGGGTCACCCCAGCTTCGTGATGTCGAGCTCGTTCGCGAACCAGACCATTGCCCAGATCGAGCTGTTCACGCAGCCGAAGAAGTACGAAGTGGGCCAGGTCTACGTGCTGCCCAAGCATCTGGACGAGAAGGTCGCGCGCCTGCACCTGAAGAAGGTCGGCGCCATGCTCACCGAGCTGACCGACGAGCAGGCCGCCTACATCGGCGTGAGCAAGGCCGGCCCCTACAAGCCGGACACGTACCGCTATTGATGGGTCACCCCTGCCGCGCTTCGCGCGACCCCCTCAAGGGGGCGATGCTGGCGGCCCGGCAGAGCCGGTTCCGCGGCATCTCTGGGCTTGGCGGGTGGGCACTCCGACATGCGTGCTGATCAACTGCTCGTCGAGCGCGGCCTGGCCGCCACCCGTTCGCAGGCCCAGCGGCTCATCGCCGCGGGCGTGCAATGGCGTGGGCCGGGCGGCGACTGGAAAGCGGTCACCAAGAACGGTGAAGAGCTGCGCGATGCGGCCGAGCTGCGCCTGCTGGACACGGCGGAGACGCGCTACGTGTCGCGGGGGGGCCTCAAGCTGGAAGGTGCGTTGCGCCACACCGGGCTCGACGTGACCGGCCTGCGCTGCCTCGATGTGGGGCAGAGCAGCGGCGGTTTCACCGACTGCCTGTTGCAACGCGGCGCCGCACAGGTTGTAGGCGTGGACGTGGGTCAGGGTCAGTTGCACCCGCAGCTCAAGGGCGACCCGCGCGTGGTCTGCATCGAAAAATGCAACGCGCGCGATCTGTCGGCCCAGGCGCTGCTGGATGCGGGTGGTGCGCCGCCGTTCGATCTGATCGTGGGCGACCTGTCGTTCATCTCGCAAACGCTGGTGTGGCCGGCCCTGGTGCCGCTGCTGGCACCGGGCGGGCAGCTGCTGATGCTGGTCAAGCCGCAGTTCGAGCTCCAGCCCGAACACATCGGCAAGGGAGGCCTGGTGAAAGACGCCGCGAGTTACGCCATCGTGCGCGAGCGCATCGAGCAGGCCTGTGAAGACCATGGCCTGCGGATGTGCGACTACGTGGAGAGCCCGATCACCGGGGGTGACGGCAACCGCGAATTTTTTGTGTATGCGAGCCAATGATGCAAGGAGGAGACCGTGAGTCTTCCGATCAGCCTGGAATTTTTCCCGACCAAGACGCCTGAAGGCGCGGTCAAACTGCGGGCGGTGCGCCAGCACCTGTACGCGCTCCAGCCCGAGTTCTGCTCGGTGACCTTTGGGGCCGGCGGCTCCACGCAGGACGGCACGCTGCAGGCCGTGACCGAGATCATGGGCGAGGGCTGCCCGGCCGCGCCGCACCTGAGCTGCATCGGCCAGTCCAGCGAGAGCATTCGCGAGCGCCTCGCGGCCTACGCGGGCGCCGGCATCCGCCGCATCGTCGCGCTGCGCGGTGACCTGCCCAGCGGCTATGGCGCGGGCGGCGAGTTCCGGTACGCCAGCGACCTGGTGGCCTTCGTGCGCGCCGAGACCGGCGACCGTTTCCACATCGAGGTGGCGGCCTATCCCGAAACGCATCCGCAGGCCCGCTCGCCCGAGGCCGACCTGGAGGCCTTCGCGGCCAAGGTGAAGGCCGGCGCCGATTCGGGCATCACGCAGTACTTCTTCAATGCCGACGCCTATTTCCGCTACCGGGACGACCTGCAGCGTGTGGGCGTGGACGTGCCGGTGGTGCCGGGCATCATGCCCATCACCAGCTCCACGCAGCTGATGCGCTTCTCCGACGCGTGCGGCGCGGAGATTCCGCGCTGGATCCGCATGCGGCTGCAGGCCTTCGGCGACGACACCGCGTCCATCAAGTCATTTGGCCTGGATGTGGTCACCGACCTGTGCGATCGCCTGCGCAGCGGCGGCGTGCCGGGCCTGCACTTCTACACCATGAACCAGAGCGGGGCCACGACGGACATCGTCCGCCGCCTCGGTCTTGCATGAGCCTGAAGCCCGCGCTCACGCTGGCGCTGGCCACCCTGCTGTGGCTGGGCGGCTGCGCGACGCGAGCGCCTGACATGCCCGACCTGGGCAGCGTGCCCGATGCCTCGGCCGACGACACCGAGACCCCGGATGCGAGCGAAGGTGTCATCGCGCGGGGCCTGGCGTCCTGGTACGGTGAGCCCTTCCACGGCCGGCGCACCGCCAGCGGCGAGGTCTACGACATGAACGAACTCACCGCGGCCCACAAGACCCTGCCGTTCGGCACCCGCGTGCGCGTGCGCCACGCCCGCACGGGCAAGGAGGTGACGGTGCGCATCAACGACCGCGGCCCGCACGTGCCGGGCCGCATCATCGACCTCAGCCGCGCGGCCGCGTCGGCGCTGGGCATCGTGCAGGGTGGGGTCGGGCGGGTCGTTCTGTTGCGCGATTGAGGCGCGCGGCCTGCGCGGCTTGACCTGCGTCAAGCAACTCGCTTGGCCGGGTGGCGCGCGCTGGCCGGTTTGACGTGGCGCAACGCCGCAGCAAGCCAGGTCTTCTGTAATGAACGCGGGGATTCTCCCGTCTCAACGCACCACAGAAGATCACCATGAAAACACACCACTTCGCCCTGGCCGCCCTGGCATCGACCTGCCTGCTCGCATCGGGCGCTGCCCTGGCGCAGGACTTCCAGGCCGGCAGTGTGCTCGTGCGCGCCCGCGCCGTGCACCTGGACAGCGCCAACAAGGACAGCACCGGCCTGGGACTGTCGATCAACAACAAGACCTTGCCGGAAGTCGACTTCAGCTATTTCTTCAGCAAGAACATCGCCGCCGAACTCGTGCTCACGGTGCCGCAAAAGCAGACCGTGTCGTCCAACGGCACTCCCATCGGTACCTTGCGGCACCTGCCTCCTTCGTTGACCGTGCAGTACCACTTCGACGTCACCGGGTTCAAGCCCTACGTGGGCGCCGGCGTGAACTACACGCGCTTCAGTTCGGTCCATCTGCTGGGCGGCGCGGCCGACGTGAAGCGCAACAGCTTCGGCCCTGCGCTCCAGGTGGGTGTGGACATTCCGCTCAGCAAACAGCTCTACCTGAACGTCGACGTGAAGAAAGTCTTCATCAAGACCAACGTGAGCGCCGCAGGCGTCAAGGTCGGCGAGTTCAAGGTGGACCCATTGCTCGTCGGCGTGGGTCTGGGCTGGCGCTTCTGAGCGCAGGCTTCAGCGCTCGTCGTAGCTCACCACCACGCGGTCGGTGGTGGGCCGCGCCTGACAGCTCAGCACGAAACCCTTGTCGGTTTCCCAGGGTTCGAGCGTGAAGTTCTTGTCCATCTGCACCGCGCCTTCCATCACCTTGGCGCGGCAGGTGCAGCACACGCCGCCCCGGCACGACCAAGGCAGGTCCAGCCCCGCGTTCAAGGCCACGTCGAGCACGCGCTCGTCGCGGTTCATGCGCAGCTCGTGCGGCTTGCCGTCGAGCACCACCGTGAGCGCGACCTCGCCCTCGAGGCGCAGGGCCGGCTGGCCGAGCACGGCGGCCTGGCGCTGCGCAGCGGGCAGGGCCTCCAGTGTGGGTGATGTGAAGCGCTCGGTGTGCACGCGGTCTGGGCGCACGCCGGCGTCGAGCAAGGCCTTTTCCGTCACCTCGATCATGGCCTCGGGGCCGCAGATGAAAACCTCGTCCATGCTGCCCACGGGCAACAGCGTATCGATCAGGGCGCGCACCTTGTTGGCGTCGATGCGGCCTTCGAGCAGTGGCACTTCCTGTGCCTGGCGCGAGAGGATGTGGATCAGCGTGAGGCGGTGTGCGTAGCGGTCCTTCAGGTCCTGCAGCGCCTCGTTGAACATCACGCTGCCCATGCGGCGGTTGCCGTACACGAGCGTGAATTTCGACGTAGGCGATTCTTCCAGCGTGCTGGCCATGAGCGAGAGGATGGGCGTGATGCCCGAACCTGCAGCGAAACCCACGCGGTGCACGGCGCGAGGCTTGTGCACGGTGAAGCGGCCATCGGGTGGCATGGCCTTGAGTGTGTCACCGGCCTTTAGCGAGGTGGCTGCCCAGTTGGAGAACACCCCGCCGTCCACCGGACGAATGCCCAGCGTGAGCTCGCCGCGTTGCGTGAGCAGGCTGCGGGGGCTGCTGATGGAGTAGCTGCGGCGCACGTCCTGTCCTTCGATGGTGGCTCGCACGGTGAGGAACTGGCCGGGCTCGAACGCGAAGGTGGCGCGCTGTTCGGGCGGGATGGCGAAGGTGATCGCCACGGCGCCGGCGGCCTCGGGGCTGATGCGGGCGATCGGAAGTTCGTGGAAGCGGGCGGCGGTAGACATGGCGTCAATAGGGTTTGAAGTAGTCGAACGGTTCCAGGCAGTCCAGGCAGCGGTACATCGCCTTGCAGGCGGTGGAGCCGAAGGGCGAGGTCTCGGTGGTGTGGCTCGACCCGCACTGTGGACAAGGCACGGTTTCACGGCGCAGCGCCTGGCGAGCGAACTTCAGCGGCGTGGCGGAGGCCGGTGATTCGCTGCCGCATTGCGGTGGCGCGATGCCGTACGCGCGCAGCTTATCGCGCGCGGCTTCGCTCATCCAATCGGTGGTCCAGGCCGGGGCGAGCTGCGTGACCACACGCGCAGCGATGCCGGCGGTGACCAGCGCGGCGCGCACGTCGTCCTCGATCTGGCCCATGGCCGGGCAGCCACTGTAGGTGGGCGTGATCACGACCTCGGGCGTGCCGTCGGCGCCATTGCGCACGCCGCGCAGGATGCCGAGCTCGCTCAGACTGACGACCGGAATCTCCGGGTCGGTCAGGTGGGCGAGCGCGTCCCGGATCGCGGCGTGGTCAAGGTCGGTTTCAACGGCGTGCATGGCGGGGTCTCACCACACGGCTTGAGGGTGCGCGCGCGCCAGGCTCTGCATCTCCGCGAGCAAGAAGCCCATGTGCTCGGAGTGCACGCCATGTTTGCCCTGCGGCACGTAGCCCTGCACGGCGGGGCGCTGCAGCGTGGCCTCCTTCAGGGTGTCGTCCACCAGCGCGTCCCAGTCGGCGTGCAGGCTGGCCACGTCGACGCCGGTGCCGTTGTTCACCGCCGCCGCCTCGGCCTCGCTGCCAATCCAGAACTCCTGGCAGTAGGGCAGCAGGTGGTGCAGCGCGGCCTGCGCACGGGCGTGGGATTCGGCGGTGCCGTCGCCGAAGCGCACCAGCCAGTCGCTGGCGTGGCGCAGGTGGTAACGCACCTCCTTCAGCGACTTGGCCGCGATGGCGGCGAGCTGCGCATCGGCCGAGGCCTGCAGTCGGTCCCACACCAGCACCATGAGCGCGCTGTAGAGGAAGTTGCGCGCCAACGTGGTCGCGTAGTCGCGGTCGCCGGACGCGGTGCCTGCCAGCGGGCCTCTGTGCGGCAGCTCCAGCAGCGTGAGGTTGCGGAACTCGTGCGTATCGCGGAAGTAGGCCAGTGTGTCCTCGGTCACCGCGCCGTCGGTGCGCGCACCCTTCAGGTGGGCGAAGCGCTGCGCCTGGGCAGGATCGGCGTTGATCAGCGTGGCCGCATGCTGGTAGAGCAGGCGGGCCTGGCCCAGCAGGTCCAGGCTGTTGTTGGCCAGCGCGAGGTCTTCTTCGAGGACGGGCCCATGGCCGCACCACTCGGCGTTGCGCTGGCCCAGCACCAGCGCGTTGTCGGCCAGGTGCAGCAGGTAGTCGATCGGGGCGTTCGCCATGGCCGCCATCACATGTGCCCCACTTTGTCGGGGATCTCGTAGAAGGTGGGATGGCGGTACACCTTGTCGGCGGCTGGGTCGAAGAAGCTGTCCTTGCTGTCGGGCTCGCTGGCGGTGATGCTGCTGGACTGCACGACCCAGATGCTCACGCCCTCCTGGCGGCGCGTGTAAACGTCGCGCGCGAGGTGCAGCGCGTGCTGCGCGTCGCTGGCGTGCAAGCTGCCGCAGTGCTTGTGCTCCAGGCCCTGCTTGCTGCGCACGAAGACCTCCCACAGGGGCCATTCCTTCAAGGCGGTGGTGTTCATGCGGCCTCCTTCATGGCGCGTTCGTGTTGCTTGCGGGCGTGAGCGAGGGCGGCATCGCGCACCCAGGCGCCGTCGTTCCAGGCCTTCACTCGGGTCGCCAGACGTTCCTTGTTGCAAGGGCCGTCGCCGTTGACCACGGCCCAGAACTCGTCCCAGTCGATGGCGCCGTAGTCGTGGTGGCCGCGCGCTTCATTCCATTTCAAATCGGGGTCGGGCAGGGTGACGCCGAGCACCTCGGCTTGCGGCACGGTCGCGTCCACGAACTTCTGGCGCAGGTCGTCGTTGCTGATGCGCTTGATGCCCCAGCGCATGCCTTGCACGCTGTTGGGGCTGTCGGCGTCGGGCGGGCCGAACATGGCCAGGCATTTCCACCACCAGCGGTTCACCGCGTCCTGCACCATGGCCTTCTGCTCGGCCGTGCCCTGCATCATGGTCATCAGCGACTCGAAGCCCTGGCGCTGGTGGAAGCTCTCTTCCTTGCAGACGCGGATCATGGCGCGCGCATACGGGCCGAAGCTGCAGCGGCACAACGGGATCTGGTTCATGATCGCCGCGCCGTCCACCAGCCAGCCGACCACGCCGACGTCGGCCCAGGTCAGCGTGGGGTAGTTGAAGATGGAGCTGTACTTGGCCTTGCCGCTGTGCAGCGCGTCGAACATCTGGTCGCGGCTGGTGCCCAGTGTTTCGGCCGCGCTGTAGAGGTACAGGCCGTGGCCACCCTCGTCCTGGACCTTGGCCACGAGAATGGCCTTGCGTTTGAGGCTGGGCGCGCGCGAGATCCAGTTGCCCTCGGGCAGCATGCCCACGATCTCGCTGTGCGCGTGCTGGCTGATCTGCCGCACCAGCGTCTTGCGGTAAGCATCGGGCATCCAGTCACGCGGCTCGATCTTGCCGTCGGCGTCGATGGCGGCATCAAAGTGCGCCTGCAGCGCGGTGTCGTGGGGCACGGCCTTGAGCGGGGTGCCGGATTTGGCATCAGCGTCAGGCACGTTGAAGGACTGGGTGTACATGCGTGGTCTCCTGCACGGTGGGGCGTTCGGATGGCAGTATAGCCAGTTAGCCGACCGATCGGTCGGCGAATTTTGCAACACCCGCCCAACGGTTCCAGAAATGGGCGGTGGGGCCCGTCGGAAGAACGGCTGGATCTACATCCGCTTACCTGACCCCGCCGGCTCCACCCTAGAGTGGACGCATGCAACACCTGTCTCTCCATCACGAACACCGGCTCGCTGGCCTGGCCCTTGTCATGGGCACATTGCTGACATTGGCCGCCTGCGGTGGCGGAGGGGGCGGTGGCAGCGACGCGGGCGCCGGTGGTGGGAGCAATGCCACGGTCGGCGTGCCGTCGCCGCCTAGCAGCGCCGGCGGTTCCGGCACGGCGGGTGGCGGCTCGACGCTGGTGGCCCTGGACGCCAGCACCAGTTGCGGTTTGCCCGACTTCCGCAACAGCCTGCTGCAGCAGATCAATGCGGCGCGGGCCGTGGCGCGCAGTTGCGGCGGCACCGCCATGCCGGCTGTCGGGCCGCTGGCCTGGAACGATCTGTTGTTCTCTGCCGCCGCGCGGCACTCGACCGACATGGCCGCCAACAACTACTTTTCCCACACTGGATTGGACGGGCGGACGGCATCCCAGCGCATTGCCGCCGAGGGTTACGCGTGGTCGTGGGTGGGGGAAAACATCGCGGCGGGCCAGTCCTCGGTTTCGGCGGTGATGAGCGGCTGGCTTGCCAGTGCAGGGCACTGCGCCAACATCATGCGCGCCGAGTACCAGCACGTGGGCGTGAGCTGCGTGCAGCGCAGCGGCACCACCTACGGCCGCTACTGGACCATGACGCTGGCCCGGCCCCGATGAATCAAGCGCTCAGCCGCCTGATTCGAGCGCCTGGGATTTGCCGCGCCCCCGGCCCAGGTGGGTCAGCAGCTGTGGCAATGCCGCCTGCAACACGCCCTTGAGGGTGTGGGGTGGGTTGATCACGAACATGCCGCTCGCGGTCAGGCCGGGACGGTCTTCGGGACCGTGGGTCGGGTCCTGACCGATTGCCAGTGTCGCGTTCAGCCAGGGCTTCTGCGCCTGGTTGGACAGGGTACGCAGACGGCGCGGCAAATCGTGCGCCTCGGGGCGCGGGATCACCGGGTACCAGACCAGGTAGGTGCCGGTCGGAAAACGCTTGATGAGCTCTTGTATGCAGGCGCTCACTTTTCCGTAGTCGCTCTTGATCTCATAACTTGGGTCAATCAATACCAGCGCGCGTTTGGATCCTGTGGCGGAAGGCGGCGGTGGCAGCAGTGGCTTGACACCCTCGAAACCATCTTCCCGGACCACCGCGATCTGGCGGCCGGCCTCCAGCTGGGCGATGTTGGCGGACAGGGTCCGGCTGTCGGTCGGGTGCAGCTCGAACAGCTTGAGCCGGTCGCGCGATTCGGCGCGCAGCAGCTGGTGCATCACGAACGGTGAGCCGGGGTAGACCCGCAGGGCGCCAGACGGGTTGAAGTTCGCGACAAGATCAAGGTAGTCGTCGATGGCGGGTGCGACTTCTTTGGCCGGTGGTCCGTCGGCCGCCCGCAGTGCGCCCATGAGCTTGACCACGCCGTCCTTGGCCTCACCCCCGGTCTCGGTGTAATCGCCGTCGAGCCGGTAGAGGCCGGCGCCCGCATGGGTGTCGATCAGCGTCAGACCCGCTTCCTTCTGCATCAGATGGCGCAGCGTGGCAATGAGGGTGATGTGCTTGAGCACGTCGGCGTGGTTGCCGGCGTGGAAGGCGTGTCGGTAGCTGAACATGCCCTGATGGTAGCCGTTTGCCCCCGCCGTCCGACCATCGGGGGTGGGGCGTTTGCCATCCTGGCCCGGAATTTCGTACAATCGAGGGCTTCGCAGCGATTTGCTGGCTCCGCGACGAAGCATCAAAACCCACCTAAGAGCGTTCCGATAGAGAACGACCGACCGTGGAAAAGAGCCGCCAAACCACCTCTTCAAGAGAAAACTCATGACCAAAACGTTCAGCGCCAAACCCGCTGACGTGACGCACGAGTGGTTTGTGATTGACGCGACCGACAAGGTCCTCGGACGAGTAGCCAGTGAAGTTGCTCTCCGTTTGCGCGGCAAACACAAGGCCATTTATACGCCTCACGTCGATACCGGTGACTTCATCGTCATCATCAACGCAGCCAAAATCCGCGTCACGGGCAACAAGGCCCTCGACAAGGTGTACTACCGTCACTCGGGTTTCCCCGGCGGTATCTATGGCACCAACTTCCGCGACATGCAGGCCAAGCACCCTGGCCGCGCGCTCGAGAAGGCCGTCAAGGGCATGCTGCCCAAGGGTCCGCTCGGCTACGCCATGATCAAGAAGCTCAAGGTGTACGGCGGTGCAGAGCATCCGCACACCGCCCAACAGCCGCAAGTGCTGGAACTCTAAAGGAGCCTTGAGATGATTGGTGAATGGAACAACGGAACCGGCCGTCGCAAATCCAGCGTCGCCCGCGTGTTTCTGAAAAAAGGCAGCGGCAAGATCACGGTCAATGGCAAGGACATCCAGGCCTACTTCGGCCGTGAGACCTCCATCATGATCGCCAAGCAGCCCCTGCTGCTGACCAACCACGCCGAGACCTTCGATGTGCAGGTCAACGTGCACGGTGGTGGCGAATCCGGCCAGGCCGGTGCCGTGCGCCACGGCATCACGCGCGCCCTGATCGACTACGACGCGACGCTCAAGTCGGGTCTGTCGCAGGCTGGCTTCGTGACGCGCGATGCCCGCGAAGTGGAACGCAAGAAGGTCGGTCTGCGCTCTGCGCGCCGTCGCAAGCAGTTCAGCAAGCGCTAAGCAAGCTGCCCATGCTCCAGAAACCGCCTGCAAGTTCAAACTTGGGGCGGTTTTTGCTTTCTGGGGCTTCGTTGCGTTTGCTTGCAGTTGGAGAGGTTTGAATGCGCTTTCGCCTGTTGCGAAGAAGGCTGACAGTGAGCGCGCCGAGGGTGTCGGTGCGCAGCACCCTGCCATGGCCCTTCCGGTGGGTGCTGGGGGCTCTGGTGCTGGGGTTTTCGGGTGCGCTGGCTGTGTGGGCCTTCGAGTTTGGCAAGGACATCGCCGGGCTCGACCGCAATGCCCAGCAGGAACTCACCCAACTGCGTCGTGAGGTGCAGATCTTGCGCACCGATCTGAGCGAGGCCCAGTCGGTCGCCAACACCTCGGACAGCCTGCTGATCGCCGAGCGCAGCACGCAGGAACAACTGATGATGCAGATCCGGCAACTGCAGGCCGACAACGAGCTTTTGCGCAGTGATCTGGGTTTCTTCGAGCGCCTGATCCCCGGTTCCGGGAACGACGCGCTGAGCATCCGTGGCCTGCAGGCCGAGCGCATGTCGCCCACCCAGCTCAAATGGCAGGTGCTGATGATCCAGGCCAGCAAGAACGCGCCCGATTTCAAGGGTGCGCTGGAAGTGACGCTGACCGGCACGCTGGCGGGCAAACCCTGGGTGGCCAAGTCCGCGCCCGCGCCGCAGCCGGTGCTGATCAAGGGCTATCTGCGCATGGAAGGCGTGGTAGACGTGCCCGCGCAGGCCGTGGTAGAAAATGTGACCGCCAAAATCCTGCAAGGCAGTTCCGTCCGGTCCATGCAATCCTTCAACCTGTAACCGTCGCGGTCCGCCGTCGGGAGAATTCCTTCATGTTTGCCAAGAAAAAGCAGCCCCCCATCAAAAGCCTCATCGCCCAAGGCACCCGGATCGAGGGCAATGTGTTTTTCCACGACGGACTGCGCATCGATGGTGAAGTGATCGGTGATCTGCGCGCCAGCGACGAAAAGCCCAGCATCCTCGTGGTCAGCGAGGTGGCCACCGTGACAGGCCAGATCCACGCCGATCACGTGATCATCAATGGCAATGTCAAAGGCCCGGTGCTCGCATTCGAGTTGCTGGAGCTGCAGCCCAAGGCACACATCGAGGGTGATGTGTCCTACAAGGCGCTTGAAATGCACCAGGGAGCCACCATCTCTGGCCAGCTCAAACCCATGGTCGGCGGGGTCGAGGACAAACCCACACTGAAACTGGCGGCAAACAACGGATGAGCACATACCCGAGCGATTTGATTTAGTATCACTCGGACATACGGGTGCCAGGCACCCGCCCCCCATTTCAGTCAAGAGGTATCCCATGAGCGCTGTCGCCGAAAACATCCAGACCGAAATGCCGGCACCGCTGGTCTTCACCGACAGCGCGGCAAACAAGGTGGCCGAACTGGTGGCCGAAGAGGGCAATCCCGATCTCAAGCTGCGCGTGTTCGTGCAAGGCGGCGGTTGCTCGGGCTTCCAGTACGGCTTCACGTTCGATGAAGTCGTCAACGAAGACGACACCACCATGACCAAGAACGGTGTTTCCCTGCTGATCGATGCAATGAGCTACCAGTACCTGGTGGGTGCCGAGATCGACTACAAGGAAGACCTTGAAGGCGCGCAATTCGTGATCAAGAACCCCAACGCCTCCACCACGTGCGGTTGCGGTTCCAGCTTCAGCGTCTGACGCCGTTTTCTCGCACCAACAAAAAAGGGAGCCTCTGGCTCCCTTTTTTGTTGGGTATCGAGACGTGATCTCTTACTGGGCGTTTGCCTGCTGGATGCTGGCGGCGGCGTTGAGCTGCATGCGCTGCAGCTGGGCCGTGGCTTCGAAGCGCTGACGCAGGGCCGCCGGCACGGGGATGGACTCGCTCTGGCGGGCGATGGCCAGCGGGTCGACGTGCACGCCGTTGTCGCGGAACTCCAGGTGCAGGTGTGGGCCGGTGGAGGCGCCCGTGGTGCCGACGGCACCAATGAAATCGCCCTGGCTCACGCGCTGGCCCTTGCGCACGCCGATGCGGCTGAGGTGGGCGTAGACGGTCACCTGATTGCTGCGGTGCTTGATGTAGATGACGTTGCCGTAGCCGCGCTGCTCGCCCGCGAATTCGACCGTGCCGTCGCCGATGGTGCGCACCGGCGTGCCGGTGGGGGCGGCGTAGTCCACGCCCATGTGGGCCTTGCGGCCGCCCGTGATGGGGTGGAAGCGCATGCCGTAGCCGCTGCTCACGCGCGAGAACTCCAGCGGGGAGGCCAGGTAGTAGCGGCGCGAGCTCTGGCCATCGAAACCGTAGTAGCCACCCTTGTGGCCCGGTTCTTCAAACCAGACGGCCTGGTGTTCCTTGCCTTCGTTGACGAACTCGGCGCTCAGCACGCGGCCGGTGCGCAGGCTCTCGCCGTCGGCTTCCAGGCTCTCGTAGACCACGTTGAAGCGGTCACCCTGGCGCAGGTCGCGGCGAAAGTCGATGCTGCTGGAGAACATTTCGGCCAGCTGGATGGCCACCGGGTCGGGGATGCCGGCCGCGTCGGTGGCGGCAAACAGCGAACTGCGGATCACGCCGCTGGCCAGCCGGGAAGAGGCGGTCAATGCGCCTTGCTCCAGGCGCGAGCTGAGTGCGCCTTGGGGATTCTTCTCGACGACGAGGCGGGTGAAGCTGCGTTCGTCGGCGGAGAGCCAGCGCGCGGTCAGGCGCAGCAGTTCCTGCTGGTCGGTGGCTTCGACGCTCACGAGTCGGCCGGCGCGGCCCAGCAGCTGCCGGGCGACGGCGTCGTTGCGCAGGAAGGCCTGGGCTTGCGAGTCGGTCACGCCCATGCGTTGCAGCAGGCTTTGGGCGGTGTCGTCGCGGCGCGTGGTCTCGCTGCGGAACAGCACCAACGGCGCGGCGGGCTGGGCCGCCAGGAGGCTGTGGATGTCTTGCTGCGTGGGGGCGCTGAGGGCTTCGACGACCTGGCGCACAGGCAGGTCGGAGGCATCGGGGGCCAGCGGCGCGATGCCGAAGGCGGTGACACCAGTGCCCAGCAGCAGCACACCGAGTCCACCCATGATGCGACGGGGGTGCCGGGCAAGGCTCTGGCTCGTGGCTTCAGCAAAGCTGGCCAGCGATTGAAGTAGCGAACGGGTCAAAATCGTTGTTTCCGGTAAGGCCGGCCCCGGTGGTTGGGGCCGCGCGCACAAAAAAAGAGCGGTTGAGGCGGAACAAGTTCACTCAATCGCCCATGCGAGGACGAACAGGCTTGATATCGTGCAAAAAGCGGGCCAACTAAAATCCGTCACTCGCGCCCGGCATTGTAGCCAGCGCACCGTCTTCCGCATCTGAAAAAACCCCTATGACAGCCTCCAGAAACGACGCCGAAAGTTCTCAGAAAACCGTGCCACTGACGGACGGTGTCCAGGAAGCCCTCAGCGTCACGCTGCGGGGATGCGAAGAATTGATACCTCAGGCCGATTGGGTCAAAAAATTGTCACAGTCGGAAACGAGCGGTCGGCCGCTGCGCATCAAACTGGGGCTGGACCCGACGGCGCCGGACATTCACATCGGTCACACGGTGGTGTTGAACAAGATGCGCCAGCTGCAGGACCTGGGGCATCAGGTGATTTTCCTGATCGGCGACTTCACCAGCCTGATCGGCGATCCTTCGGGCCGCAACAACACGCGGCCACCGCTGACGTCCGAGCAGATCAAGGCCAATGCCGAGACCTACTACAAGCAGGCCAGCCTGGTGCTGGACCCGGCGCGCACCGAGATTCGCTACAACAGCGAATGGAGCCTGCCATTGGGTTCGATGGGCATGATCCAGCTGGCGGCCAAGTACACCGTGGCGCGCATGATGGAGCGCAACGATTTTCATGATCGTTTCAAGGCCGGCACGCCGATCAGCGTGCACGAGTTCCTGTACCCGCTGATGCAGGGCTATGACTCGGTTGCGCTCAAGAGCGATTTGGAGTTGGGCGGCACGGACCAGAAGTTCAACCTGCTGATGGGCCGCCATCTGCAGGCCGAGTACGGCCAGGAGCCGCAGTGCATCCTGACCATGCCGTTGCTGGAGGGGCTGGACGGTGTGGACAAGATGTCCAAGAGCAAGAACAACTACATCGGCATCACGGAAGATGCCAATTCGATGTTCGCGAAGGTGCTGAGCATTTCCGACACGCTGATGTGGCGCTGGTACACGCTGTTGTCGTTCAAGTCGTTGGCACACATCGAGTCGCTGAAGCAGGCGATTGCGCAGGGCGCGAACCCCAAGGACGCGAAGGTGGCGCTGGCCAAGGAGATCACCACGCGCTTTCACAGCGCGGCGGCGGCGGACGCTGCGGAGCAGGACTTCATCAACCGCAGCAAGGGCGGGGTGCCGGACGAGATTCCCGAGGTGTCGCTGTCGGGCGCGCCGCTGGGGATTGCGCCGCTGTTGAAGTCGGCGGGGCTGGCTCCGTCAAACAGCGAGGCCAACCGCCTGATCGACGGTGGCGGGGTGCGTGTGGATGGCACGGTGGTCAGCGACAAGGGCTTGAAGCTGCCTGCCGGGACCTTTGTGGTGCAGGTCGGCAAGCGGAAGTTTGCTCGGGTGATGTTGAGCTGAACATCCCTTCATTCCAAGACCTCGCGGGCCCAGGAAGCCCGGGCGCTCTGCTCCGCGAATGTCCCCCGGCGGCTGGTGCCGCCTCCTCCTTTATTTCGCTGCGCAGAACGCCCAGGCTCCCCGAGCCGAAGCACGGTGTCGCGCGCGGTTGTTTGAGCGCCCTGCCGTGGCCTGAGTGCCTGGGGTGGAGGGCGCAGCGACATCAAGGAGGAGGGGCGGCGAAGCCGACCCGGGGGACAGTCGCGGAGCCCTCCGCCCCAGGCACTCAGGCCGAGAGAAGAAGCCAAAGAGCGAAAGACTCAACGAGCTCCAGCCCTCTCCAGCATCGCGACCATCGCCGAATAACCGCGAGACCGCGCCAAAGCCAACGGCGTTTGCCCCGAACGGTCCGCCAGTTGCAGGTTCGCCCCCGCATCGATCAGCGCCTTCAGCGTGGCCTGGTGGCGAGCGCCACCGTCGCCCAGCACGATGGACTCGATCGTCGCCGTCCAGTGCAGGTTGTTCACGTGATCCAGTGGCGCACCGGCTGCAATGAGCTGGCCAACCACACCATCGTGGCCCAGGTGCGCCGCTGCGATCAGCGCCGTGCCGTCGTAGCGGCTGGTCGTTTGCTTCGCGCTCGCTCCCAATTGCAGGAGCACCCGCAGCGTGTCCTCATCGTCCGCCACCGAGGCGATCGTCACCGCGTCGTAGCGGTCGTTCTCCAGCCGGTTGATGTCGGCGCCGGCTTTCACCAGCGCACGGATCGCCTCGCGCTGCCGCGCGAAGGTGGCCACGTGCAACGGGGTGCGGCCCCGTGCGTCGGTCGCGTCCAGCGCCGCGCCGCTGGCCACCAGGCGCACGATCTTCGCGGTGTCGCCCTGGTGGGCTGCAGCATGCAGGCCGCTGTAGGCTGCAGCCTCGGTGGCGCTGGGCCCCACCTGGGCCCAGGCCGGCGCGGCGGCCGCCACCGCCAGCACCAGGCCGGTGATCAGCGCGCGGCGTTTCATTTCAGTTGGTCCTTGACCTTGTCCAGTGCGGTCATCGCGCACTGCTCGTCCAGGTGGCCACCGGGCGCGCCGCCCACGCCCACCGCGCCGATCACCTCGTTGCCCACCTTCACCGGCACGCCGCCGCCCAGCAACAGGTAGCCGGGAATGTCCGTCAGATTGGCCGCGGCCGGGTTCTTCTGCGCGCCTTCCATGATGGCCAGCGTGGTGTTCTTCGCCGATGCCGAGGTGAAGGCCTTCAGGCGGCTGGCTTCGAGCGTGTGCGGGCCGGCATTGTCGGCGCGCATCACCGCGCGCACGCCACCGGCGCGGTCCACCACCGTGGCGGCCACGTTGTAGCCGGCGGTGCTGCAGGCGGCGACGGTGGCGCTGGCGATCTGGGTCGCGAGTTCGAGCGACATGTTCTTCTCCACGCGCACGCTCTGGGCGCTGGCCAGGGAGGCGGCGGCGAGGGACAGGACGAGGATGGACGCTTTGGCGAAGGCTTGCATGGTGTTCTCCGGGTGTTGTGAAACGGTTCGATCAACCGTGGGAGAACTGTAAAAATCCGGACCCGAAACCACCATTCGGATGCCTACGCGCGGGCCTCCGTAGAACTACGCAGTGTCACTGCCGCCCGCCGCGCCGTCGTCGGCGTCCACCAGTGCAGCGTAGTGCCGGATCAGCTGCGCCAGCGAGGGCGCCTGCAGCTTGGCGAACAGGTTGGCGCGGTGGGTTTCCACCGTGCGTGGCGACAGGCCCAGCGCGCGGCCGATCTCCTTGTTGGTCAGTCCCTCGACGATCAAACCCAACACCTCGCGCTCGCGCTCGGAGAGTTGCGCATAGCGTTCACGTGCCGCGCGGTCGGCCTCGTTTCGCTGGCGCGACCGCACGTGCTGACGCACCGCGTTCTGCAGAGCTTCGAGCAAGGCCTCGTCGTTCACCGGCTTTTCCAGGAACTCCGCCGCGCCCGCCTTGAAGGCACGTCGGCACATGTCCACCGTGCCATGGCCGGTGAGCATGATCACCGGCTGATCCACACCCTGGGCCATCAGGGTGTCGAGCACGCTCAGGCCACTGATGCCCGGCATGCGCACGTCGAGCACGATGGCGCCGATGCCCTCGCGGTCGAATTTGCTCAGGAAGGCTTGCGGATCGCTCCAGGGCTGCACGCGCAGGCCGACCGTGCCGATCAGCAGGCCCAGGCCGTCGCGCACCGCCTGGTCGTCGTCAATCAGGTGAACCGTGGGCGAAAGGGTGTCGGGCGCGTCGCTCATGGCAAACCGTCTGCGAGTGGGAGTTGCAACCGGAACACCGCACCCCCTTCGGGTGCGTTGGCCGCGTCCAGCGAGCCGCCCATGCCGTTGGCGAGGGATTCGCACAGGCTAAGGCCAAGGCCCAGCCCGTCCTTGCGCGTGGAGAAGAAGGGTTCGAACAGGCGCGGCAGCACTTCGGGGGGAATGCCCGGGCCGTTGTCGGCCACGGCGATCTCGCCCCGGCGCTCCTGCGTCGACACGGTGAGTTTGAGCTGCCGCTGTGCGGCGGGCACCTGCTCCAGCGCCTGCAGCGCGTTGAGGATGAGGTTGTGCACGATCTGGTCGAGCGCCACCGGGTCGGCCAGCAGCGTCACCGCGTGCGGCGCATCGAGCACCGGCGCCACGTCGCGCCGC
>Ga0247738_10000365_pt1 | contig 18073 bp, 28 predicted proteins | sample UWRJL013104B2_FD_180936 | JGI IMG/M metagenome (GOLD analysis project Ga0247738, IMG submission 180936) | Plant litter microbial communities from Arlington Agricultural Research Station in Wisconsin, United States - UWRJ-L013-104B-2 | ecosystem: Environmental > Terrestrial > Plant litter >...
CATCCCTCTGATTCACGAGGGGGGATATCTGAATTTCCAACAAGGAATTGGAAGTCATCCCCTTGTCTTGATGCAGCATCCTGAGTTTCACTCAAGCCAACCCAGCGCCCATTAACTCTAAGGTTTCGCATTGTACCCGTCGAGCGCAATGGAGTTGCAACGCTTACCTGCCCGGCGCGAATTCGTCCGCGCTGTGTAACAGAATAGTTTGGCAGCTGCACCATGCAAGGGAGAGAGCCAACTCCATGAACTATTAGCTTTCCAAGCCTGATGGTCGTCGCATTACCTAGAGCCGGAGTTGCGTTAGTTGAACAAACAGAAGTTCCAATGTTTCGGACTTCGACTCCGTCATCAACCACTATACTCCCATTAACTCCTAGAATTGAAACGCCAGCGTTGTATTTCTCTGTAATAATACTTGCACCACCAATCACTGTGTCGCAAGGGTCTGTACCACCAAAAGCAATAGATCCATCGAATCTACAGTTTTGAATAGATAGTTTATCTACCTTCTCCTGCAAGCGCAGTGAACAGTTAAGCGGACCGGCGGCATGGCGACAAGTAACATTACTCAAATTTACCTGACTCACATACACAAACTTTAAAATATTCGCGTGAGTGTTAGCTTGGTTGTCCATGTAAACATCGGAAATGTCAATCTGCCCCGCTTGAATTCCATCCGGGTCCACGAGGAAGGCTTCAGTAGCTGTTGCACTGTTGGTTCGCGCAACACCGCCAGTGACGCGGGTATAGGTCTGTGGCGTTCCAGAAACAGATGCATCCTGCACCCAAGCATGACCCTTCCACCCGTACATCTGGACGTTTTCATACTCGTTAAAGTCGCCTCTATTACGGATTGCATTGTCCCCTGTGTCGTTTGTGGTAGGCCTCACAATTCTGTTTGCATTTCCAGTCACGTATAGGGCCGTTCCAAAACCAGTTCCTTTCTGTGATCCGTTTATATTTGGCTCGATAATAGCCCATCCATTTCCTGCAACCTCCAATACCTGCCCACGCCCAGTGTAAGTCGGATTCCCTGCAAGGTTGGAATCACAAGCAGGGGCCTCTAATCGCCCCAAATTTCCCGAAAAACGGAGCAATGTATCGATAGTTGGGGTATTCGATGCCTGCTTAATAAGAGCGCCACCCAAAAACGAAACAACTAGGTAGCTCTGTGTAAATTCCAACCCTTGGCTGATCAAGTGTTCGCCTGACGACACCCTCAAAGCGCTAGATGATGGAATGTTGGTGGCCATTGACTGCCACTGAGCAGTCTCATCAGCGCCGGTTCCAAATGCGAAGAACGCGTGATCGCTGTAATAGCCACTAACGGGAATTACCTTCAAGCCGATACCGCTAACTGGATGGGTGAAGAATGGCCCAGTAGATACAACGTCCCATGCCTCGCCAGTTTTTGCGAGAATCCTAGAGCCGTTAGGGTATACATTTGAATCAGAGTAAAAGGAAAGTGCCGAATCCACTACGTATGATAATTTTTGCGACACTTCCTCAATTTCCGCCTTAAGCCACTCATCTCGCTGCGCAAGGTCGGCAATAGATTCATTCAGCGCAAGCACTGGACCACGAGAGTTATCAATCGACAGAACATCAGGGAACTGGTCGCCTGCAACAGAGATTGGCGCGCCATGATCCAAGTCGCCAAGGGTGCCGGGAGCATCAAGCACTTGGGATTCAAGGCTGGCAATCGCGCTATCTGCCGAATCCTGGCGGCTGGATACACCTGCGACAGTGTTATTCAACGCAGTTGCGTTATCTCGCAGGAGATTAAGTCTGGCAGCAATTGAAACGGGCTGCGTGTTAAGAACCCCACCCGGACCTGCAAGATTGCGGTCAGTAGTCTCAAGCTGTCGAATGTCTGCCCATGACGGAGCCGGATCGATGTTTGCCATTTCTTACCTCTTAAATCCGTCTAGGAACTGATCACCGTCCAAGTATACCGAACCGTCAAGATAAAGCGGAACTGGCTGTTCGGATTCAGGCGGCTGATATGTCTGCTCAAATGTTCCAGTCAGCATCCAAAGGCGCATGCCGTTAGGGGCAGGCTTGTAGTTGTCGCAGTAGAAGTAACCATCGCCGAAGAATGGCGCTTCCCATACGAATGACTTGCCAACATGGGAATCTAGGAAATTCACAATTTCCTGAATCCTAGACTTCTTGCCGATGAATTCAACATTCCAGTTTCGGAATACTGGATTGATCCCATTTGCGGAGGATTGCGCGTAGCCGTCGCCGAACTTAGCCCGACGTACAGAGCCAATAACGTCGCCCTGAGACTGCTTAGTGGCACACCATGTAAACCTGTCAGCCATTAGGCAGTCCCCATTCTCATATTGTAAGCAGCGCCACCGGGACGGTTATTCTTCGTCCACCATTGGTTAATCATAGCCTCAAACATCTGTTTTAGCTCGCGGGTGCTGTCATCAGCGTTGCCGCCTTGTTGCTGGCTAGTGATAGTTCCATCCTGCATGTTCATATTGAAGATGATCTGCGGGGCTGCATTCTGACCAACTCCGCGCGGCTGAGAAGCCCCTACGATTCCTCCCGTAGCGTACCCAGCGGTCGGGCGCATTGCATTGGCAGCCTTGGGGCCACCTACAGCAGCCACGTCACGCTGGCTCCACACAACCTCACCACGATGGACGACGCCTGCGGGCTGATACTTACCGCCATAGCCGGTGAACCCGCCGCCCGAGAACCCGCCGCCCGCATTGTAGTTGTTTCCTAACTGGGTGCTTCCGATGCCAGCCCCGCCACCGCCACCGCCGAATGCGCCAGCGATAGCGCCTGCAATTTGCAGAATGGCCTGCTTTGCTGCAATCCTAATCAAATCTTTAATGACCGAGTTAGTGAAATCCTTGAAGGATGCCTTGCCGGTTGTAGCGAACTGCACCATCGCGTCCTCAGCGCCGCTAAATGCGTTGTCAAAAAGACTCTTAGTCTGTCCGGCCACATTAGCCGCTTGAGCCGCGTAGTCCTCAAAGGATGCAGTGAAGCCATTGCGCCAATCGGCCTGCATCTCCATACGCTGATCTTGATACGACTGCTCAAGGGCCAAGCGATCATTAAGACTGTTTGCGAGCAATTCCGTCTGCCGCTGGTACTCGCTTGCGCTAAGCTCAGTATTCTTGTTGCGCTGCGCCTTTTCCAGCTTCTCGACTTCTGCCAAGTAGTCGCGTCGAATGTTCAATTCACGCTGAGCAATCTCAGCAGCCTGGCTACCTCGACCAATCCCCATTAGGGAAACTTGGTTTTGGTCCTGCTGCTGGCGGTAAATCTGCGCCATGCGCTCAGTGATAGCCGCATTAGCCGCTGTATCACGCGTAAGCTGCTGCCGAGCCTTGGCTTGATCGTTAGTCAGTGTCAGCGACTCACGGGCAGCAACAAGCTCCTGACGGGTGGCAGCCGTCATGGTATTGGTCGTGTCGGCGAGGCGCTGATTGATCTGAATAATCAATCGGTCACTTGCGGTAAGCTGCTCACCGGTGCTGATTAGCTGCTTATTGGCATCAACTTGTCGCAATGCCGTACTGAGGAGCGTATCGGCAGAATTGTTGTCAGAATTAGCCTTGGGCTTATTCTTCTTCGCGTCAATCTCAGCCTGCTTAGTCTTGTACTCCGTTACACGTCGCTCAATCTCAAGTTCGTTGATGCCAGCAGCGAGTCCAGCCTTGCGAATCTTGAGAATGCCTTCTTCAATCTGAGACTGACGGTCAGACTGCGAGACGATAGCCTTCCACTGCTCCCCGGCCTGCTCAAGTCGGCGAGTGTCCTCAGAGGAGATTGAGCCCTGCTTGTTTGCAAGCTGCGCCGTACTATCTACAGAGCTAGTAACACCTCGGAACGGATCACCACCAGCCCGAACAAGGATTGCAGCAGGAATGTTAAAGGCACCAATTGCGTAGGTTGCCAAATCCTTTTGCACCCGACCCAAGCCAGCAATGCGGTCTGCGATGTTCTGAATTGGACCTTGAGCGCGGTTAATTCCAGAGACTACCGCGTCCCAAGCTTCACCAGTGGCGATCTTGATATTCTTCCACGCTGTGGAGATAAGTCCTAGGTTTGCCTCAACTTCAGATGCCCGTGAGTTAACCGTATTAGCATAGATATTTACCGCCTCAGTAGCCGCATCCTGCATCCGGCCCTCCTCCTGAAGGGCCTTGATGCGGTCGTACTGAGTCTGCGTGAGGAAATGCTCTGCCTCATTTAGGCGCAGCAAAGCCTCAACAGGATTCTTCGCAATCTGAGAGAACTTCTCAGCAACCGTATCCACGGCCTCGCCAGTGGCTACGCTCCATCGCAGCGATGCCTCAGTGGCGGCTCGGAAGTTTTCACCGGTCAGTCGGCCAGTGGCAGCAATCTGAGTAAGCGCCTCAAGCGCCTTGCCACGCGTAACGCCGTCGATACGGTCATATGCCTGAGCCAGCGAATTCAGCTCTTCGGAACTGCTAGCCGCATACCTACCGGTACTGATAAGCGCCTTCTCTGCTGCCTCCTGCTGCTGGCTGGCCTGATACCAAGCGACACCAAGCGCACCGACTACGGCAGCGAGGATCGTCACAGGGTTGATCATGGATACAAGCGAACTAGTCAGCGCGCGAGCCGCAGGACCAATGCCGCCAAACATATCCTTTAGCTGACCACCCTGCTGCAACAGTACGAGATAGGCAGGCTGTCCGCCCACAAGGCTAGTGGTAATGTCAGTGATCTGAGCGGGGACGTTACGCATGGCAGCGCTGTAGGCGCGCGCGGACATTCCTGCACGGCCCTGAGCCTCTGACACCCCTCCAATAGCTGCGCGCTGCTGCTGAAGGGCGGCGTTGTACTTATTGAACCCGTCTGAGTCAATAAGCCCGCTCTTTCGAGCCGAAGCAAGCCTCCTTTCTGCATCATCCAAACGCCCCAGTGCCGCAACTGCTGGATCGATTTGACCAATAAGCCTAGCAAGGTCACGCTGCTGCTCTTGAATAGCAGCGTTAGCCCGCTGCGCACTAGTCGCCCTCTTGGCATCTTGAGACGCCATATCTGCGGCGCGAGCATTAGCCTTTTGTTGTTCCGCAGACCAATCTACAGTTGCCCTAGTGGACTGGCGGGTAGCCTCAGCATTAGTCCTTGCAAATTCAGCAGCCTTGGCGCGCTCTCTAGCAAGAGCTGCAATTACATCAGACTCATTCCTAGCGGCAGCGGCAGCACGCTCAGACTCTTGGGATGCATCCCTAAGCCCCTGAGAATATTTAGAAAGAGACTGATTAGCCCGATAAAGAGCTGAATCACTAAGCTTCTTTACTGTTGCGTCGGCAGAGGTAGCTGCCTGCTCAACACCCTTAAGGGAAGTTTCCGCCTTGCCGCCACTATTAGCTAAAGATTCAAGCTCACTTTGCGCCTTATCGACACCGCTAGAAGTAATCTCAATGCCGAGTTGTGCAAAGCTAGCCATTATCTCTATTCTCCGCCATTGTCGCCAAGGCTTCAGTTTCCATGATACGGACGGATGAGAATACTTCCGGCCTACGTTTCCTCTCTACTCCTACCATATCCATGACTACGGGCATTGCAGCGTAGTCCAGCCCGGTTGCCCCTGCCATGCCTACTCGCCACTGTGTCGCCATCGACTCAAAGACATAGAAGGCATCTGCGTTACATTCCCATACCTCGATAGTATTGTCTTCCTCATCGAAGTCTTCGGGATCAAAGCCTAGCGCCGCCATGGCTGAAAGGTCAGCTTCCGGGGCGCTTAGCTCATGGGCAACCTGCCTCAGTTTCCCTCGCGCGCCCGGTCATAGGCGGCAAGGTAGCCATTCACGATAGCAGCCGGATATTCAGAGCCAGCTTCCACCAGGGCGCGAAGGTTTTCGTCATTGAACTCTTCCTCAATGTCCCAACCTACAACGATGGCCTTCAACTGAGGAACTTCATAGTCGATAACAAACTGTGCAACATCGATTCCCGTTACCCATTCTTCCTTGGCGTAACCCGGAACCTTGTTAACGAAGAACTGATAACGGTCATCGTTAAACTTGGTCAGCTCCTTCCGATCCATCCACTTGAAAGTGAATTCAACCGGCACCGGTTCCTGCCCCGGAGAGGGCAGGTTCACGGTAGCCTTGAAGGTCGGATCACGCTTGATCGAGAACTTCTTTGCCACAAATTACTCCTTACGGGGCCGGATAGGTAGTCGTGTCCGACAGGGCAATAGAAATAGTACGGGTCATTACTTCGCCGCGCGTCAGGGTCGGGACCGGAGTAATCGATACGTAGCCCGGCTGCAAAATCTCTTTGCCATTCGGGAAGCGCAGCAGGATAACAGAAGTCTCCTGAGCCTTACTGATAGCCTCAATGATCGGGATCGCGGTCGATCCGTCATCATCGGAAACGGTATAAGAAACCGTCATCGGAGAGAAGCCATTGGGCAGATTGGTAGAATTCTGCTCTTGCAGGCAAGCAACTTCAGTGTACTGAGCTTCACCACCAGTGACGCTAGAATCGGTGATGCAGGGAAGTTCAGTCCAGCCAGCAACAGGCAACAGGCTAGCCGGAACACCGCCGCCCGGACTAAACACCAGCGTATCGGCAGTGTCAGCACGCAGCAGGGTCAGCGTGTCAACGTCGGTGACGCCAACTTTGTATGCCCGACCATCAAGCTCACACCATGCCGACTCCACCAAAACATAATCATTAGCAACCAAGCCATGCGCATCAGCACCAACCACAGGAGGGGCTGCATTGGAAATGGAATCAACAGAAACAGCAGTATCAAAAGCCGTGGCGATAAAAACTTTCACACCATTCGGCAGCTTCATTCGCTTAGCCATAAAAACACCTCTTAGGTAGCAACTACGCCACGGTACGGGATTGTAACGGGGACATTGTATCGCGAATCTTCCACGATAGTTGGGCCTTGGTCTACTGCATCGGTGATGCTGCCATTAAATGCAGCCACTCCAATATCTGAGTCAACCGGGAAAAGTGATTGAATCTCGTTAATTAGACCTTCGGCCACATTGAAAGGCTGCGCCGGATCACAGCAAATCATCACTTGGTATAGGCCGATATATGTAATCTCATCGCCCTGTAGGCACTCAGTCGTAGCCGATGCAGGCAGAATGTTGCCCTTGATGAAGATGGGCCTAGACAAATCAGCCTTCTGCACGCCGAATACGGACGGAAGAACGGGATTCTTGGCCTTAGCCCAATTGAATAGTTTGGCCTCTATAGCAGCACGGGCGAGGGCGTGGCTCATTTAGTCACCGTGGCAACAGCCTTCTGCACAATTTGGTTGAACCTTGCCAGAGTCACGCGAACAAAACCATTCGGAGATTGCCTAGATGAGCCATACTCCAAAAATGGAATATGCGGAGTGGCGTTTGTGATGAAAGCAGTATCGCCAAAGTTCAAATTCTGGAACTCACTAGCCAGTCGCTTGCTAGTCTTAGCGTCCAATGGATCTTCCGTCTCCCGATACACGTCATCAGGCGAATTGATACCAGCATTCCAGTTAGATAGCGCGCGGCCAGTGTCGATTGGAGTTGCGTTGATAACAGACTCGCCAACCTCAGTTGCCACAATGCGGAATACCTGATCGGCGTCCTCTTGAACCATATCTCCGAACGCCTGAAGCTGAACTGCAAATGATCCCTCTAGGCCATATTTCTTGGCGTTATTGACCATTACAGACCCCTGCACTGAAGTTCATAGCCGCAGGTGACTCCGGCATAGTCCCACGGGCCTACACGGATGACATTATACGTAGATGCGTCAAACACAATCTGATCGTTGGTGATTGGCTCAGGGATATCCGATCCATCTAGCGCAACAGGAGATAGTAGGATGCGGGTATCGCCCTGAAGAACATAAGTGCCGTCAATATCTTCCTGCTTATAGTTGGTGCGCAGACCCGACCCATCAGTCTCCGTCCACACAGTATCCTGCCCGCCAGTCTCGGGATTGTACTCGCCAACCGTCTTCTTACGGAGAGTCAGCGCCAGCCCCTTGCCTTTAGTGCGAGGGGCTAGCATCCGAATGGCTAGGGCGCGGCCCCTGTCATGGATATCAGGCATCTTCTTCGTCTTCCGGGATCGGATCGGGATCAGCCGGAACTTCAGGCTCAATCACTGGACTGCGGGTGATGCCTTCGCCCTCAATCTCGACTACACCCTCTGCAATATCAGTGACGATATGACCTTCTTCGATCAGGAACAGGCCATCAGCGCCTTTTACGTTGAACTCTGCCCAGCCCTCATCAGTATCCAGCCGGACAACATTGTTCAGCACTTCGCCATTCACATAAATAACCAATGGACGGTGAGCTAGATAGTTCTCATAGCCTTCATCATCTTTGAATACGCTGATCTTCATAGTTAGAACCTCTTTCGGATGACATATTCTAGGCTACAACGGCACCCATAAACCTCATTATCAGGTGCATTTGGGTCCGCAGGGTACATCAACGCATTGCCATTGCCGCTAATAAACGGCTGCTCTAGTGGCTGGACCTGATTGTGCATTGCGGCGTGGCTATGGCGCACCTGCTCATCTCGCATGGTTCGCCACTTCTTACTCACTTGGTCCTGAGTAATCAGCCCGCGCTCCACCATCTGCTGAATAGACTGGAATCGGCCCGAGTTATACGCCTGAGCGGCCATGGTTTCCGATAGCTGCTTAGAGTAGGACTTCACCAAGCGGTCAGCGTAGGCGCGAGCAATGGTGTTGGCCTGCTCGATAGTCAGCTTCTCACCAGGCTGCACGAACTTGTCGAAGGCGGTGTCACGCAGCTTACGGGTTAGGTATGCCCGCATGGCCGCACGGTCTCCACTGAGAAGCTGCTGCCTAGCCGACTGCACCCACTCTGTCATCTGGATTGGAAGGCCTACTACGCCGCCGCTCCTGCGGCCCGTGAGCGGACTACGAACGCCTATAAGGTCTAGCGCCTGATTTCGGATCGTATTGCCATTGCCCATGACCGCAGCAACCGACTTGCGCAGGTCCATATCGGAAGTGGACTGAATCTCTTGGTTCGCGCCCATGAGCAGGTTGATGACAGCCCACGTGTTGCTATCGAAGCGGAATCGACCTAGCGCCTCGTTATTCGCACCTTGGATGAAGGCTGCACGGAACAGCTCAAAGAATCCAGCCATTGAGCCAAGGGAAAGGTACGTCACCAAACCCTCAGAATCTCCCTCACGCAGCAGTCGCTCAACCTCAGCAACGGTCGCCTCAGACTCGACAGCACGAACATCCGCCAGATAGGCCGCAGCCATCGGCACTTCCAGTTCACGAATCTTGGCGGCGTGCTGTTCGGGGCTCATTTCAGATTACTTTCCATCTCTACGATTCGACGCATTGTCTCTTGCAGACGGTCCCGGTCATCTTGGGTCATCGCCTTAAATCCATCTGGCAGCGGACAACCAAGAGAAACACGGCCTGACTCGATAGCCTCCTTCAGTTCGGATGCGCTCAAGATGCTCATACGGTGTAGATCGCCAGCCCGCCAGTGCAGCGACGGACAAGGAATGCAGACAGCAGCGACTCAATCGCGGGAATGACCGGCAGCAGTGAGCCAGCGTTAGCATTATCACTAACGGCGTAGGTGACTTGCAGAACGTCAACCTTCTCGCTCTTTACCAGCGCCGCGCGGTCAATGTCAGGATTCAGTGAGCCAGGGTTAGTGCCCTCACGGATAGCAGCCTCATACGTGGCGTATTCGATCTGTACGGGGATCACGTTATCGGGCAGGCCGTCGATACCGCTACGGGGCCACTCGCGCTCCTGCGCCCATCCGCCAGTCTTCCCGCCGATGAACTGCCACCAGCACTTGAAGTCGCCATCAAGGTAACGGCGATTGTAGCTATCCACGTACAGCGAGCCGCGCACAAGGGCTGCATTCTTCGCTTCAGTGGTCAGCAGACCCCATGCCGTATTGCCGATGGAGAGGGCGTATGCGTCTGCGCCTGCAATGGTTCCGTAAATCGTCGGCATGGGATTCTCGAATAGGTGGCCGTCCTTGGCCGAGGGGTTCTTACTTAGCCAGAGCTTCGTCCAGCTTCTCTTGCAGCTTCTCAACCGACGAACGCTTGTCGGCCTTAATGTCCAGTTCCTTCAACTGAGCAATTAGAGCGGATTTCTGCTCATCTTCATCATCCGATTCGGCCCCATCCTGCACCGGAGTCTGCTCAGTGAATTGAACATTCTCAACTACCTCAGCAGCGACTTCCGACTCTTGGGCAGGCTTCTTATCAGCCTTACCCAAAGACAGCACGCCAGAATCAAGCCAGCGCTGGACTACGCCGTTCTTACTGACCTTATCCCAATTCGGGACTTCAGCAGACGACTTGGCCGGAATGACTACGCCGCCTACACCCAGCGGGCCAGTGTGGTTGTTGGTAACTTCGTTCAACTTCGCCATATCTATTCCTCTTAGTAGTCCCGCCTAGATTATTCCAGGCGGGACCTCTTTTACCTACTATGGCGTTTAGATGCCGTCCACGTAAGCAACTTCCTTGGGACGGCGCACGTCCACACCGCCGAGGCGGAAGATGCCCGGAACCTCAACGCGGATCGGACCAGCCGCATAAGCGGGCAGGAAGCGATGCGGCATCGGAATGTGCATCTTGACCACGTTCGGGTCACGGCGGTACGCCACCATACGAGCGGTGCCGCCCGCGCCAGCAGTGCCGAGGCCACGGATGCCACGGATCACCAGTCGTCCACCGGTCTGAGCGGTGTAGGCGTTGTTCGCCAGCAGCCAGTTCAGGATCGACATATCGTTGTTCTCGCTGACCATGCGAGTTGCCAGCAACAGGTAGCTCTCATACGGCATCAGCAGCGTATCGGCAAACGAGGTGAACAGCGTGCCGCTGAACTGACCAATCAGAGCGCCGTTAATGTCGGCCAGAATCTGCGCCGGGGTAGCGGTATCCCAGTCGCCGGTAGCCGCCGAGGTAGCGGTGACGGCAGTGCTGTTCACCAGGCCCTGAAGATTCTTGGTCGCATCACCGAAGAAGGCAACACGATCAACCATCTCTTCATAGGCACGGCGGGCAGCCATGGCGTCATCAGCCGGGAGGTTGTGGCCCAGCATACGAGCCTGTTCCAGCTCTTCCAGACCCCAGCCGTAGCCGATGCCGGCGGTGTAGACCTGAGTCTCAAACTTGGTCAGATTGGTTCCGGCCATCGGAATGTCATCCGAATTGCCGTTGATCCAATCCGCACGACCAAACTTGTCGCCCGAGAAGTAGGTGACCGACTTGGCCCACGGGTTAGCCGAGGTATCGACCGGGATCAGGGTCGCATACTGCACGTCCGGATATACGGTCTGATTTACGGTTCGCTCAATGTAGCTGGTCTGGCTCAGTGCGAAACCAAGCGCAGCCTGTGCATCGTTAAAAAATGCCATATTAATTATCCTTTATGCGCCGGGGGCAACGCGGTTCAGGCGGACCTGAGCCAACTGGCCGGAAGTGGCGGTGGTCTGATAGAACGCACCAGGAATGGTCACGCCGCCGATAACAACAGCAGCACCATCAGCCACATTGGCCGGAGCCGTGATCCAGATAGCGCCATCGGTCATGACTCGGGCCGACTCATACTGACTGAACAGATTGCCTTCACGTACCGAACGATCCAGCACGGTAAAGCCAACGTAGTTAGCAGCGGTGCCGGTGGCAACGACACCCTTATCGCCAGTGCCTCGATAGACCGGAAGGCCGAACGCGATACCCGCAGCCGTTTCAACGGTGCGAGAAATCAGGGTCTTCGGGATCATGTCAACAATCGCGCCCGGAACGCCAGCCGGGATATTCTCAGCGTAAGTGGTCTGAACGGCCATTACTTGACCTCCTTATAAGCATTCTGGAGACGGGACTGATATTCAGCCTGAGAGTCGCTGAGGTTAGCCTTATGTGCATCAGACTTCACGGCATCAGCCACGGAATCCTTGGAGTCAGCCAGCATAGCGAAGCAGCCAGCCACGAACTCATCGGACTTGCCATCAACCACAGAGTCGCCCAGCTTCTTAGCCACAACCAGCTTACGGATTTCCGAATCAGACTTGCCGGTGTAGTCGGCATCAGCGACAACCGCAGTAGCCTTAGCCACCAGTTCGGCGCGCTTGGCAACGCGGGCATCAATGTCCGCATCAGAGAGGAACTTGCCTTCGGCATCCTTCAGCTTGGCAGTCAGTTCGCCAATTTCGGTGTCCTTGGCAGCAACCACAGCCTTATGGGAGTCGGCCAGAGCAACAACCTCAGACTTTGCATCGCCAACCTGCTTGGTCAGCTTCTCAATAGCCTGAGCGCCCTGCGGCGTTACTTCGATTTCAAGGCCATCGAACATGACCTTACGGGTGTTATCGGCCATGTGGCCTCCTTCATTTTTAGGCTGGGCGGGGTGGATAATACCGGCATTGCCCGAATCGCCGATACGAAGTTTATCACCGCCGCGAGCCTTATGGACTTGCGCCAGGTGATTCATCTTGAGATTTACTTGCTTTGCGTCATACGGCTCGCCGGAGTCGGTTACGCCTGCCTCAAATACAATATCAGCAGAATAACCCATGGAAAGTTCAACCTTCCCGGCCTCCCAATCGTTAATCGCGTCTTGATCCATCATCATGACGGGAACGCGGACATATTCACCGTCCCGCATAACATCGCCACCGGTCTGGCCGATTGCGAAATCCTTCCAGTTATCGGCGCTCACCGAAACGGACGGATGGTCATTGGTCATAGGGCGGTGTGCATAGGACTTCATTGCATCCTTTGCAAATACAGCCTCGGGGGATCGGTAAACCCGGACAATTTCCATATCCGGCTTCCCAACTTCGCTGCCTAGATATAGCTGGATTCCAGTCCGCGCCACGGCCGCATCTGCGACAAGGTAGCCGTCAGACGTTTTACGGACCGCACTTGTAGATACCTTGTCGGAGAAATTAAGCATACTCACCTCTACACCTTTCGGCGCATTTTACTCGTTGTTAGTAGAATTACTAGTGGGGCCATCTTCAGACCCCGGATCGGTCATTACTTGGTTTAGGGCATTCTCAAGCCCCGGCACAACCCCGCGCTCAGTCAGCAGGTTAGCGCCAGCCACCGAAAGCGCATCTCCATTGAACAGTGCCGTGTCTACCAGCGTCTTGAGGGTATCAGCCGTGGTTTTGCCAATATCCGCCATTTCCTTAGCAGTAGGCTGCCACAACACATTCCAGTTGTAGTGAACTTCAGTAGGCCGTCCACCCAGCGCCTCACGAATTAGCAACTCATCCAGCCACGCCATCGCAGGGCCGATATCCAAGGTCTGCATGGATCGGATACTGTCATAGTAGTTTCTAAGATCGGACTCGCCAGTGCTATTCAGCCCGGACGGAGACATGCCAAGCAGGCGGGTAGCCGGAATATCCGCAGCGCCCGCACCCTCTTGAATGAACTTCTCCATCAACTCATTCAAACCACCAAAGGATGCCGACTTGGAGTCATAATCCATCTCCTTGTCGATCATCATCATGCCGTTGTTGCCCTTGGACGTGGCAGCAACGCGAGCCAGATTCGTTACGCGCTCCTCGCCCTCTTTAGTCTGAACTTCCTCTGTCAGGTTGGGAATTGACAGAACATCTACCCGCGCCTCATAGATCAGGGAATTGGCGTTGGCATACGACGACTCCGCGCGCATCACGGCGGCAAGGCAGGATGCCAGCACAGAGTCGCCCCAACCCAAATAGCCAACATTGGCGATAATGTCGTCGGGAATGACCTGGCCCACGAAAAGTACCAATCGGGAGGCGTGAATCTCCTCCTGAGTGTTGGCTACGGTGAAATACTCAGGCTGACCGTAGTAGGGCGACCGAATATCATCAACCAGTTCCTTAGCTGTCAACTTGGCACGGGGCATGACCGTGAGGTATCGGAGCCTAGAGTTATCTCTCAGCGGTTTGGACGGATCGCCGTCATAGGTACCAATGTAGATGGCTGCACCGCCAAACAAACGAGCCTTGCGCAGAGCATCCTCGATCTTCAGGCGCAGGCCATACTTAGCCTCAACCCGCTCAAGCTTGGTGATCTGCTCAGAACTAGCCTGCCAGCTACGCCACTCACGTACCGCATCCCGAGCCGGAATGTTAACGATCTTCTTAGCCATCCACAGCTCGCGGTAGGCCGTCAGAAGCTCATAGTCAGTCTTGAACGTCTGGACAACATGGGTACTAGCGGCCTTGTCCCGTCCGGTGCCTAGATTGGCTACTACGTTAAGCAGGCCATCTCTGAATTGACTAAATCGGGACATTTAAACCTCAGGCCATAGCTGTGATATTGAATTTAGGCTTACTCGGCCATTCTACATCAACACAGTAACCGATAGCGGTGGTTATGTGTTGGTATTGATTCGTTTGGTCCTCTTGGAAAGTAGAGCCTTCCTTTAACTGGACCGTCGCTAAGCCCTTATGACACCACTCAGCAGTTATAGGATTGACATATAGCGAGGTTTCGCCAGCGGCAGTCAGAATCTTAGTCCGCACCGCATTCTGCCGGTCCTTAATCGCTGGATGGGCGGGCTTAACCTTTCGGGTATACCGCCAGCCATGCTCCTTTAGCACGCCCTCAATATCCGTGTAATCGGATGCATGGCCGTGCTTCTCGCCCGCCTTGCCTGCCGGGTCCCCATAGATCAGGACGTGCTTATTCTGATGATTCTTGTACTTTTCCACGAATTCGACCGCCGACTGCCTGGATACGGCGCTAGTCAGCACAATCTCATCCAGTAGGTACAGGTCATCCTTGTTCCGCCTAACCCCAATGGCAGAAGACAGAGGGGTGAAGTTCTGATCGTGCATCCACATTAGCTGCTCATGAGGCTGGATCGTCTCATGCGTAGTGTTGTGCTTGCCGTAGTCCTCATAGATTCGACCGCCAGCCGTCTCAAAGCTGGCCTCAAACTCCTGTTTGAACTGCTTGGCCGACATAGCACGGCGCATAGCATCCATCACGTCAGGCGGCAGAATTTCCGCTGACTTCCAATGGAATACGCCAAAGTTAGGATCAGCCCCACTCTCTGCCTTCACGCAAAGGTCGTAGTAGTGGTTAAGGCCGTCAGGCACTCCAAGTAGCCAGCACCACGCGCGGTAGTCTGGATCGGTCGGGTTAACGGTATTGAGTGCAGGGAGAATGTTGGCTTCCCATGCATCTGACTTGATATCGGCGAACTCATCGATACCGCCGCCACGCCATGGAATGCCCTCGATGCGCTGAGGCTTATCCAATCCGATCACATGGATTTCAGACCCGCAGTCCATGTAGATGATTAGCTCAGACTCAGACGGCCTACGCTTATGAGTAGCCGAAAGGGTGAAAGCCTTCAGGTCATCCCAAAATATCTTCTTGGCCTGAGCATGCGTAGGAGCAGCCGCAAAGTATGGACCTGAGTCAGCGCTGGCCTGCTTTACTAGGAATCGCTTAAACCGCTCAGTCTTTCCGCTACGGCGTCCAGCAGGCACCAATGGGAATCGCATACCGTTAGGAACGGCCGACATAAGGGCTAGCTGTACTGGATGGTCCCTAAGTGCGTACCAGCGGGCTAGCTGGCGGTCTAGCAGGATGTTACCCGTCTTCATCCCGGCAGCTTGGCAATCAGGTCGCGGATAACATCGGACATATCGTCCTTCTTCTCTTCCTCTTCCTTCTTATCCCGCCAGCCGAACCGGTTCTTCATATTGAAAATCCAGATGGCACTATTGCCGCCCCCAGCCATAGCCAAGGTACGGCCTGAGCGCTCCCACCATACCTCACAAAGTTCTCTTGCGTCTTTTTCGGCTGCTCGAAACTCATCACTATCTTCCAGCAATGTCTCCCAAGCTGAGCGCCCAATTCCAATTTCGTGCCTAATCTCGACAGCCGACTTACCCTCTGAGGCAGCGGCAAGCATCCGATCTTTCCAGTCGGACGGGAGGTCTTCTAGTTTTGTCCTAGGTCTTCCTACGGCTGCCATATGTAAATAACACGATCCTCGATATATCGAATACTACACGATCTTCCAATCAGGGTCATTCATCGACTGAGGCGACAACCTCATAAGGCTGCTTATGGACATTCAACACCATATCAACCAGTTCCTCAGCCTTCTCTACGTCTACGTCCTCATATTTGACCTTATCACCAAGGATCAGGACGTACTTCGCACCCGTCTCCTTAGCAATGCTCCCCATAGAGCCTTTCATAAGGTCACCATTGAAGTAGGTATTCGACTCTACGAATGCCACAAGTCCGTATTTAGTCTCTACTACCTTACTCATCCTCATCTCCGAAATCTGGCATAGGCGCCCAATGCGTAGGCTCGTAGATTCCCTCTAGTCGCTCTTGTGAAACAGAGTTCTCATAGCTCCACCAACCAATAGCATCCTCAATCCGCTTGCTTCCGACAACATCGAACATAGAGCCATCATCATAGAAAGCTCCTCGCGTAATCCATACGCCAGCCACTTCAACGCCCACAAGTACCTCCCGGCCATCATTTGGCGCTGTATCAATTGACTTCCACTTACTCATCTACCTTCCTCTCCTTTGCCCAATCCGATGCCATCTTTGCATAATCGTCAGCCAGCTTATAAGCATGTCTAGCTAGCCCCTCATAGAACTCCTGCTGCTCTACGTCGTGCACCGCCTTGAAAGCCCTAGCCATGGATTCATGGGCGTAGCAAGTGTACCGATACGAGAAAGACAGCTCTTGGAGATGCTTCTGATTCATGCATCCTCCAACGCATGCTCACGCAAATGGTATTCGACTACATTCATATCATAGAAGTTATCAACATTGAACTGAGCCGCGTATTCCTCGGCATGTTCCTTGTTTTTCCAGATTCCTTCAAGAATTCCATCCACCCGGTCAATAACAACATAGAGCTTCATATCATTCCTCCGGTGGCGGCGTGACCGCTAGGTAATACTTGGGCTGTGGCTCAAAAGGTCGAATTTCATCGCCATATCGGTCGCGCTCAATTTCACACCACTTAAGCTCATCGTTCCTATGCCGCCTGCTCCAATGTGCCTCTACAAGCTCGCCGTCATACCAGACGTATACGCCGCCTACAAACTTAGGCGCATCCTCGATAGGCTTCCACTCACAATGGCTCATGACACATAGTCCAGCTTGGCGTGTCCAAGTTCATGCTCAATCGTGGTGATAGCCAAGTCGAAAATCTCATCCTCATTCAGGTCCGGCGATGCGTTGAACTCTACGTCCAGATGCCCGCTATCCAGTTGAATCCCGACTAGATAGCCGATCCTTGCCTTTACCTCAGTCATGCTCGCTCTCCTTCAAGTGATCCTGCCAGCGCTCATACTCTTCCTGCTCAGCCTGCTTTCTAGCTTGCTCGCCATGCCAGCCGCGAATATCACCACCACGCTGGCCCTCAGTCTCGTAGACCATCCTCATTGTCATATCCATCAATCCTCCCCCTTAATGCCAAGCTCAGCCATTAGGGCGTCTGCGTACGCAACTGCCCATCTTACAATATCTTCTTTTCTAGCAGCTAAGTGGCCCCGTCCGATATGGGCCGCCATAGCCTTCCCAGCCAGCTCAGCCCGAAGCTTGATCTTGTCACCCTTCGTCATAACTTTTTGCCTCCCTAGCTGAAATATCAATATCTCGCTTAATTTGCTTAGACGAAATTTCAATAAGAAGCGCCTGAGCCTCGCAAAGCCCTTGCCACTTTGCAGAATCGCCAACTAGAGCCTTAATAAGGCCATCAATGGCGTGCCACGTAGCCTGAGCAGCGCCATCCTCAGTATCTTGCGTGCGTCCTTCCTTGCCCTCAGCGTAAGCAATAGACCAATACTCGGCTATCCGCTCACGCAGCATTTCATCCAGCCTTATACTTTTCATCAATTACTCCCAATATCCACATTCATGACACTCACCGCGCCATTCGCCATCGAACGAATGAACGTCTCCACCACCTCCGCAGTATCCACACATTTCCGGGAGCACCGTCAAATGCCGGAACCGCTCATCCTGCTGCAAGGATTGATCTACTACCCATGCGATAGGGTTCATTTGACCTCCGGGCGAGCGGCGA
>Ga0247738_10000367_pt1 | contig 18049 bp, 13 predicted proteins | sample UWRJL013104B2_FD_180936 | JGI IMG/M metagenome (GOLD analysis project Ga0247738, IMG submission 180936) | Plant litter microbial communities from Arlington Agricultural Research Station in Wisconsin, United States - UWRJ-L013-104B-2 | ecosystem: Environmental > Terrestrial > Plant litter >...
TATCGATTTCGGCGGCGGACCTGCTGTTTCGCGGCATTACCGTGAAAGGGTTCTGGGGGGCCAAGCCGCCGGTCAAGCCGCAGCGAATTGGTGAATTGCTGGGCGAGCTGATCCGGGATGCAGCAGCGGGCAAGCTGGTTCTGCCCATCGAGGCGAGTTATGGGATCGAGCAAATCTCCGAGGCGACGCGCGCCAGCGGCGAGCCGGGCCGCAAAGGCAAGATCGCCCTTCGCGGCGCCTGACCTGAACGCGTCCTGACCGCCGGGGCGGCCGGGACCTATAGGCCTTGCAGCATCCGGTCCTGTTCCTGGCGCAGCGCATAAAGGCGTGTGGTGGTGTCGGGCTGGCTGTTGGCCAAGGTCAGCAGATCGCCCTTGGCCACGGGCGCCGTGACCTTTCCACCTTCGAGCAAACCAACCGGCACAGCGCCGCGTGCACGGGCGTCGGTGACGGTCATGGTGTAGGAGCGGTAGCAGGTTTCCCCGATGGCATCGAAGGTTTCGCCGGGCAGGAGATCGCGCTTGGCGACGGCGCAGACCTCGGCGACGGGGCGCGGCAGCGGCACCATGTCCGGCTTGCCGGTCAGCATGATGCGGGCGCAGGTCAGCGGCACTTCAAGGCTGGTCAGATGATAGGGGCGGAAGAAGGCGTAGTATGGCCCGTGGCCGATATGAAGGTCGTCCATGCGCTCGATAATGCGCGGGTGCTCGGCCTTGACGATGACGAAGACGCCTGGCGCAACGCCCTTGCCGATGGTGAAATCGACCACACCCGATGAGTTGAGGATGCCGCCGTCGGCCTTTGGAATGAGCACCTTGGCCATGTCGTCGCGATCGGCCCTGGGGCCGTGCATGCCCGGAATGTCCGGCAGGAGGCCGGTGGCATTGGCAATGGCGCACATTTCCACGGCGGTCTTGGAGCCGTCGACGAATTCCACCAGCATGCGCGGGTTCATGTTCCGGCGGGCGGCCTCTTCCCGATATTCATCGGGGACGGCGTCGTGCCTCAGCGGATTATTCTTGCCCTTGCCTGCAGCGACAATATCGAGACCGAGCGCAGAAACGAATTCGATCAGTTCCATGCAGGATGACGGCTCGTCGCCGGCACCCACGGAATAGACCACACCGAGCCGGTCGGCCTGGGCCTTCAGATAGGCTCCGATGGTGACGTCCGCCTCGACATTCATCATCACCAGATGCTTGCCGTGCTCCATGGCCGTGAGGTCATAGTCTGCTGCCACGCCGGGCTTGCCGGTGGCGTCGATCACCACATCGATATTTGGTGTGGTGACCAAGGTTTCGGCAGAGGTGATGGCGATCTTGCCGGCCTCGATGGCGGCAGTGGCCTGGCTCGGCGTCTCCGCAACCTTGCCCCGGCTGTCGTCGCCATAGGCAATCGTCATCGCATCGAGGGCCGTGTGCGGCCGGCGCGTGGCGATGGCCGCCATCTCGATGCCCTTCATCAAACTCATCTGGGTGACGAGGTCGGTTCCCATCTCGCCGGAACCGATGACGCCAACCCGAATTGGGTTGCCTGCCTCGGCCCGGGCAGCGAGATCGCGGGCGAGTCCGGTCAAGGCGATTTTGGTGGTCATGGCATCAGTCCGGTCAGTTTGGTCAGGTCTGGTTACAGGCTGCAGCATTCCGCTGCAAGCTGGCGTCTGCCGCCGGTTCAGGGTTAGCACTTCTTAAACCGTTGCGGCTGATTATGGCGCTGGAGAAAAACTCCGGGGGCACGCCAGATCATGGCCAATCAAGACAGACACTCGATTACCTTGCCAGAGGTGATCGATCTAGACGCGCTTGATGCCATCCGCGACAAATTGATCGACGCCATTGAGGAGGGGCCGGTCACCGTCGCAGCCGGCGCCGTGGAGCGCGTTTCGACCAATGCGCTGCTCATGCTGGTCAGCGCGGCGGAAACGGCGCGGAGAAACCACTTCGAATTTGCCATCGAAGCCCCCAGCGCTTCGATGATGGCCGCCATTGAGCGCCTAGGCCTGGCAGGCCAGTTTTCAGGGATGATAAGAAAATGACATTGCGCGTACTGACCGTCGATGACTCGCGGACCATCCTGGCCATGCTGCATCACACGCTGAGCAATGCCGGCTTCGAGGTGCTGCAGGCCGAAGACGGCAAGCAGGGGCTCGACGTCCTCATGAGCCAGGATGTCGACGTGGTAATCACCGACATCAACATGCCCGTCATGGACGGTATCGAATTTATCAAGAATGTGCGCGCCAGCGGACAATATCAAAGCCTGCCGATCCTGATCCTGACCACTGAAACCAGTCAGGACAAGCGCGACCAGGGCAAGGCCGCAGGCGGCACGGGCTGGATCGTCAAACCCTTCGATCCGGACAAGCTGATCAGCGTCATTCACCGCGTCGTCCACTAACAATCAAACTACGGGGCTGGTCAGCCAAAAATGAGCGACCTGGACGATTTCAAGGCCACATATTTCGACGAGTGTTCGGAGCTGCTGACCGAACTCGAGGAGCAGTTTGCTGCCATCGAGGCCGGAGAGCGCGATGCCGACCGCCTCAATGCGGTCTTCCGTGCCATTCACTCGGTCAAGGGCGGCGCGGGTGCTTTCGGGTTCTCGGCATTGGTGGGCTTTGCCCATGCCTATGAAACGCTGCTCGACTATGTGCGCGATGGCCGGGTCGAGCTGACAGACGATGTCGTCACGCTTTGCATCAAGGCCAATGACATTGTCGCGGACCATGTCAACGCCGCAAAGACCGGCGAGGAATTGCCTGCGGACTATGGTCACGAAGAAAAATCGCGCTTTGACCTGATCGCGCGCGGCGGCAGTGGCGCCGGCAGCGAAGACGATGATCTCAACGGAGAGGTCATCGAGGAATTTGATATCGATTTTACGCCGGTACGCGTCGAGCTCAAGTTCGACGAGCCGGAGGAAAGCGTCGAAGAGGACACGTTCGACGCCTTGCCGCTCGAGGTTGCTCCGGGCAGTTGGGAAGTGCGTTTCACCCCCTTCCGCCAGCTCTATGCACGGGCCAATGATCCGCTGCTGCTGTTGCGCGAACTTGGCGTGCTCGGCGAAATGAATGTCCGCGCAGTGCTGACGGATGTGCCGGCGCTGGGGGACTTCGAGCCATTCGGCGTTTATTGCTCCTGGGAAGTCACGCTTTCGGCGCCTGACCTTTCCGAGGCAGCGATCCGTGAGGTCTTTGAATTTGTGGAGGGTGATTGCGAGATCACCATCGTGCCGCTGGGTGACGCATTTTCTCTGCCAGCGCTCAATCACGCGCCCATTCCCGAAAGCAACGCAGCTGAGCCGGTATCGGCGCCTGCCGATCTGCTGGCGCTGACCGATGACGAGGTGGCCCAGGTGGCCGCGCGTCCGGCAGTGTCTCCAGTCGCTCCCGTCGTCGACGAGCCGAGCCTGAGCTTTGCCGACCTTGCCGAAGAAATCAGCGCGGCAACGCCCCCCCGCATTCCGCTTGCACCCCAAGCGCCGAAGGCGGCTCCCGCCGCTGCGCCCAAGGCCGCCGGCGAGAGCGAAGAAGGCGATCGGCGTTCGGTGGGCGTCCAGTCGATCCGCGTCGATCTCGACAAGGTCGATCGTGTCGTCAACATGGTCAGCGAGCTCGTGATTACCCAGTCCATGCTCACCCAGCAGATGGATGAGACGCTGCGCGCCCGGTACACCGAATTGGTGCGGGGCCTCGAAGTGCTGGCGCAGACGACGCGCGGACTGCAGGACTCGGTCATGGCCATTCGCGCCCAGCCGGTAAAGTCGGTGTTTTCGCGCATGCCGCGCCTCGTCCGCGAACTCGCCACGAAGACGGGTAAGAAAATCAAGCTCGAGACCATTGGCGAGAACACCGAAATCGACAAGACGGTGATCGAGCAATTGTCCGATCCACTGACCCACATGATCCGCAACTCGGCCGACCACGGTATCGAGAGCCCGGATAAACGTCGTGTTGCCGGCAAGTCGGACACGGGGACTATTCGTCTCTCGGCCGAGCAGGCGGGCGGAAACATCCTCATCATCGTCGAAGACGACGGTGCCGGCATCAACCGCGAGCGCGTGCTGCAACTGGCACGGGACAAGGGCCTTGTCGCTCCCGATATCACCCCGACGGACGAGCAGATCGACCAGTTGATCTTCGCTCCGGGCTTTTCTACGGCTGATGCAGTCAGTGATATTTCCGGCCGCGGCGTTGGCATGGACGTCGTCCTGTCCAACATCAAGAAAATCGGCGGCTCGGTGCATGTCCGATCCTGGACGGGCAAGGGCTCCCGCATGACCCTGCGCCTGCCGCTCACCCTGGCCGTGCTCGACGTGATGCTCGTCAAAGTGGGCGAGAACCCCTATGTGGTGCCGCTCTCTTCGATCGTGGAAACCATGCAATGCTCGGGCGCCATATTCGAGCGCGTGCCATCCGGTGGCCAGGTGCTGCAGGTGCGTGGCGAGTATGTCCAGGTCATCGATGTGGCGCAGCGCTTCGAGATGACTTCGACCAAGGCGCCCGACGATCGCTTCGTGGTGTTGTGCGAGACCGAGGGCAGCCAAAAGGTGGCCTTGGTGGTCGACGACATCATTGGCCAGCAGCAGGTGGTCATCAAGAGTCTTGAAGAGAATTTCGAGCGGGTGGACGGTATTGCGGGCGGCACCATCCTCGGGGATGGCAATGTTGCCCTGATCGTGGACGTGCAGGGCCTCAAGGTCACGCAATTCCACAAGAACGCGGCCTAGGGGGCCATAACGGGCGGCTCTGGCCAGCCGCCCGCAAGAACCAGTAAAGCGGCCGCCAGCCGCGCTTAGAGTAAGGCCGGCCCACGGGGCGGCAGAAAGGCACCAAATGGAAGCCCTTGCGATCCGGGACGACATGGGGGACAAGACGGCGCTTGTCGGCGCCAATACGCTCCAGCTCATCGCTTTCTCCATCGGCGAGCAGACCTACGGAGTCGAAATCACCACCGTGCGGGAAATCCGTGCGTGGAACGGCGCGACGCCCCTTCCCAATACGCGCGAATTCGTTCGCGGCGTCATCAATTTGCGCGGCACGATCGTGCCGATATTTGACCTGCGTGCGCGCTTCGGCGACGGTCAGACCTCGCCCACCAAGAACCACGTCGTGGTGGTGATGAGTGTCGGCGACAAATGGGTCGGCATCCTTGTCGATGCGGTGTCGGATATCCTAACCGTGTCGCGGGACGACATCCACAATGTCCCCGAGGGCAACGCGATCGATACCGAATTGCTCAACGGCATCGTCACCCATGATAGCCGGATGGTCGGATTGATCGATCTGCACGCGGTTGTCAGCGGCGCAAAGCTCGACGCCTGATCCAAAATTCCTGCATTGCGAAATGAGGGGGCGCCGAAAGGCGTCCTTTTCGTTTGGCGCCAGTGTCGAAAGGCGAAGGGACAACAAAAAAGGCGCCCAGGGGCGCCATTTTTTGTGTCTGATGATCTGTTTGTGTTGGGCTAGAAAAGCTCGATCTCGCCATGCGCCTGGCGTTTGGCAACGCCGGATAGGGCCGGCACGCGCAATTCATCGAGGGTCAAACCCGCCCAGATCTCGTCATAGACGCTTTCGGGAGCGGTCGGTGGCAGCAGCGAGAATTGCCGCGCGGCCAGGGCCATGTTGCGGCAACGCTGCTCGATGCGGTCCTGCCCCTGCAACGCAGTGATAATCATCATGATGGCCTGGCGCGTCGAGGCGTCCGTGGACGTGGCGCCGTCGGAAAGCAGTTCGAGCGCGTCGGTTATGCCTTCGAGCATGGCAGCAGACTGACGGGCAGTTTCGTCTAGTTCTCTCGCCAATTTCTGCAAAGACATGCACGTGACCCCATACAACTCGCTACACACTATCGCCTTATTCCTAAACCGGGTGTTGCCAGCGATCTGGGTAAGGTCCCCGTTGTAGGTCGTGGTTAGCGTTTGGCTAACATTCAGCCGATAGGGTTGCGTTCCTAAGGCCCGTCAAAGGTATATTACGATAAATGGCCCTGAATAGCTCGCTGCCCCCCGAGTTCGACCGCGGCGTCGTGACCACCGTCCACCAGGGCGATTGCCACGTGTCTGGGGCTGCCGACATCACCTTCTCGACCGTGCTGGGATCCTGCATCTCGGCCTGCGTCCGGGACAAGGTCGCCAAGGTTGGCGGCATGAACCATTTTCTGCTCGCCGAGCAATCGGGCGCGGCAAAGGATCGATATGGCGCCTCGGCACGCTATGGCGCTTTTGCCATGGAGCAGTTGATCAACAAGGTGCTGTCGCAGGGCTCGGGCAACAAGGCCAATCTGGAAATCAAGATTTTCGGCGGCGGCAAGATCAACTCGGCGCTCGATGATGTGGGCGCCAAGAACATCGAGTTCGTCCGGCAATTCCTGGCCGATGAAGGCTATCTGGCGACCAGCGAGGATCTGGGGGGAAACTACGCGCGACGGGTTCTGTTCAAGCCGCATTCCGGACGCGCTTTCGTCAAGCGCCTCGACAGCGATGTGGGCGTGAGCGTGGCGACGCAGGAACTGGCGCTGGCCAAGCGCCGCGTCGTGCTGCCATCCGTGGCGAACGATATCGAGTTGTTTTAGGCGTCCGCGGCGCCGGAAAAGCCGGCGAGGCGAAATATCGCGCCGGATACGGGCGCGGAATTTACGCAATCTAAGGAATGCAAATACCAAGATCGGCCGGTCTCTAAAGGCCGTCCGGCCAACCGGATAGTGGTGCAGGGACCAGATAAGGCCAAAGGCCGTGGTCGTCAGGGAACAAGATATGGAACAGGGAGAATATTCCCTCAGCGAGCGCGAGTTTTCACGGATCAAGGAACGCGTCTACCGGGTGGCCGGCATCGCGCTCAGTGACGCCAAGCGCACTCTCGTCGTTTCCCGGCTCTCCAAGATCGTGCGGGCGCTGGGCCTGCCTGGCTTTGACGCCTATGTCGACTATCTCGAAAAGGGCGCCAGCTCCATCGAGGAGCAGGACTTCGTCAACGCCCTGACCACCAACCTCACGCGGTTTTACCGCGAGGATCATCACTTCGATCATCTGCGCGACTATGTCGGAACGCTGATCAGCACAAAGCCGCGCGGCACCCGTTTGCGCATCTGGTCAGCAGGGTGCTCGACCGGGCCCGAGCCTTATACGATCGGCATGGATCTGCTGGCCGCCTATCCCGAACTCAAGCGCTGGGATTTCAAGATTCTCGGCACCGATATCGATACGGCCGTCCTGGGCAAGGCAGCGCGTGGCATTTATCCGGAAAGCGAATTGACCGGGCTGAGCGTCGCGCGCGCCCGACCTTTCGAGCATCTGGGCGATGGCACGGTAAGTGTGCCGGCCGCCGTCCGTGAACTGGTGGCGTTCAAGCAGCTGAACCTGATCACGGACTGGCCCATGAAGGGGCCGTTCGATGCTATTTTCTGCCGCAACGTGGCCATCTATTTCGACAAGCCGACCCAGGGCATGGTGTTCGGCCGCTTCGGCAAGCTCCTGGCGCCGGAAGGCTTCCTCTATATCGGCCATTCGGAAAATCTGGGCTCGGGCGGTGACGGCTTCCGCCTTGTCGGCAAAACCATTTATCAGTCCCGTACAGGGGCCAAGCGAGAAGCAGCATGAGTATCAAGGTCCTTGTCGTCGACGATTCGGCGCTTATCCGCGAGGTTCTGGCCCGCATGCTGACGCGCGATGGGGATATCGACGTGGTTGGAACGGCCACCGACCCCATCGACGCACGCGAAAAGATCAAGCAATTGAACCCCGACGTGGTGACGCTTGATATCGAAATGCCCAATATGAACGGGCTGGCCTTTCTCGAAAAGCTCATGCGCCTGCGCCCCACCCCGGTGGTGATGGTCTCTACCCTCACGACAAAAGGCGCCAGCGAGACGCTGCTCGCGCTGGAACTGGGCGCTGTCGATTTCGTGGCCAAGCCCAGCGCCGAATTTGCCGGTGGTCTCGACGCCTTCGGCGCCAATCTGCGCGAGAAGATCCGCTCTGCATCCCGCACCGATGTGCGGGGCGCGGCCGTCCGCACCGAGGCGCCCAAGGTTGCGGTTCGAACCGCTGCAGCGCCCGAGGGTGCCCTCATCGCCATAGGCGCATCGACCGGCGGCGTGGAGGCCATTCGCGCCGTGCTGACCGGTATGCCGTCGGACTGCCCGCCCGTCGTGATTGCCCAGCACATGCCGCCCGGTTTCACCGCGCGCTTCGCGTCGCGTCTGGATGAATTGTGCACGCTCAAGGTTGTCGAGGCAGAGGACCGCCTCGTCCTCCGGCCCGGCCATGCCTATGTGGCTCGCGGTGATTATCATCTGCGGGTCGAGCGATCATCCGGGCAGCTAAAATGTCGTCTCAGCCAGGACGAACTGGCGAGCGGGCATCGCCCGAGCGTGGATGTGCTGTTCGAATCCGTTGCACGTGCCGTCGGCCCCATGGCGGTCGGTGCCATCCTCACCGGCATGGGCCGAGACGGGGCGCGCGGGCTGAAGATGATGCGCGATGCCGGCGCCTATACAGTAGGCCAGAGCCAGGCTTCGGCACTCGTCTACGGCATGCCGCGCGTTGCTTTCGAGGAAGGGGCCGTCGTCGAGCAGGCGCCGCTCGAGCAGATCGCCGCCAAGCTGGCCAATGCCCTCGTCAAAATGCGGTCCGCCGCGTAAATCCAACCCCGAAAATCCGCAAGTCTGGGTTGAGGGAATTGTAACGCTTGCTGCCTAGGATGGCAGCCAGAGTAACGGAGCCAAGGTTCCGGGCGCGTAAAGGGTAAGAAGTCTATGCCAAAAGCAAGCGCTGTCAGCGTTTTGATCGTCGATGACCAGCAGTCGATGCGCGGCATCTGCAAGTACATTCTCAACCAGCTGGGCTTCAAGGATATCATCGAAGCCAAGAGCGGGCGCGATGCGCTGGGCAAGCTCGAGCAGGCCAATGTCGATCTGATTATTTCCGACTGGAACATGGACGATATCGACGGACTGACGCTGCTCAAGGTGATCCGCAAGCATCCGCGCACCCAGGCCATGCCGTTTATCATGGCCACGGGCCGTTCGGACGCCGAGCAGGTCAAGGAAGCCATTTCTGCCGGCGTGAACAATTACATCATCAAGCCGTTCGACGTTTCGACAATGAAAAAGCGCATCGAGGCCGTGATCGGTGCCCTGACCTAGGGCCCACTCTCTTCTACGAATTGTCCAAGGCGCCCTTTCAGGGCGCCTTTTTATTTGCCGGTGTTTCAGGGCAGCAACGGGTAATAAGTAGTTAAACTTAAGTCTATACCTTTTCGATCAAATAATCCGTCTGCTGCGTTGGTGTTTTGCCGGGAGGGCTAACCTGACGCATTTCGGCATGCGCCGTAAAGCGTGCGGTTTTTGTTTGGGGGGATGACTATGCCTTTGTTGCCGCGGCTCAAGATTGCCCAAAAACTCCCTCTTGCGCTGATGGGGACTGCGCTGATCGTCAGCGCAGGCGTGGGTGTCGCCAGTTACCTCATTGGACAGGCCACCGTGCTCGAGCAGCGCGAGCAGTCGATGCAGGCAGCGCTCCATTCCGGCGCGACAATGATCACCGACTATTATGGCGACGTCGAAGTCGATTTGCGCTTGTTCGTCGAACGGGCGGACACCGTCACCGCGATGAAAAACCTGGATCGCGGCCTCAGCGAGTTGCGCATGGGCATGGGTGACGGGGCCAGCGCGATACTGCAGAAGGCCTATGTGACGGACAATCCCAATCCGGCCGCGCGAGAGCAACTGGACAGTACTAACGGCCAGGCGGGCACCTATGATGCGCCGCACAAACGTTATCATCCGGGCTTCCGGACCCTGATGAACGAGCGTCGCTATAGCGACGTGCTGCTGCTCAACCTGGCCGGCGACGTCGTCTATTCCGTCGTCAAGAATACTGATTTTGCCGCCAATGTCGGATCAGGGTCGAGCATGGCCAGCTCCGGCCTCGGACAGGCTTTTGCCCTAGGCATGGATCTCGCTCCGAACGCGGCGGCATTTGTCGATTTCACCGATTATGCGCCGGGCGGTCAGGCCCTCAGCTTCATGGCCATGCCGGTCTTCGAGAAGGACAGCCGACTGGGAGTCATGGTTCTCGCCATATCGCCTGACGCTGTCAGCGAACGCATATCGGCGCTCTCCGGCCTGGGTCGGAACGGCGAGGTGGTGGTGGTGGGAGCAGATGGCCTGCTGCGCACCGAAACGCCGCGCACCGAGGCCGCAGACGTGCTTCGGACCAATCTGACATCAGAGGCGGTTGGCGCTGCGTTGGCGGGCCTCGCCAGCGAAGGGGTCAGCCAGGATTTCCGCGACGAAACGATGCTGGTGCGGGCTCTCAAGGTCAATGTCGGCAATGTGGAATGGGCGATCGTTGCCGCGCAGCCGGAGGCGGAGGCAAACGCACCCGTCACCGACATGCGCAACATGATCTTGGCCATGGCTGCAGCGCTGATGGCAATCGCCGCCCTTGTCGGCTACTTCTTCGCCCGCACGGTCAGTCGCCCAATTTCGCACCTGACAGAAACCATGCAGGCCCTTGCCGATGGGGACCACGATATTGCGGTCGACGGTACTGGCCGCAGCGACGAGATCGGCGCCATGGCCCGGACCGTGGAAGTGTTCCGCGAAAACGGGCTCAAGGTAACCGAGATGACGGAGGCCGAGGCCGCCCGTATTGTCGCAAACCAGGAAGAACGCGCCGTGATGATGCAGCAATTGCAGCGCGCTTTCGGCGTGGTGGTCGATGCTGCAATTGCCGGGGATTTCCAGCGCCGCGTGGATATGAGCTTCCCCGATGAGGAGCTGAACCGGTTGGCGCGCTCGGTCAACGAGTTGGTGGAGACGGTCGATCGTGGTGTGGGGGAAACCGGCGCGGTCCTTTCGGCCCTGGCCCATACAGACCTGACCCTTCGCGTAGAGGGCGAATATCAGGGTGCCTTCGCGCGTCTGCGGGACGATACCAATGCCGTGGCTGACAAGCTGAGCGAAGTGATCAGCGACCTCCAGCAGACCTCGGGCACGCTGAAGACCGCTACCGGAGAAATCCTTTCCGGCGCCAATGATCTGTCCGAACGCACCACCAAGCAGGCCGCCACCATCGAGGAAACCTCGGCGGCAATGGAGCAGCTTGCGGTGACGGTCATGCAAAACGCCAAGCGCGCCCAGAATGCCAGCGGCACCGCCGAACAGGTGACCCGGTCGGCAGAAGAGGGTGGTCAGGTCATGGCCGACGCCAACACCGCCATGGAGCGGATCACGCAAAGTTCGGCCAAGATTTCCAACATCATCGGGATGATCGACGACATTGCCTTCCAGACCAATTTGCTTGCGCTCAATGCCTCGGTCGAGGCTGCGCGGGCAGGAGAGGCGGGCAAGGGCTTTGCCGTGGTTGCCGTGGAAGTCCGACGCCTGGCGCAGTCCGCTGCGAGCGCATCTGCCGACGTCAAGCAGCTTATCGAACAGAGCGCTGCTGAAGTCAGGGGTGGATCGCGGCTCGTCGCGGAGGCGGCCGGAAAGCTTGAAGCCATGCTTCAGGCCGCGCGCGCCTCTAATGCACAGATGGGCGAAATCGCACGCGAAAGCCGAGAGCAGGCCGCCGCCATCGACGAAGTCAACAGTGCAGTCCGCCAGATGGACGAGATGACCCAGCACAACGCGGCGCTTGTCGAAGAAATGAATGCGGCGATCGAGCAGACGGAGGCCCAGGCCAACAAGCTCGACCGGATCGTGGATGTCTTCACCATCGAGGAGCGATCCAATGGAGCGCTCGGACGAGCCCCCCTCGCGGCCATCGCCTCGGGTGCCCGCGGCCTGCAGAAAAAGCTCAAGAATGCGACCCAGGGCTATTTCGGCCAGGGAAACGCAGTACCAAAGGATGATTGGTCGGAGTTTTGAAACTGGCCCGCTAACGATGGCCGCGGCCGAGAAGACCGATATTGTCCCCTGGCCGCAGAGTGTGACAGCGGGGAATATTGGCAGGGGGCGCATTCCGATTGGACATGTGCGTCGCGAAAAGGATCCAGAGGCCGTGCTCGGCCGTCACGGTAGGTAAAGGTGAAGTGTGCGGCTCCAGGCACATGCGGGCTTGTCTAAAGATATGACAACTTCACCGGTCTAGACTTGAAGTATTGCTGAGGTCATCAGCAAATATACGGCGTATCAATCGTAAAAAAACGTTCGGTTAACCGCTTTTCATTAGGATTCGCGTTCCATGCGCCAGGCCAAAAGGTCTGAGGAAAAGCATGAGAGGGGGAATCTAATGGGAAGATTGGGAAAGGCCTTGGGCAATATTCGCATGACCACGACCATTCTGGTTCTGGTCATGGGTGCGATTATCGCCTCAATCGGCGCGGTCTCGGCGTCGATCTATCTCAACCTGCGTGCGCAGTCGCTGGAGAGCAGCGTTGCGCAGCAGGAGACGAATTTGGGTGTTACCGCAACCATTCTCGAGCGTCGCATCTCTGGCTCCGTGCTGGAATGGAACGAGGATGGCTCGATCGCCAAATTCCAGAGTTGGGCCATCCCGCCCTTCTACGATACCGAAATCATCGATTCCGTCTCCCGCGTCACCCGGCAGGGCGCCGCCATTCTCGTCATGGACGCGACGAGCGGTGAGTTCGTATCCAAGACCACCAGCGTGATGCGCGAGGACGGTACGCGTCTCGAGGATCTGCGCATTGGCCCTGACAGCGCCGCAGCCTTCCAGGCCCTGTCCAGCGGCCAAACCTATATCGGCCCGATTACGCTGGCAGGCCAGTCCTACTTCACCGCGCTGCAGCCGATCGTCAAGATGAGCGGCGAGGCCATGGGCGCCATTTTTGTCGGCCAGACGCTCAAGAGCGTTGAAGCGGCCGCCAACAGCGCCCTCAGCCTGATCGCGATCGTTGGCCTTGCAGTCACCGTCGTGCTTGGCGCTATAGGCTTTGTGGCGTCCCGCCTTATCACCCGACCCTTGCCGCGCCTCGCGAATGCGATGGAGGCAATCGCCGAGGGCCGGTACGACACCGAAGTCCCCTATACGCAGTTGGGCAACGAAATGGGCGGCATGGCGCGCGCCGTGGAAATCTTCCGACAGAATGGCCAGCGCGTCAGCCAGATGACTGAGGCTGAAGCGGCGCGGATCATTGCCGAGCAGGATGCCCGCCAGCAGATGATGGCGGAATTGCAGAGTGCCTTTGGCGACGTGGTGGACGCAGCCATTGCAGGCGATTTCTCGCGTCAGGTTCCGGCACGCTTCCCGGATGCAGAACTCAACAGTCTGGCCGGCAGCGTCAACAAGCTCGTCGCCACGTTCAATCGCGGCGTCAGCGAGATCGGCGAGGTGCTCGGCGCTCTCGCCGATACCGACCTGACCCATCGCATGGAAGGCGATTACGAGGGTGCGTTTGCCCGACTCAAGGACGATATCAATGCCGTGGCCGACAAGTTGACAGGTGTCGTCGGCCAGTTGCGGCACACGTCCGGTTCGCTCAAGGCGGCGACAGGCGAAATTCTGTCAGGCGCCAACGATCTGTCCGAACGCACGACTAAGCAGGCTGCAACCATCGAAGAAACCTCGGCGGCAATGGAGCAATTGGCGCGCACGGTGATGCAGAACGCAGAGCGGGCCCGCGATGCCAGCGCAAATGCCGCCCAGGTGACGCGGACTGCCGAAGAGGGCGGGGTCGCCATGCAAGAAGCGACGCGGGCCATGGAGCGGATCACACAGTCTTCTGCCAAGATTTCCAATATCATCGGCATGATTGACGATATCGCCTTCCAGACCAATCTGCTCGCCCTTAACGCGTCGGTCGAAGCGGCGCGGGCGGGGGAAGCGGGCAAGGGCTTTGCGGTGGTCGCCGTGGAAGTGCGGCGCCTCGCGCAAAGCGCAGCCACCGCTTCAGCCGACGTCAAGGCACTGATCGAGCAGAGCGCGGGCGAAGTTTCTTCGGGGTCAAAGCTCGTCGACGGGGCTGCCAGCAAGCTGGCCAGCGTGCTTGTCGCGATCCGGGAAAACACGCTGTCTCTCGAAGCCATAGCCCGCGATAGCCGCGACCAGTCCGGCGCCATCGACGAAGTCACCGTGGCCGTTCGGCAGATGGACGAAATGACCCAGCACAATGCGGCCCTGGTGGAAGAGACCAATGCCGCAATCGAGCAGACGGAAGCCCAGGCGAGTGAGCTTGACCGGATCGTCGATGTGTTCCGGATCTCGGACGGGCGTGAGCGGTCTGCAATGGCCGAGCCGACCCGCCAGGCTGCGCGCCGCGGACCAGCTCCGGTCTTCAAATCGCAAGGCAATGCCGCCATTGCCGCGGATTGGGACGAGTTCTAGCAGGCTGTTTCTGTCCGAATGAGGATCTATCAAGGGGGCGCATGCGCCCCCTTGCGCATTTTCCCAGTCCGGGGGTCTGCGTGCTTTACCGGAGCTTAAGGTCGGGCGTGATCAGCTTGCTTCCGCAGGAAAAGGGATGGGATGCAACTTGGCGACAAGTCTGCGGGAGGCATCCAGGCAAGCGGTCATCCGCCTCCTTTTGTTCGGCGGAGCGTGGGTCATACAAATCTGGGCCCAGGGGGCAGTGAATAATTATGAAATTTTCTGATCTATCCATTCGGACGAAGCTGGTGGCAGGAGCTGGCATCCTGTTCGCGGCAAGCCTTGCCGCGGTGGTTCTGGGCGGCACATCATTGATGTACGACACTGCCAGCGAGGAGGCCGAGGAGCGGGCGCGGGCGCTTATGACGTCCTACGCGCAGATGACGGCCGGGGAACTGGGCTCGATCATCAACCTCACACAAGGCGTAGCATCGGCGCTTGAGGGCTCAATTGCCCAAGGCGAGGTGGATCGAGACGAGCTGGGCCAGATGGTCATCTCCGTCCTCGGGAACCGCCCTTCGCTCACCGGCATGACGCTTGCCTTTGACCCCAATGCCCTCGACGGTCTCGACGACCTTTACCTCGGGCACGCCTATTCCGACGCATCTGGGCGTTTCGTTCCCTATTTTACCAATGGCGCCAATGGCGTGGACACGCAATTGCTCGACATGTCGCCAGAGAACGGCACGGAGAGCTGGTATGACCTGCCCATGCGGGAAAACCGGGATGTGCTGACGCCACCCTATGCCTACCCGATCGATGGCAAGACTGTCCTGCTCACCACGGTGAGCGTCGTCGTGCACAGGAACAACCAGCCTGCGGGTATCCTCACCTCGGACATCAGCCTCGAGACGATCGGGGGAATGATCAGCGCCATGAAACCGTTCGGCGACGGCCGGGTCATGCTGGTGAGCCACGACAATCAATGGGTTGCCCATTGGGATCCCGCCCAAATGGGCCAGGCCATGCCTGCCGAATTTGCATCGGGACTGCTGGACGAAAGGCTGCTGATGAAGGGCATGACCTATGTCGATCCAGAGGGTGTCGAGCAGTTTGTCATCACCACCCGCGTCCAGTTCCCCGGGGTCGCCGAGCAGTGGTCAATGATCATGGAGGTGCCATCGGCGACCATATATGCGGGGATCGATCGCATGCGTTCGCTGGCCATGGCGGCCTCTGGCGTCCTGCTTGCAATGGCACTGGTGCTCGTCTGGCTTGGGGCAGGCCTTTTGGCAAAGCCCATCGTGCGGATGACGGCGGTCATGCGCGCGCTGGCGCAGGGCAAATACGACATCGATGTGCCTAATCAGTCCGGCAAGGATGAGATCGGCGACATGGCCCGGGCCGTTGAGGTGTTTCGCGAAAACGGCCTCAAAATCAGCCAGATGACCGAGGCCGAGGCTGCTCGAATCGTTCGCGACGAGCAACAGCGTCGGGCGATGATGACCGATCTGCAGGCCGCTTTCGGCGAAGTGGTGGACGCGGCGATTGACGGCGATTTCTCCAAGCGTGTTCATGCCCAGTTCCCCGATCCCGAGCTCAACAGTCTGGCAGGGGGGATCAACTCGCTGGTGGAGACCGTCGACCGTGGCATTGCGGAAACCGGAACCGTCCTCGGCGCATTGGCGCGCACCGATCTGACCGTGCGGATGACGGGTGACTATCGCGGGGCTTTCGCCAAGCTCAAGAACGACGCAAACGGCGTGGCCGATACGCTGAGCGAGGTGGTTAACCAGCTCAAGAGCACATCCTCTTCGATCAAGACGGCGACGGGCGAAATCCTCTCCGGCGCCAATGACCTGTCGGAGCGGACGACGCGGCAGGCGGCGACCATCGAGGAAACTTCGGCGGCCATGGAGCAATTGGCACAGACCGTCATCCAGAACGCCGAAAGGGCGCGCGATGCCAATAACGACGCCCAATTGGTTAGTCGCACCGCAGAGGCGGGCGGCGAGGTGATGTCCCGCGCCACACTGGCCATGGAGCAGATCTCAACCTCTTCGGCCAAGATCTCCAACATTATCGGGCTGATTGACGACATCGCGTTCCAGACCAATCTGCTGGCGCTCAACGCCTCGGTCGAGGCGGCCCGCGCCGGCGACGCCGGCAAGGGGTTTGCGGTGGTGGCTGTCGAAGTGCGGCGCCTGGCCCAGTCGGCTGCACAGGCGTCCTCGGACGTAAAAGTACTGATCGAGGCTTCGGCCGGCGAAGTCAGCGCCGGCACCCGCCTCGTGGAAGAAGCGGCCAGCAAGCTTGCTGCCATGGTCGAGGCCGCGAAGTCCAATTCGCTGCTGATGGAGAGCATGGCGCGTGACAGCCGTGAGCAGGCGGCTGCCATCGAGGAAGTCACCGTCGCCGTCCGGCAGATGGATGAGATGACCCAACACAATGCAGCGTTGGTCGAACAGACCAATGCGGCCATCGAGCAGACGGAGGCACAGGCGAGCGAACTCGATCGCGTCGTGGCCGTGTTCCGCACCGATGGAAGGGATGGCGCTGCATCCATGGTGAAGACCCAGCTCGCAGCCCGTCGGCCCGCGGTGCGTCCTTCCGCGGCCCAGGCTTATCTCAGTCACGGCAATGCTGCTGTGGCCGCCGATTGGGACGAGTTCTAAGAAGAGATCATCTCGGGGGCTGAGGGCATTTCTGCGCCTCAGCCCCTTCGGGAGGAGTAGGGGGACCCGCCGCCTGAAGCGACGCCTCAAGATCGAACGAGACTCGTTAAACTCGACACAATTGTTGCATCTGTATTTTTACGTTTTTCTCGTCAGTGGCGTGGATGCTTGGTTCGATCCCGATGTTTGAGTGTTCAATTTCCCACATGCTTTGTCAGTATCCGTTATTATTGGTTCGTTAAGTCTTTGTTAGCCACGAACGTACAGCCTGACTGTGCACGGCCTTATGCGGATGGCCGGAGAGGGGCAACATCATGTGGGCACGAGCGTTCGGCGGATCTCAGCAGGAGTTGAAGGCCAAGCTGGCGGCCATGATGCGCAGTCAAGCCGTCATCGAATTCGATCTCGACGGTAATATCCTCTGGGCCAATGATAACTTCCTCGAGGCCATGGGCTACGACCTCACCGAGATCGTCGCCAAGCACCATTCCCTGTTCTGTGATCCTGCCCATGTCCAGAGTAGCGAATACCGGCAATTCTGGCAGGAGCTTCGCCAGGGTCATTTTCACTCGCAGGTCTATCGCCGGATAGCCAAGGGCGGGCGTGAGGTCTGGATCCAGGCCAGTTACAATCCTGTGCTCGATGCGCGTGGCAGGCCGTCCAAGGTCATCAAGTTCGCAACTGATGTCACCAGTCAGGTATTGACCGCTGCCGACCACGCGGCCCAGGTTGCCGCCATTTCGCGTGTCCAGGCCGTGATTGCCTTTAATCTTGATGCCAGTGTCATAACGGCCAATGACAATTTTCTCGCAACGGTGGGCTACCAGCTGGATGAAATCATCGGCAGGCCGCATGCCATGTTCTGCGACCCTGCCTACGCGGCGAGTGCCGACTACCGGATGTTCTGGGACAAGCTGCGCGCTGGGGAATATGTGGCGGCGGAGTTTCAGCGCTTCGGCAAGGGCGGTCGGGAAATCTGGATCCAGGCCTCCTATAATCCCATTTTTGATGCCAACGGGCGGGTGATCAAGGTGGTCAAATTCGCCACCGATATCACCGAGCGCAAGCGGGCGGAGGGCATTCTGTCGTTGCTTACGCAA
>Ga0247738_10000368_pt1 | contig 17973 bp, 20 predicted proteins | sample UWRJL013104B2_FD_180936 | JGI IMG/M metagenome (GOLD analysis project Ga0247738, IMG submission 180936) | Plant litter microbial communities from Arlington Agricultural Research Station in Wisconsin, United States - UWRJ-L013-104B-2 | ecosystem: Environmental > Terrestrial > Plant litter >...
CGCCGCCCGCGCTGGGACAGGCCGACATCGACGTTCCGCTGGCAGACGGCTCGCCCGACGCCCTTGCGGCTGGGCACCGCCTGGCCGTCTGGCGCCTGGCGCAGCGCATCACGGGCGGCTGAAACGCCGCCGCCGGGGGGCGGGCAGCGCGTTCGTCGGCTCGATTTCAGTGCCGGCCGGTTCGTGTCGATAGGCCGGAGGTGATCCGATCATTCGTCTGAACCCCCACCATGAACCTCTTTCGCAACATGACCGTGAACGCCAAACTGTGGACTGGCGTTCTTGCCATCGTGCTCGCCCTGGGCGCGATGCTTTCCTTCACCGGCGCCCGCTCTGGTGCACTGACCCGGGAGGCCGATGAGGTCCTGGGCCGGATGTCCGAGAAGACGGTGATCGCCACCGAATGGGCTGGCCTGACCGAAACCAACGTGACGCGCGTGCAGGCCTCGATCCTGAGCACCGACCCGTCCGTCGACCAGCTCTACAAGGACATCATCCCGGTCGGCGTCGCCTCGATTTCCGCGCTGCAGAAGCGCCTGGACGCGATGCCCATGAATGGTGCCGAGAAGGCCCAGCTGGAAAAGATCGCCGGGCTGCGCCAGGCTGTGCTGGGCTCCCTGGCCAAAGCCAACGAAATGAAGAAGAACGGCGATTCGGCCGGTGCGGTGACCGAGATCAGCACCCACTTCAACCGCGCCGTGCCGCCGTACGTGGCGGCCCTGCGCGAGTTCGCGCAGTTGCAGATGAGCATGCAGGCCGAAGCGCAGGTGAAGTTCGCGGCCGATCGCGCCAGCAACATGACCATGGCCAGCCTGCAGATCGGCCTCTTGATCCTGGGCATCATCGCCGGAGCGTTCTTCCTCATCCGCAACATTCGCACGCCGCTGCGCGAAGTGGTGGCGTTCGCCGAGCGCGTGGCTGGCGGCGACCTGACCGCACGCATCAGCAACGACCGCCGCGACGAGTTCGGTGCAATGACGAAGTCGCTCTCGGACATGCGCGATCGCCTGGTGCATGTGGTGGCCGACGTGAAGCGCGGCACCGAGAACATCACCGTGGCGGCGCGTGAGATCGCCTCGGGCAACAACGACTTGTCGGCCCGCACCGAACAGACCGCCGCCAATCTGCAGCAGACCGCCGCCAGCATCGAGCAGATGTCGGGCGCGATCCGCCAGTCGGCCGACTCGGCGCGCGTGGCCAACCAGCTGGCCGATGTGGCCGGCCAGAGCGCCCAGAAGGGTGGGCAGGTGGTCAATGAAGTGGTGTCCACCATGGAGGAGATCAACCAGGCCTCGCGCAAGATCAGCGACATCATCGGCGTGATCGATGGCATCGCGTTCCAGACCAACATCCTGGCATTGAACGCAGCAGTGGAAGCCGCCCGCGCCGGTGAGCAGGGCCGGGGCTTTGCGGTGGTGGCAGGCGAGGTGCGCAACCTCGCACAGCGAAGCGCTCAGGCCGCCAAGGAGATCAAGGTGCTGATCGGCGCCAGCGTTGACAAGGTGACGGCCGGCACCGAGCTGGTAGGCCAGGCCGGCCAGACCATGGGCGAGATTGTGGAAAACGTGGTGCGCGTGCGAGACATCATTGGCGAGATCGCGTCCTCGTCGAGCGAACAGGCCGAAGGCGTCAACCAGATCAACGCTTCCGTTTCCAACCTCGACCAGATGACGCAGCAGAACGCGGCGCTGGTGGAAGAAAGCGCGGCCGCCGCATCGAGCATGAACGACCAGGCCGTGCGCCTGTCCGAGGTGGTGCGCATCTTCCGCGTGGACGCGGCAGACGCATCGAGCTCGATCGCGCAATTGAACGTCAACGACCTGCACAAGCGCGGCAGCGCTGTGGCCGCCAAGCCGGTGGCCGCTGTGGCCGCACCGGTCGTGGCGAAAACGGTTGCCGCGCCAGTGAAAGCCGTGATCAAGGCGCCGGTGAAGCCGGCGACCACCCCCCCGGTGGTGGCCAAGAGCCCCAGGCCCGCGCCGGTGGCCGCTGTGGCGCCCGTCGCCGCAGGTGGCGCGGACGACTGGGAGTCGTTCTGAGCGAAGGCCTCGCGGCCTTCAGTTCACCATCACCAGCTTGCCCTTGACCGAGCGCGATCCCATGATCGCGTAGGCCCTGTGCAGCTCGCTCATGGGCAGGGTCTGGTCGATCACCGGTTTGACCTGGCCCTTGGCGTACATGACCGCCAGCGCCTGCATCATCTCGGCATTGGCCTTGGGCTCGCGGCGCGCGAAATCGCCCCAGAACACGCCCACCAGGCTGGCGCCCTTGAGCAGGGTGAGGTTCAGCGGCAGGGCGGGAATGGGGCCGCTGGCAAAACCCACCACGAGGTAGCGGCCGCGCCAGGCAATCGAACGGAATGCCGGCTCGGCGAAATCGCCGCCAACCGGGTCGTAGATCACATCCGGGCCCTTGCCGTCGGTGAGCTGCTTGATCGCATCGCGCAGGCCCTCTTTGGGGGTGTGCACGCTGTAGTTGATGGTGGCGTCGGCCCCGAGCTGTTTGCACAGTTCGCATTTTTCGTCGCTGGAGGCGGCGGCGATCACGCGCGCACCGGCGGCTTTGGCGATCTGGATCGCCGCCGTGCCCACGCCACCGGCCGCACCCAGCACCAGCACCGTCTCGCCGGCCTTGAGCGCACCCCGGTCCATCAGCGCATGCCACGAAGTGGCGTAGATCATGATGAAAGCGGCCGCGTCCACCGCCGGGAAGCCGGGCGGCAGTGGCATGCACAGCGCGGCCGGCGCGATGGTGTGCGTGCCGAAGCCGCCGGTGCCGCTCAGGCAGGCCACGCTCTGGCCCACCTGCAGGTGCTTCACGCCGTCGCCCACCGCGCGCACCACGCCGGCGTACTCCGAGCCCGGCACAAAGGGCAGGGCAGGCTTCATCTGGTACTTGTTCTGCACGATGAGCAGATCGGGAAAGTTCAGGCTCGCGGCCTGGATCTCGATCAGCACCTCGCCCGCCTTGGGTTCTGGCGTGGGCAGTTCCTTCCAGGTCAGAGCGTCAACGCCCACAGGGTTCTCGCAGAGCCAGGCATGCATGGTGTGTCCTCGTTCAAATGGTCATGAAACCGTTCCATGATAGGCAGCAGGCCTCTTCTTTCGCAGCGGGTAAGCCCCTTGCGTGTCCCGAGCGTGACCGGGTGCGATCCACCTAAAATCGCGGCAATGAAAATACTCATCTCCAACGACGACGGTTACCAGGCGCCCGGCATCGTGGCGCTGTACGAGGCCCTCAAGGGCCTGGCCGAGGTGGAGGTGGTGGCACCGGAGCACAACAACAGCGCCAAGTCGAACGCGCTCTCGCTGCACTCGCCGCTGTACGTGCACACCGCGTACAACGGTTTTCGCTATGTGAACGGCACGCCGGCGGACTGCGTGCACATCGCGCTCACGGGCTTGCTCGGCTACAGGCCTGATCTGGTGGTCTCTGGCATCAACAACGGCGCCAACATGGGCGATGACACGATCTACTCCGGCACCGTGGGAGCGGCCATGGAAGGCTACCTCTTCGGCGTGCCGGCCATCGCCTTTTCACAGACTGAAAAAGGCTGGGCGCACCTGGACGACGCCGGTCAGATGGCGGCGCGGCTGGTGTCGCAGTTGCTGCCCTCGCTGGAAAACGGCCCCCCCGCCGAGCCCTGGCTGCTCAACGTCAACATTCCCAACCGGCCGCTGGCCGATCTGCGCGGTTTCAAGGTGGCCCGCCTGGGCCGCCGGCACGCGGCCGAGCAGGTGATTTCGCAGACCAACCCGCGCGGCGACACCATGTACTGGATCGGCAGCGCGGGCAAGGCCAAGGACGATGCCGAGGGCACCGACTTTCACGCCTCGCTGCAGGGTTACGCCACCATCACCCCGTTGCAGGTGGACCTGACGGACCACGACCGCCTTGCGTATTGGGCGCCCACGGCGGCGAGCCTGTCGGCTTCAGCGGCGGGGCCCGCCACCACCGGTGGTGTGAGCCCGTGAAACGCGGTCTGCCGGTTCCGCCGCCGTCGTCTTCCGCCCCCCCTGCGGCGGGCGCCAGGCCGAGGCCGGGTTTCCCGGCTCGCCTGCCGGCCGCCGCGCCCGCGCCTGTGCCGCGCAACCAGCTTCAGCCCCGGCCGGTGGCCCGCGCCGTGGCACCGCCGGCCACGCCGCAGCCCAAGGCAGTCCCCCGGATGCCGTCCCATCCGGTGGCGCCCACCGGAGTGGGCATGGAATCCCAGGCGGTGCGTGCCGCCATGGTGCGCAAGATCCAGGGGCAGGGCGTCACGCACCCCGGCGTGCTGGCGGCCTTGCAGGCGGTGGAGCGCCACCGTTTCGTCGATTCGGCGCTGGTCAACCAGGCTTATGAAGACACCAGTTTGCCCATCGGGCTGGGCCAGACCATCTCCAAGCCCGGCGTGGTGGCGCGCATGCTGGAGTTGCTGTGCCAAGGCCGCAACGAGAAGATGGGCCGCGTGTTGGAGATCGGCACGGGCTGTGGCTACCAGGCCGCCTTGATCAGCCACCTGGCGCGAGAGGTCTACAGCATCGAGCGCCTCAAGGGCTTGCACGAAAAATCGCGCGAGAACCTTCGCTGGTTCCGTCTCTCCAACCTGCATCTGCTGTTTGGCGATGGCATGCTGGGTTATGCCAAGGGCGCTCCCTATGCCGCCATCATCGCGGCAGCGGGTGGAAACGATATTCCGCAGGCGTGGATCGACCAGTTGGCCGTGGGTGGTCGGCTGGTGGCTCCGGCGGTCACAGCGGCGGGCCGCCAGAACCTGGTGGTGGTGGACAAAACCGCCACCGGCGTTGTTCGCACCGAGCTCGAGGCCGTACTCTTTGTGCCTCTAAAATCGGGTGTCGCATGATGTTGCACCGTCCCATGGACGTTGCAACCTGTCTTTTTCAGGCCCCTGACCGCGTGCGCGGCCAGGGTCCCTTGCAATTCGTGGGAGTTTTCATGAACAAGCGTGTTTTCCAGTGCTCGGGGCGTCCCCAGAAGTCGGGTCGTCCTGCATGGCGAGGCGTCGCGGTCATGTCCATGCTGGCGGCGCTGATGGTCGTCGCCGGTTGTTCCTCCACCCGCCTGGATCGCCCGGCGCCCGTGGAAGACCGGGGCGGTTCCGCTTCGCGCCCGGCCGAGGTGGTGCCGATGCCCGGCGCCGAGAACGCCGGCAAGCCGGGGTACTACACCGTCAAGGCGGGTGACACCCTGTTCCGCATTGCCCTGGACAGCGGCCAGAACTGGCGCGACATCCAGGCCTGGAACAACCTCACCAACCCGAACGCGCTCGAAGTCGGCCAGGTGCTGCGCGTGCAGCCGCCGGGCGCAACCACGGCGGCCACGGCACCGTCAGGCCCCACCACGAGCCCGGTGACCAGCTCCGGCGTGGCCTCGCGGCCCCTGACGGAAACCGCGCCACCGGCGGCATCCAATTCCCCGACCACCCCGCCGGCCCCGGCGCCCGCCCCGGCAGCGGGTGGTGCCGATGAGATCAGCTTCATCTGGCCGGCCCAGGGCACGGTCATCACGCCATTTGACGAAGCCAACAACAAGGGCGTGTCGATCGCCGGCAAGATCGGCGACCCGGTGGTTGCGGCCGCCGATGGCCGGGTGGTCTACGCCGGTGCCGGCCTGCGTGGCTATGGCAACCTGATCATCCTCAAGCACAACAACACCTACCTCACCGCCTACGCCCACAACCAGGCGCTGCTGGTGCGTGAAGACCAGGCCGTGCGACAGGGTCAGAAGATCGCCGAGATGGGCAGCAGCGACACCGATCGCGTGAAGCTGCATTTCGAGGTGCGCCGACTGGGCAAACCCGTCGACCCGATGGGCCACCTGCCCAAGCGCTGAACGCCGGCGCGGCATGGCCTGGCCGGTTCTCGTTTTCGACATCGAGTCCATTCCCGATGTGGCCGGGTTGCGCGCCTTGCGGGGCGCGGCGTCTGACCAGTCCGACGAGCAGGTTCATGCGGCCTGGCTGGCCGAGCGCAAGGAAAAGGGCCAAAGCGATTTTGTGCCCTTGCACCTGCAGCGCGTGCTCGTCATCAGCTGCGTGTTTCGCAACGCTGAAGGCCTGCGCATCCACTCCTTCGTGGACCGGGACGGGCAGAGCGAAGGCAAGGTGGTGCAGGCCTTCTTTCACTCCATCGAGAAACACACGCCGCAGCTGGTGAGCTGGAACGGTGGTGGTTTCGACCTGCCGGTGCTGCACTACCGTGGCCTGCGCCATGGGGTGGAGGCGAGCAAGTACTGGGATCTCGGCGAGGACGACCGCGAGTTCAAGTGGAACAACTACATCAGCCGGTACCACATGCGGCACCTGGACCTGATGGACCTGCTGGCCATGTACTCGCCCAAGAACAACGCGCCGCTGGACGCCATGGCCAAGCTCTGTGGCTTTCCCGGCAAGCTGGGCATGGACGGTTCGCAGGTCTACGCGCAGTACCTGGCGGGGCAGACCGAAGACATCCGGCGCTACTGCGAGACCGACGTGATGAACACCTACCTGGTGTATTGCCGTTTCCAGAAGATGCGCGGCGGGCTGACCGAGGCCGAGTACGAGCAGGAAATCGCCATGGTGAAGGAGACCCTGGGCAACCTGGCGCCGACCGAGCCGCACTGGGACGAATACCTGCGGGCCTGGGCCTGAGACAATCGGGGGATGACAGCGTCCTCCCTCCACGAAAACAGCCTTCTCACCACCGCCAGCGACGAAGCGGCCCACGAATCGCCTGCGAGCCCCTTGCCCGAGGGCTGGCTCGCGATTGAATCCCTTGATATCGATGCCCAGGGCATTGCCCGCCGGCCCGACGGCAAGGTGGTGTTCATCGAAGGGGCGCTGCCCTTCGAACACGTGAGCGTGAACGTGCACCGCAAGAAGAACAACTGGGAAGCGGGCACGGTGACGGCGATCCACCGCGAATCCTCGCAGCGCGTGCGGCCCGGTTGTCCGCATTTCGGCCTGCACGCCGGTGCATGCGGCGGTTGCAAGATGCAGCACCTGCACGAGGCGGCCCAGGTGGCCGTCAAACAGCGTGTGCTCGAAGACAACCTGTGGCACCTGGGCAAGGTGAAGGCCGAAACCATGATGCGGCCCATCGAAGGCCCGGCGTGGGGCTATCGCCACCGCGCGCGGCTCTCGGTGCGCCATGTGCACAAAAAGGGCGAGGTGCTGATCGGCTTTCACGAGCGCAAGAGCCGCTATGTGGCCGACATGAAGGTGTGCCCCGTGCTGCCTCCGCACGTGAGCGCGATGCTCATGCCGCTGCGCGAACTCATCTTTGGCATGGATGCGCGCGACACCTGCCCGCAGATCGAACTGGCGAGTGGCGACGACGTGACGGCGCTGGTGCTGCGCCATCTGGAGCCCCTGAGCGAGGACGACCGGGCGCGCCTGCGGGCCTTCGGTCAGCAGCATGGCGTGCAATGGTGGTTGCAGGCGAAAGGGCCTGACACCGTCAAACTGCTCGACGAAGGCGGGGCGGTGCTGTCGTACTCCCTGCCCGAGTTCGGCATCACCATGCCGTTCAAGCCGACCGATTTCACCCAGGTCAATCCCTTCATCAACCGCGTGTTGGTGGTGCGTGCGCTGCGCCTGCTGGATGCGCGGGCAGACGAGCGCGTGATCGACTGGTTCTGCGGCCTGGGCAATTTCACCCTGCCGATCGCCACCACGGCGGGCGAGGTGCTGGGCATCGAGGGCAGCGAGGCCCTGGTGGCGCGCTCACGTGAAAACCTGGCAGGCAACCAGGCGGGTCGGGACCGCGCACTGGCACCCACCACCTTCGCGGCGCGCAACCTGTTCGAGATGACGCCCGAGCAACTGGTGGCCGACGGCGTGGCACAGAAGTGGCTGGTGGACCCGCCGCGCGAGGGCGCGTTCGCCCTGGCCAAGGCCATGGCCGATCTGCACCAGAACCCGGCCCTGCGCGGCGGCTGGACGCCACCGCAGCGCATCGTCTACGTGAGCTGCAACCCCGCCACCCTCGCGCGCGATGCGGGGCTGCTGGTGCACCAGGCGGGCTACCGCTGCGTGGCGGCCGGGGTGGTCAACATGTTTGCCCACACGGCGCACGTCGAGAGCATGGCGGTGTTCGAGTTGGACCCTTCAAAGGTGCCGGGCGTCGATGCGCCCCCGGTGCACAACGAGGGTTGAATCAGGACTTCTGAGATTCCGCGCCGGGCTTGGCACCATCGGCCGCACCGGGCGCGGCGCCGGTCTCGGGTTCGGAGGGCATGCCCACCACCGAGTTTTCCCGCATGTACTGGTCCATCTCGCGCCAGCCGGCAAACACGGCCGCCTTACCGGCTCGCGGATAGTTGCTGAAGCAGCTTTCGATGCTGCGCACCGCATGCCGACAGGCGCTGCCGATGGCTTTGCCCTCGGCTTCCTTCTTGGCCGCGACCTGCGTGGCGGTCTCGATGCCCAGCGCTTCGCAGCCGGTCAGCAGGCTGACGGCGGCCAGGAGGCAGAGGGTGAGGGCGGTGTGTCGCATGGCTGTGCAGGTGGCTTCAGCCTTGTTTCGGCGTCTGGGGCCCGAACTTGACGCCCCGGGCCGCAAAAAAGTCACACCGCCCGTGCGATGGGCAAAGAAAAAGGACCCGAGGGTCCTTTTTCGATGAAGCGAGGGCCGTTCACTCGCGGTCGCCGCCGAACATGCCCAGCAGCATCAGCAGGCTCTGGAAGATGTTGAACAGGCTCAGGTACAGACCCAGGGTGGCGGTGATGTAGTTGGTCTCGCCGCCGTCCACGATGCGCTTCAGGTCATAGAGCAGGTACAGGCTGAACACCACGATGGCCAGGGTGGCGATCACGGCCATGCCGGCGGGGCTGCCCACGAACACGTTGATGATCGCGCCGATCATGATGGCCAGGGCGCCCACGAAGAGCCACTTGCCCAGGCCGGAGATGTCGCGCTTGATCACGGTCGAGAGGTTGGCCATGATGAAGAACACGCCGGCCGTGCCACCGAAGGCGGTCATGATCAGGCTGGCGCCATTGGAAAAGCCGAGCACCGACGCCAGCAGGCGCGACAGCATCAAGCCCATGAAGAAGGTGAACGCCAGCAACACCGGGACGCCGGCGGCGGAGTTCTTGGTCTTCTCGATGGCGAACATGAAGCCGAAGGCGCCGCCCAGGAAGACGATCAGGCCCAGGCCGCCCGTGAGCGCGGCGGTGATGCCGGTCTGCACGCCGATCCAGGCGCCCAGCACGGTTGGCAGCATGGACAGCGCCAGCAGCCAGTAGGTGTTGCGCATGACTTTGTTGCGCAGCGCATCGGAAGAGACGGCGGTGCCGAAGCGGCCGCTGGTCTGTACGTGGTCGGTCATGGTGGTGATCTCCTTCATCATCTGACGCCGTGGGCCGGTCGCTGCGCGTCGGAATGACGCGCAACCGGCGAAATTGCATTGTAGGTGGCTGTTTTGCCGTGAACGCACCTTGGAGGAAAACGCATTTTTGGTATGGTCACTTGTGACCTGTGGTGTACCAATGCACGCGTTATCGTTCGCACTTTGCGCTCGGGCGGTAAGCTTCCGCTCTGCAATTCCTTCTCTGATCCCCCATTTAGGACCAAGTTCATGAAAAACAAGGCAATTCTCGAAATCGCCGACGTCAAACTCATCGCGGCCGCTGCCGAAGCCGAGGCGGTGAAGAACAACTGGGCTGTGACCATTGCCATCGTGGACGATGGCGGGCACCTGCTCTGGTTGCAGCGGCTGGACGGCGCGGCCGCCATCTCGGCCCACATCGCACCCGCCAAGGCCCACACGGCCGCGATGGGCCGGCGTGAAAGCAAGATCTACGAAGATGTCATCAACCAGGGCCGCATGTCGTTCCTGAGCGCGCCCACGCTCTCGGGCATGCTTGAAGGCGGCGTGCCGATCCTCAAGGATGGCCAGTGCCTGGGTGCCGTGGGTGTGAGCGGTGTGAAGTCGACCGAAGACGCGCAGATCGCGCGCGCGGGCATTGCTGCGATAAACTTGTAGGCTTTGCCGGGTGGCACACCCGAAAAAAGTGCCTGGCTAACGAGACCCTGGTCTCTTGGCTGGCTAAAAACGACTCGCGGGAAGGTGATCTTCCCGGGTCGCCCCACGATAGAAAAACGATACAAGGGCCGGTGCCGCCGGCCCTGCTGCGCCCCAACCGATGGCGCAGCACCTTGAAATCAAAAAATGCCTGGCTATTGGGGTGGAGAACCCCTTGGCTGGCTAAAAACGACGCACGGGGATGGTGATTTCCCCGGGTCGCCCCACGATGAAAAAGCGGTACGAGGCTGGTTGTGCCTTACTTGGTGAGGATCAGCTTGCCCTGCCGCGTTGCTTGTAGCCGGTAAAGCGATCCATTGTGATGAATGGCCACCACCTTCTGGCCACGAAGCAGGTCGGCGCTGGGCAACACCGGCACGGGATGTCCCTCGTGCAGGGTCGACAGCGTGTTTTGCTCATCGGGTGCGGTTGCGCCGACGACGGGCGCTGGGGTGGTGTCCGGGTTCGGGTTCATGGGGTGGTGGGTTCCGTGATGAAGCCGATCTTGCGCACGCCGCTGCGCTGCGCGGTGGCCATGGCTTGTGCCACGCGCTCATACCGCACCGCCTTGTCGCCACGGATATGCAGCTCGGGCTGGGGGTCTTGCGCGGCTACCGCCGCGAGACGGTTGGCGAAGTCGGCGTCTTCCACCCGCTGGTCGTTCCAGTAATACACGCCGTCCGCATCCACGGACAGGCGGATGTTCTCGGGTTTGTCGAGCACTTTCTCCATGCTGGCCTGGGGCAACTCGATGTTGACCGAGTGCTTGATCACGGGCACCGTGATGATGAAGATGATCAGCAGGACCAGCATGACGTCGATGAACGGGATCATGTTGATCTCGCTCATCACCTCGTCGCTGTCGGTTTGGGTTCCGATGGCCATGGCGGGTCCTTAAGAAGCCTTCTTCATCGGCAGCACCTTGCCGTCGGCCGTGCTGGCGGTGACGCGTGCGCCGGTGACGAAGTAGGCGTGCAGGTCGTGCGCAAAGCGGTTGAGCTGGTGGCTGATGCCCTTGTTGCCGCGCACCAGGGCGTTGAAGCCGAGCACGGCAGGAATTGCAACCAGCAGGCCGAGCGCGGTCATGATCAGTGCTTCGCCGATCGGGCCGGCCACGCGGTCGATGCTGACCTGGCCCGCCGCGCCGATGCTCAGCAGCGCGTGGTAGATGCCCCAGACGGTGCCAAACAGACCCACGAAGGGCGCGGTGGAGGCCACCGACGCGAGCACCGAAAGGCCGCTCTGTGCGCGGGCGGTGTAATCGTCCACGCTCTTGCGCAGCGAACGCTCGACCCAGTCGCTCACGTCGAGGCTGTCGTGCAACTGGCGCTGCGGCGGCGTGCCGGTATGGCTGTCCTTGTGAAGGATGTGGCGGGTGGCCTCACGGCCTTCCAGGGCCACGGCGCGGAAGGGGTTGCCTTCGGCGGACGAGCCCAGCTTGTCCAGACCTTCGGCGAAATCGGCGCTGTGCCAGAAGCCTTCAATGCCCTTGGCCTGAGCGCGTTGGGCGCGCTGATCCAGCGCCTTCCACAGGATGATGACCCAGGTGGTCAGGGACATCACCAGCAGCACGATTGCCACCGAGCGGGTGACCCAGTCACCTTGTGTCCAGACGTGGGCGAGGCCCGTAGAAGCGAATTGCGGATCCATGATTCTTTGACTCCTGGGGAAGAGGTGTTGCTCGAAAAATAAAGGCGAATGGTTTGGCAGGGCGGGTTATCCCAATTGCCACTTGATCGGGACTTCGACCCACATCGCTCGCGGTTCATTGCCGATTTTTCCTGGCGAATAGCGCCAGCGCATGGCGGTATCTTTGCTAGCGTTGTCCAGGCGCTCAAAGCCGCTGGATTTGACCAACTCGACGCGGCTGGGAATGCCGTTGGCCTCCACGAACACGCGCACGACGGTGCTGCCTTGCTCGCCCATGCGCCGGGACAGCGATGGGTAGGGAGGAAGCGGGTTGTTGAGGTAGGCGGCGTTGCTGGAGGGCAGCACAACGCGAGGCGGCGCGGGTGGGGCTGGGGGTGCAGGTGGCGCGGGCGGCGCCGGTTCGGCCGTCGCGATCGCAGGCGGTGCGGGCTCCGGCGGCGCGACGACGGGAGCCACCGGCGATGGCTCTTGCTGCAACACCGGTTGCGGCGTGGGCTCGGGGCGGGCGACGGGCTTTGGCCGGGGCTTGGGCTGTTGCACGGCCGGTGCGGGCGGTGGTGGTGGAGCGATCTCGGGTTTGGGCGGTTCGATGATCTCGGCCAACACTTCGACCGGAATCACCATCTCCACGGCACGGCGAAGCAGACCACTCTGCAAGGCCCAGACGGCCAGCACATGAAAGCCCACCACCGCGCCCACCACCAGGATGCGGCGGTTCAGGCGGCGCGGCGGGGCGTCAGGCGAGGGGGAGAAGTGAGGCGCCATGGTGGCGCTTGCGGTCGGCATGGTGAAGTGGGCAGCGAGGCTCGGCAGGACGGTGACGTGGGGGCCGTGTTGAAGGCCTCGTTATGAACTATCTGTGTCGAAAAATCCACCACGCGGCGATCAGCATGAGCATGAGGCTGGTGCCGAGGACAGCGAGGCCGGTGGTCATGAAAATCCCTTTCGCGTGGGCCGATGGTGCGGCGTGTGGCAGGAAACTGGCTGCCATTCTAAACGAGAATGTTTCGCATTCTCATGATTGCCTTAAAAAAAGCCCGTGTTTTTTAGCGGGGCGGTGACGCCAGCACAGAGGGAGCCTCCGCCAGCGTGCGGCAGCCGGTGAGCGCCATGGCGATTTCCAACTCGTCGCGCAGCAGGCGCAACACATGGGCCACCCCGGTCGCTCCTGCCGTGGCCAGGCCGTGCAGCACCGGGCGGCCCACCAGGACAGCGCTGGCGCCCAGGCCGATGGCCTTGAGCACGTCGGTGCCCCGGCGGATACCGCCATCGACCAGCAGAGGCAGGTCGCCTTGCGCCGCTTGCGCGATCCGGGGCAGGGCCGTGGCGGTGGTGACGGCGGTGTCGAGCGTGCGTCCGCCGTGGTTGGACACGATCAGGCCCGAGGCGCCGCAGTCGATGGCCTGCCGGGCATCGTCGGGGTGCAGCACGCCTTTGAGCAAGACGGGCAGGCGCGTGATCGAGCGCAGCCATGCCACGTCGTCCCAGCTGGGCGCGTGGGTGAGCAGATCGTCGAACAGGGCGCTCTGGCCGGTCGTCAGGGTGCGGGGAGGTGGGGCGCGCAGGCCGGCCAGATTGACCGCACTCACGCCGGCCGGCAGGCGAAAGCCGCTGCGCCGTTCGCTGTCGCGGGCGCCTTGCACAGGCGCGTCCACGGTGAGCACCAGGGCTTCAAACCCGGCGGCTTCGGCTCGCCGCACCAGGTCGGCCGTGAAGCCCCGGTCGGGCTGCAGATAGAGCTGGAACCACAGGGGGCCTCGCCTGGGCTCTGGCAGGAAAGTGGTGGCGATCTCATCGAGCGGCACCGATGCCTGGGTACTGAGCACCAGGCCCGCACCCAGTGCCGCAGCGGCCAGGGCCGTGGCGTGTTCGCCATCGGGATGCGCAAGGCGCTGGTGCGCCATGGGCGCAACCAGGATGGGGTGGGCCAGCGTGCGGCCGAGCAGTTCGACGCGTGTGTGGCCGCCGGCAAGGGGTTTGAGCACGCGGGGCAGCAGCTCCAGCGCGCGCCAGGCTTCGATGTTGCGGGCGAAAGTGAGTTCGTCCGCCGCCGCGCCGAACAGATAGGCCCAGGTTGCTTCGTCCAGCACGCTGCGGGCGTGGCGCTCGTGATCGGTCAGGGTGCTCACCCCTGGGGGCAGGGCGGGATGCACGGGGCGGGGTCCGGAGTGGGAGATCATGGGGTCGTGGTTGTGCGGCGGGCCTGGGGCTGGTGCAGCAAAAACAGGAGCAAACCGAGCAGGTGCTTCATCCTGTTGTTTATAATGGGAACAATTCTCATTTGTAGTTCATTATTGTCCATGCCGGCCCGGTTCGTCCGACCGCAGCATGCTTCGACGAATTCTGGTCCATGCGAAAAATTGCTCACCCCCTGTTCCTTTCCGCCCTGTTCATGGGTGCCGTGGCACTGCCCGGCGTGTCGTCGGCCCACAGCCTGTTGCTGACCTGCAAGCCCGCAGCTGCAGACATGGTGCGTTGCGTGGGGGAGTTTTCGGATGGCAGCGACGCGGTGGGCATGTCGGTGCAGGTGAAAGCCTACGACGAGCGCGTGCTGTTCAAGGGCACGCTGGGTGGCGATTCTTCGTTGCAGTTCAAGCGGCCCGCCGGGGAATTCTTCGTGCGGCTCGAAGACGGCGGCGAGCATTCGGCCGAGGTCGATCACACCGATGTCAAGCCATGACCACGCAGGTGGTGCGTCCAGCGGGCGCGGGGCATGAAACCTTGTGGGTGGTGCTGGCGGCGGCGTGTGTGCTGCTGGTGGCGGCGATCCTGATTGGCGCTCGCGCGCAGCCGCTGGCGGCGGCGGCCCTGTCGTCCCACCAGATCGATGCCCGCACGCAGCTCAACGCGGCGGAGCAGGGCGTGCATGCCGACCTGCTGGTCGCGGCCGAGGAAATCGCGGCGCTGATCGAGACCGACAAAGCGTTGCCGGGCATCGAACAACTGCGCGGCATGGACCTGCCGCCCTTTGCTGCCGGCGTGGGCGCTGCCGCTCGCGGCGGGCACGAATGGCGCACGCAGGTGCAGGGCCATGACGTGGCCTACGTGGGCCGCAGTGCAGCACCGGATGTCGCGGCGTCTTTCCTGCTGCGCCTGCCGGCCAAAGGCGAGGCCGAGTCTTCGCCGAAGGCCCACGCACACGATGAAGAGGCCGAGGTCTGGGTGCAGCGCGAAGGCCCGGCCAACTGGCCCGAGCAGCTGGACGACGCATCACTCACGCGCCAGGGCTGGCGTCAGGTGGTGGTGCGCTACGACGCCGGTGTGACGCGCAAGGACGCCGCGCACTGAGCTCCGTCTTTCGCGTATCCGTTTTTCTTTTCTTTCGGGATTCCTCTCATGCCAGACCAACACCAGCCTTCCGCGCGCCGCCGACACCTGCTGTCCGCGATGGCCTGGGCCCCCATGGCCCTCGTTGCCACCAGCGTGCCGGCCTGGGCGCAGCAAGCGCGCAAGTTGCGCGTCGGCGTGACGCTGCACCCCTACTACAGCTATGTCGCCAACGTGGTGGGCGATCTGGCCGAGGTGGTGCCCGTCATTCCCGCCGGCTTCAACCCGCACGCCTACGAGCCGCGCACCGAAGACATCAAGCGCATCGGTTCGCTCGATGTGATCGTGCTCAATGGCGTCGGCCACGACGACTTCGCCGGCCGCATGATCTCGGCGAGCGAGAAGCCCGACCTGAAGGTGATCGAGGCGAATGCGCAGGTGCCGTTGCTCGCGGCGGTGGGCGCTGGCCGTGGCACTTCGGGCAAGGTGGTGAACCCGCACACCTTCCTGTCGGTGACGGCCTCGATCTCGCAGGTGAACACCATCGCTCGCGAACTGGGCAAGCTCGATCCGGCGAACGCCAACGCCTACACCGCTAACGCACGCGCTTACGCGCAAAAACTGCGCAAGCTGCGCGCCGATGCCCTGGGCCAGTTGGCACAGGCGCCCGCGAGTGGCCTGCGCATCGCCACCATCCACGGCGCTTATGACTACCTGCTGCGCGAGTTCGGGCTGGAAGTGGCTGCGGTGGTGGAGCCTGCGCACGGCATCGAGCCCAGCCCCTCGCAGCTCAAGGGCACCATCGACCAGATCCGTTCGCTCGACGTGAAGGTGATTTTCTCGGAGATGGACTTCCCCTCGGCCTACGTCGACACCATTCGCCGCGAAACCGGCGTGCGCCTGTACGCACTGACGCACATCTCGCACGGCCCGTACACGGCCGACAAATTCGAGAACGAGATCGCCCGCAACCTGGCCACCGTGGTGCGCGCGATCAAGGAGTCCGCGTGAGCGCGTTGGCGGGTGGACCCGGCATTGCATTTGAATCCGTCGACCTCACTCTCGGTCACACCGACATCCTCCGGCAGGTGAGCCTGCGGGTGGAGGCGGGCAGCGTGCACGCACTCGTGGGCCCGAACGGCGGTGGCAAAAGCTCGCTCTTCAAGGCCCTGCTGGGCCAGGTGCCGCACCGGGGCCAGATCAGCCTGACCTGGCCCGGTGAACAACCCGGTGTCGTGGGCTACGTGCCGCAGGCCCTGGCGTTCGATGCCGGCCTGCCGATGACGGTGATGGATTTCATGGGCGCGATGTGCCAACGCCGGCCTGTGTTCCTCGGCTTGTCGCCGCGCTGGCGCGAGCCGGTGGAGCAGGCCTTGCAGCAGGTGGGCATGCTGGAGAAAGCCGGTCGCCGCATGGGTGCTCTCTCTGGTGGTGAACGCCAGCGCGTGCTGTTGGCCCAGGCGCTGATTCCCTCACCCGATCTGATCCTGCTCGACGAACCCATGTCCGCGTTGGACGAAGCCGGTGAAGCGATCTTTGAAAAACTGCTCGCGCACTGGCGCGAGACCCGTGTCACCGTGCTATGGATCGAGCACGACCTCGACGCCGTCACGCGGCTGGCCAACAACGTCTCCGGTTTGAGCCGGCAGGTGCTGTTTGATGGCCCGGCCGCACAGACCCTGACCCCGCAACGCGTGCTCGCGCTGTTTTCCAGCCGGCAGCGCCGCGAAGAAGAAAAAGAAAAGGCGGTGGCCTGATGAGCGCATTCGATACCTTCCGCCAGGGCATCCAGCACCTGGCCGAGCAGGGCACGCTGCCCGCATCGCTGGCCTATGGCTTCGTGGTCAACGCCGTGCTGGCCGGCCTGTTCATCGGGCCCGTGCTCGGTGGCCTGGGCACGCTGGTCGTGGTCAAGCGGCTGGCCTTTTTCTCTGAAGCCGTCGGCCACGCCGCGCTCACCGGAGTGGCCATCGGCATCCTGCTGGGCGAGCCTTACACCGGGCCGTACGGCAGCCTGTTCGCGTACTGCCTGCTGTTCGGCATGCTGCTGAACTACCTGCGCAACCGCACCGGCCTCTCGCCCGACACCTTGATCGGCGTGTTCCTTGCGGTCTCGCTGGCCATGGGTGCCAGCCTGCTGCTCATGCTGTCGGGTCGCGTCAACATCCACATCCTGGAGAACGTGCTGTTCGGCTCCGTGCTCACGGTGGATGCCGGGGATCTGCTGGTGCTCGCGGTGGTGGGTTCGCTGGTGGTGGCGCTCACGGTGCCGCTCTACAACCGCTTCATGCTGGCCAGCTTCAACCCGCAACTCGCCAGCGTGCGTGGCGTGCGCGTGAAGCTGCTGGACTACCTCTTCGTGGTGCTGGTCACCATCGTGACGGTGGCTTCGGTCAAGGTGATCGGCGCCATCCTCGTCGGCGCCTTGCTGATCATTCCCGCCGCCGCTGCGCGCCTGCTGAGCCTGTCGCTGCGCGGCTTCTTCTGGTTGAGCGTGGCGATCGCCACCATCAGCACGCAGATCGGCATCCTGGTGCCGATCGAACTCGAACTGCCGGTGCCCTCGGGCGCTGCCATCATCCTCACCGCCGGCGGGTTGTTCGCGCTCGCGGCGGTCATCCGGGGCTTCACCCCGTCACTGAAAGGACATGCTGGATGACCTCGCGTCTGTCCCCTTCTGCCTGGTGCCTGGTGGGCCTGTTGGCCTTGTCGGCCGGTGCTTCCAACGCCGTCGCGCAGACCGCCGCCGCCACTGCTCCAGTGGCCGCTGCCGCCGCACCGGCTCGCTTGCTGGTGGCCCATCCCGTGGTCGCTGCGCTCACCACCACCCTGGTGCGCGACACCGGCATCGTGGTGCTGCGGCCTGTGCCCGAGACGCTGCCGCCGAACCGGCAACTGGCCTTCTTCGCGGGCCGTGGCGCGGCCGGGCTCGGCGAGGCCGCGCGCCAGGCCGATGCCGTGATCGCCCTGCGCTCCATCTGGCCCGACGATCCGTTGTTTCCGCTGGCGCGCCGGCAGAACATCCGGCTGATCGAGATCGATGCGGCG
>Ga0247738_10000369_pt1 | contig 17908 bp, 11 predicted proteins | sample UWRJL013104B2_FD_180936 | JGI IMG/M metagenome (GOLD analysis project Ga0247738, IMG submission 180936) | Plant litter microbial communities from Arlington Agricultural Research Station in Wisconsin, United States - UWRJ-L013-104B-2 | ecosystem: Environmental > Terrestrial > Plant litter >...
TTCTCATTGAATTAAACAGGATCAGGGACGGAAACATCCGACGGACGTGATTTGAAAGAGCTAATTATTTGAACATGGGAAATATGTGGGCTTAATACGTCGGATGGCGTCTAAACCGGTAAATACACTATAATCGCCGGCTGATGTCTCCAGGACATCTGTCGTTTCTCATTGAATTAAACAGGATCAGGGACGGAAACATCCGACGGACGTGATTTGAAAGATCTAATAATTTGAACATGGGAAATATGGAGGTTGAATACGTCGGATGGCGTCTGAACCGGTAAATACACTATAATCGCCGGCTGATGTCTCCAGGACATCTGTCGTTTCTCATTCAATTAAACAGGATCAGGGACGGAAACATCCGACGGACGTGATTTGAAAGAGCTAATAATTTGAACATGGGAAATATGGAGGCTGAATACGTCGGATGGCGACCTAACCCGGAATACGCTACTACTGCCGGCTGATGTCTCCAGGACATCTATTGTTTTCGTTTCCCAAAAAAAATGGACGATTAAACCGATGCCACACTAAACTACCTTCAAAGCAGAACAGCGATATTCAATCATACACAAAAATAAAGGAACGTTAAATTGATTATTAAAATCTGTATCCAACCGACAGACCAAATCCCGTATTCTTAAAATTGGTTTTATTATTCTGAACCGGATAATCAGAAAGAATATTAAGTAATCCAAGTTGTGTATTTACCTGAAATGAAAGATTACCGGCAAGTTCATATCCAAAAAATAAGTTAGCCCCTGCATCAAAATTTTTGAGGTAAACATCACCAGGATCGTCAGTCAGACCCACAGAACTCTGATATTTCACATCGTCCTTTTCCTTACCCGATGTGACGCCATAAGCCACATATGGCCCAAATCCAAGCAACAGATGTCCGGTTCCCACAAGTGGTTTAAACAATAAATTGAGCGGAACTTCGATATAACCCAACCGGACCTCATCATCGAATCCGGTCATATCAAGATTGGAGCCTTTCAAGGAAAACATCAATCCGGGTTGAAAATAAAATTCAGGAGCGAGAGGTATCTGTGCATTGACACCGGCATTGTAACCTATTGCGAGACCATTCTCCAGTTTATCTCCCAGAAAATCTTTCCCATTGATGTTTTGAAAATTGATTCCGGCATGTACCCCGAAAGACGTTTGTCCATTCAATAGAGAAAACATAGAAAAAAATATGATCGAAAAATATATTTTAGTATTCATGTCATTTGATTTTATATTAAAAAAATAAACACAGGACCTGAACAGAAATCAATTTGCTGCATTCTTTTTGGCGTCAGATTTCATCTTTTTGTTGGCAGTGATCAGGAAATCCACTCTCCTGTTTTTAGACTGACCATCCGCACTGCTGTTGTCATAAACCGGAGCATTTTCCCCGAAACCTTTAGTCGACAATCTTCCTGTACTGACCCCTTTAATACCTAGATAGGACTCTACGGCATTTGCTCTTCTGCGCGAAAGGCTTTTATTGTATGATTCTGTCCCTACATCATCTGTATGTCCCTGGATCTCAATGTCCGTGTCAGGATATTCCTTCAGGACCTCAATAAACTTATTGAGATTGGCCTTTGCCGTGGAGGTAAGGTCTGACTTATCAAAGTCAAATAAAATTTTATCATTCAACTCCACCAATATACCTTCTCCGATCCTTTCCACTTTAGCTGAGGGAAGATTTGCCTCAATTTCCCTGGCTTGTTTATCCATCTGACGACCTATCAAAACTCCGGCTGTACCCCCGACTGCTGCGCCTATGATAGCGCCAAGTGCAGTATTGCCGGAAGCTCTGCCGATCACAGCTCCGGCGCCGGCTCCTGCAGCGGTTCCTATTGCAGCACCTTTCTGAGTTTTATTCCAGCTTTTACAGGAAATAAACAAGGTAAATACCGAGAAGATGGTGATCGTGAAACAAGTTTTTGCTGATAAATTCATCGTTCTTTAATTTAATATGATTAATAATTCCGGGACCTAAATGTATACCGGAATTGTGCTTATTTAAAAAAGGATGACAGGATAAAAAAGCTATCCTTTGAATGCGATATTTTGGATAACGTCCACTTAGAAATTATAGTTCAGTATAGAAATTCTATTTTCACAGCAAAATGCTAAATTAAATCTATTGATAATCTAAATTAACCATATAAATTCATCAAAATCAATACATAACATCAGGAATCAGCGTTCAATGTTTAAAGAAAAATCTGACCAGGAATTCAGGTAAAAATGATATGAATGCATTTAAAATTTAACTTCAAATGAAGTCAAACCATCCTTCTTGTCAGTGCCCAACTTATATCTCGCACCATGATTATCGAGGATCTCGCGGATCACCATCAACCCTACACCCTGACCTTGAGGTTTGGAAGAATAAAATGGTGTAAAGATCCTTTCTGTCGAAGTGTCGCTGATACCTGCACCATTGTCGGTGATGACAAATCCCGGTGTCCCGTACGTTTGACGAATCCTGATGAAGCCGTTGTTACCGATGGATTCTATGGAGTTTTTGATGATGTTTGAAATGACTTGTTCCATCTGAACGGGATCCATCATGATAGTTACGGTATCTGACGTAAGGTCAGTTTCTAAAATAATATTATTTTCCTTGCAAACCTGTAGCCAGAGTTTTGCAGAATTTTCTAAAAACCCGTTCAATTCCACCTGTTGTAGAATAGGTGAGGAAATACGGATCACCTTGGCAAAGTTTTTCATAAACGTGGTCAGATTGGTATTGCGTTCCATGGCAACTTCCAGGCCATCTTTGAGATCACGATCTGCATCCGCTCCATCAAATCCATATTGATGAACTGTCTGTAAAATAGAATTGACCGCCCCCATGGAATTATTGACTTCATGGGCCATCATACGGATGATGCGACCATAAGCTTCCTTTTCAGATTGTAATAATTCTGTAGTAAGATCTTCGATCAAAATGAATTTCCTCAGAAAGCCTTTATGAATGATCTTAGCTGCATGACATCTGTATTTTTTGTTGCCTTCGATGCGGATGACCTTATGCTGACCTTCCGCGATGCCATCGATCATTAGTGTCGCAGGAGGTTGTAATTCAGAGAATTTCCTCCTTTTATCTTCTTGTTCGATGCCAAGTAATAGCAAAGCCCGTTTATTTATCAGGTCGATCCGGCCGTCGTAGTCGAGGATGACCATGCCCACCGGAGAAAGACGGATGAGGTTTTCGAGGAAGATACTTTGTTCTTCCGCCATCGTTCGCTCCTCTCCCAGCCTTTCTATCATGGTATTGTAAATGTCGATGAGCTGATCCATTTCTTTAGATCCGGTGTGAAGAAACTTAGTATTAAAATCTCGATCACGAATGGCATTACCACCCAGATACATTAGTTCGATCGGTTTGATAAGGGCACGATACAACAGAAAACATAGATATAGGGATATTATGATCGCCACCTCACTCAAAATAAAAAACCATTTATTCTTCAGCAATAAATGGTAGATAAGCACTAACAACGTCGAATGCAGCAACAGAACTATGGTCCAGTACTTATATCTTAGACTCATAAGGTATGTGATATTTAGCTAGTCTGCGGTACAACGCACTTCGGGTGAGACTAAGTGCCCGTGCGGTCTTGCTGATAGAATGCTGATGAAACTCAAGGGCTTTGTGGATCATCTGTTTTTCAATATCCTCCAGACTCATCTGCCCTACCGCGGGCAGGATAAAAGGGGTTCCCGATTTTTTATTCATGTCAGCTACCTGTTGAAAATCACTTGAAGTAAGTTCTTTTTTATTCATATTGATCAAAAGTGCTCTTTCCACCACATTTTTCAATTGCCTGATATTGCCTGGATAATGCTGCTGTGAAAGCCAGTCGTAAGTCGCATTGCTGATCTCCGGTCTCCCTGTCTGATAGATGTTACAGATCTGATCGATGAAGTGATCTACCAGCAGAGGAATATCTTCAGTGCGTTCGCTTAAGGATGGCATACGAATCGTGATGAGATTGATCCGGTAGAAAAGATCTTCCCTGAAAGTACCCTGATAGACCATCTCTTCGAGCTCTTTATTGGTAGCGCTGATGATGCGGACATCCGTCTTCTTCATCTCACTGCTGCCCAACACTTCATAAGTTTTCTCCTGCAATACCCTCAACAATTTTACCTGTGATGCCATCGCCAGGTCACCTATCTCATCCAGAAAGATAGTCCCCAGATGGGCTCTGGCAAATCTTCCTGTCCTGTCGGAATGTGCATCCGTAAAAGCTCCCTTTTTATGACCGAACATTTCACTTTCGAAAAGCGAAGTGGAGATGCCTCCCAGATTTACTTTGATAAAATCACGGTCTCTTCTCTTACTAAGTGCATGGATCATCTCGGCGATCACTTCTTTGCCGGTACCACTTTCACCGGTGATGAGCACGCTTGCATCTGTGGAGGCTATGTGATGTACTAATTGCAAAATATCCTGAAATACCTTGCTTTGACCGATGACGGAAGGATCATTTTCGTTTTCATCCGGAGAAATATTGTCCGGAATGGACTGATCCATGACAAATCGAATAGAATTGTATAAATGGTCATTGTCCCATGGTTTTGCAATAAAATCCCTGGCACCCTGCTTCATTCCTTCCACTGCAAGTTGCACCGTCGCCCAACCTGTCATTAGGATTACCGGAATATCAGGACATTCAGACCTTATCTGCCTGAGTAGCTTCAAGCCTTCTTTTCCACTGGTTTCGATGCTAAAATTCATATCAAGTAATATGAGATCCGGCTTTACTTCATTCAAAGTATCCATGACATCCGCAGGACGATTACATGCCTCTGTCCTGAAACCTTTTTTCTTCAGAAATAACCTGATTCCTGACACAATGGCCCGGTCATCATCTATGATCAAAATTAAAGGGGAATTCTGTACACTCATTTCTTTTGCAAATATAATTTTAAGATGGTAGATGGATGATGTTAGATTTTAGATGGTGCTGAGATTTTATTCATAAATATCAATCAAATTACAATTCAATCCTCAAACTCATTTTAATTTCTACCTTCTTATTTCTAACTTTCCTCAGATGGAATTCTGATATAATTCATTCATTTCTATATATTTAAATTACCATTCAAACAATAAATCCCATCTACCTTTCATCAATCCTCATGCAATGCCTTAGCCGGATGAATGTGCGAAGCCTGCCTGCTGGGTATATATGCACATATAAGCACCAGGGCAGTGATCAGTAAAATGACCACTGCCATTGCTTTGAAAAATATTGAATTGTCAATATCGATCACTTTCAATAATGGCACCTGGAATGCAAATATCAATCCCAGTCCCATAGCGATGAATGCCAGTATCAGCGTTTCAAGTACAAATTGTTTTGTGATATCTGAATTGTGCGCACCCAGGGCTCTTCTCAGACCGATCTCAGAACGACGTTTATTGATATTATACCACAATACACCGAATAGTCCTAGTGCTATATTGATGCATAAAAAACCACAGATACAGAGCAATGCAATGATGGGTATCCATCTTCCCCTGCTGCTATTGACCCTTTCGCTTTCCAGCACTTTGATGATGTGTGAATTAGACTTAGTCGCTCCTTTGATGATTTCATTGATCTTCTCCTGATCTCCCGTTGGTGTACCACTTTTCATTTCCAACAGGATGCAGTTGTTGGTCCGGTCAGTATGCCGGCTTAAGAAAAATGTAAAATTTTCCGGATTTTGAAATTCTCCCTGATATCTGTAATCCTGGATTACACCTACGATCTTACATTCACCATTGAGCTGGATGATGCTGTCGAGCATGTCTTTCTTTGGAAAATTATTCTTGAGGAATAATTCATTGACCACGATAGGTCTGTGTTTCGCTAGCTGATCCTGCTCATTGAACCATCTGCCACGCATCAATTTTAGTCCTGCAGCATCAAAAAAGCCCCGGTCTACTTCCGAATAATAGGAAGAAATGTTGAATCCCATATCATCATTGCTGGTCCTGGAACTATTGTTGAGGAAAGGTGCTATAGAATTCGTAAAACCAACTTTTTCTACAATTGGACTATTCTCCAGATCACTTTTTAACTGATCAAGGATGACTGCCGCATCTGCTGAATCTTTGTTATAAATTCCATCCAAAGAAACCATCCATCGGTCCTTGGTTTCGAAACCAAGTGGATTACTTAGTATATTGAGTTGGTATATCACGAAAGATGCAGCTGCAAATAATACCAGGAAAGCAAGAAATATTTCCAGTACCATGAGCGCATTTGATTTACGCTTAAACCAGATAAGTTTAAATATATGGCGTATCATATGTTATTTTGTTTTAATGCGTTGACAATAGACAGTTTGGACATTTTAAGTGCCGGGAGTAAACCTGAGATGATTCCAAAAAATAATGAAATGAGGAAACAAATGACGAAAAAACGGAGATTGATCGTCAACTCAATATTCTTGAGCAAGTGACTGTCATTGATCAGATAGATGGCAAGCAGGGCAAAAATAAAGCCCAATAATCCTCCTATAAAAGTCTGAATGATGTTTTCAAAAACAAATTGAAAGAGGATGTTATCGGTACCGGCACCAAACGCTTTACGGACACCTATCTCTGAACTTCGGTCCATGATGCGGCTGATGTTCAGATTGATCAGATTGAGCACAGGTAACAGAACGAATAAGGAGATAAAACTTATCAGGATCAGTAGTACATTTCGCTGACTTTTAGCCGGATCTTCATCGTACATGATCTGCTGGGCGAACAACTCTGAAAATGTGACAGGACCTGTTTCTATATAGTTATATTCTTCCGGTTTATTGATCGGAATCTTAGCAGTACGGTTTTTGATCTCTTTCTTAAGACCTTCTGTGCCTGCACCCTCTTTCGCCATAAACGTGGCAGTAAATCCTCCAAAATAATCTGTCGGATCACCTTGTTGAGGATAGACAGTATAAGGCATGTACAGATCACTTCCGACATAATAAGCAGAATTCGAAGGGGTAGCTACTACGCCGATGATCTTAAAATGTTTATCATCCATCAATATTTCTTTATTGAGCAAATTGTCAACATGTCCAAAATATTTCTTCGCCATGGATTCTGTGATGACGACTGACTGAACACCTCTCTTGACCTCATCTAAAGTATAAGGGCGTCCCTGTTTGAACACAAAATCAAAAACTTTCCAATAACTATCATCCGTGAGACTTGTATTGATGGTCAGCTTAGAGTTATTGATGTACACATCGTAAGTGACATTGGAAGAATAAAAAGTGTAGTAACGGGCATTCTCCATTCCTTTGAAAAATCGGTCCAATAAATTGTAACTGATGCCACTATTATTCACAGAACTTGGACGCTCTCTTTTTTTGACCTGAGAAGTAGTGTCAAACCTCGTCATTCCATTATCTACGATGGTATCAATATCACGAATCGTATCGTTTTCAAAATATTGCAGAGATAGGCTGGGGATAAATACCAGCCCTTTATTCGCTGACAATGGGGGATTGCCTCCTAATTCCGTTTGCAAATAGGATGCAATCAACATCAGGACCATCAATGTAAAACTGATGCCAAACAGGCTGATGAAGGTGAAGAACTTGCGTCGTGCAAGGACCTTGATTGCTAATTTTATATAATTCTGTAACATGCGTTATATGTTTGATTAATGTGAAGAGGGGGTAGTGGTTTACCAATGGGTTAGGACGCATTGGGGTCTTGGGCTTCCAATTGGTCCTGACCCATTGGGAGCCCATGACGATCATTGGTTGATCCAGATTAGGGCTTCATCGATCACTTCCAACATATGATTTTTAGCACCGGTGATGTTGCCATGTTCATCTTTGATCATTTCTGATAAACTGTGGTCGTAAGGCAATACCTTATAAATTATGTTATTCTTTTTTAAACGTGATTGTTCGAGCGCGATATAATCCGCACTGATGGCTGAAGTGTTCGTGTCATTGGCTGCGATGACAACATAGACCGGTATGTTGGTGCAGTTGAGATTGTCAGTAGGATTGTTTTTACAAAAAGAAGCCCAACGGAGGTAAGTGTGTCCCATCCACTCTTTTTCTGTGGAATTTTCGTGATTATATATGTCCCTGAAAGTCTTAAGCAAGGTATCGATGTTGTGCTGTGATTCTTCCTGGGTAATCTTTCCTAACTGTGCATATGTCCTGTTGCTGATGATGAAATCATAAAACTGATTCAGCCCGTTACCGACCAGTAATACCGCTTTAGTTACGGATTTATTTACGGTCAATAATTTGGAACCTACCTGAAAACCTTCTGAAATACCCAGGATATTAATACTGCTTTTATCAACTTTATAATTTTTAATTATTTCCTTCAATGTGAGGTCTGCAGCTGCCACTCTCCACTCCAGGGACAATCGTCTTTTGTATTCCAATGGTGTCGGATATTGTGGGTAAGGAATTCCGGGTTCCATCGTCACACTGTCTATAAATGGAACTCCCGGTTTGGAAATAATTACCAGGTGAAATTTTTCGGATAATTTCTTTGTGTCAAATGGCACGGTGCTTCCGGTGCCTCCCTGCATGGATTGATAGAGTGGTAAAGCGCCGGAGCCATCCAGGTATAATAAAACCGGTTTTTGTTTATTAATGTCCTGCGAAGTGATGTAATAATTTATAGTGCCGAATTCTTTTGAATTAATTGTGTGGGATTTCCAGCCTAGTTGTTCAGGAGTTAATTGCTGGCCTGAAGCAGCGAAAGCACTTAATATAAAGATTATAAAAATCAATATCCAAAATTTTGAATTGTAATTCATTGTTATGCTGATAAATGTTTATTTAATTCTATAATATCTTGTTTTTAAATAATTGTGCTTCTTCATAATGTCACCACCTTCGGGGTTCTGATTAAATTGAAAATAATTATTCTATAATAATGTCAACCCTTCGGGTTTTTAATTGCTTTTCATTATTCATTATTTTATAATAATGTCAACCCTTCAGGTTTTTAATTGCTTTGCATTATTCATTATTCATTATTCATTATTCTATAATAATGTCAACCCTTCAGGTTTTTAATTGCTTTTCATTATTCATTATTCATTATTCATTATTCATTATTCTATAATAATGCCAACCTTTCAGGTTTTTAATTGCATTGCATTATTCATTATTCTATAATAATGCCAACCTTTCAGGTTTTTAATTGCTTTTCATTATTCATTATTCTATAATAATGTCAACCCTTCAGGTTTTTAATTGCTTTTCATTATTCATTATTCTATAATAATGTCAACCCTTCAGGTTTTTAATTGCTTTTCATTATTCATTATTCTATAATAATGTCAACCTTTCAGGTTTTTAATTGCTATTCATTATTCATTATTCATTATTCATTATTCATTATTCATTATTCATTATTCATTATTCATTATTCATTATTCATTATTCATTATTCATTATTCTATAATAATGCCAACCTTTCAGGTTTTTAATTGCATTGCATTATTCATTATTCATCATTCATTATTCATTATTCATTATTCACGGACATTTTAGCTCAATTGTTGGTCAAAGAAAGTTTCGGTGCAAATGCCTCTCCCTGGCCCTCTCGAGAGGGGGAAAGTCTCCGTCGAGTTTAGTTAGTACTAAAATTGATACAATCTGTAATCTTCGTATTCATGCCAGCTCTCATTTATAATTTATAATTCACAATTTATAATTAACAATTATAAATCATCCCACTTGCTTTCCATCAAATAATCTTAATAATTTATGCGTCTTATGCGCCATATTTTCATCGTGCGTGACCATGACGATCGTGGTATCAAATTCTTCATTCAATCTCAATAAGATCGACATGACCTCATTGCCCATGACACTGTCTAGGTTACCTGTCGGCTCATCTGCCAGAAGAACTGAAGGCTTACCTACAATGGCCCGCGCTATGGCGACTCTTTGTTTCTGACCTCCTGAGAGTTGGCTGGGATAATGAGAAACTCTGTTTTTTAAATTGACGGATTCGAGTGCTTCGAGCGCCATTTCTCTTCTTTGTTTTGCAGGAATATTTCTGTACAATAGTGGTAATTCCACATTGTCGAGTACTGAAAGATCCGGGATCAGATGGAATGACTGAAAGATAAATCCCAGTTTTTCATTTCTGAACTTAGCTGTTGATTTAGTATTGTATTCGCTGATCGTACTGCCATCGATCATAATACTTCCTTCTGTAGGCTCATCCAACAATCCGACTATATTTAAAAGTGTACTTTTCCCACAACCGGATGGTCCCATGATAGAAATAAATTCCCCTTTGTTTATTTCCAGGTCCAGATGATGCAATGCAGTAGTTTCAATGGTGTCTGTGCGATAGACTTTGGAAACGTTATTTAATTTTATCATGCTATTTAATTGTTAATTATTAGTTGTTAATTGTTATTTAAGTATGTTATATGGTTGATGTTAGAATTTAGATGGTACTTAGAAGAATGAATCATATTATTATTAAAACTATTTAGTTAATTATTATTTTATTAGCAATCTTCAAACTATTTAATTGGTAAATTATTGATAAAATCATATCCGGTAAATTTCCTGAGCTCGTAGAGACTTACCCAGTAATCTCTCAGGGCCATGATGTAAGACATCTTCATCTGGTCTTTTTCCTGTTGTGCGAGATTCAGATCGGTGAGGCTTATTTTGCCCAGTAAATAACGTTCGTTACTTATATTGTATCTTTCTTCAGACTTATGCTGGATCTCGTCCAGAGACCTGATCCTTGTTTGTGAAAAATTCAAAAATGTAATTTGTTCTCTGATATTGTTGATGAAGTCAGTCTCACTTTGCTGTTGAACTATTTTAGTCCTTTCCAATTGTTCTTTAGCTATTGCATTCGCGTGACGTGCGCTGCCCCAATTGACGATCGGTATCGCTACTGTAAGATTGACCTGTTGTTCGATAAATGGCTGTGTATATATCTGTTCCAGTTGTTCTGAACCCCGAGCCCATCCAAAACTTGCATATAGATTGGCCTGAATGCCATAATCTGTTTTTGTCTTCGCCATATTGCGTTGCGCCTCCAGTATATTGATCTTATTTCTCAATAAAACCGGGTAATTATTCCTGGCCAGATTAATTACTTCTGCTTCATTAATTACTGCAGGAATTAATAACTGAGGTATTATAAACTGAGTATTAGAATCTAGTTGACTGCCATTCAGATATCCATTCAAAGATCTGAATGCCGTGATCTCGTCATATTTATATTGTTGTAGCACGATCTCAGAATTTTCAAGGCCTGTCTCTATTTGAAGCTTTTCTTCTCTGGAAATTTTACCCAGATCGAATTTCTCTTTGGCAATGGTATCTAACCTTATGTGGGATAAATTATTTGCAAATGCGATCTTTTTTGCTGTCTGAGCTATGAGTACATTGAAATATAATTGCACGATGTTGCTTTTGATATTTTCTTTTTCAAATTGGTATCCTGCATTTGCTGCAATTAATTCCAGTGGTTGGATTAAATTGTCCCATTTGTATGGATTAAACCCAAACACCGGCTGAAGTATTCCGATTCTCACAGGTATTCCATTGTATGATTTGGTATCGAAACTAAAATCATCAAATCTTCTCAATTCAGACTGAGCAAAAAATGTTCCTCCGGTAAAAGGAATCGCCTGCTGCAATTGCAATCCGACCAAAGAATTATTTTGCGAAATAGATTGAAATAAAATGGAGCCATTAGGCTGAACTATCTGTTGGGAAGTCTTAGTATAATTAGGTGCCTGAAAATTAAGAGTCACCTGAGGTTTAAGTCCTGCTTTGTATAAACTATATATTGAATTTCCTATGTTTTTATTAATAGTATTGACTTTTGAAGCATTGGTTTTGTCGAAATAAATATTTATTATTTCGTCCAGTGAAAGATTATTTTGTGCAATTCCGCAGTTAACGCAAATAATTAATAAGAGAATTATTCTATAATTTTTCATGGTTATTTTTTATTTAGAATAATTTCATCCAGATGATCAAATTCCTTCGTATCCGAAATAATGATCTGATCTCCCGGGCGGGCCCCAGTGACGATCTCCACATATTCACTTCCTGACAATCCTTTTTCTATCTTCCTTTTAACTGCTTTATTTCCCTGTATAAAAAAAACTTCCTGTGTAGTCGAGCCATTGAATGCTTCGCCATTTTTTATACGGACCACTTTTGATTTTTTATCTGTTACGATGAATATTTCAACTTTCAGATTAGGTTTTAATAATTTAGAATCCGTTTTATCCAATTCCACCAGAAATTTGATCGTGTTATTTTCTACAGCCGGAAGGACAGAAGATATGGTACCTGTCAAAGTACTATTGTTGATGCGGACATTGACCGGTGCACCTATTTTGATGTAGTCACTGTTCCGGTCAGAGCTGGATGCTTCTATTTTGAATGATTTAAGGTCTGCGATTTTAACCAGTGGTTCACCCAGGTTCACTGTTTTTCCGATATCCTCATTTATCCAGGTTATCACTCCTGCAGATGTCGCATAAACGGATGTCTCATTCAATTTTTTTCTTAATTCAGCAAGGCGTTTTGCCTGTATCTGAAATTCCAGTTCAAGATTTTTTTTGTCAGGAACATTCGCCTGTTGTTTGAATTTTAATTCATTGAGCAGCATCTTTTTTTCGATGGCGGCTTGTTTTAGATTGAGTTCAGCGCGTTCTACTTCTTCATTGGTAGCTCCACCGACTTTATTTAGTTTTTTCTGATCCTTGATCTCTGCTTCCAATTCTGACAGTTGCAATCCTTTCAACTGTTGTTTGAGGTCGATATCAACAAGTTCTTTATCGAATTCCAGTTTAAGTCTGTTGATACCGTTTCGTTTTAATTCGAGTTCGTCTTTAAGTTTTTCGTACTCCAGCAATGTATAAGCTTTGTCCAGTTCCATGATCAATGAACCCTTAGACACCGCATCTCCTCTTTTCAGCTTAACCTCTTTTATTTCAGTATTTACCGGTGTATTAATGACCCGCTCGTAAGAAGGAATTACCAGACCTGTAGCAGAAATGGTATTTTGAATATCACCCTGTTCGACGGTTGCGATGAGGAAACTGCCTTCATCCGCTTTTCTTTTCAGGAAGTTTCTTACTGTAAAAAATATCAGTATTACGGCGACTAAAACAATGGCCGATTTGACCAGGTTTTTACTTTTTCTTTTTTGTTGATCCGACTTGCTGATCTCTTTGTCCATTGTTGGAAATTGTATTTGACAAAGTAGTATCAAGGGGTGTGCCACAAATAAATCAATTGATATTGTGCATAATATACATATTTAATAATATAATATTGTTCGAAATCGGACAGAGGGTGTTCGAAATTGGGCAGGGATATTGGGTGATCGGTATTGGGTAATCGGTAATCGGTAATGGGTACAGGATCAGATCAGGCAGGAGGTGGTGTGAGGGGAGATAATAGTCCTCATATATTTTAATTGATTTAAAGCTGATATAGCTAACCTGATGGCTTTCAGTGATAGAATTGGATAAATCCTAAAAATCTGCATCATCTAGTTTTCTTCTTTATCTGAAACACGATTCCCTGCCAATCATGGGAGAAAATAAAGACAGCTCCAATTCTTATGTTCTACATCTTAGAAATCTTATAATATTCGTTCTTACCACTAATCTTTACCTCCATGAAATAAAATCCTGCCGCCCAGTCCGAAACGTCCAATGTTTCGGTATTCGTCAATATTGCAATGATTTTTCCTTCAATATTTCTTATAGTAATTAACTCATAATTTCCATGGATATTTAATCGGTCATTTACTGGATTTGGCCAAAAATTAATGGTAGGAATTGCATTATTTGAAATAGAAATGATTTTTGAATAAAAAATCGAATTATCTATTTTAATGAATTTTAATCTGTAATATGTAATTCCACTTCTTTTGACATCATCCGGATATTTAAATTCAGTATTTAAATTATTGATTGCATTTACCTGGGCTATTTTATTAAAATGAATACCATTTTTTGCAATTTCTATTTCAATATATTTAACATCAGATAGCGTTGCAGACCAGATCAATTCGTTAAAACCATCATTATTTTTGCATTCGAATTTTAAATTATTTATGGGCATAAATATGCTGCAATCCCCATTCACCATTTTATATGATCTCACTGAAGTCTGCTGAATGGAATTTTCATGTGTGATGGCCATAACCTGCCCTTCCGGTTTCCAGCTGTTATACATTCCATTGGTCGTCATGGTCAGTACATTGTTGGTACTACCTGTAAGTCCCCACCACCACACCATATATCCAAAGTCTTTTTCTCCCAGTAAATCCATCAACAGGTTATAATTGATGGGTACCTGCGTCATGCCCTGAATCTCGCTATGCGCCATCTCTCCCATGACAAATGGAAGATTGGAAGTTGCCATTGCATTGATGTAGGACGTCATCTGCGCATCACTGACCTGCACATAAATCCCTCCTGCCGGCCAATATGTGTGTACGCTGAACATTAAATTGTGCAATGGGTCAGCAGCCAGCAGATTGGCTCCACGGTTGAGAAAAAATAAATGGTCTTTGCCGTGGTGCATTCCATCGATCATGATGGGACATGTATAACCCGCATTTCGCAAGATATTGATAGCGGCTACATTGGCATTATAATATGTGTTTTGCTCAGTCGTGGAGGGTGGATAATTTGAATTGCTCGGTTCATTAGCAAGGTTAATGATGAGATAATTCTGATGGTCAAGCAACATTTGTAACATATCCGGAGAAGTCCACCAGTTAGCGGCATCAATTAAGTCTACCGAAGGATTGGAAGAAGAAGTAAAATCGTGCAATTCCACTACAGGAATCATATCATTAGCAAGGCAGGCCTCGATCATTGGCTGTATGTAAGCTGCAGTTGTTGTATGAGTAACACATGTATAATTCGGTGGCGGAAAAGTGCAGTATTGCCGGGACAAAACTATCCTGACTGAATTGGCACCGGTCAATGAAATCTGTCCGGTCTCTCCGATTCCTTTATCGACTGCATCATAGATCGAACCCAGATTGACCCCTTTTAATACGATCTCCTGATCACAATCGTCTTTGAGATATTTTCCGTCCACATGGAGCAGAGATGGCTGTCCTGCAATTAATTGACAGGTTTCGTCAATAGCTAATGCGTATTTATTGAAAAAATTCCATATGTATTCCGAGGCGCTCCAACCCGGAACAGCGGGCCAGTCGTGATCTCCGCCAACTATCTGAATAAGGGATATTTCTTTAACACCGGGTCCATCTGAGCAAAAAGGGATTTTATTAACCCCCGGCACTACCTGTGTGATGTTAGCAGAGATATAAGTATTGACACCGCAGTCCGGCCATCCGAATGAAGACAACGGATATTCTCCCCATGCGGTGGGCATGAAATCACCATCAATATATGCGACTATACCATCATTGTCGCCGTGAATATGGAGGATGGGTATGTTGATAAATAACGGAGCTGCGAGATGGGCATTGATATATGCATTATCTCCATACATATTCCCTGCTACCGGTGCGATCGCAGCTATTTTATCCGCAAGATTTATTGACAGGTGATAGGACATGTATGCACCTCCGGAATGCCCGGTGGCGTACACCTTATTTCGGTTGATATGATAAGTGTTGCAGAGCATATCGATCATGTCTGAAACAAATAAAACATCATTCGGACCATCATTAAGATTGCCATTGACTGGTTTATTCCAGATACCATTTCCCAGAGTATTGAGCGCATCAGGATAAATTGCAATAAAATTATTCGCATTGCTCACAGCATCAAAACCGGAATATGATTTAATTCCGGCTCCTGTTCCTCCATCGCCATGCAATATAAAAACAACCGGCAGATCTTCCGCAACGGCACTTCCCGGTGCATGCAGGATAAATGTACGGTTTACTGAATTTGAAGTAATATTGTGATTGATGTCTATGGCAGCGCATAGGAATGGACAAAACAACAGGAGTAAAAACACCTTCTTCATTACAGGATAGTTTTAAGCCAATAGGCGTTATTAAAGATCAGATATTAAGGGATGCGGCCTTAATAAAATTGTTATTCTATGATGAAGATTAGTGTGAGGCAGTAAAATACGAACAATATTTTGTATAATAAGTGGAATTTAATTCGGATCGAGGAGATATAGATTTTTTTACCACAAGATTCACTAAGCAGACACAAAAGACACAGAGGAAAGACAGATTTGAGACAAATGATTGCACTGTTCACTTAATGCTGGTTTTCCTCATAGATTTAACTGATCATCAGTTAGGAAGGAGAGGTCACAAAGAGTATTTTAATCTTCGATTAAAATTTTTGCTACTAGCATATTTATGGATTCAATTGCTGAATAAGATGCCGCCGTAATTATCGCCCATTGCCCATTACTTATTACCCATATTTGCGCAGCAACGCATTATCTCTGCCTGTCGTCCCCTCGCATTACCGATTACCTATTACTCATTACCCATATTCAGGCTGCGAAGAACTCTAAAATCTCTGCCTGTCGTCCCCACGCCATTACTCATTACCCATTACCTATATTTAGCCTGCGCAGTGCCGCCCTATCTACGCCTTTCTTCCCCTCGCCATCACCGATCACAAATCACCGATCACCGATAAAATAACCGCAGAGGATACAGTTATTTTTACCACAAAGAGCACAAAGGAGACACAAAAGACACAAAGGAAAAGTAGATTTGAGATATATGATTGTATTCTTCACTTAATGCTGGTTTTCCACATAGATCTAACGGATCATCAGTTTGCCAAGAGAGGTCTCAAAGAGGATTTTAATCTTCGATTAAAATTTTTGCCGATAGCATATTTATGGATTGTATTGATAAATATGATCCCACCATAATTATTACCGACTACTCCTTATCCAGGCTGCGAAGTAGCGTTAAATCTTCGCCTGCCGTCCCATCGCCATCACCGATCACAAATCACCGATCACCGATATTAACCGCAGAGGATACAGTTATTTTTACCACAAAGAGCACAAAGGAGGAACAAAAGACACAGAGGAAAGGTAGATTTGAGATATATGACAGTTCTATTCAATTAATGCTTGTTTTCCTCAAAGATTTGACTGATCATCAGTTAGGAAGGAGAGGTCTCAAAGGGATTTTAATCTTCGATTAAAATTTTTGCTACCAGCATATTTATGGATTCAATTGCTGAATAAGATGCCGCCGTAATTATCGCCCATTGCCCATTACTTATTACCCATTTTTGCGCAGCAACGCACTATCTCTGCCTGCCGTACCCTCGCCATTACCTATTACTCATTACCCATTACCCATATTTGCGCAGCACCGCCCCATCTCCGCCTGCCGTACCCTCGCCATCACCCGATCACCAGATCACCCGATATCTACCCTCCGATCAAATTGAATAACAAAAATAACAAGTACGCCATCAAAATACACACCGGTAATGTAAGCACCCAGGCAATAGCAATATTGACCATTGTCTTTTTCTGAAGGTTCTTGATACCGCCTGAAGCGACCATACTACCCGCAATACCCGATGATAATACGTGTGTGGTACTCACCGGAAGGTGGAAAAATGTAGAAAGTCCGATGGTCGATGCCGCGATCAATTCAGCAGTAGCGCCTTCCGCGTATGTCAAGTGAGTTTTTCCGATCTTCTCTCCGATAGTGACCACGATTCTTTTCCAGCCGATCATGGTACCGAGACCAAGGCAGGTAGCGATCATGATGATGACCCAGATCGGAGCAAAGTCTGTGAAGTTGGAAAGTGTGGACATCTCCTTTTTCAGGATGGATTTACTTTTCGAATCACTGAATACTTCAGGATCCTCAACATACCGCTTGATACTTTTGGATAGGGATTCAATACGTTTTCTTATTTCAAATTTT
>Ga0247738_10000370_pt1 | contig 17860 bp, 12 predicted proteins | sample UWRJL013104B2_FD_180936 | JGI IMG/M metagenome (GOLD analysis project Ga0247738, IMG submission 180936) | Plant litter microbial communities from Arlington Agricultural Research Station in Wisconsin, United States - UWRJ-L013-104B-2 | ecosystem: Environmental > Terrestrial > Plant litter >...
AGCGTGGCGACCAAGTCTTCGATCACGTTGTCCTGAAGCGTCTGGCCGTAATGCGTGACGTTTCTCGACCCTGTTCCGTAGAAGTTGGCGCGCCGCACGTCCAGAGGCTCTTTACCCAGGTGAAAGGCGATTTCGTCAATGACCTGCTCGATGCCCAGGGCCCCTTGAGGCCCCCCGAAACCCCGAAATGCCGTGGCCGACACCGTGTTGGTCTTGCAGCGGTAGGAGTGGATGGCCACGTTTTCCAGGAAATACGTGTTGTCGCTGTTGAGCACGGCGCGGTCGTTCACACCGGCCGACAGATCGGCAGAGTAGCCGCAGCGCCCTGCGAGATCCATCTCGAGGCCAAGGATGCGCCCGTCGTCGTCGAAGCCGACGTCGTAGCGGGTCTCGAAGTCGTGGCGCTTGCCGGTCATCACCATGTCGTCGTCGCGGTCCACCCTGAGCTTCACCGGGCGACCGGTCTTCTGGGCCAGCAGCGCGGCATTGCAGGCGAACAGCACGGAGCCACTCTCCTTGCCGCCGAAGCCTCCCCCCATCCGGCGGCATTCGGCGACCACGTCCTTCGAGTGCAGGCCCAGCGCATGCGCAACGTGGTGCTGCGTCTCGGTGGGGTGCTGGGTCGAGGTGTAGACGTGCATGCCGCCGTCGTCGCGCGGTACCGCGTAAGCCACATGGCCTTCGAGGTAGAACTGTTCCTGGCCACCCATGCGGAACCGCTTGCTCAGCCGGTGGGGGGCGCGCTCGATCGCCTGGCGCGCATCGCCACGCACGACGTGGCGTGTGGGCAGCACGAAGCTCTGGCTTGCCATGGCCTGCTGCACGGTGAACACCGGCTCCAGGTCTTCGTACTCCACCACGGCCAGGCTCAACGCGCGCCGCGCCGCTTCAACGGATTCGGCTGCCACTGAAAACAGGGCCTGCCCCATGCATTGCACGATGCCCTGCGCGAGGATGGGTTCGTCCGCCACCACCGGCCCGCAGTCGTTCGTGCCGGGAATGTCCTCGGCCACCATGACGGCCACCACCCCCGGCGCCGCGCGCACTGCAGAAAGGTCGATGGAACGGATCCGGGCATGCGCCCGCGTGCTCTGGCCCACCGCCGCATAGAGGGTGCCGCGCAGCTCGGGCAAATCGTCCGTGTAGTTGGCACGGCCCGTGACATGCAGCGCAGCGCTGTCATGCCCGATCGATTGGCCGACGCCGCCGAGCGGGCAGGCTTGTGAAGCTTGGTTCATGCGAACACCTCCTGGTCAAGCACGCTGATCCGGGCGTCGCCCGTCGTCTCGAGATGGAACTTGCGCAGAAGATTGCCTGCCACCAGGCGCCGATAGGCCTTGCTGGCGCGCATATCGTCGATGGGTTCGAAGTCTTCGTCGAGCGCCGCCATGGCCTGGTGCACCGTCGCCTTGTCCCAGCGCCCTTGCAGCAGGGCCGCCTCGCAGCGAGGCGCGCGGGTCGGCGTGGCGGCCATGCCGCCAAACGCCACCCGGACGCTGCTCACCACCCCGCTGTCTTCACACAACAGGGAGAACGCCCCACACACGGCGGAGATGTCCTGATCGAAGCGCTTGGATATCTTGTAGGCGCGCACCTGCAAGCGCGGATGGCGCAGGGGAATGCGGATGCGTTCGATGAATTCGCCGGCGGCCAGCACGTTGCGCTGGTACCCGGTGTAGAACGCATCCAGCGCCACCTCGCGGGTTTGTGCACCGCGCCGCAGCACGAGGCTGGCGTCAAGCACCATCAACACGGGCATTGAGTCGCCGATCGGCGAGCCATTGCCGATGTTGCCGCCCAGCGTGCCCGCATTGCGGATCGGCGCCGAGGCAAACCGGCGCGCCCACTCGGCCAGCTCCGGGTATTGCTCGACCAGAGGCTCGAAGGCGTCGGTCAGCGACACGGCCGCGCCGATCTCGAGATGGCTGGCGCTGCGCTCGACACGGCGCAAGGCCTCCACCCGCCCCACATACAGCAGCGCCGGAAGGTCCATGCGCTTCTTGGTCAGCACCAGACCGAGGTCGGTCCCACCAGCGAGGATGCGCGCCTCGGGATGGGCCATGCGAAGCGCGGCAAATTCTTCCAGCGCCACCGGCGCCCAGAATCGCCGGCCTTGTGCGTCAAGTGCCACGCTCTCGGAGGAAGCCGTTTCGACCGAGGCCGCCGAGCGGCAACCCATGCCCGCCTTCGCGCATTGCGGACCCGCCTGCCTCGCCGCATCGATGATGGGCCGGTAGCCAGTGCAGCGGCAGAGGTTGCCGGCCAGCGCGCATTCGATCTCATCGCGGCTGGCATCGGGTTTCGAGTCGAGCAGCGCATGCAGCGACATGACGAAACCCGGCGTGCAGAAGCCGCACTGGGACGCATGCACATCGACCATGGCTTGCTGCACCGGGTGAAGGCAGGCACCCGGTCCGGCCAAGCCCTCCACCGTCAGCACGTCCTTGCCATGCAAGGTCGGCAGCAGCTGGATACAGGCATTGACCGCCCGGCTGCGCACGCCCTGGTCATGCGGCTCGCTCACGACCACGGTGCAGGCGCCGCAATCGCCTTCGGCGCACCCCTCCTTGGTGCCGGTGAGCGCCAGCGTTTCGCGCAGGTGGTTGAGCAAAGTGCGGTTGGGATCGGGGTTGTCCAACTGGTGAGGTTGGCCGTTCACCACAAAACGGATGCGCGTCGGAGTCCCGACTGGCAACGATGGCTGTTTCTGGCTTGACATGAAGTTCTCGCGGCTGGAACGACGGGCGTTCGATGGCGGCAAGTTTTTCACTGTCGACATTTATTGTCAACATAGTAGAAACGCTAGTGTTAACATTTTTTGGCCGCATAAAATCCGGCACCACCCATGACACGGGTGCAAGCAGCCCTCACCAGAGAACACACCATGGCAACGAGGAAGACGAGCGCCGCAGACACCACATCCCGTGGCACAGCGACGACACCGATCAGGAAAACGGCTCGGGCCGCCAGCGAAACGGCGAAGCCTGCGGACAAGGCACGGGAGACGGAGGAGTCGCCCGAGGAACGCGTCTACAGAACCCTTTACGACGGCATCCTGGATCGTCGCCTCGCACCGGGCACCAAACTCAAGGAGATCCCGCTGGCGCAGGCGTTCGGCGTGACGCGCGGCGTCGTTCGCAAAACGCTGGCACGGCTTGCCACCGCCAAGGTGGTCACGCTCCGATCGCAGCACGGCGCGAGCGTGGCCAGCCCTTCGCTGGAGGAAGTGGGCCAGATCTTCGCGGCGCGACGGCTGGTCGAGGGTTTCGTGATCGAACGGCTGGCGGAGTCGATCGATGCGAGCCAGCTCAAGACCTTGCGCGAGCTCATGAAACAGGAACGGGACACCTACCGCGCGGGCGACATGCGCACCGGCATCAAGCTGTCAACCGACTTTCACGTGCAACTCGCCCAGTGCGCCGGCAACACGGTGCTCACAGAGTTCCTGCAGCAACTCGTGGCCCGCACCCCATTGATCTTTCTCGCGCACGGAGACCCTGGCAAGAGCGTCTCCTGCTCAGATCAGGAGCACGCGAACATCATCGCGGCGGTGATCGCGGGCGACACCGAGCGGGCGGTCAAGGCCATGCGCGCGCACCTGGACCATCTCGAAAGCCACGTCGTGCCTGCGGAGCGCGCAAAGCCGCTGGACCTCGCGCAATTGCTGGGGCTGTGACCCCTTCCCGCCCCACAGACGGGCCCCAACAGGTGAAACCCTCTAAACAGCGTGAGGAGGGCTTGGTAGATTCCCCCTTCGCACACACAACGGAGACAAGCCTCATGACCCAAGTTGCACCCGAGCTGCTGGCCCTGCAACGCCTGTACCACTGGGAAAAAGCCGACCCCCACCGCGTGGCTCTCACACAACCCATGGGCGCGGGTGCGGTGCAGGACTTCACCTGGGCCGAGATCGGCGACCAGGTGCGGCGCATGGCCACCTACCTGCAATCACAGGGCTGGGCGCCGGGCTCCAAGGTCGCGATCCTCTCGAAGAACTGCGCCTGGTGGATGATGAGCGACTTGGCCATCTGGATGGCGGGCCACGTCTCGGTGCCGCTCTACCCCACGCTAGCGGCCGAGACGGTGCGCCAGATTCTCACGCACAGCGAGGCCAAAGCCTGTTTCATCGGCAAGCTCGACGGCTGGGAAGGCATGAAGCCCGGCGTACCCGCTGGCCTGCCCTGCATCAGCTACGCGCTGTCGCCGCTGGACGCGATCCAGTCCTACGAAGGCTGGGACGCGATCTGCGGCCGCCACGAGCCTGTGCAAGGCGAGCCCACGCGCGGCGCCGATGAGCTCGCAACATTGATCTACACCTCCGGTACCACCGGCATGCCCAAGGGCGTGATGCACAGCTTCGGCAACTTCGCCTGGGCCATCGATTCCGGCGTCAAGCGCATCCCACTCTCGGGCGAGGACCGCATGCTGTCCTACTTGCCGCTGGCCCACGTGGTCGAGCGCATGCTGGTCGAACACGGCTGGCTGCGCACCGGCATGCACGTGTTCTTTGCCGAGTCGCTCGACACCTTCGCCGCCGACCTGCAGCGCGCGCGGCCCACCATCTTCTTCTCGGTGCCGCGCCTGTGGGTGAAGTTCCAGCAGGGCATCCACGCCAAGATGCCGCCGGCCAAGCTCAACCGGCTTCTGGGCATCCCCATCCTGGGCGGCATCGTGCGCCGCAAGGTGATGAAGGCCCTGGGTCTGGACCAGTGCAAGTTCGCCGCCGGTGGCGCCGCGCCCATGCCCATGGCGCTGCTGCAGTGGTACAGCCAGCTCGGCCTGAACATCAACGAGGGCTACGGCATGACCGAGAACCTCGCGCTCTCGCACATCACCGAGCCCGGCAAGAACCAGCAAGGCACCGTCGGCCCCACCTACGCGGGCGTGCAGCACCGCCTCGACCCCGAAACCGGTGAGGTGCAGATGCGCAGCCAGGCGCTGATGCAGGGCTACTACAAGGAACCCGAGAAGAGCCGCGAAGCCTTCACGGAAGACGGCTGGCTCAAGACCGGCGACAAGGGCGCGATCGACAAGCAAGGCCTGCTGCGCATCACCGGCCGCGTGAAGGACCTGTTCAAGACCGGCAAGGGCAAGTACGTCGCGCCCGCGCCGATCGAGGACAAGCTGGTCATGCACGAAGCCGTGGAAGCCTGCGTGGTGACCGGCGCCAACCTCGGCCAGCCTCTGGGCATCGTGATGCTCAACGCGGACGCGGCCGCGCGCGTGGCGAACGACGCCGCCGCCCGAGCCGAGCTTGAAACCTCGCTGGCCAGCCACCTCAAGGGCATCAACGCCACCCTGGACCCACACGAGCAACTGCAGTGCATCGTGGTCGTCACCACCGCGTGGACGGTGGACAACGACATCATCACGCCCACCTTCAAGGTCAAGCGCAACCGCATCGAGGACCTGTACGCGCGGTACTACGAAACGTGGGAAACGTCCGGAAAACGGGTGATCTGGCAGAAGGACTGAGGCAGGCTGGCGGCTAACATACCGCCATGCACATCCTCCTGACTGGCGCGGCCGGCTTCATCGGCATGCACACAGCCCAGCGCCTGCTGGCGCGCGGCGACACGGTGCTCGGCATCGACAACCTCAACGACTACTACGCCGTCGCGCTCAAGCGCGCCCGGCTGGCGCCGCTGCAAAAGCACCCGGGCTTCGCCTTCGAGCAGGTCGATGTGGCCGACCGCGAAGCCATGGCGCGGCTGTTCGCCACCCACCGCTTCGACGCCGTGGTGCACCTGGCGGCCCAGGCCGGCGTGCGCTACTCGATCACACACCCTACCGCTTACCTCGACAGCAACCTCACCGGCTTCGGCCACATCCTGGAAGGCTGCCGCGCGCAGAAGCTGGGTCACCTGGTCTATGCCTCCAGCTCCAGCGTGTACGGCGGCAACACCAAGATGCCGTTCGAGGAGACCGACGCCGTCGACCACCCGGTGAGCCTGTACGCGGCCACCAAGAAGGCCAACGAGCTGATGGCTCACACCTACAGCCACCTCTACGGCCTGCCCACCACCGGCCTGCGCTTCTTCACGGTGTATGGCCCCTGGGGCCGGCCCGACATGGCGTACTTCAGCTTCACGCGCGCGGTGCTCGAAGGCCGGCCGATCCAGGTCTTCAACCACGGGAAGATGAAGCGCGACTTCACCTACATCGACGACATCGTCGAGGGCGTGCTGCGCGTGCTCGACAAGCCCGCCACACCGGAGAACGCGGGCGGCCCGCCCTACCGCATCTTCAACATCGGCAACCACGACCCGGTGCCGCTGATGGACTTCATCGGCTGCATCGAACAGGCGCTGGGCCGAGAAGCGACCAAGGAATTCCTGCCCATGCAAGACGGCGACGTGCCAGCGACCTACGCCAGCACCGAGGCGCTGCACCGCTGGGTGGGCTTCGCGCCTTCCACGCCGCTCAAAGACGGCATCGAACGATTCGTGCGCTGGTACCGCGAGTACCACCGGGTCTGAGACCGCCTCAATCCAGCGTGCTCAGCACCCTCGCGAGCACGCCCTCGCTGCCCTGCTCGCACAGGCCCAGCACCACCTCGAATCCCTGGGCATTGCCGTAGTACGGGTCGGGCACCTCGCGCCGACCCTCCACGCCCGCGTACTCCAGAAACAGGTGCAACTTGTGCTGGTGCTCAGGCGGGCACTTGAGGCGCAGGTTCTCCAGGTTGTCGGTGTCCATGGCGAGGATGAGGTCGAAGTTCTGATAGTCCTCATCCCGCACCCGGCGGGCGCGCTCGCGCTCGATCTGCGGATAACCGCGCGCCTTCGCCAGGGTGATGGCCCTGCGGTCGGGTTTCTCCCCCTGGTGACCGGCATAGGTACCAGCCGAATCCACCTCCACCCGTTGCGCCAGTTGGTGGCGCGCGATGCCGGCGTGCAGCACGCTGGCCGCCATGGGCGAGCGGCAGATATTGCCCATGCAGACGACAAGTATTCGAAACATGCGATCAAGGGTACCAAAGACAAAGCCCGCCAGAGGCGAGCCGTGTGCAAGGAAGCAGGGCTGGAATCAGATCAGGTAGCTGTCCAGACTCTTGCCCGATGCCAGCACGGCGCGGACCCATTCGGGCTTGCGACCTGGGCCACCTGCCCAGAGCTCACCGTTCGGGCCTTTGTATTTGGCCGGTGCGCTCGATTTGGATTTGCCGGTTTTCTTGCCTGCCGAAGTGCTGCCCAGATCGGCGGCGGTGATGCCGAACTGCTTCATCTTGGCCTTGATGTCGGCAATGACCGCTGAGAGCTCGTCCTTGCGTGCCTGTTCGGCTTGCGCCATCAGGTTCTGGGCTTGCGCCATGAGTTCGGAATAACTTGCCATTGAAATCGTCCTTTTTGGAAATGTTTTATCCATCCGGAAACGGATGCCTGCCAACGACGCAGGCCGTCATTCTATTCCGGGGGATCTCCATTTATAAAGCTCTGGAGGCAATTCGGCCTGCAGCTCCAGCACGGATTTGGTGACAGGATGTGTCAGCCTCAGACGCCAGGCGTGCAGGAACATGCGCTTCAAACCAATTCGTGCCAATTGCCGATTGAGTTCAAAATCACCGTATTTATCGTCTCCAGCAATCGGATAGCCGGCGCTGGACAAATGCACGCGAATCTGGTGAGTGCGGCCGGTCTTGATGGTGACTTCCAGCAGGCTGAAGCCCTCGGGTGCACCAGCCCCGAGTCCCGAGGGTGATGGCACCCGCTGCGCTACCTTGACCAAGGTGACCGAGCGCATCCCGTCTGGATCGTCGGGGGTTGTCACCTTCACGCGGCGCTCCCCATCAGGTAATAGGTATTTGTGCAGTGGTTGGTCCAACACTTTCAGGCGGGTTGGCCATGCGCCTTTGACCAACGCCAGATAGGTTTTACCGGTTTCCCGCTCGCGGAATTGATCTTGCAATGCCTTGAGCGCACTCTTCTTCTTGGCAATCAGCAACAGCCCGCTGGTTTCCCGGTCCAGGCGATGCACCAATTCGAGCAATCGGGCCTGCGGGCGTGCCTGGCGCATTTGTTCGATCACACCGAAACTCACGCCGCTGCCGCCATGCACCGCCACGCCGGCCGGCTTGTCTATCGCCAGAAAGGCTTCGTCCTCGAACACGATGGGGAATTCGCGCGCTGGCGCCGGGTTGGCCGCTTTCTCTTCGACGCGCTCGGACAGCCGAATCGGCGGAATGCGCAGCACATCGCCGATGGCGACGCGGTCGTCGGCCGAGACCCGACCCTTGTTCCGGCGCACCTCACCCGAGCGGATGATGCGGTAAATGTGCGATTTGGGCACCCCCTTGAGGATGCGAATGAGGAAGTTGTCCAACCGCTGGCCCGCCGACTCTTCGTCAACCGTGATGTGTCGGATTTCCCCCGAATTCGGGTTGCTGGGCATGGATGTGAATAAGGCCACCACGAATGGCGGGGAGCTGACTATAATGCGTCACACCCGTCGTGTGCCGTAAGTGATTGATTTACCTTGAGTTTAAGGCAGTCACCCAAGGCAAGGGACCGCAGCTTGCAAGGCAAGGCGTCCGCCGCGGGTGGGTTGCCACCCGCAGCACCCGGGTCTGGCGCCGTTGCCTGATGCATTCCCATGTGAATCCTGGCACGGCGGCGGGCCGGTCGAAGCGGCGGGCGAATCCGCTGAAGCATCGCGAACCCGAATACGGAATACCCCCAATCACCCAGCCCGCAACACGTGGCTGGGTGAGGACGAAGTGAAGCCAGAGAGACACCGGCCAGATTCATGTCAATGACAGCCATCGAGCCTTCTTCCCTGTTCACCCACCTCCACGCGCCTACGCCCTGACCTGGCGGTTCGACGCGGCACCCTGGTGCCCGCCTGTGTTGAACGCCTTACCCGAACTGCGGGTCAACGGCTCTCCGGCAATTCCTCCCCTCGTTCGCGCTTCCGCTGGTTCACGGCAGGTTGGCGCATGGGCAGGAGGTCCATGCGTCCTTGTGTTTGAACGAAGGAACGCATCATGAAACGCATGCTGATCAACGCCACGCAGGCCGAAGAGCGCCGCCTGGCGATCGTGGACGGGCAGAAACTGCTCGACTACGAAATCGAAATCGAAGGGCGCGAACAGCGCAAGGGCAACATCTACAAAGCGGTGGTCACCCGTGTGGAGCCGTCGCTCGAAGCCTGCTTCGTCGACTACGGCGAGGAACGCCACGGTTTCCTGCCCTTCAAGGAAATCTCGCGCCAGTATTTCGCCGCTGGCGTGCCGGTCAATCAGGCTCGCATCAACGACGTGATCAAGGAAGGCCAGGAGCTGCTGGTCCAGGTCGAGAAGGAAGAACGCGGCAACAAGGGCGCGGCCCTCACCACCTTCGTGAGCCTGGCCGGCCGCTATGTGGTGCTGATGCCCAACAACCCGCGCGGCGGCGGCGTGAGCCGTCGCATCGAAGGCGAAGACCGCCAGGAACTCAAGCAGGCGCTGGACCAGCTCGAGTACCCCAACGGCATGAGCATCATTGCCCGCACCGCCGGCATCGGCCGCGATGCGGCCGAACTGCAGTGGGACTTGAACTACCTGCTCAAGCTGTGGAACGCGATCGACGGCGCCACCAAGGGCGGCAAGGGTGCCTTCCTGATCTACCAGGAATCGAGCCTGGTGATACGCGCGATCCGCGACTACTTCAACAGCGACATCGGTGAGATCCTGATCGACACCGACGACATCTTCGAGCAGGCTCACCAGTTCATGAGCCATGTGATGCCCGAGCACGGACACCGCGTGAAGCGCTACCGCGACGACGCACCGCTGTTCTCGCGCTTCCAGATCGAACACCAGATCGAAACCGCGTACAGCCGCACCGTGAACCTGCCTTCGGGCGGCGCCATCGTGATCGACCAGACCGAAGCGCTGGTGGCGGTGGACGTGAACTCGGCCCGCGCCATCAAGGGTGGCGACATCGAAGAGACCGCCACCCGCACCAACCTGGAAGCGGCCGACGAAGTGGCCCGCCAGGCACGTCTGCGCGACCTCGGCGGCCTGATCGTGATCGACTTCATCGACATGGAAGAGTCGAAGAACCGCCGCGAAGTGGAAAACCGCCTGCGCGATGCGCTGCGCCAGGACCGCGCCCGCGTGCAGTTCGGTGCCATCAGCAAGTTCGGCCTGCTCGAAATGAGCCGCCAGCGCCTGAAGCCCGCGCTCAACGAGGGTGCCTCCATCCCCTGCCCGCGCTGCGGTGGCTCAGGCCACATCCGCGACACCGAGAGCTCGGCGCTGCAGATCCTGCGCATCATCCAGGAGGAGTCGCTCAAGGACAGCACGGCCGCCGTGCTGGTGCAGGTGCCGGTCGAAGTGGCCAGTTTCCTGCTCAACGAGAAACGCACCGAGATCACCAAGATCGAACTCAAGCAGCGCATCAGCGTGCTGCTGGTGCCCAACAAGTCGCTCGACACGCCCAACTACAAGCTGGAGCGCCTCAAGCACGACGACCCGCGCCTGGACAACCTGGATGCCAGCTACAAACTGGCCGATGAAGTGGACGACGTCGCCAGCTTCACGCGCCGCAGCCAGGAACGCACCAACAAGCAGGAACCTGTGATCAAGGGTGTGCTGCCCGACGGTCCCGCCCCCGTGGCCGCACCGCGCGCCGAAGCGCCAGCGCCGGCCGCCGCACCGGTGGCGGCTCCCGTCGTCGCCAAGTCGGTGCCCGCCGCACCGGCACCGGCCGAGAAGGGCTTCTTCGGCTGGCTCAAGGGCCTGTTCGGTGCCGAACCCGCGCCTGTCAAACCGGCGGCAACGCCCGCTGTGGCCACACCGGCTGCCAAGGCTGGCGCCCGCGAAGAGCGCGCCGAAGGCGGTCGCCGCGAAGGTGGCCGTGACGGCCGCAGCCGTGGTGGCCGTGGTGGCGCCGAAGGGCGTGGCTCCCGCGAGGGCCGCGAAGGCGGGCGCAACGGCGGCCGGGGTGGCGAAGGCCGCCCGGTCGAGGCGCGTGCCGAGGGCGGCCGCGTGGAAGGCCGCAATGAACAACGTGGCGAAGGCCGTCGCGGTGAAGGCCGTGGCGAAGGTCGCAACGAGAACCGTGGCGAAGGCCGCAACGAACCGCGCGGTGAAGGTCGAGGCGAGGGCCGTCAAGGCAACCGCCGCGACGGTGGCCGCCGTGAAACGCCGGTGGCCGAAGGCACCGTCAACGCTCTGCCGCTGGATGCAACCCCGGGCGACACGCCCGAAGCGGCCGAGGGCCAGCAACGCCGTGAGCGCGACCGCGATCGCCGCCCACGCGGTGACAACCGCCGCCGCCAGCCAGGCGCTGAGGGCGCCGAGGCGGCACCCCGTCCCGAAGCCGTCGAAGGCGAACAGCCGGCCGTCGCAGAAGGCGTCACCGAAGCGCAAGCCCCGCGCGAAGGCGATGCTGAAAACGGCGCGCCGCGTGGCAATCGCGAGCGCCGCAGCCGCGACCGCTATGGCCGGGAACGCCGCGAACGCGGTCCGCGCGAAGGTGCGACCGAGGGTGAAGAGGCTCCGGCGTCCGCCGAGTTTGTGGCGCCTGTCGAAAGCAATGAAGCTGTGAGCGCTTCGCCCGAGGCTTCAGCCTACGAAGCCCCCGTGCGCAGCTACTTCAGCATGTCCACCCCTTCCGCCGCGAACGCGGACGCCGCGCCGGTGATGGCTGCAGCCGAAGTCGAGCCGGTCGCCGTGGCGCCCGCCGACGTCGTGACAGCGCCGACCCCGGTGGCAGCGCCCGTGGCCGAGGTGGCCGCGCCTGCCGTGGTGCCCGCTGCAGCGCCCCGTGCGCCGCGTGCCGCGCCTGTGCCCGCTGCGGCACCGCGTGCGGTCGAAGCGCCTGGCACCCGGGGCTTGCCCAAGGTTCAGCCGTTCTCGCTGTCTGTCGAGACCCTTGACCAAGTGGCCCAGGCCAGCGGCCTGGAGTGGGTGAACTCCAACGCGGAGAAGGTCGCTCAGGTTCAAGCCGCCATTGCGGCCGAACCCAAGCCCGTCCATGTGCCCCGCGAGCCCAAGCCGCCGGTGGTGCTGGACGACGGCCCGCTGGTTCTGGTGGAAACGCGCAAGGACTTGCGCGACATGAAGCTGCCGTTCGAGAACCCCTGAGCCCTGGAAACTGCCGCGCGCCTCCGGGCGTAGCGGCAGGCGACCAAAGAAAAAGCCGATCGGAATCCCGATCGGCTTTTTCTTTGGATGTGTCCTTGCGCCGTTGTTCGATCGCCCTGGCTCAGTCCAGCAATGCGGCCCGCTTCCAGGCGGCTTGTGCAGCCGCTTCATCGCCGCGCTCTTCGGCGAGCTGCGCCAAGCCGCGCCAGGTGCGGCGCAGCAAGGCGGGGTCGTCCAGGCTGTGGCTGGCCTGACCCAGCATCTGCGCTGCCTTGCCCCAGAGTTGGCGCCGCATGCAGGCCTGGCCTGCGAGGTATTGCAGGAAACCGTTTTGCGGCCATTGGCGTTGCAGTTGCTCCAGCTGTGCCAGGCCAGCGGCATCGAGGTCGGCCAGACCAGGCTCCAGCGCGAGCACAAGCTGGCGCTGTTGCGCCACGTCCAGCGTCCCGAACTCGGGCCACAAGGGTTCCAGCCATGCACGCACGCGGGCATTGACCAGCTCGCGGTCTTGCTCGCCAGCGGCGGGCCCGGTCAGTTGATTGGCGCGGCGTGCGGCGGCCAGGGCCACCTCGGGCATGGCGCGCTCAGTGGCGTCCAGGCCGTTCCAGAAAGTCTCCAGCTGCGCCATGTCGTGCGCTTCGCGCAGGGCATCGAGCGCCAGGCCGCGCACGATGCTGCGAGAGGCTTCGGGCGAAAACGCGCGGTGCTTGGCCAGCACGCGCGCGGTCTCCAGTGCCTCGGCGGTCTCGCCACCCAGGCGGGCAATGCGCAACTTCAGGCGCAGCGCCTGGATGCGTCGGCTCGCGCCCTGCGGCAGCTCGGCCAGGCGCGCGCGCGCAGCATCGGCGTCGCGGTCTTCCACCGCCCAGCGCACCGCGCGCAGCAGTGCACCTTCATGCGCCTCCGGGGCGCTCTTGGCCAGCTTGGGGCTGAGCGCGGCCTGCAGGTTCTCGTCGCGGCGTTCGCGGTTTTGCAGCGATTGCGCGCTCTCGGCCAATAGCAGGTGAGCCAGCAACTGAAGCTGGTCGCGCCGGGGCCATTGCCCCGTCGGCACGCCCTTGAGCTGATCCACCGCCTGCTGGGCCGCCGACTGCGCACGCACGAAGCGCCCCGCCAGCTGATGCGACAACGCGTCCATGACCGAGCCGACCACGGCGCGTTCGATCTGCTGGCTGCGCCAGCGTTGCGCCTGGGCGGGCAGGTCGCGCAACATCGAAAAGGCACGCAGCGCGGCGTACAGCAGCACGAAGCCGCCGATCAGACAGAAGACGACGAAGTTGAAGGAAACGTCGAAACGGTAGGGCGGCCAGAACAGAGTGAGCGTGGCCTCGTTGTGTCCCACGAGCAGCGCGAGCGCCACGGCCAGCGCCGCAAGGCCAAGCAGCCAGAACACGCTGCGCATGGCACCACCAAAACGGGCCGCCATCAGCGCCCCCCTGCCGCAGCGGTCAGGGCCGTGAGGGTTTCTTCGGGCCGGGGCAGATCGCTGTCCACCAGGTCTTTGCGCAAACGCGTCAAGGTGGCCTGGGCGGCAGTGACGCGAGGCGAGTTGGTGTCGAAGTAACGCGCGAGCGCGGCCTCCACGGCCACCAGATCGGCCTGGCTCGCCTGCATATGGCGGGCCAGCAGCCCCAGGCGCGCGTTGAGCAGTTTGAGCTTGAGGTTCTCGCGCATGAACAGGGCCTGATCGGGCGCGAGCAACACGGCTTCAGGCCGGTCGATGCGGCTTACGCGCACCAGTTCGCGGCCGTTGCGCGTGACGTCGGTCCAGATGCGGGTCCACAAGGCATTCCACCAGCCCGACACGCGTCCCCACGCGGTGGTGTCCGCTTCTGCCGCTGCGTCGGGCGCAGCGGTGTCTGACGTGGAAGCCTGAGCCGAAACAGGTTCTGGGGCCGGCGCGGACGTGGTCTTGCGCGCGGTCTTGCCCTTGCTCAAAGGCGGGGCCACCGGCTGGCCCACCTGGTTGAGCAGTGGCCAGTCGTCCACCTGCCGGGCGAGTTCGTCGAGCTGCAGCACCAGTGCGGGAATGTCAGCCAGAGAAGCCCCCTGGATGCGCTGGATGTCGCGGCCAATGGCACGTTGCACCGGATTCAGGCGCGGCTGCGCGGCGCGCGCGATGCGCTGGTCGGCCGCCTGCAGGGCCGAAATGAGCGGCTGAGCGGTGCCGGTGAGCTGGGCCTGCTGCTGCGCCAACCGCAGCGCAGACTCCAGGTCTTGCACCAGGTTGTCATCGCGCGAACGGGAGAGCGAGAGCATGAGCTCTTCGAGCTGGCTTCGCTGCAGGGTCACTTCAGACAGCCGCACCTCGGCCACGGCCAGGCGGGCCTGCAGTTCCTGCGTGAGGGCCTCGGCCTGGGCCGCGAGCGTGCGAGCCTCCACGGCTTGCGCGGCGGTGTCCTGGCTGCGGCGGGCGAGTTCTTGCTGGGTGAAGCCGAGCTTCTGCCAGAGCAGCCCCGTCATCACGAGCGCCAGCGCAGCGATCAGCAAGGCCAACCACTGAAAGACCTGGCCAGGGCGGCGTGGGACGGCCACAGGCGCAGCGGTGGGCGCCGCAACAGCGGGCGCCGGCGAGGCGACGGGGGGGGTGGGGTGGGGTGTATCGGCGCTCATGGTCGGATCCAGCCCGATTCTAGAGCGCGCACCACGTCGGCCAATGCCGGGCGGGTTTGAACAATCTGGCCGAACCCCGCCTCACCCGCTGCGGCGGCGATGCGCGGGTGCGTGACCAGCGCGCTCGCTTGCGCCCACACCGGAGCAGGCCGCAGGCCACGAAGGGGCAAGAAGGCTTCGGAACTGCTGAACAGCCACACGCTGTGGGCGGTGGCTGCCGCGTCGATGACGGTGCGATCCGAGATCGAGAGCGTGGGCGCGCGTCGCGCATATGCCACACAACCCTGCACCTGCGCACCGGCGGCGGTGCACTGGCGGATCAGCCAGTCCCGTCCGGTGCCGGCCACCCCGAGGGCGGGCAGTGCATCGCCCCCTTCGGCCGAAGTGCCCCGCACGATCAGCACGAGCCGCCCCGGGCCGACCTGGGCGCAGACGACCGGCCACAGGTGCTCGGAGTCAAACTGGGCGGCGTCGGCGGGCGGCGAGTCGATGTGTTCAGGCCCCAGACCCAGGGGTTCAATGGCCTGCGCGAGCAAACGAGCCGTGCCAGGCCCCGGGGCCCAGAAGCGGGTTCGCAGCGGCTGGGTGGCGAGCGCAACCCCGCCCTCGAAAAAATGGCTCACCGCCGCTCCGCTCACGAACAGGATGGCATCGGCCTGCGTCCAGTGCGCACGCCAATGGCGCAGCATGGCCTGGTCGGCCTCGGCGGTGGGTGGCGCAATCTCGATCAGGGGCAGCGCTTGCGCCGGCCACCCCTGATCGCGCAGGGTGTCGGCCCAGGCATCGGCCTCGGGGGCCGGTCGCGTGACGATGAGGCGCTCCAGCCGGCTCCTTGCGCCAGACGGGAAGGCGGCGGCGTCCACCAAGGCCTCAGGCCTCTGCGGCCGGCGGTGTGGCACCGCCAGCTCGCAACGCCTGGGTGACCTGCAGACCCAGGGCCTCGGCCTCAACCAGCGTGGTGACGGCGGCTTGATGGCCCACGCGCACCAACGGCGTCTGGCCTTCGGGGTCGCCCCACGCCGCGTCGAGCCGGAGTGCACCGTCATGGCCCCAGTCGGCGTAGGCGGCCAGCGGCATGGAGCAACTGCCTCCCATGGCGCGCGAGACCGTGCGCTCGGCGGCCACGCGCAGCCAGGTGGGTTGGTGGATCAGCGGCGCCAGCGCGGCGATGAGATCGTCGCGATCGGCACGCACCTCGATGCCCAGCGCGCCCTGCCCCGCCGCCGGCAGGGACTCGGCAGGCTCGAAGATGTGGCGGATGCGCGCTTCGAGCCCCAGACGCTTGAGACCGGCGGCGGCGAGCACGATGGCGTGGTACTGGCCTTCATCGAGCTTGCGCAGGCGCGTATCGAGGTTGCCCCGCAAGGGTTCGATGCGCACGTCGTCCCGGCCCAGCTGGTTCAACGCGGCGCGCAGCAGCACCAGGCGGCGCAGGCTGGAGGTGCCCACCACGCCGTTGATCGGAAGATCGGCCAGCCCGGCACAGTTGGGCGAGACCCAGGCGTCACGCGGGTCTTCGCGCTCCATCACACAGGCCAGCGCAAAACCGGGCGGCAACTCCATGGGCACGTCCTTGAGCGAGTGCACGGCGATGTCGGCCCGGCCATCTTCCAGCGCCAGTTCGAGCTCTTTCACGAAAAGACCCTTGCCCCCCACCTTGGACAGGCTGCGGTCGAGGATCTGATCGCCCAGGGTGGTCATGCCCAGCAGCGTGACGCGGTGGCCCAGGCCTTCGAGCAAGGCCTTGACGTGTTCGGCCTGCCACAGGGCGAGGCGGCTTTCACGGGTGGCGATGGTGATGGCCAGAGCGGCGGGAGAGGATTGGGGCATGGGCGGGAAAGAAGGGGCCTGGAAGGCCGAAAGTCGCGGGCAATTTGGTACCCGGCTGGTAACGAAAACGGTGATTTTGGATGCTAGCATGCCCTGTTCACCCGAGCGCCCGTCCACCCCCTATCTCAGCCCATCATGACGCGAAAGCCCGCCCGACCCGCCCAGAAAAAAACCACCGCCCAGGGCGCCGGACGGGCCGACAAGGACCAGCCGCTGATCGACGACATCCGGCTGCTGGGCCGCATCCTGGGTGACGTGATCCGTGAGCAAGAAGGCCAGGCCGCGTTTGACCTGATCGAGCAGATCCGCCAGCTTTCGGTGGCATTCCGCCGTCATGCGGACCAGTCGGCGGACAAGGCGCTGAAGAAGCTGCTCAAAGGCCTGAGTGGTGATCAGGCCGTGAGTGTGATCCGCGCCTTCACCTACTTCAGCCACCTGGCCAACCTGGCCGAGGACCGCCACCACATCCGCCGCCGAGCGGTGCACGAGCGCGCTGGCAACCTGCAAGAAGGCAGCCTGGCGCGCACGCTGCAGCGCCTGCACAAGGCCGGCATCGCCACTGCCGAGGTGGTGCATACGCTGGCCAGCGCCCACATCTCGCCAGTGCTCACCGCGCACCCCACCGAAGTGCAGCGCAAAAGCATCCTGGACGCCGAGCGCGCGATTGCGCGCCTGCTCGGCGAGCGCGACGAACCGCAGCGCCTGCCACGCGAGCGCACCGACATCGAGGCGCAGATCCGCGCGCGCGTCACGCAGCTCTGGCAGACGCGACTGCTGCGCTTCACCAAGCTCACCGTGGCCGACGAGATCGAGAACTCGCTGAGCTACTACGAGGCCACCTTCCTCACGCAGATTCCCCGCCTCTACCGCGAGCTGGAAGAAGGCCTGGGCGATACCGACGAGGCTGCGTCCATCGCCCCCTTTCTGCGCATGGGCCAGTGGATCGGCGGCGACCGCGACGGCAACCCCAACGTGACCGCGCAGACGCTGGAGCTCGCGCTGCACAGCCAGGCCGACATGGTGCTTCGCCACCACCTCACGCAGGTGCACCACCTGGGCGCGGAGTTGTCGGTCTCGGCCATGCTCAACAGCGTGAGCCCGGCCATGCAGGCGCTGGCCGAGCGCTCGCCAGACACCAATGCCCACCGCCAGGATGAGCCCTATCGTCGAGCGCTCACCGGCATGTACGCGCGCCTCGCGGCCACGCTGGGGCAGCTCACCGGCGGCGAGGCGGCCCGCCACGCCATCGCACCACAACACCCCTACGCCAGCGCCAGCGAACTTCTGGACGATCTGCGCACCATCGAGGCATCGCTCAAGGCCCACCACGGCGCCGCGCTGGCGCGC
>Ga0247738_10000371_pt1 | contig 17829 bp, 17 predicted proteins | sample UWRJL013104B2_FD_180936 | JGI IMG/M metagenome (GOLD analysis project Ga0247738, IMG submission 180936) | Plant litter microbial communities from Arlington Agricultural Research Station in Wisconsin, United States - UWRJ-L013-104B-2 | ecosystem: Environmental > Terrestrial > Plant litter >...
AATCGACGAGCAATATACCTTAACCGTTATTAGCAATGGAAATACTTATACTGCAAGCGAAATCATGAAATCTGTTGCTCCAATAACACGAATGGAGCAAAATAATGAAGGAGGTTTTACAGGAAAAGACATTGAAGTAAGGGCTTTTTACAATGATCCGGCAGGTGTAGACAACTTTTATTTGTACAATTACGAATACTCAAATAAAATTACCTCAAATTACTATGTTGATGACGATAAATTCTTTCAGGGCAATGAATTTTTCAGCCTTTCTGACGATGATGAATTAAAACCCGGAGACAAAATCAACATAACACATTATGGTATTTCAAAACAATATTATAACTACATGAGTATTCTGGTTAGCATTGCCGGCAGTAATGTGGGCGGACCATTCCAGTCTCCTCCTGCAACTGTAAAAGGAAACATCATGAACACAACAGACAAAAGCAATTATCCTTTGGGTTATTTTTCGCTTAGCGAAACCGATTCAAAAACATTTATTATAGAATAATAAGCATGGAAGCCAGAATTGAAAATTTAGCCGAAAAAAAATTAATCGGCAATTACATTAAAATGAATTTTATCGAAAATAAAACATTTCAGTTATGGAATGGTTTTATGCCACGACGAAACGAAATCAAAAACCCAATTGACTCTAATTTGTATTCTCTTGAAGTATTTCCTGTTGGGTATTTTGATAATTTTGATCCTGGTAATTCCTTTCAAAAATGGGCAGCGATAGAAGTTACAGACTTTGAAGAAATTCCTTCTGAAATGGAAACATTAATTATTCCGGCCGGTTTATATGCAGTTTTTACACACAAAGGCCCAGCAAGCGAAGCTCACACAACCTATCATTCTATTTTTGTTGAATGGCTTCCAAATTCAGAATACACTGTTGATGAAAGACCGCATTTTGCAATTATGGGCGAAAAATATAAAAAAGACGATCCAGATTCTGAAGAAGACATCTGGATTCCGATAAAAACTAAATAACAAGATTATGCTAATCGAAACTTTAAAAGCGTTATTTAACCGCGACCTGAACAAACTTAAAATAGAGATAGAATCGTATCAAACTGAAAATCAGATTTGGGCAATTGATAAAAACATTTCAAATTCGGCAGGAAATCTTTGTTTGCATTTAATGGGAAATATCAATACTTATATTGGAGCCGAACTTGGAAAAACAGGTTATATTCGCGACAGACCTTTAGAATTTTCATTAAAAGATATTTCTAAATCAGAATTAATCAGCAAAATTGATGCTACAATTCTGGTAGTCAATAACGCTCTCCATTCATTAACAGAAGCAGATTTAGAGGCTATTTATCCACAAATTGTTTTTGAAAAAGAAATGACAACAGGGTATTTTCTGGTTCATCTTTCCACACATTTGGCATATCATTTAGGACAAATTAATTATCATAGGCGTCTTATTTAATTTTAGATTGCAGATTAGATTTTAGATTGAAAAAACGCATACTTAAAAATATTTGCCACAGATTAAAAGATTCATCTATGCTAATCTCTTAATCTTTGACAAAAAATCTAAAATCTGAACTCTAAAATCTAAAATACTACCCGTACCTTTGCATCACAAAAAAAATCAGCATGTCATCACACCATATAGTTCGCGACGATCAGGAACCCGCTTTAATTATTGCCAACGGAGCTGCTTGCAATCCCGAATTATTAGGTCAATTGCTGGAATGGTCTCCGCTTGTTGTCGTGCTTGATTCTGCTATTGAAAGAGTTATCGAACTGGACATTAAAGTCGACGTACTTTTAGGTGATTTTGATCGTGGTTTTGATCCCGAAATTTATAAAACCTCGCAATATCCAATCGAAATTGTATACGCGCCGGATCAAAACAAAACAGATCTTGAAAAAGCTTTTGATTATTTAATAGAAAGAAAAATTCCTGCCGTAAACGTTGTTTGGGCAACCGGAAAACGCGCAGATCATACCATTACAAACCTTACCAATATCGTTCGTTATCGCAATTTACTTAAAATTGTAATTCTCGACGATCATTCTAAAATATTTTTATTACCCAATAAATTCGAGAAATGGTATACTGCCAAAACTCCAATTTCCCTGATTCCAATTGGGGTTGTAAACGGTATTAATTCTATCAATTTAAAGTATCAGCTCCAAAACGATACATTAACAATGGGCTATAGAACCGGCAGCAGCAATTCAGTCGCTCAAGACGGACTTGTAACAATTACCTATACTGATGGCGATTTATTACTCATGGAATGTATGGATTGATTTTCATCCTCAACAAACATTGTCTGGTACGATTAAAGTTGGAATTTGGAATTTAAAAAGAATTGGAATTTCGAGAAGTGCTTTTCTGCAAAAGGAATGACTATCTTTGCACCCAAATTCACAAAAATGAAAGCAACAGACAATTCTGAAAAAAATATTTTACATCCTCGAAATCTTCATCGTTCCCGTTATGATTTTGAGCTTCTTATCGCGAATTGTCCAGAACTAAAAAATCACGTTGCGATCAACATTCACGGAAGTGAGACTATTGATTTCAGCAATCCTGTTTCGGTTAAATTACTTAATAAAGCATTATTACAAACGTATTACGATATTCAAAACTGGAGTATTCCTAAAAATTATCTTTGTCCGCCCATTCCCGGAAGAGCAGATTATATTCATTATTTAGCTGATTTACTGGCTGAAAGCAACAACGGAACTATTCCGCAAGGTTCTTCAGTTTTAGGTTTAGACATAGGAACTGGTGCCAATTGTATTTATCCAATTTTAGGAAATGCCATTTACGACTGGAGTTTTGTAGGAACAGATATAGATCTAAACGCTATCCAAAATTGCAGCAAAATTATTGAGGCTAATCCAAAATTGATTGATGCGATAAGTTTACAGCAACAAACCGAATCACGTTTTATTTTTAAAAACATTATTACTCCAGAAGACCGATTTACCTTTACGATCTGTAATCCTCCTTTTCATTCTTCTGCCGAAGATGCCAATCAGAGTACAGTAAGAAAAGTTTCGAATTTAAATCCGAAAGAAAAGAAAAATACAAATCCGGTTTTAAATTTTGGAGGTCAAAATGCCGAATTATGGTGTGACGGAGGAGAACTTGGCTTTGTAACCCAAATGATTTATGAAAGTGCCAAATACGCCATGCAATGTTTATGGTTTACAACTTTGGTTTCAAAAAGAGATAATCTTTCGAGCATTTATAGAACCTTAAATAAGGTAAACGCAGCTTCAATAAAAACAATTGATATGGCTCAAGGCCAAAAAACAAGCCGTATTGTAGCGTGGACTTTTTTGAGTGAAGCGCAGCAAAAAGCGTGGAAAATTTAAGACTCATTAATAACCTTTTAATTTATTGTTTTGTAACTTCGTGTAAATTATAACGCTATGAATACTCTTGAACTTAAAAATATTTTGATTTCTGAAATAGCAAAAATTGATGATGAATCATTTTTATCAGCTTTGAAAACAATTTTGGATAGCCGAAAACCCACTCCTGAAAATTATGCTGAACAATATAATGAAGAACTAAAAGTAGCCGAACAAGAAATTCAGAATGGAAATTTTTATTCTCATAATGAGGTTAAAGATAAGATTGAGCAATGGAAAAAGAAATAATTTGGTCGAATACTGCTCAAAATCAGCTTGAAAAAATTTATTTCCATTTAGTAAAACAATCAAAGAACAATAGCACAACTAATAAAATAATTGACAAAATTTTTAGTTCTGTTACCATCTTAAAAACAAATTGGGAAATTTACGAGCTAGATGAAATGAAAATTTCAAATAATGGAAATTATCGTGCTTACGAAGTTTACAGCTATCGAATTTCCTATAAAATTTCTACAGACAAAATTCAAATTTTACGAATAAGACATACAAGCCGAAATCCAAAAACATTATAATTATGATACTTTAAATCAAAATTATAATACTCGTGAAATTTATATTAATATTACCTTTAATGTAAAATGAATTTCACCATTATGTCAAAATTACTACCTAAATTTCTTTTATTGTTTCTAATCGTTGGTTGTGCTTCCTCCAAAAAAATAAAATTTGACGATTATATATTTCATACAAAAAAAGAAAAAACCTCTTATATAACTTCTTACAACAAGTCTCTCAAACTTTGGGATGTGCCTTATACCGAAGAAGATATAAAAACAAGTTTTGGAACAGTACACGTTATTATGGCCGGTTCTAAAAACGAAAAACCCATGGTTTTACTCCACGGAATGGATGCCAGCTCAACCATGTGGTATCCAAATATTAAAGCTTTAACAAAAAATCATCGCATATACGCCATTGATTTTATAATGGAACCAGGGAAATCTACCCTGAACGCAAAACCACTTTCATCAGAAGATATAGTTACTTTATACAACGAAATTTTCAATCATTATAAATTAAAGAATTTTGATATTGTAGGCGCTTCTCGCGGAGGCTGGATTGCGACATTGTTAGCCACTCAAAAAACAAATTCAATAGATAAAATTGTTTTACTGAGTCCGGCGCAGACTTTTAAATTTATCGATAAAGTTGGCAAAACTACCTCGGCTTTAATGTTGAAGCTTTTTCCGAGTGAAAAGAAATTTGGTAAAACATTAAAAACATTCTCGACACATCCTGAAAAAATTAGTCCGATATATAAACGACAATTTTATTTGGCAAATAAGTATGCAAAATCAAATTCGAGTATGCTTAAAATGACACCTTTTTCGAATGAAGAATTAAGAATGATATCAAATCCGATTTTAATTTTAATTGGTGATCATGATGTTATAAATGGTGATGATAGTATAGAACGTGCAAAAGAATATTTACCGAGTAGTAAAACAAAAACAATAAAAGATGCAGGGCATTTTTTAAGCATTGATCAGTCTAAAATTGTGAACGATGCGATGATTGAATTTTTAAAATAACATTTTTCGCCACGGATTCACGAATCTTAATTAAATAAAATTCGTGAATTCGTGGCGACTTATTTAGCTTTTTTATAGATTTCAAACTTCGTATATTTACAAAACCAAATTTTTCATACGCCAAAAATGAAGTTTCAAGTTTCCTCAGAATATAGTCCGAAAGGCGATCAGCCACAAGCCATACAAAAATTGGCGCAAGGTATTGTCGATGGTGATAAATATCAAACTTTATTGGGAGTTACGGGTTCCGGTAAAACTTTTACAGTTGCCAATGTGATTCAGGAAGTACAAAGGCCTACCTTAGTTTTGGCACACAACAAGACTTTGGCAGCACAGTTGTATTCAGAATTCAAACAGTTTTTTCCTGATAATGCCGTTGAATATTTCGTTTCTTACTACGATTATTATCAGCCGGAAGCTTTTATGCCCGTAACAGGTGTTTTCATCGAAAAAGATTTATCTATCAATGAAGAGCTTGAAAAAATGCGTTTGAGTACTACTTCTTCCCTTCTTTCGGGACGTCGTGATATTTTGGTTGTAGCTTCGGTTTCTTGTTTATATGGTATTGGAAATCCTGTTGAATTTAAGAAAAACGTAATCGAAATTTTCAGAGATCAGGTTATTTCAAGAACCAAACTATTGCACAGTTTAGTACAAAGCTTATATGCCAGAACTGAAGCAGATTTTAATCCCGGAACATTCAGAATTAAAGGTGATACTGTCGAAGTATATCCAAGTTATGCTGATGATGCATTCAGAATACACTTTTTTGGAGATGAAATTGAAGAAATAGAATCCTTTGATGCCAAGACCTCACAAGTCATTGAAAAATTCAAAAGACTAACCATTTATCCCGCCAACATGTTTGTGACTTCTCCAGAAGTTTTACAGGGTGCTATTTGGGAAATTCAGCAGGATTTGGTAAAACAGGTTGATTATTTTAAAGAAATAGGAAAACATCTCGAAGCAAAACGTTTGGAAGAACGAACCAATTTCGATTTAGAAATGATTCGGGAATTGGGTTATTGCTCCGGAATTGAGAACTACTCGCGTTATCTTGACGGACGACAAGCCGGAACAAGACCTTTCTGCTTGTTAGATTATTTTCCAGATGATTATTTGATGGTGGTTGACGAAAGTCACGTAACCGTTTCACAAGTTCACGCCATGTATGGAGGCGATCGCAGCCGTAAAGAGAATTTAGTTGAATATGGTTTCCGTTTACCTGCCGCAATGGACAACAGACCTTTGAAATTTGAAGAATTTGAAGCCTTGCAAAATCAGGTCATTTATGTATCGGCAACTCCGGCTGATTATGAATTACAAAAATCTGACGGAATTTATGTCGAGCAAATCATTCGTCCAACAGGATTATTGGATCCGGTTATTGAAGTTAGACCGAGTTTAAATCAGATCGATGATTTAATTGAAGAAATTCAGGTACGCTGCGAATTAGACGAAAGAGTTTTAGTGACTACTTTAACCAAAAGAATGGCCGAGGAATTAGCCAAATACCTGACTAAAGTAAACATTCGCTGTAGATATATTCACTCAGAAGTTGATACTTTGGAACGAATCGAAATTATGCAGGATTTACGTAAAGGTATTTTTGATGTTTTAATTGGAGTAAACTTACTTCGTGAAGGTCTGGATTTACCCGAAGTTTCGCTTGTAGCAATTCTTGACGCTGATAAAGAAGGTTTTTTACGTAATCATAAATCGTTGACCCAAACAATTGGCCGTGCGGCAAGAAACTTAAACGGGAAAGCCATTTTGTATGCTGATAAAATGACTGGAAGTATGCAAAAAACTATTGATGAAACCAATTATCGCAGAACGAAACAGATTAATTTCAATGTTGAAAATAATCTTGTTCCTCAGGCTTTAAACAAAAAAATCGATAGTGCATTTACCAAAAATCCTTTGGTAGAATATGAATTAGGACATACACTTTCTGCAGCTGCTGAACCAGAAACGGCTTATATGTCAAAAGCAGAATTAGAGAAAATGATTCGTGAAAAACGAAAATCGATGGAGAAAGCTGCAAAAGAATTAGACTTTCTTCAGGCTGCAAAATTGCGTGATGATATTAAAAAACTACAGGAACAATTGCCTTAATTGTGTTGTTCCTGAAAAACTTTTAATAGCTTTTTAGGATCAATCATCGCGTTTGGGGCATTTTTCATTAAATCTAAAACACGTTTTGTAGCCGTTGGGTTTAATCCCATTTCAATGGCAATTTGCTGAATTGCTTTTGCTTCTTTTTCATGTAAAATTCCATCGCAATGCATAATCAAAGCCAATCTGTAAAACTGTTGAATACGCTGAAATTCTGATTTTATAATTTGCGGAATGTTTTCCTGATGAAATAAATCCTGAAAAAGCTTCTGGTCAATATTTAATTCCTGTGCGACAAGCCACAAGAAGTCTAATTCGCGTTTGTGCAACTCACCATCGACTGTCGAAAAAGCAATCATTTCTAAAAGTAAACTTCTCTTTTCTTCTTCGGTATTCATCAAATTTATTATTTTTAGCTAAAATATTGTTTTTAAACATAAAACACAAAAAATAGTACGCTTCAAATATATCTACTGTCATATATGAAACTAATAATAAGAGCCTACGACCTTAAATTAAAACATACTTTTAGAATTTCAAGAAAATCAATCGATTTCCAGCCTTCTCTTATTGTTGAATTACAAGAAGATGATTTTTCAGGTTTTGGAGAAGCAACTTCTAATCCGTACTATAATATTACAATTGAAATTCTACAGAGGGATATTGAACAGATCCGAACTTTAATTGAAGCAACATCAAACGAAACTCCTGATGAATTCTGGAATAAAATAAGCTCCCATTTAGCTCATAATCCTTTTGCTCTATGCGCTTTAGACAACGCTTATCATGACTTATATGCCCGAAAAAAAGACAAGAAATTATATGAATTATGGAATTATGATATTTCACATAATCCGTTAACGAATTACACAATTGGTATTGGAAGCATCGAAAATATGATTGCTAAAATGGAAGAACTTCCGTGGCCAATTTATAAAATAAAACTGGGAACTCCTGATGATATTGCGATCGTAACAGAACTACGAAAACACAGCGATGCCATTTTTAGGGTTGATGCCAATTGCGCCTGGACAGTCGAGGAAACTTTGTCAAATGCTGAAATTTTAAAAGGTTTGAATGTTGAATTTATCGAACAACCCTTAAAAGCAAATGATTGGGAAGGACAACGTGAAGTTTTTAAAAACTCCGTTTTACCCATTGTAGCCGATGAAAGTTGTATTACTGAAAGCGATATTGCGAAATGTCACAATCATTTTCATGGAGTAAATATAAAACTGATGAAATGCGGCGGAATTACATCCGGAAAAAGAATGATTACGGAAGCAAAAAAACTAGGATTAAAAACAATGGTGGGCTGTATGACAGAATCGACTGTTGGAATTTCTGCAATCGCGCATTTGCTTCCTGAATTAGATTACGTCGATATGGATGGTGCTTTATTATTGGCAGAAGATATTGCCAGCGGTGTTACTATTAAAAATGGAAAAACATATTATCCTGAGAGAACGGGAACGGGAGTAATTTTGTTATAACATTTCCTTCTAAAATAATGTACCTTTGTAAAAAATTAAACGATGACGAACAACGATATCTTAAAAAAACTTCGCGTGGCTTTGATGCTCCGTGATGACCAAATAGTTGAAATTTTAGAATTGGTAGATTTTAGAATTACAAAATCAGAATTAGGAGCTTTTTTCAGAGCTGAAGATCATGAGAACTACATGGAATGTGGTGATCAGGTTTTGCGTAATTTCCTTAACGGATTGGTAATTCATTTAAGAGGAACGAAAGAAAACCCTAAAAACCCAAATGATGTTTTAGCAAAGCATAAAGCAGAAATTCCGAAGAAAGACAGTACTAAAGAAAGACCTGAATTTAAAGCAAGTCCAAAAGATGCTGAAAAAGGAAGAGGCGATAAAGCACCTTCTAAAACTGGACCAGCAGCTAAAAAACCTTTTAAGAAAAAACCGGCTACACCTAAAGTTCAAGTTGTGGAGAAAGTGATTTACAAAAACGGTAAGAATAAAAAATAATTTAGTTCGATACGTGGTTTAACCGCAAAGAGCGCAATGATTTACGCAAAGTTCGCAACGCTTATATTTAGCTTTGCGAACTTTTGCTTTTAAAGGGATTATAACTACAATCCTATCTTTAAATATAGCCCGCGGTTTCAACCGTGGGAACGTTCATAGGTAAGATACACATTGGGTCCCTGCTGTTGAAACCGCAGGCTATATTCGCAAATCTTTATGCAGATAGCTTTGCGAACTTCGCGTTTATATTGAACCTACAATTAAAAACCTTGCGCTCTTTGCGGTTAAATTAAAGCCTTAAATTTTATTTTCTTCTATTTTTTCAAAGAAAGAATCCTTAAAAGTGGCACCAATCGGCAGTTCTTTTCCATTTATAAATACAGAAAAATTATCTGTTGATTCAATATGTTTCAAAGAAATAACATACGATTTATGTATCTGAATAAAATCTGCTGAAGGCAATGATTCTACTACATTTTTTAAGGATGAATGTGTAATGATCTGTTGTTGTTTGGTGTGAATACAAACATAATTTTGAAGACTTTCTACATACAAAATATCACTGAGGAAAATCTTCTGAAATTTATTCTTTCCATCGGTTTTAATGAATAAAAAATCAGGTGCGTTATTCTGAGCCGAAACAACCATTTTGGATTTAGAATTCAATTTTGAGACAGCCTGGTAAAAGCGTTCAAATGAAATTGGTTTTAATAAATAATCAACCGCATTTAACTCAAATCCTTCTAAAGCGAAATCAGGATAGGCTGTGGTGAAAATTACTTTTATATCTCTTGAAATGATTCTTGAAATCTGCAAACCAGTCAGTTGAGGCATTTGAATATCCAAAAAAATAACATCAACATTTTGTGTATTTAAAAATTCCAATGCTTTTAATGAGTCATTAAAAACAGCTGCTTTTTCTAAGAAATTTACTTTTTCGATATAGTTTTCGAGAATACGTGTTGCTGGCGGTTCATCATCAACAATAATACATTTTAAAGCCATAAATTATTTTTTTAGCGGTATTTTTAAGTAGGTTTTAAAGGTATTGTCTTCTTCTGTTTTTTCAAGTAGAAATTGGTCTTTATAAGTGTATTCTAACCTTTTTGTCAGGTTCACAAAACCAATTCCGGTTGAGGAATAATTTTCTCCTCCAACATTATAATTAAATGTTGAGATTTCTAAAAACCCCTCTTTTATACGAATTGAAATAACTGCTTTTTCTTCTTCATTATTAAACTTTCCATGCTTAAAAACATTCTCTACAAAATGAATTAATACCGACGAGAGAATCTTTTCATTCGAATAATTTCCTTCAATAGTAAAATCCAAAAACAACTGATCTTCAAATCGTTTTTTCTGCAAATGAATATAATTTTGTATGAATTGAATTTCTTTTGAAAGTACTGCTTCATCTTTATCAGTTTCTGTAATGACGTAGCGAAGCAAATCGGAAAGAACCAAAACATCTGCCGCCATTTCATCTTCTTTTAAAATAAGCTGACTATAAAAAGAATTCAATGTATTAAACAAAAAATGCGGACTAACCTGCGCTTTCAGCATTTGAAATTCGGCTTTTTTGTTTTCTAAAAGCAATTCCTGATTTTGATGTTGTGTAGTTTGAAACTGCCAAAACAAAAAAGTCAATGCACTTAAAATTAGAGCCGGCAATCCGTAGAAAAAATTATCTTTTATATAATTGGTAATTTCTCTTGCTTCTTCATAGTAGTTGTGTACTCCAGTAATATTATACATAATAACTTCTTCCAAAAAATAACGAACAGCCGTAAAAAGTAATAACGAAACTGGAATTGTTAGAATATAAAAGAATAATTTCTTTTTGTTTAAAAACCAATTACAAAAGAAATAAAAATTGAGAATGTAGATAATAAAAATGGCTAATAAATAAGCTGGAGTAATTCCTAAATAAATAGCTTGCAATACGATTTTTATTTCTCTGTTATTTAGCCCTATATCCCAGAAAATATAAGTTAGAAATAATAAAAAGAAAAAGACAATATGATAATAAAAAGGGATTTTTGATTTCATAGTTTTTGATAATTAACCCAAAAATACAATTAAGGCTTAAATACAAAATTATATTTATTTAAAAAACACTTTTTTAGGGATGAACTATCAAAAACGTTACACGAAATTATTACACAATAAATTTCATGTGTTTATAAAATGAAATCCCAGGTTCATCAAAAACAAAAAACAGAGTTCAAAAGACAGCATACATTTGTCATGAATTTAAAAAACAAAAAACCATGCAAAAAATCATTCTATTATTAGCTCTTATTACATTTAATATGACATCTGCTCAAATTAAGAAAAAGCAAATTCTACTGATTGGAACTTTTCATTATTCAAATCCAGGTCTTGACGTTGCTCAACTAAATAGTTTCAACATCATGTCTGAGAAGAGCCAAAAGGAACTCGAAATAATGAGTGACAAAATCAAAAAATTTGGTCCTGATAAAATATTTGTAGAATGGGAATTTAGCAAACAAGCCGACTTAGACAAATTTTACAATAAAAACACTGACAGTCTTTTTAAAACTAATAAAAGCGAAATAACACAATTGGCACTTCGCACTGCTAAAAAACTGAATCACAAAAAATTATATGGAATGAATTATTATACTTCTTTTCCATATGACAGTTTAATGATGGCAATGGAAAAAGCAAACCAGAAGGATTTACTGGAGAAAAATAAAGTATCAACAGAAAATTTCGAAAAAACTCATAATGAAAAAATTAGTAAAAGCTCGTTACAAGAGATAATGTTATATTACAATAAAAAACAGGCCGAGAATGAAAATATTCAATGGTATTTGGAAATAGCAAACAGAGCCGGAAATCCAGATGATTTTTCGGGACAATCTTTAGTCGCAAATTGGTACAAAAGAAACTTATATATGTATTCGTTTATTCAAAAATTAACTGAAAGTACAGATCATAAGATAATGGTTTTAGTGGGTGCTGGTCATGCCGCATTGATCAGAGAATTTATATCACACGACCCTACATTTGAACTTGTTGAATTGTCTACTGTTTTGAAATAATTAATTTAACAGCAAAAAGGCGCAATCCCGAAGCCTCGGGATACGCAAAGTTCGAAAAGTTTTTTTAGCCACAAATTCACGAATTATTTTTAATAATCTTGAGATTAAAAATTCGTGAATTCGTGGCTATTATTTTAGACAAACAACTTTACTTTATAAAAAAGATTTTAATTACAAAACCAATCTTCAAATATAGCCCGCGGCTTCAACCGCGGGAACCCAACGCATATCATACAATATATCTGGACATCCCCGTGGTTGAAACCACGGGTTATGCTGAAATACAATCCGCGAAATTTTATTGATTTAGCTTTGCGGACTTTGCTTTTGTATTTACAATCCTTGGTAAAAACCTTGCGCTCTTTGCGTTAAATCGAATCCAAAAAAAATCCCTCCAATTGGAGGGATTTTTTATATAATTGATTTCTTATTTGATTAAGATAATGCAGCTTTAACTTGATCTGCAGCTTCTTGAAACTGAACAGCAGATAAGATTGGCATACCAGAATTGTCAATTAATTCTTTTGCAATTTCAGCATTTGTTCCTTGCAAACGAACGATAATTGGCACTTTAATAGCATCACCCATATTTTTGTAAGCATCAACAACTCCTTGTGCCACACGGTCACAACGAACGATTCCACCAAAAATATTAATTAAAATTGCTTTTACGTTTGGATCTTTTAAGATAATACGGAAAGCAGTTTCAACACGTTTTGCATCAGCAGTTCCACCAACGTCCAGGAAGTTAGCAGGCTCAAAACCAGCATATTTAATTAAATCCATAGTTGCCATTGCAAGACCAGCTCCGTTTACCATACATCCTACAGTACCGTCAAGATCTACATAGTTCAATCCTACTTCTTTAGCTTCAACTTCGATTGGGTTCTCCTCACGGATATCTCTCATTTCAGCATATTTTGGTTGTCTGTATAAAGCATTATCATCGATATTTACTTTAGCATCAACAGCCATAATTTTGTTATCAGATGTTTTCAAAACCGGGTTGATTTCAAACATAGAAGCATCAGAACCAATGTAAGCATTGTAAAGTGCGTCGATGAATTTCACCATTTCTTTGAAAGCATTTCCAGAAAGACCTAAGTTAAAAGCAATTCTTCTTGCCTGAAAACCTTGTAATCCAACAGATGGATCAACTTCTTCTGTGAAAATTAAGTGTGGTGTGTGCTCAGCAACTTCTTCGATATCCATTCCACCTTCAGTAGAATACATGATCATGTTACGACCTGTTGCTCTATTCAATAAAACAGAAACATAGAATTCAGAAGTTTCACTCTCACCAGGATAGTAAACATCTTCAGCTACTAAAACTTTGTTTACTTTTTTACCCTCTGCAGAAGTCTGAGGAGTAATCAATTGCATTCCGATAATTTGTCCTGCAATTTCTTCAACTTGTTGCAAGTTTTTAGCTAACTTAACTCCACCACCTTTTCCACGACCACCTGCGTGAATTTGTGCTTTTATTACGTGCCATCCTGTTCCGGTTTCGGCAGTTAATTGTTTTGCAGCAGCCACAGCTTCAACTGCATTGTTAGCCACAATTCCGCGTTGAATGCGTACTCCGTAACTTGCTAAAATTTCTTTTCCTTGATATTCGTGTATGTTCATAATATAGAATTTGTCTGGTTCTGAATTTATTTCAGAATAAAAGTGCGACAAAAATAGCAAAATTCAACTTAATAGTAAAATGTTTTTCAATTAAAAAAACTACTCTGATACATATTAGATTGTTATTCTTTTTAAAAGAAAACAAACGGTTAAACAATTGTATGTAAATTGTTAACTAAAAAACACTATTTCGTTTGAAATTTAACAAAACTATCAGTGATTTCAATAGTTCCCAAAGGATTTTTCCTAATATAATTTAAAACATATTGTGATTTTATCATTTAGCAATGGTTTCTATAATATTATTATCATTTAAGAACTCTTTTTCTACTATTACAACAAAAATGTAAGTGAAAATAGATTTTTGATACATTATGTTTAACGAAATCTTTATTTTTGTAGAAAAAATATCAAGAATGAGAGTTAAAGAACAAGGGCTTTATTTGCCTGAATTTGAACACGACAATTGTGGTGCAGGATTTATTTGTAATTTGAATGGTATTAAATCTAATGACATCATTCACAAAGCATTGGACATCTTAATAAAATTGGAACATCGTGGTGCAGTAAGTTCTGACGGACGAACTGGTGATGGAGCAGGAATTTTATTTGATATCCCTCATGACTTCTTTAAAAAAGTATGTGACTTTGAAATCCCTGAAACGCGTGAGTATGCAGTAGGAATGGTTTTTTTACCAAAAAGCAAAAACCAGGTATCTTTTTGCATGAAAACATTTGAATCAACAGTGAAAGATCAGAACTTAAAGATCTTAGGCTGGAGAGATGTACCTGTTGAAGTGGAAAATTTAGGGCAGATTGCCGCAGAAAAAGAACCAACAGTTAAACAGGTTTTTGTTAGCAAAAACGGTCAGGATTTAACTGAAAATGAATTTAATGCAAAACTTTTTGCAGCTAGAAAAATTGCTGAACATGCTATTAGAGGATCAAAAACTTCTGAAAGCCACATGTTTTATTTCTCTAGTTTATCGACAACTACCATAATATACAAAGGTTTATTGATGCCGGAAGACATCAGCCGTTATTATGTTGACTTAAAAGATCCCGATTTAGTGACGCGTTTGGCGCTTGTACACCAACGTTTCTCTACAAATACTTTCCCTTCATGGGATTTAGCACAGCCATTTAGATACATGTGTCATAATGGTGAAATCAATACGCTTCGTGGAAACGTAAGCCGTATGCGTGCCCGTGAAGAATTAATGCAAAGCAAAGTTTTTGGTGATGACATCAAAAAATTATTCCCAATTATCTTAGAAGGAAAATCAGATTCTGCTTCTATGGATATGGTGGTGGAACTTTTATTAATGACTGGCCGTTCATTGCCTGAAGCAATGATGATGGTTGTTCCTGAAGCCTGGGAAAAACACCAGACCATGTCTCCTGAAAAAAGAGCATTCTACGAGTTTAACGCTTGTATTATGGAACCTTGGGATGGTCCTGCTTCTATTCCGTTTACAGATGGTAACGTAATTGGTGCTTTATTAGACAGAAACGGATTGCGTCCTTCTCGTTATACATTAACAAAAAGCGGTTTCGTAATCATGTCATCAGAAATTGGTGTATTGGATATTGATCCGGAAGATGTAATTCAGCACGGTCGTTTAGAGCCAGGAAAAATGTTCCTTGTGGATATGAACGAAGGTCGTATTATCGAGGATGAAGAAGTTAAAAAAGCGATAGTTACAAAACGACCTTATAAAGAATGGTTAGACGCAAACTTATTGCCTTTATCTAAAGTTCCGTACACAAATAATCCAACTCCGGTTGAGAAATTAGATTTCTTAACGAGACAAAAATTATTTGGTTATACAATTGAAGATTTAAAAACAATCATCAACCCAATGGGAGGTCAGGGAGCTGAAGCAATCAGTTCTATGGGTAACGATACGCCTTTGGCAGTTTTATCAGACCAGCCTCAATTGTTGTACAACTATTTCAAACAATTATTTGCTCAGGTTACCAACCCGCCTTTGGATGGTATTCGTGAAGAAATCATTACTGATATTAGTTTAGCAGTTGGTGGAGATTTCAATATTTTTGAAATTGAATCCAAACAATGTAAAAAACTAAAAATCCAAAATCCGGTTATTTCTAATGAGGATTTAGATAAAATAAGAAACATTGATCACGCAGATTTTAAGTCAGCTACAATTTCTACTTTATATAAAATAGAAAAAGGAGTTAATGGTTTAGAGCGTGCTCTTGAAAAATGTGTTCAGGCAACATACAAAGCGGTTTCTGAAGGTTGCAATGTTATCATATTATCAGACAGAGGGGTTAGTGAGCAAATGGCTCCAATTCCTATGTTACTGGCTTGTTCTTACATTCACCACTCTTTGAACATTTTACAGGTTCGTTCAAAATTCGGAATCATCATCGAATCTGCAGAGCCTCGTGAACCTCATCATTTTGCTTTATTGTTCGGATACGGCGCAAGTGCGATCAATCCATACATGGTAAATGAAATCATTCACGATCAGGTAAATCAAGGATTTATTAAAGGTGTAAAAGCAGATTATGCAATTGTAAATTACAACAAAGCGATTGCAAAAGGAATCGTTAAAATCATGAACAAAATTGGTATCTCTACTTTACATTCGTACAGAGCTGCACAGATTTTCGAGATTTTAGGTTTAAACAAAACATTTACTTCTAAATATTTCCCTTACACACCTTCAAGAATTGAAGGAATTGGTTTGATGGAAGTAGAAAAAGAAGTGAAGAAACGTTTCCAAAAAGCTTTTCCAAATTCAAAAGTGGCCAGTTTGCTTCCTTTAGAAATTGGAGGAATTTACAGATGGAGACGTGGTGGAGAAAAACACATGTTTAATCCAACCACTATTGCTAAATTACAACAAGCTGTTCGTTTGAACAGTCCTGAAAGTTATAAAGAATACTCTAATATGGTTAATGAGCAAAGCTCTAACTTAATGACTATTAGAGGAATGTTTGAATTCAATAATTTAGATCCAATTTCTATTGATGAAGTAGAACCTTGGACAGAAATTGTAAAAAAATTCAAAACAGGTGCAATGTCTTACGGATCTATCAGTAGAGAAGCGCACGAGAATTTAGCGATTGCAATGAACAGAATTGGCGGAAAAAGTAACTCTGGAGAAGGAGGAGAAGATCCGAAACGTTTCCAGAAAGAAATTAACGGAGATTCCAGAAACAGTGCGATCAAACAAGTTGCTTCGGGACGTTTTGGTGTTTCGATCAACTATTTGACAAACGCTAAAGAAATCCAGATTAAAATGGCTCAAGGGGCAAAACCTGGTGAAGGTGGTCAGCTTCCTGGAGAAAAAGTAGTGCCTTGGATTGCCGAAACGAGAAATTCTACACCTTATGTAGGTTTGATTTCGCCTCCACCTCACCACGATATTTATTCTATTGAGGATTTATCTCAGTTGATTTATGATTTGAAAAATGCAAATCGTGAAGCGCGTGTAAACGTAAAATTAGTTTCTGAAGTAGGTGTTGGAACTATTGCTGCCGGTGTTGCCAAAGCAAAAGCCGACGTTATCCTTATTTCAGGTTATGATGGAGGAACAGGTGCTGCACCATTAACTTCATTACAACACACCGGAATTCCATGGGAACTTGGTTTAGCCGAAGCGCAACAAACTTTAATCTTAAATGATTTAAGAAGCCGTGTAGTTTTAGAGTGCGACGGACAATTGAAAACAGGTCGTGATGTAGCAATCGCTGCATTGTTAGGAGCTGAAGAATTTGGTTTTGCTACTGCTCCGCTTGTTGCTTCTGGTTGTATTATGATGAGAGCTTGTCACTTAAATACATGTCCGGTTGGTATTGCAACTCAGGATCCAGAATTGAGAAAAAATTTCAAGGGAACTCCAGAGCACGTAATCAACTTTATGTATTTTATTGCTGAAGAGTTAAGAGAAATCATGGCGCAATTAGGTTTCAGAACCTTAAAAGAAATGGTAGGTCAGTCACAAAAATTAAATGTGAATAAAGCGATCAAACATTACAAAGCCAATGGTTTAGATTTATCATCAATTCTATACAAACCGGAAAAAGCGAAAA
>Ga0247738_10000372_pt1 | contig 17710 bp, 16 predicted proteins | sample UWRJL013104B2_FD_180936 | JGI IMG/M metagenome (GOLD analysis project Ga0247738, IMG submission 180936) | Plant litter microbial communities from Arlington Agricultural Research Station in Wisconsin, United States - UWRJ-L013-104B-2 | ecosystem: Environmental > Terrestrial > Plant litter >...
GGTCGGGGCGCGATCGCCGGATTCTTCCTCGGATCGGTCAGCCACGACGTGCTCCTCAACATGCCCGCCCCCGTCGCCGTGGTGCCTCGCAAAGAGGAACCAATCGACGTGTATCCCGACCTGGTCGACGACGACGTGTAATAGAGACGACTCAGTGATTCTCCGGCGCTACCCCTACGTGTGGTCGACCATTGCAATAGCAGCGGTGGTCGGCCTCATGCTCCTAACCCCATGGCAGTGGCTCCCACCCTGGATCGCCAGCTTCTATGCCCTCGCTATCGCAGTGCGCAGCGGCATCTCGATGGTCCGGTCGTTCCGGTCGGGCTCGTGGGGCATCGACGTCCTCGCCGTCGCGGCCATCGTGTCCACGGTCGTCCTCGGCGACTACTGGGCGGCCCTAGTGGTCGTGCTCATGCTCATGAGCGGGGAAGCGCTGGAAGACTACGCCGCCCGTCGGGCGCGCAGCGAGGTGAGCGATCTCCTCAGCCGCGCACCACGGGTCGCTCATCTCGACCGAGATGGCGAAAGCGTCGAGGTCGGTGTCGACGAGGTCGGTCCGGGTGACCATCTCGTCGTGAGACCCGGGGAGGTCATCCCCGTCGACGGACTGTTGATCACGGGAACTTCGCTGGACGAGGCGTCTCTCACGGGCGAGAGCCTGCCCGTCTGGCACCCGGCGGGTTCGGTCGTTCTCAGCGGGGCCGTCGCCACCGACACCGTCGTAGAACTGCGCGCGACCGCCACCGCAGCCGACAGCCAGTATCAGTCGATTATCGACCTGGTGAGAAGCGCGGCGGACAGCAAGGCACCGTTCGTGCGCCTCGCGGACCGCGTCGCCATACCTTTCACGGTTGGTGCGTTTGCTCTTGGAGTGGCCGCTTGGCTCATCTCCGGGGATCCCGCGCGACTAGCCGAGGTGCTGGTGGTCGCCACACCGTGCCCCCTGCTCATCGCCACACCCGTGGCCTTCATAGCCGGCATGAGCAGAGCTGCAGCGAGCGGCGTGATCGTCAAGGGCGGCGGCGCGCTCGAACAGCTGGCCAGAGTACGAAGCGCGGCATTTGACAAGACGGGAACCATCACGCGGGGAGCGCCTGTGGTAACCCGCGTTGAGACCGTTCAGGGCGACGAATTCGAGGTCCTCCGCGTCGCGGCCTCCGTGGAAGCGGAATCGGCGCACGTGCTCGCCGAAGCGGTCGTCCACGAGGCTGAGCGGCGCGAGCTCGCGGTGCCCGACGCCTCGCAGATCACCGAGCAAGTCGCCCAGGGTGTTAGCGGCACGGTCCACGGCGAGCACGTGCGCGTGGGCCGGCTCGCCTTCGTCGCTCCCGATGCCCGACCGAGCTGGCACGCACTCGCAGCGGGAGAGACCGCGATCCACGTGTCCCTCGGTGGCAGTCTTCTCGGTCGAGTCGTGCTCACGGACGCTGTACGTCCGGAGTCGGCCGCCACAATCGCTGGCCTGAGGGCAGCAGGACTGAGTCGGCTCGTCATGCTCACTGGCGATGCGGCCGACACAGCCGCGAAGATCGCCTCGACCGTGGGGATCGACGAGGTCCGCGCCGCTCTACTCCCTGCGGAGAAGGTCGCGGCCGTACACCAGCTCGAGCCACGGCCGGTCATGATGGTGGGCGACGGCATCAACGACGCGCCTGTTCTGGCAGCCGCAGACGTGGGGGTGGCCATGGGTGCTCGCGGCGCGACGGCCGCGAGCGAGTCCGCCGACGCTGTCGTGCTCGTCGAAGACTTGGGCCGTGTGCTCGACGCGGTGCTGCTTGCTCGGCGCACGGTGCGGATCGCCTATCAGAGCATCGGAATCGGCATCGGCTTGAGCGTGATCCTCATGGTGACTGCATCGTTCGGTCTGCTGCCTGCGATCATCGGTGCCGCTCTTCAGGAGGTCGTCGACGTCATCGCTATCCTCAACGGCTTGCGCGCGGGGCGTCCGCTTCGCGCTCGATGAGCGCATGCAGCTCAGTGATGAGCTGCATCTGGTTGCGGTTGATCTCGAGAAGTGTCTCGATGTCGGTCTTGGCCGCGATATTCGTTTCGTAGTCGTGACGGGCGAGCGCTGCGGCCACCGCGTCCTGCCGCTTCGCTGCGATGAGCAGGATCGCACCTTGCAGGCCGGCGAGCATACTGAGGAATAGGTTGAGCAGGATGAACGGATAGACGTCCCACCCCGGGAGCACCGTGTTCGCAATCGCCCACAGCGCCATGAACAGCACGAACCCGCCCACGAACGGCCAACTCCCCATGACGTTGCGCATCCGGTCAGCGGCACGCTCGCCGCGGGTCAGCCGCACAGTGTGGTCTTCGTGCCAGGTCAACTCGGGTACTCGGCGCGCGCTCGTAGTTGTCACGCCTGAATCGTCGCGCGGGCGCGGTCGACTCGGCAGGGTCTTTGGTCCCGCGACTACCGTTCGTGGTTGTGGGAGCCGTAGACGGCGGCCTGCGTGCGGCGCTCCATGCCGAGCTTGGCGAGCAGCCCCGAGACGTAGTTCTTGACGGTCTTCTCGGCAAGCTCGAGCTTCTCGCCGATCTGACGGTTCGTGAGACCTTCGGCGATGAGGTCGAGCACCTGGCGTTCCCGCAGGCTCAACTCGACGGCAGGCCCCCGGGCCGCAGTAGCGGACTCAACCACGCGCCGCGCGACGCCGGCGTTCATCAGCCGCTTGCCCGCGGCGACCTTCCGGATGCTGTCGAGGAGAGTCTGGCCCTTAATGTCCTTGAGCACGTAACCTGCCGCTCCCGCGAGGACCGCGGTTCGGCTGGCTTCGTCGTCGTCGTACGCCGTGAGCATCAGGCAGTGCACGTTGGGGTGCGCCGACCGGATGTCTCGACAGAGGTCGATTCCACTGCCATCCGGCAGCCTCACATCGAGCACAGCGACGTCGGGGAGCGTCGCCGCTATGCGGCCCAACGCCTGCCGAATCGTGGACGCCTCGCCGACAACCTCCAGGTCGGTCTCCGCGTTGATCACATCGGCGACTCCGCGCCGCACGATCTCGTGGTCGTCCACCAGAAAAACGCTGACCATCGCTAATACTCCTTGCTGTTCATCGGCACGTCCCAGATGAGCACCGTGCCGCTGGGCTCTGCGTTGTGAAAGGCCAGCGTGCCGTTCCGCGCTCGCGCGCGTTCTTCCAAATTGGCGGTGCCACTGGAGCGCGAAGTCGACTGGATGCCGCGTCCGTCGTCCTCGATCCGAACCGTCACCCGGTCGCCTGCCACTCCGACTGTCACGGAGGTCTGGGTCGCGCCCGCGTGCCGCGCCACATTCGTCAGCCCCTCCCGGACGACGGCGATGACGTCGTCGGCGAGGGCGCGATCGACCATCAGGTCAACAGCTCCGGCGAACGCCACCCGGGGAGACTCGTCAAAGAGATCTGCCATTTCGGCGAGCACGTCGACCACGCGGTGGCGCAGCATCGGCGCCTCAGTGTCGGGGGTGGTGTTGAGGGTGAAGATCGCGGTCCGGATCTCGGCGATGGCCATGTCGAGCGCGTCGACCTGCTGGGCGATGCGAGCTCGCGCCGAGGCGTCCGTCATCGATCCGGCGACGGCTTGGAGGCTGAGCCCGGCGCCGAAGAGTCGCTGGATGACGTGGTCGTGGAGGTCGCGCGCGATTCGACCGCGGTCCTCCAACACAGCGAGACGGGCGCGATCGGCGCGGCTGGCAGCGAGGCGAAGAGCGACGCTCGCTTGGCCAGCGAAGTCCGCCGCCATCTCGAGATCGCCAGACGTGAATGCCGCGCGACCGGGCATCCTCGAGACCGTGAGAACGCCCGCCGGCGCATCCGATGAGGTGAAGGGAATGGCCATGGTGGGGCCCAGCGCGATGTCCGGACGGACCCGGCTGGTCAGTTCCGCGTGCGAGAGCACGGGCTGTCCGCTCTCCTGCGCGTGCGCGGCGAGAGTCCCCGCTGCCTGGAACGTCACTCCTTTGTAAACAGAAGCAAGCTCACCGTGCGCCTCGACCACCGTCATGTCCGCGTCCGGCCCAGGCAGGACGACACACACCAGGTCGGCGTCGGCGAGCCGAGCCACCTGGTCTGCGATGATTCCGAGCGAGTCTTCCGAGTTGTCCGAGAGGAGGACCGAAGTCACCTCAGCAGACGCGGCTGACCATCGCTGGCGACGCTGGCTCTCACCGAAAAGGCGGGCGTGGTCGATAGCCGCGCCCGCGGTGCCCGCGAGTGCCACGAGCAGTTCCTCGTCCTCAGCAGTGAAAGGGCCGTCGATCCGCTCGGAGAGGTAGAGGTTTCCATAGACCTCGCCCCGCACCCGTATCGGCACGCCGAGGAAGCTGTCCATCGGAGGATGGTGATCGGGGAATCCACTGGAGCGGGGATCGTCGTGAAGGTGCTCGAGTCGAATTGGTTCCTGGTCGTCGATGAGGGCACCGAGTAGGCCGTGGCCCTCGGGAAGGTGGCCGATCGCGCGGGCCGTCTCGTCCGGCATCCCCACATGGATGAACTCGGCCAGCGACCCATCGGGGGCGATAACCCCGACGGCTCCGTATCGTGCTCCGACCAGTTCCAGGGCGGCCACGACAATCTGGCGAAGTACGTTGGGCAGTTCGAGCTCACTCGTGACAAGTCGGCTTGCCTGCAGGAGGCTCCGCAGCCTGCCTTGCGTCGCAAGGACTTCCTGGGCGGATCCGACCAGCTCGCTGATGACCCGATCGAGTCTTCCCCTCGGCGCATCCGGGAAGGCGAGATGTGCATCCGGTTCGGTCATGAGATTCTCCACGCCTGACGATGCGGTGGTCTGGGCACAGCGGGACTTTCGACCCTACGGGAGTGGCCGAATGATGGTCAGTCTTGCATAACGCGATAGAGGAGGCGAGCCCATGGTTGAGCGCATCATCGTCGGCATCGACGGCTCGGGCCCGAGTGTGGCGGCGCTGCACTGGGCTCTGAATGAGGCAGTTGCCGTTGAGTCGAGCGTGACCTTGCTGCATGTCGTGGCGGGGCGCGACGCCACCGAAGGCGAGCCGGCCATGGAACGGGCCGTCGATCTCGCAAGCGAGCTTCCGCAGGGAGTCCATGTGCGAGTCGCACACGGCGACCCGACCCGGATGGCCGTGATCGAGGCGAACCGCGGCGATCTGCTCGTCGTGGGAACCCATAAGACTGGATACCTCCGCGGGCGCGTGACAGGCACGAAGAGCGTCATCATGGCAGCTCTGGCTCGGTGCACGACCGTGCTGGTTCCGGAAGACACGCTCGGTCATCGGCATGGAGTCGTCGTAGGCGTCTCGGCAGACCCATCCTGTCACCCGGCCATCATCGAGGGAGCCGCCACGGCCCAGCGCCGCAGGGAGGAGCTTTACCTTGTGCACGCTGTGCCCGATACCCCCGAGGATTCGGCGGCCGGACGCGCACGTCTCGCCGCGGCCGTCGATCTTGCTGCGCTGACGGCTCGCTCGCTGCCGATCCGCCGCCGTTTGTCACATCGCCGCCCGGCAGATGCGGTGCTGGACGCTGCTCGTACGGCGTCCCTTCTCGTCATTGGTCCCGCGCAGACAGACGCGGAGCAGCCGGGGGTCCCCGGCGACGTGATGCTCGAGGTTCTCCTCAACCTCACGTCGCCGGTGATGGTGGCGCGCTAGCGGATCACCGCGACGGTCGTGGGTGCTGCGAGCACGAGCTCCTCGCTCGTGGATCCCAGCCACGCCTTCTCGAAGCCGTGGCGCCCGTGGCTGCCGACCACGAGCATGCGGGCGCCCTTCGCGGCCTCGTACAACGCATCCACTGCCCGCGCGAAGACGACCTCCGTGTGCACCTCGAGGTCGGGGTAGGTCTGCGCAATGCCGGCGACGGCTTCGGCGAGGATGCGCTGCTCCTCCTCTTCGGGGGCGACAGGCCAGTCGACGATCTCGCCGTCGGTCCACGGCTGGGGCGCGTGCCACGAGTGCACCACTCGCAGGGGCTCGTGGCGGCGGTCGGCCTCACGGGCCGCGAATGCGAGGGGCGCTACGGAGAACTCGGAGTCGTCGACGCCCGCCACGATGCCGCGCCCTTGCGTAGTCAGGTGCGGCACAACCACCGTGGAAACGGAGGCCTTAGCGGCTACTCGCGCGGCAATCACGCTGAACAGCGCGTCACCAAGGTTCTTGGGCCGGTGGGTGCCGATCACGAGCAGGTGTGCACCGGCCGAGTGCTCGACGAGCGACTCGACCTCGTGCCCGACGAGCACGGTCGCGTGCACGGTCGAGCCGGTGCGATCGCTGAAGTGCGTGGCAAGCGCGCGCAGTTCCTGCTCAGCTTTGAGGACGGCCGACTCGGCGAACGGAGCGGGGTTGGTGCGCCAGTTGAGGTCGACGACGTGGACCAGTTCAACTTCTGCCTGCACGCTGGGCGCGTACTCCAGTGCCCACTCGATGGCGGGATGGGCGTGTGCGGAGCCGCCCACGCCGACGACGATGCGATGTGTGTTTGTCATGCCGCAACCCTTCCGGCCCCCCGATCCAGGGCACAGGGCCATTGGTCCCGCCGGGACCTTCGACCCTGTGGCGAAAGCGGCGACCCGCCTACCGTCGGGACCATGACCGACACCGCATCCCAGGCCCTGGCCGTACGTGAGGACTTTCCCCTCCATGTCGTCGACGCCTGGTGGCGCGCGGCGAACTACCTCACTGCCGGGCAGATCTACCTCCGGGACAACGCCCTGCTGCGCCGGCCGCTCGAAACAGCCGACATCAAGCCTCGACTGCTCGGGCACTGGGGCACCTCCCCCGCCCTCAACCTCATCTACGCGCACCTCAACCGCCTGATCGTGCACCGCGGATGCGAGGTGCTCTACATTGCCGGCCCCGGGCACGGTGGCCCGGCGATGGTCGCCAACACCTGGCTCGATCACACCTACTCGGAGCTCTACCCGCGGATCACACAGGATGCCACGGGCATGCGCGCGCTATTCCGCCAGTTCTCCACGCCGGGCGGCATCCCCTCACACGCCTCGCCCGACACGCCCGGATCCATCCACGAAGGTGGGGAGCTGGGCTATTCGCTCGTGCATGCGTTCGGTGCTGCGCTCGACAACCCGCAGCTCATCGTCGCCTGCGTCGTGGGTGACGGCGAGGCGGAGACGGGGACGCTCGCGGCGAGCTGGCACCTCAACAAGTTCATGAACCCCGACACCGACGGCGCCGTCCTGCCGATCCTGAACCTCAACGGGTACAAGATCGCGAACCCCTCGGTGCTCGCGCGCATCCCGGAGGCAGAACTGCTCGACCTGTTCCGTGGCTACGGCTATGCGCCGATCATCGTGTCCGGCGGGTTCGACGGTGAGGACCCGATGGTGGTGCACGCAGCGATGGCCACCGCGCTCGAGCGCTGCGTCGACCGGATCGAGTCCATCCGACGTGCAGCGCGGAGCCCCCAGCCCGCGGCCCGCCCGGCGTGGCCCATGATCATCTTGCGCACACCCAAGGGATGGACGGGCCCGCGCGAGGTCGACGGGCTTCCCGTCGAGGGCACGTGGCGGTCGCATCAGGTGCCGCTCGCCCAAGTGCGCGAGAATCCCGAACACCTCGCCCAGCTCGAACAGTGGCTCCGCAGCTACCGTCCCGAGGAGCTGTTCGACGACGACGGCTATCCGGTGCCGGAGCTATCCTCGATCCGACCCCGCGGGCGGCACCGGATGAGTGACCAACCGTCTTCCAATGGCGGCAGCGTGCTGACCGGCCTCGTGTTGCCCAATCTGGAGACCCGAGCCATCGACCGCAGCGGCAGCCGCGGCAACACCGCTGAGGCCACTCGTGTCCTGGGACGTTGGCTGGCGGACGTGATCCGCCTCAACCCGCGCACGTTCCGCATCTTCGGCCCCGACGAGACCGCCTCCAACCGCCTGGATGCCGTCTACGAGGTCACGGGCAAGCAGTGGTACGGCTCAGTCGAACCGACCGACGAGCACCTCGCCCGGGAGGGAAGGGTGATCGAGATCCTGAGCGAGAACCTCGTCGAGGGCCTGCTAGAGGGTTATCTCCTGACTGGACGCCACGGACTCATGAACTCGTACGAGGCGTTCATCCACGTCGTCGACTCGATGGTCAACCAGCACGCCAAGTGGCTGGAGTCGAGCGTCGATATCCCTTGGCGCCGGCCGGTGGCATCCCTTACGTACCTGCTCAGTTCGCACGTGTGGAGGCAGGACCACAACGGGTTCTCCCACCAGGACCCAGGGTTCCTCAACCATGTCGTCAACAAGAGCCCGGGGATCGTGCGGGTCTACCTGCCGGTCGACGCGAACAGTCTGCTGGTAACTGCCGAGCACTGCTTGGCCAGCCGGGACTACATCAACGTGATCGTGGCGGGAAAGCAGCCGGCACCGGTGCTGCTCAGCCTCGAGGAGGCGCGCACCCACGGCGCCCGTGGGATCAGCATCTGGGACTGGGCCGGTAGCGAGCGAGCGGGGCGCGAGCCGGACGCAGTGATCGCCTGCGCCGGCGACGTCCCCACCCTCGAGGCGCTTGCCGCCGTCGACCTCTTGCGTCGGAACATCCCCGACCTGCGCGTCCGCTTCGTCAACGTCGTCGACCTCATGCGGCTGCAGGCGGCCAACCAACATCCCCACGGGATGCCCGACGCCGACTTCGACGCCGTCTTCACGACCGACAAGCCCGTCGTCTTCGCCTTCCACGGCTACCCCGCTCTCATTCACCAGCTCGCCTACCGCCGCACCAACCACGCGAACTTCCATGTACTGGGCTTCCGCGAGAAGGGCACCACGACCACCCCGTTTGACATGCTCATGATGAACGACCTCGACCGGTACCGCATTGCCATGGACGTGATTCGGCGAGTGCCCGGCCTCGAGCAGCGCCACGGGGGTCTCGTGGAGCACTTCTCCGATGAGCGTGCGCGCCTGCGCACCTACGCCTACCAGCACGGAGAGGACAGCCCGGATGTCACGGGCTGGAAGTTCCTCACCGAGCGCAGAATGCCCGACCTGCCCGATCGCGCCGACAGCGGCCTCGACAACTAGGGGATGATCACGATGGCGCGTTACACCCAACAGCTTGCCGCCGACGAGGCGTGGGCGCATCTGCGCAGCAAGAGCTTCGGGAGGCTCGCTGTGAGCCTCGGCGGCCAGCCCGACATCTTCCCGGTGAACTTCCTGGCGAACGAGTCCGGAATCCTGATCCGCACCGAGGAGGGGACCAAGCTCGAGCGCCTCGACGCGAACCAGCTCGTGGCCTTCGAGGCCGACGACGTCACACCCGAGCGGGCGTGGAGCGTTGTGGTCAAGGGCTCGGCCTCGCGTCTCGACGACACCGCCGTAGCGGCAGCTCGGCGAGCTCCGCTCTGGACATGGGCGCCCGAGCCGAAAGACGTATTCATCCGCATCCGCCCGACCGAGATCACCGGTCGAGTCTTCAACCGCAAGTAAAGAGGAGTAGCAGCATGGCCATGGAACCCACCCCCGGAAGGTTCGTAGACAAGACGGCAATCGTCACTGGCGCAGGCTCCGGTATCGGGCGCGCGACCGCCGTGCGCTTGGCGAAGGAGGGCGCTCGTGTCATCGCTACCGACCTCAGCGCAGAGCGACTACAGGAGTTGTCCACCCATCTCGAAGGGCTCGACCTCAAGACGATAACGGGCGATGTTAGCGACCAATCGACTGTCGACGCGCTGCTGGAGGCAGCAGGCGGTCACGTAGACGCTCTCGCCAATGTGGCCGGCATCATGGATGGATTCCTTCCGCCCGCCGAGATCGACGACGAAACCTGGCTGCGTGTGATGGACGTCAACGTCACGGCCATCATGCGGCTCACCCGCGCGGTGCTTCCCTCGATGATCACGGCCGGCCACGGGTCGATCGTCAATGTCGCGTCCGAGGCAGGCATGCGCGGCTCGGCGGCGGGAACCGCCTACACGACCTCCAAGCACGCCGTCATCGGCTTCACCAAGAGCACCGCCTTTTTCTACACGCCCAACGGAATCCGCTGCAACGCTGTCGCACCGGGAGGGGTCGCCACGAACATCGAAGCCCCGTTCAAGTCACAATTCGCCGGCGAGCGTCTAGGGCCATTCATGCAGGTCAACGTGCCCCCGATCGCGACCGCGGAGGAGCTAGCGGCCGCGATCACCTGGCTGCTCAGCGATGACTCCACCAACGTCTCGGGTGCGGTGCTTCCGAGCGACGGTGGATGGGCGGCGATCTGATCATGGCAACTCCACTGCTCAGAAATGCGGCATTCTGGGGTGCCATCATCCTCGCCGCCTTCAACACCCTCTCGGCTGTCGCCGGTGGCGTCGGGATGCTCGCCACCAATGGCCTGGGTATGCCCGAGTCATCCCTCGACGGCAGTCCGTTCTCCTCGTTCCTCGTGCCTGCTCTGGTGCTCATCGTCATCGTCGGTGGAACGCAGGCAATTGCCGCTGGCCTGCTCATCGCCCGCCGCGAATCCGCTCTCTTGTGGTCAGCAGTTGCGGGCATCGGGATGCTCATCTGGATCTTCATCGAGACCATCGTGATCCGGGGTGGATCATGGTTGCAGGTGCTGTACTTCACCACCGGCACGGCGCAGATCGCGGTGGTCTTGGCGCTGCTGGGAGTCGTGGCATGGCTTCCACGTCGAGCACTACGGCGAGCGGCGGTCGAGACCGACTAACCGATGGCTGAGGCGACGACTCTCGCCATCCGCTTCCGGATGACGTGGTCGCCGCCCTCCACTCGGTGCGCCGTCACCATGCGCATGGATTCGGCGAGCTCGATGCCCGCGGGCGCCAGAAACGGATCGATGGAACCGTAGACGAGCTCAACCGGCACCCTGACGCGCGCCAGATCGGACACTGTGGTCTGGGATTCGATTGCGTGCTCGAGAGACAGTACGAATGGTGTCCAATTTCGTTCTGAAACGTCGAGCAGATTCTTGATGGGCGAAAGCCGGGCCAAGCCCGCGGCCGCTCGCATGGTGAACTCCTTGTTGGCCCTCAGATAGTCGTAGATGCGCAGGTACAAGCCCAGGGCGGCCCGATCGCGCCAATCGCCGACGGCCTCGGGAGTGACGTAGACAGGAGGGCTGACCACCACGACCTTGATCACCCACCGAGGCCTCATGGCCGCAATCCGGATAGCGATCAGGGCCCCCATCGAGTGACCCACAATCACCATCGGCCCCCGCAGCCCGAGTCGACGAAGGGTGCGCATCACGGCCGCGGAATGCTCCGCCATCGAATACGTAGCACCTTCGGGGCGCGGAGAATCGCCGAACCCCAGAAGGTCGAGAGCGATGACGCGATGACTGTCCGCGATCAGAGGCACAACGTTGTCGAAGGTGACGGCCGAGGACGCGAGGCCGTGCAGGAGGACGACGACCGGGCCGGTGCCCTCGTCGACGGCCACGTGCAACGCGGGCGCTCTACGAAACCATCGCATGTGGACGAGGCTAGTCGTGCCCTCGGGCTCATCTAGAGAGCGGCCCGGGGTGCCGTCGCGGCGGCTATCGACTGCGCCCAGGCAGTCGCGCGATCGACCTCGCCGTCGACCAGGGGGCCTTCATAGCCGTGGACGTAGAACGACACAGCCTTGGCTGGAGTACTGAAGCCTCGGGATCGCAGCTCGTGCCGAGCCGCCTTGGCCGCCGAGCCCGGAAGGCGCGGCGAGTCCACCCTGGTGTCGAAGGTGTATGCCACGGTCGAGGCTGTCGACTCGAGCTGCTCGATCCACTCGCGGATACCGCGGGTCGGCAAGGTCTTCGCCCCTCGCTCCTCCACCGCCGACTGGCGCGTGGTCGCCCTCGACATGGAGAAGGCGTGCGTCGGGCCACCCACGACGAGCAGGTCGTAGCGATCGACGTCTGCGGGTGCCGCGTCGGCGGTGACCACGTCCACTACCGACATGGTCAGCGCCAACCCAGTCGCGACTGCTCGCGCGATCTCTTCGGTGTTGCCCCACAGTGATTCGTAAACAATGAGCGCGCGCATGGCTTCTCCTTTTCTATTGATGAGTCGGTGCCACAGCAATGGCGGGCTCGACGGGTCCCTGATCAAGGCGGAACGGCGGGTACTCATCCCGCATCAGTGAGGCATAAGACGCTACGCGCAGGGTCCACCGGTTGATGCCCATGATGAAGTCGAAGAGCGGCCGCTGATACCGCCCCGAGAAGAGCAGGATGACAGCGGCTACCACCACCAGCAGACCGAGCAGGGAAGCTCCTCCCGTGACGGATGCGCCGATTTGGGAGGCCCAGCCCACGCCCCACGCAGCACTGCCCGTCAGCACGCCGACGATGAGCAGGTGCGGGATCGCGAGCAGCCACGACTTCACGAGGACGAGGCCGTGGGAAAGATGCTCCGGGTAAGCGACTACGAGGTCGGCCGGGTAGTCCGCGCGCTCAAGTGTAAAGGGAGGGTATTTGTCCGTGGCCAGTGCGGAGTGTGCGTAGAACGACACCCGCCAGCTCCAGCGCAGCACACCGACGGTGAATTCGAAGATCGAGCGGGGATACCTGCCCGTGAACAGGATTGCGAAGCCCGCGACGATGGTGGCCACGATAAACGCAACCCACAGGAGGGCGAGCACGATCCAATGCGGGATGGCCAGGATCCACTTCACCAACCAGAGAGCGCGGGAAGGCATCCCAAGCTCCCCGGTCACCGACACCGGGTATGGGCCTGTGATCGGCTCGATCGCCACTTCCCGCGCGCGCCCCCAACCCACGACGCCAGCGACGATCAGCGCAAGCCCGACGACCAGCAGAATGCCGGCGACGACGGTGAGGGCCGTTGTTACGGGCGTGGCCCAAGGCGCCTCGACCCCCGCTCGCACGCTGGTGTCAATGCCGGCGGAACCGTCGGAGTTCATGACGACCACCGTCCAGTCGCCGGGCTCGATCGTCCACTTGATCTCGCGGGTTCCGGAACCGTTGTCGGCGGCGACCCAGAACGACTGCGCGGCGGGGGGTTCAGGCGTAGCTGCACCAGGGACATCCCGGGTCTGCAGCTCGGAGCTATTGCCCTGCATGCCGATCAGCTGCGCAATGTGCACCCCAGCGAGGTAATCCGCAACGTCCTCGGACGAACCGATCCCGACAAACACGGGCGTCTCGTCGCGCGAGGCCACTGCTAGGGAAATAGTGATGCGCGGAAACGATTCGCGGTCCAGGGAGGTCTCGAGGAGGGCCGGAGGGCTCGTGACCGCAGATGCCGAGGTTGAGAGCGCTGCCGGACGGGAGACCACGAATCCGTCGTCAGCGCGGGATGTGACAGCGCTGCCGAGCGCCACTGCCCCGGCGAGTGCACCCGCGGAGAGGAGTGTGACGACGCTGCCGACAATCACCATGGCGAACCACCCGCCCGCGCGCCGAGAGGCGGGAACGACGTCGGCGTGCGGAGACTCTGACATTGACTGACCTTCCTGGATGCGGACACTCGGTGAACTGTCGGCGGAGCTGTTCTCCACGACAACAGCGTCCTGCGCCCCCGCGGCGAGCATTAGGGCCGAAGGTCCCGCGGGACCAATGGCCCTGTGGCACCGCAATGCATCAGTGCATCGTCAATCCCATGCCTCCCACAGCGCCCGCCATCAGCGTCACCGGACTCAGTAAGCGGTACGGGCCCACTCTCGCCGTCGACGACGTCAGCTTCACTGTCGAGCGGGGAACGGTGTTCGCGTTCGTGGGCACCAACGGCGCAGGGAAGTCGACGACGATCTCCTGTCTGACCACTTTGCTCGCCCCTGATGCGGGAGTGGTGACGGTGCTCGGGCATGATGTGCGCACGGATCCCGATTCCGTCAGGGCGAGCATCGGCGTGGTATTCCAGGAGTCGATCCTCGACCCTTTGCTGTCGGTGCGGGAGAACCTCCGCGTTCGGGGAGCGTTCTACGGCACGAGCCGACTGGCACTCGAAACCCGCATCAACGAACTCAGCACTCTCATCGGGCTAGACAGGGTGTTGGACCGGCGATATGCGCGCCTGTCCGGCGGCGAGAAGCGCCGCGCTGACATCGCTCGAGCGCTGCTCGCATCACCTTCAGTGATTTTCCTCGACGAGCCGACGGCCGGGCTCGACCCTGCCGGTCGCGCTCTCGTCTGGTCCACCATCCGCGAACTGAGGGTGCGCCACGGGCTCACCGTCTTTCTGACTACGCACTATATGGAAGAGACCGAGGAGGCGGACCTGGTCTGCATCATCGACCGCGGCAGAATCGTCGCCCAAGGGAGCCCCACGGAGTTGCGGGCAAGGTACAGCAGCAGTGTGCTCACCGTTTCCACCCGCGATCCACTCGCTCTCGCTGTTATCGCGCAGCAAGCTGGATGCAGTGTCGAAGGCGAAGACCCCGCGACGATCGTGGTGCCGAGCGCTGGCGTGGCCCAGCGCTTACTGAGCCTGCATGGCGACAAGGTCGTGGACTTCGAGTTCCGCCACGGGACCATGGATGACGTCTTCCTCCGGGTGACGGCGGATCGTCGAGTGGAGACCGCCGCATGAACGCCATCGCCGCCATCACGCTGCGCAACTTGCGCATCTACTTCAGGGATCGCTTGGGAGTCTTCTTCTCGCTGCTCGGCGCCCTGGTCTTGTTTCTGCTCTACATGCTGTTCTTGCGCAGCCTGCAGACCTCCAGCCTCGAAGGCAGCTTCCCCAACGCCGATTCGGCGACGATCTCTGCCTTCGTGGACACGTGGATGTTCGCCGGAATCATTGGCGTTACGACGATCACCACCGGTCTTGGCGCCTTCAGCACGTTCGTTGACGACGCTGCGGCGGGGCGGTTCCGCGACTTCGTGGCCTCCCCCATCCGGAGGAGCCACCTCGTGCTCGGGTACTTGCTGTCGAGCGCCACTGTGGCGCTGAGCATGAGCCTGCTCATTCTCGCCCTGAGCTGCGTCTACATGCTCGTCGTCGACGGGCTGCTCCTCACCGCAGCTCAATTGCTGATCGTGGTGGCCGAGGTCGCGCTCAGCTGCTTGGGCTTCGCGGCGCTCTCAGCATTCGTGGTCTCCTTCGTGCGAACGCCTGGAGCCTTCGCCGCCCTCTCGACGATCGTCGGTACGACCCTGGGCTTTCTCGCCGGGGCATATGTACCGATCGGCCTCTTTCCGGAAGCGGTGCAGAGCGTCATCAACGCATTGCCGTTCGGGCAAGCGGCAACACTCATCCGAGCGCAGTTATCGGAGCAGACACTTCTCGCCCTGACGGACGGGCAGCCCGCCGCGGCCGATCAACTTCGTGCGTTCTTCGGAATCACGGCAACGATCGGCGACTGGGCGGTGCCCGCGGGTTACGTGGTGGGCGTGCTGCTCACGATGGCCGCGGTGTTCACTACTCTGGCTGCGCTGCGCATGAGGCGACGCTTGGCGTGAGGGCACCGTCGCTCGGCGGACGGAGCGTAGACGAGTGACCCCGGGGCCACGGGACCTACGACCCTGTCGACCTCGCATCGGCGCGGCGAGGATCGTCACACCGCCCTTTGCCGCCGACAAGATCGAGACCTCATGCCCACAACTTCTCCGCTTCCGTTCGGGCCATGGGTTGCCGCCTGCAGCCTCGCCGAGGCGATCGGAATGACCGCAGCAGCCATTGCCTCACAACTCGCCAGTGGCACAGACGACCGCTGGCTCGCGTTGGCCGCGATTGTCGCCGGGGGCCTCATCGAGGGCGTGGTGCTCGGGACGCTCCAGGCCGCCGTCCTTGGACGATGGCTCCCCCGACTCCACCGTTACGCGTGGGTAGTGGTCACGACCGCAGTGGCAGGGCTGGGTTGGGCCGCGGCATCGGCCCCCTCACAATTCGGCGGCACCGATGGAAATCAGCCGGTCCTCGGGGTGGTGCTCTTGGGTGCCGTGGCGCTCGGGGCCGTGATGGGAGTGCTGCTCGGAGCGGCCCAGTTCTTGGTCCTCCGCGGAGCCGTCCCGCGACCCGCACGATGGATCGCCGTGTCCGCACTTGCGTGGGCTCCGGCCATGGCGATCATTTTCGTTGGCGCCACGGCTCCTGATCGGTCATGGTCGACTCCGGGCATCCTCGCTGTGGCGGCGACAACTGGCGCACTCGCCGGCGCGGTCCTCGGTGCGATCAGCGGCGCACTGTCGCCATGGCTGGCCGGGCGATCGGCATCCAACCAGATCATCTTGGGAATCCTGCGCTCGCGGTGGCATAGCGCCATCGACCGCAACATCATCGGGTTACGGATGCTCGGACGACGCACCGGGCGGACGCTCGAGCTCCCCGTGCAGTACGTCACGTTGGGGGACCGGCTCGTGATCTACCCTCATGCTGCCCAGCGCAAGAATTGGTGGCGCAACCTCATCGATCCCGTATCCCTCGAGGTCCTCGTGCACGGGCGCTGGACATCCGCAACGGGTCACGTCGTGACCGGTGGCGATCCGAGCTGGGAGCTTGCCCGCTCGGCATACATCGGTCGATGGCCGCGGATCACTATCGCCAAGGACGCCCCACTGGCAGTCGTCGAGTTGCATGGGAACCGGCTGAATACAATCACCGGGCCGCTGTAGTGGCCTAGGAACCCACCATGGCCACGAACGAAGTGTGGGCAAAATGTGGGCACGGGGCCGTCTCAGCCACCTGTAGGTGGCCTAGCTTCCGCGGAAACAAAGGGAAATTTGCCCCAATTACGAGGTGCCCCGGCAGGGACTCGAACCCTGACTGAAACGATTTTAAGTCGTCTGCCTCTGCCGATTGGGCTACCGGGGCGTGGAACGACCCTAGCGGAGCCCTAGTTCTTGTTGACCGCGCCACCCACGGGAACGGGGGCGCCCGCGGGAGCCTCGTGACCTGCGGCGGGCTTCGGGCGCGACGCGAACTCCTCGAAGGCGGCGCGCGGGTGCACGCGGGCCTCGAGGGAGGCGATGTCGCGACCGACGAAGAAGTTGATGATCCAGTTGCCGAAGACGCGGATCTTGCGCTCCCACATGGGCATCGCCAGACCGTGGTAACCACGGTGCATGATCCACGCGAGGGGGCCCTTCACGGCGAACTTGCCGGACTGGAACACACCGTTCCACAGGCCGAGGCCGGCGACAGCGCCCTGGTTCTTGTGGAAGTAGTCCTTCGTGGCCTCGCCGCGCATGTCGGCGACGATGTTCTTCGCGAGCAGTTTCGCCTGGCGCACCGCGTGCTGGGCGTTCGGCACGCAGAAACCGCCGACGCCACCACCCGTGAGGTCGGGCACCGCGGCAACGTCACCGGCGGTCCACGCGTCGGCAACGGGGCCGTCGTCGTTGATGATGCGCAGGTCGGCCCGGGCGCGCAGGCGACCGCGCTCCTCGATGGGCAGGTCGGTGTTGCGGATCATCGGGTTGGCCATGACGCCGGCGGTCCACACGATGGTGTCCGACTCGAACGTCTCACCGGTGGAGAGCTGGATGACCCCGCCCGCCGCCGACGACAGCTGGGTGTCGAGGTGGATCTGGGCACCGCGCTCGGCGAGGCTCTTGATCACCCAGAGGCTCGTCTTGAGCGACACCTCCGGCATGATGCGCCCCATCGCCTCGATGAGGTGGAAGTGGGTGTCTTCGAAGGCCAGGGTCGGGTACTTCGGCAGCAGCGACGACGCGAGGCTGCGCATCTCGGCGAACGCCTCGATACCGGCGAACCCGCCACCGACGACGACGAACGTCAGCAGGCGGTTGCGCTCGGGGCCCGCCGGAAGGGTGGAGGCCTTGTCGAAGTTGGTGAGGATGCGGTCGCGCACGGCGACGGCCTCCTCGATCGTCTTCATGCCGATGGCC
>Ga0247738_10000373_pt1 | contig 17709 bp, 13 predicted proteins | sample UWRJL013104B2_FD_180936 | JGI IMG/M metagenome (GOLD analysis project Ga0247738, IMG submission 180936) | Plant litter microbial communities from Arlington Agricultural Research Station in Wisconsin, United States - UWRJ-L013-104B-2 | ecosystem: Environmental > Terrestrial > Plant litter >...
GGCAGAGGCGCTGGCGGGCGATCTCGCGAAGCGCCAGCTCAGCGAGCCGCACTGGTCGAAAGCGGCCGGAGCGGCATCCGTCTACGAGAAGGTGACCCTCTTCGGAGTTGAGATCATCCCGCGCCGTCGGGCGCAGCTGGCTCGGTTCGACCGCCCGCTCGCCCGCGAGCTGTTCCTTCGACACGCCCTCGTCGAGGGCGAGTGGGACCCCTCGGGCCTCGACAAGCGCCTGACGGCATTCGAACGGCGCAACCTCGAGCTGCGTCGTCGCCTCGAGAAGATCGAGGAGCGCGAGCGGCGCCGCGACATCCTCGTGGGTGACGAGGCCGTGTACGCGTTCTATGACGCGCGTATCCCCCGTGACGTGTACGACGTGCGCTCGTTCGAGGCGTGGTGGCGCGATGCGGCGAACCGCACACCTCGCCTGCTCGACATGACCGAGGCCGACCTGCTCGATGACGCCGCCCGAACGGACGAGCGCGCGTTTCCGGCCCGATGGCGCCAGGCCGACCAGGTGCTCACCCTCACGTACCGGTTCGAGCCGGGCGCCGAGGACGACGGCGTGACCGCGATCGTCCCGCTCGCCCTCCTCGCCCAGGTGCGGCCTGACGGGTTCGACTGGCAGGTGCCCGGCATGCGGGACGAGATGATCACGGCGCTCCTGCGGGCGCTTCCCAAGTCGATCCGCCGACACGTCGTGCCCGCGGCCGACTGGGCCGCGCGGTTCGCGGAGGACATCGAGGATCTGGGCCCGGAGACTCACGAGGGGATGCCGCCGACCACGCTCCGCGACGCGCTCGCCACCCGCATCCAGCGCGTCGCGAATCAGCCCGTCACCTCGGCGGACTTCGAACTCGAGCGGGTGCCGGCCCATCTGCAGGTCTCCTTCCGCGTGGTGGACGAGCGCGGACGCGCGGTCGGGTCGGGTCGCGACCTCGTCGAGCTGCAGCGGCGGTTCTCGGATCGCGCGCGCACCTCCGTCGAGAAGTCACTGAGCCGGGCGCCGGGCGAACGCGGTCATGCGCCGCTGACGCCCGGCTCCTCCGGCCCGCGCTCCCCCGCCCCGCCGACAGGCGTCGGCATCACACCACGCGCGGGCCTGACCGACTGGGATTTCGGCGACCTGCCGGAGGTCGTCGACACCAAGGTCGCCGGCGGGGTGGTCCGCGGCTATCCTGCCCTCGTGGACGAGGGCGCCACCGTGGCGCTGCGCGTGGAGGCGACGCCCGAGGCCGCCGAGCGCGCCACACGCACGGGTGTGCGAAGGCTCCTGCTGCTGGCGGTCGCGTCGCCGGCGTCGTACGTGCTCGAGCACCTCACGTCTGCCGAGAAGCTGGCGCTGGCGGCATCCCCGTACCCGTCGGCCAAGGCGCTCGTCGAAGACGCGCGCCTTGCGGTGGCGGATGCGGTCCTCTCGCGCACTGCGCCGGGGGCGGTCGTGCGCACGCGCGCAGAGTTCGAGCGTGTGCGCGATGCGCTGTCGGCCGCCGTCGTCGACGAGACGTTCCACACCGTGTCGCTGGTCGCCCGCATCCTCACCGGGGCGCGCGAGGCCGACCGCGCACTTCGCTCGCAGAACTCGCTGACCCTGCTCGGCGCGCTGAACGACGTGAAGGGGCAGATCGCCGGACTGGTCTTCCCCGGCTTCGTCTCCAGAGTCGGGGTCGCTCGTCTCGCGCACGTGCCGCGATACCTGCGGGGCGCGAAAGAGCGGGTCGACGGACTCGTCGACCACCCCGGGCGCGACCGGCAGCGCATGACCGAGTTCGAACGCGCGGCCGCCGCCTTCGCCGAGGCAGGGGGCGTGATCCCTCCGGCCGACGACGCACCGGTCGCACTCGTGCGCACCCGATGGCTGCTCGAGGAGTACCGCATCAGCCTGTTCGCGCAGCACCTCGGCACGGCCGAGGCGGTCTCGCTGCAGCGCATCCAGAAGTCCCTGCGTGACTGACGCGGGAATAGCCCCTACGAATCGAGAGGTTGGCCACGTCATGGCTGAAGCGATCACGTACACCCAGTTCGGCGGACCCGAGGTCCTGACCCTCGTCGACATCCCGACCCCGACACCCGGGCCGGGTGAGATCACGGTCCGCGTCGAGGCGGCCGGAGTGAACCCGATCGACGGCAAGGTGCGCAGCGGCCGGCGCGCGTCCGGGCCGATCACCGAGCCGCGCCGGGTCGGCGGCGACGCCGCCGGCACCGTGACCGCGGTCGGCGACGAGGTCGACGGATTCCGCGTCGGCGACGCCGTCGTCGTGTTCGGCACGTCGGGCACGTACGCCTCCGAGATCGTGGTCCGCGCTGAGAACGCCCAGCCGCGACCGCCGCAGGTCAGCGCGGCCGAGGGCGCCGCGCTCGGCATCCCGGTCGGCACCGCCTACCAGTCGCTGCGCTCGCTCGCCGTCGGGCCGTCCGACACGCTTCTCGTGCACGCGGGCTCGGGCGCCGTCGGCCAGGCGGCGATCCAGTTCGCGGTGCTGTGGGGTGCGGTGGTGATCGCCACGGCATCCGAGCGAAGATTCGATCGCATCCGCGACCTCGGCGCGACCCCGGTCGCATACGGCCCGGGTCTGGTCGATCGCGTCCGAGCCGCGGCGCCGCAGGGCGTCACGGTCGCCCTCGACGCCGCGGGAACCGACGAGGCGATAGGCGCCTCGCTCGAACTCGTCGCCGACCGCGAGCGCATCGCCACGATCGTGAGGGGGCGGGATGCCGCGTCCTTCGGCATTCGCGCGTTCCAGGGCGGCGCGCCGACGCCGCTGAGCGAGCGCGCCCTCGGCTGGCGCCGCGAAGCGATCCCGGTCACGCTCGCCCTGATGGCCGCCGGGCGCTTCTCGGTGGAGCTCGGCCCGTCGTTCCCGCTGGCCGACGCCGCCGACGCGCACCGCGCCGTGGAGTCCGGAACGGACGGCAAGATCACCCTGATCCCCTAGCGCGGCGCAACAGTACGACACACGATCGGGCGCGAGCGGGCCACCTCCTCGACAATGGTGGTATGTCCGAGGCATCCCGATCCTTCGCGACGGCGCAGGTGCAGGCGGGTTATGTCCCCGGCGTCGCCGAGAACACCGCCGTCCCGCCGATCCATCAGTCGAACGCGTTCGAGTTCACCTCGCTGAGCGAGGCGCGCGACCTGTTCGCGCTCCGACGCGAGGGCAACATCTACAGCCGGGCGGCCAACCCGACCGTGCTCGTATTCGAGCAGCGTGTCGCCGAGCTCGAGAACGGGATCGCCGCTGCGGCGGTCGCCTCCGGCCAGGCTGCGGTCGCGCTCGCACTGCTCGCGCTCGCGAAGCAGGGCGAGCACATCGTCGCGGCCAAGCAGCTGTACGGCGGTACCGTCGATCTGCTGCAGGACACATTCGCCGACTGGGGCATCGCAGTCACGTTCGTCGATCAGGACGACCCTGACGCCTGGGCCTCCGCAGTGCGACCGACCACTCGCGCGCTGTTCGCCGAGTCGATCACCAATCCGAACGCGCAGGTGCTCGACATCCGCTCGGTGGCCGCCGTCGCCCGCGCGGCCCGCGTGCCCCTGGTGATCGACCACACGGTGGCCACGCCGTATCTGCAGAGAGTGAAGGACTTCGGCGCCGACATCGTCGTGCACTCGGCCACCAAATACCTGGGCGGGCACGGCACATCGCTCGGCGGCGTGATCGTCGACCTCGGAACGTTCGACTTCGCCGCGCAGCCGGCACGGTGGCCGCAGCTCACCGAAACCTATCGGCGCGTCCCCGGGGGCAGCCTGGTCGAGCGCTTCGGTGCGACCGGCTCGCCCTTCATCGCACTGGTGAAGACCAAGTACGTCCACGACCTCGGCCCCTCGCTGTCGGCATTCAACGCATTCCAGCTGCTGCAGGGTCTCGAGACCCTCGACCTGCGAATGGCGCGTCACAGCAGCAGCGGACAACAGGTGGCGCAGTTCCTGCACGAGCACCCTGCGGTCTCGCGCGTCAACCACCCCGGCCTCGAATCGAGCCCCTGGCACGCACTCGCCCTCGAGTACCTGCCACGAGGGGCGGCTTCCGTCTTCTCGTTCGACGTGCACGCGACCGGCGACGGCGACGCCGATTTCGCCCGCGTCGAAGCGCTCATCGCGCGTCTGCAGGTCATCCGGCTGGTGGCCAACATCGGCGACGCCCGCAGCCTCATCGCGCATCCGGCATCGATGACGCACAGCCACCTGACGCCGGACCAGCTGGCCGAAGCCGGCATCACGCCGACGACGATCCGGCTGTCGATCGGGCTGGAAGACCCGACGGATCTCGTCGCCGATCTCGAGCGCGCGCTCGCCCCGCTGGTCGCTTCGACGACCGACGCGGATCAGAGCCTGTCGTCGGCCGCCTGGCCGTAGACGTTCTGATAGCGGTCGAACAGGCTGTCGATCGCCTCCTGCGGGATCGGGATCAGCGGCCCGGCCTGCGCGGCGATGTGCACCGTCCGTGCGACATCCTCGACCATGACGGCCGCCTTGACCGCATCCTTCGCCGAGGCGCCGATCGTGAACGGCCCGTGGTTCTGCATGAGCACCGCGCGCGAGCGGTGCCCGGTCAGCGTCTGGACGATCCCACGGCCGATCGAGTCGTCGCCGATGATCGCGAACGGCCCGATCGGGATCGGACCGCCGAACTCGTCGGCCATCGCCGTGATGACGCACGGGATCTCCTCGCCGCGCGCGGCCCAGGCCACGGCATACGTGGAGTGGGTGTGCACGACGCCGCCGACGTGCGGCATGTGCCGATAGACGTACGCGTGCGCGGCGGTGTCGCTCGACGGGGCGCGCTCGCTGCCCGGAGTCCCGGGGACCACGTTGCCGTCGAGATCGCAGAGGATCATGTTCTCGGGAGTGAGGTCGTCGTACGACACCCCGGACGGCTTGATCACGAAGAGGTCCTCGCCGGGCACCCGACCCGAGACGTTCCCGCCGGTCCAGACGATGAGTCCGTAGCGCACGAGTTCGGAATGCAGGGCTGCCACGTCAGCGCGGACGGCGGCGATGGCGTCAATGTTACCGGTCACATCGGGAAGTCTACCGACTGCTCTGGGGCCTGCGCGAGGGAGACCGGTCACCGCTGGCCGAAGGGCGTTCGGGGTCGATACGCTCGAGGGATGACTGGACTGCGCTGGGGAATCCTTGCCACGGGCGGAATCGCCCACGCTTTCGCGAGCGACCTGCGGACGGCGGGACTCGATCTGACCGCGGTCGGCTCGCGCTCGGCCGGGTCGGGTGAGCGGTTCGCGGCGGAGTTCGGCATCCCCCGCGTACACGGCTCCTACGAAGCCCTCGTGTCCGACCCCGAGGTCGACATCATCTACGTGTCGACGCCGCATCCGATGCACGCCGAGAACGCGATCCTCGCGCTCGAGCACGGCAAGCACGTGCTCGTCGAAAAGCCGTTCACGCTCACCGCCGCCGAAGCCGCCGCTGTGCGCGATGTCGCCGCCCGATCGGGTCTGCTCGCGATGGAGGCGATGTGGACCCGGTACCTGCCGCACATGATCCGGGTGCGCGAACTCGTCGCCGCGGGCGCGCTCGGCGACATCCGCGCGGTGCTCGCCGACCACACGCAGAAGATCTCGACAGATCCCGCTCACCGCCTCAACAACTTGGATCTCGGCGGCGGAGCACTGCTCGACCTCGGGATCTATCCGATCTCGTTCGCCTGGGACATCCTCGGGGCCCCGAACACGGTGACGGCGACCGCCACGATCGGACCGACGGGGGTCGACGACGAGGTCGCGACGATCTTCACGCACGCCAGTGGCGCACTGTCGACGTCGCTGTCGGCATCCCACGCTGCCGGCCCCAACACCGCGCACATCATCGGAACGGACGCTCGGATCGACATCGACCAGGTCTGGTACTCGCCCACCACGTTCCGGCTGGTCTCGCCCGACGGGGCCGTGCTCGAGTCCTACGAGTCGCACATCGACGGCCGCGGCATGCAGTTCCAGGCGCTCGCCGCCGAACGATATGTCGCATCCGGCGCGAACGACAGCGAGATCCAGCCGATCGATGAGACGGTCGCCATCATGGGAACGCTCGACGAGGTGCGGCGGCAGATCGGACTCCGCTACCCCAGCGAGGACTGAGCAACGGGCGCGCCTGTCACACTTGAGGAATGCCCGACTCGCAGAACTCCCGCGTCGCCGTCTACCTCGACTTCGACAACATCGTCATCTCCTGGTACGACCGGGTGCACGGGCGCAACTCGTACGGCCGTGACCGGCAGCGCATCATCGAGTCGCCCGAAGACCCCGAGATCGCGGAACGTCTGACAGCGGCCACGATCGACGTGGGCGCGATCATCGACTACGCGGCATCCTTCGGCACACTCGTCCTCACGCGCGCCTACGCCGACTGGTCGTCGCCGGTCAATGCGGTGTACCGCAACCAGCTCGTCGCGCGCGCCGTCGACCTGGTGCAGCTGTTTCCGGCAGCGGCATACGCGAAGAACGGCGCCGACATCCGCTTGGCGGTCGACACGGTCGAGGACATGTTCCGCCTGCCCGATCTCACCCATGTGGTGATCGTGGCCGGCGACTCGGACTACGTCCCGCTCGCACAGCGCTGCCGCCGACTCGGCCGCTACGTCGTCGGGGTCGGCGTCGCCGGCTCCACCGCGAAGTCGCTGGCAGCCGCGTGCGACGAGTTCGAGGCCTACGACTCGCTGCCCGGCGTTCCCCGGCCCGCGCGGGTCGCGACGAAGGACGCGGGCTCCCGCGCGCCGTCGCGGGGCTCACGCAGCAAGAGCAGCACCGCCGCAGCCGCCGATCCGTCCGCGACGGATGCACCCGACACTGCCGACGACGCGCCGGCCGCCTCGAGCACGCGCACGCGCGGCGGCCGAGGAAGGAAGACCCCGGCCAAGGATGCGGCCACTGCGGAGGCCGCAGAGGCCGGCGCCGCGGAGGCCGATGCTGCGGCTTCCGAGGCCGCCGATTCTCCCGCCGCCCCCGCTCCCTCGGAGGTCGAGGCCTCCCTCATCGAAGCCCTGGGCCCGGCCGCGCCACCCAAGCGCACCAATCGCCGGGCATCGTCGACGACGGTCGCCGCGATCGCCGCAGCGCCGGAGGCGGTCCCGGTCGTCGAGGAGCCGCCGGAGGATCCGCAGGAGGTTGCGACCCGGCTGCTCGAGCGCGCCCTGCGACTCGGCCACGACAAGGACGACGACGCGGAGTGGCTGCACAGCTCGGCGGTAAAGACTCACATGCGCCGCATGGATCCGTCCTTCAGCGAGAAGGCGCTCGGCTATCGGTCCTTCTCGGACTTCGTCAAGGCGCGCGAGTCGATCGCGGAGCTCGAAGAGACCGGACACGAGCGGCTCGTGCGCCTGCGCGAGTAGCCCGGCGCGGGCGCGCGCATAAGCCACAGCCTCCGACAGCGCAACCCACTTGCAACCTGAATCAGTTCTCAGGTATGGTTCCGGAGCGGCATCCCCCCTGCCGTTTTCCGCGCTCTACAAGGAGGTAACAAGCGCATGGCCACCACTCCGTCCCCGCGCAGCTCCACGTCCCCGCCCCCGCAGTCGAGTCTTCGTCGCGTCGTCACGGCGTCTATGGCGGGCACCGTCGTCGAGTGGTACGAGTTCTTCCTCTACGCCACCGCCGCGACGCTGGTCTTCAACAAGATCATGTTCCCGCCGTCGGATGATCCGCTCACGCCGATCATCGCGGCGTTCGTGACCTACGCCGTGGGCTTCGTCGCCCGCCCGCTCGGCGGCATCGTCTTCGGCCACTTCGGCGACAAGTACGGCCGCAAGAAGCTGCTGCAGGTCGCGATCGTCCTCGTCGGCGTCGCGACGTTCCTGATGGGATGCCTCCCCACCTACGCACAGGTCGGATTCCTCGCCCCCGCGCTTCTGGTGACGCTCCGCTTCGCACAGGGCTTCGCGGTCGGCGGCGAATGGGGCGGCGCCGTACTGCTGGTCGCCGAGCACTCGCCCGACAAGTCGCGCGGCTTCTGGGCGTCGTTCCCGCAGGCCGCCGTCCCGATCGGAAACCTCCTGGCCACGATCGTCCTGCTCGTCCTCAGTCGCACGCTCACCGAGGAGCAGTTCCTCGCGTGGGGCTGGCGAATCGGCTTCTGGCTCTCGGTCGTCATCGTCGCGATCGGGTACTACATCCGCACCCGCGTGACGGATGCCCCGATCTTCCTCGAGGTGCAGAAGCAGGTCGAGCAGGAGGAGCACGTGCGCTACGGCGTGCTCGAGGTGCTGCGCCGCTACCCGCGGGGCGTGTTCACCGCGATGGGTCTGCGCTTCGCCGAGAACATCATGTACTACCTCGTCGTCACGTTCTCGATCACGTACCTCGTGGTCAACGAGGTGAACACGGCCGAGATCCTGGGCTACATGGTGATCGCGCACATCGTCCACATGCTGGTGATCCCGCCCATCGGCGCGCTCGCGGACCGGATCGGCCGCAAGCCGGTCTACTTCATCGGCGCCGTGCTCGCCGGCACGTGGGGGTTCTTCGCCTTCCCCATGTTCGACACCAAGAGCCCGGCGATCATCCTGCTCGCCATCTGCATCGGCCTGATCATCCACGCCTTCATGTACGCGTCGCAGCCGGCGATCATGAGCGAGATGTTCCCGACCCGCATGCGCTACTCGGGTGTCTCGCTCGGCTACCAGGTCACCTCGATCGTCGCCGGTTCGCTGGCTCCGATCATCGCGGCGGCGCTGCTGCAGCGCTTCGGCTCGTGGGTTCCGGTCGCGATCTACCTCGCGATCGCCGCGGCGATCACGCTTGTGGCGGTCATCTCGCTGCGCGAGACGAAGGGTTCGTCGCTGCACGAACTCGATCGCATCGACGAGGCGCGACTCGCCGAGGATGCCGACGTCGCATCGGCTCGCGCATAGCGGGTCCACACGGCCCTGGAGGCCCCGCTGCGCACCCTGCGTCAGCGGGGACTCCTCGTGGTCCGGGAACCCCGTCCGGTACAGTGTCGATCGTGGTAGGACGCATCGCCCCACCTGGCTCGCAGTCTTCACTCCGTGAAGCCAACCGAGCCCGGCTCGTCGAGTCGCTCAAACGGCATGGGCGACTGACGCAGGTTGAGCTGGCCGGAAGCACCGGCCTGTCGCCGGCGACAGTGTCGAACATCGTCAAGGAACTCACCGCTTCGGGACTGCTGCACACCTCGATCACCTCGCGCAGCGGGCGGCGCGCGACACTCGTCTCGCTCGCGCGTCAGCTCGGCCTCGTCGCCGGTGTGCACTTCAGCTCTCGGCAGCTGCACATCGCGATCGCCGACGCGACCCGCACCGTGGTGACGCAGACCTCGCTCCCCCTCGCGCTCGATCACCGTCACGACGCCGAACTCGACAGGCTCAGCATCCTGCTCGGCGACATGATGGAGACCCTCGGCGGCTCCGTCAGCGACCTGCTCGCGGTCGGACTCGCCCTGCCCGCCCCGATCGATCCGCGCACCGGGATGGTTTCGACCCCCGGACTCCTGCGCGGCTGGGAGGGTGTCGACGTCGCCGAGAGCCTGACCGCGCGCATCGGCGTTCCGGTCTTCGTCGACAGCGAGGCCAACCTGGCCGGGCTCGCCGAGGCGCGTGAGGGCAGCGGACGCAACGCGTCGTCGTCCGTGTTCATCCGCGTGGGCCACACCATCAGCGCCGGACTCATCGTCGGCGGCGACCTGTTCCGCGGCGTCAACGGCAAGGCCGGCCAGATCGGCCACGTCACGATCGACGAGAACGGTCCGATGTGCCGCTGCAGCAACCGCGGCTGCCTCGAGACCTACGCCGGCGGGCCGGCGCTGCTGTCGCTGTTCCCGCCCAGCGAGGGCATGCAGCGGCTGCGCGACCTCATCCAGGCCTCGGATGCCGGCGACGGAAGCTCCCGCCGCGTGATCGCCGACGCCGGACGGCACATCGGCATCGCCGCGGCGAGCCTGTGCAACCTGTTCGACCCGGAGCTGATCATCGTCGGGGGCGAGCTCGGCGAGGCCGGTGAGATCCTGATGGCTCCGATGCGCCATTCACTGGAGCGGACGGCGCTCGCCTCCGCGACCGGACTGCCCGAGATCGTCGGCGCATCCTTCGGAGGATGGGCCGAGACCCGGGGCGCCATCACGATCGCCCTCGACCACGTCACGGTGGACGCCGAAGCCATTCCCTACTCGGCGTAGGCTCGACTCCCTATGTCCAAGCCCGAACGCGGGGTCCTGCGGAATCCCCCTGTGCGCGCGACCGCGCTGATCGCCGTCGCCGCCCTCGTCGGCGGCATCCTCGCGGGCTGCACGGGCGCGGTCGGCGGCAGCGAATCGGAAGAGGGCGGAACGATCGCGCTGCTTCTGCCCGACGCGAAGACGGCACGCTACGAGACTTTCGACCGCCCGCTGTTCGAGGCGCGCGTGGCCGAACTCGGGCCGTACCAGGTGCTGTACTCGAACGCCGACGGCGATGCGACCAAACAGCAGCAGCAGGCCGAGTCGGCACTCGCCGCGGGGGCGGATGTGCTCGTGCTCGACGCCTTCGACACGCAGGCGGCGGTGAGCATCGTGCTGTCGGCCAACGCCCAGGGCGTGCCGGTGATCTCCTACGACCGGCTGATCGCCGGCGGAGAGCTCGCGTACTACATCTCCTTCGACAACGAGCTCGTGGGCGATCTGCAGGCGACCGAGTTCGTGCGCGCCCTCGAGGCGGAGGGCGCCGGCTCGTCGGGGGTGCTCCTGGTCAACGGATCGCCCACCGACAGCAACGCGGCGCAGTTCAAAGACGGCGCACGGCGGGTCATCGAGGCGAGCGACCTGCGCGTGCTCGCTGAGTACGACACACCGGGCTGGAGTCCCGAGAAGGCGCAGGAGTGGGTGGCGGGTCAGATCGCGCAGTACGGCGACCAGATCGCGGGCGTCTACGCCGCGAACGACGGCGTGGCGGGCGGGGCCATCTCGGCGCTGAAGGCGGGCAACGTGTCGCCGTTCCCCGTCGTGACCGGCCAGGATGCCGAGCTGGCGGCGATCCAGCGCATCCTCACGGGCGATCAGGAGATGACCGTCTACAAGGCGATCCGGCCCCAGGCCGAACGCGCCGCGGAGGTCGCCGTCGCCCTCATCGAGGACGACGAGTTCGAGGCTCCACTGGAGATCCAGGGCACTCCGTCGACCCTGCTCGAGCCTGTCGCGGTGACGATCGACAACATCATGGAGACCGTGGTGGCGGACGGATTCTGGAGCGTCGAAGACATCTGCACGCCCGCTCTCGCCTCCGCGTGCGACGCGGCCGGCATCCGATGACCGCCGCGAGGCGGCAACGGTGAGAGCATGACCTCTATGTCGATGACACAGCCGCGATCGGGGCGCTCTCGCGACCGAGTGCTCACCGTGCACGCGATCGGCAAGCACTTCGGCGCGGTCAAGGCGCTGACCGACGTCGACTTCTGGGTGAACGAGGGCGAGGTCGTCGCCCTCATCGGCGACAACGGGGCGGGCAAATCCACCCTGGTGAAGCTGCTGTCGGGCGTGTACTCCCCCGACTCCGGCGTCATCGAGTACGACGGGGAGCCCGTCGAGATCGGCAGCCCCGCCGATGCCCAGGAGCTCGGCATCGCGACCGTGTTCCAAGATCTCGCGCTGTGCGACAATCTCGACGTCGTGGCCAACCTCTGGCTCGGACGCGAATTGCGCACCGGACGCACTCTCGACGAAGTCGACATGGAGCAGCAGACCTGGACGCTGCTGCGCGAACTGTCGGCGAAGATCCCGTCTGTGCGTATCCCGGTCGCGTCGCTCTCGGGCGGGCAGCGACAGACCGTGGCGATCGCCCGATCGCTCATCGGCGATCCGCGCATCGTGATCCTGGACGAGCCCACCGCCGCGCTCGGCGTCGCGCAGACCGCCGAAGTGCTCAACCTGATCGAGCGGCTTCGCGAGCGCGGTCACGGCGTGGTGCTGGTCAGCCACAGCATGGCCGACGTGATGGCCGTCGCCGACCGCGTGGTCGTGCTCAGGCTCGGCCGCAACAACGGCGTCTACAACATCGCGGACGTGACCAGCGAGACGCTGATCGCCGCGATCACCGGCGCGGTCGACAACGCCGTCACCCGGCGGGCGTCGGACCGGGCGACCCCCGAGCCGTCAGACGCGAAGATCATCAAGATGCGCGATCTCAACGGCCGCCGGGGCCGCGATCGCCGGACCGGCGGTGAGACGACATGACGGCCGGCAAAGACCTCTCCCCGCCTCCGCTGATGCAGGAGCCGGAAGAGCGCCTGTTCAGCGCCGACGGCCTGCGCTCCGCCCTCGCCGCACTGCTCGCACGGATCCGCGGCGGCGACCTGGGCTCACTGCCGGTCATCGTCGGCCTGGTGGTGATCTGGGCGGTGTTCCAGGCGCTCAACCCGGTGTTCCTCTCGAGCCCCAATCTGGTGAACCTCACGATGCAGTGCGCTGCGATCGGCACGATCGCGCTCGGCATCGTGCTCGTGCTGCTGGTCGGCGAGATCGACCTCTCGGTCGGATCCGTCTCCGGACTGGCCGCCGCGATCCTCGCGGTGGGCTTCGTTCAGCTGCAGTGGAATCTCGTGCTCGCCCTGATCGCCGCGATCGCCGCGGGAGCGCTCGTCGGACTGCTGTACGGGTTCCTCTACACGCGCTTCGGACTGCCCAGCTTCGTGATCACGCTGGCCGGACTGCTGGGGTTCCTGGGCCTGCAGCTGTGGATCCTGGGCGACACCGGATCGATCGGGCTCCCGTTCGACTCCTGGATCGTCGAGTTCGCCCAGCAGTGGTATCTGCCGGCCTGGGCGTCGTACATCGTGGCAGGGCTGACCGCGGCAGCCTATGCGTGGATCCTCCTGCGCCGCGCACGACAGCGAGCGGCAGCCAACCTGGTGAGTCAGAGCTACCTCGAGATCGGGGTGCGCAGCGGGGCGCTGGTCGCGTTCCTGCTGGTCGCCGCCTGGTATCTCAACCTGTCTCGCGGCGTCGGCGTGATGTTCCTGTTCTTCCTCGTGCTCGTCGTCATCGTGAACTTCGCACTGACCCGCACGCGTTGGGGTCGCGCTGTGTATGCCGTCGGCGGGTCGGTCGACGCGTCCCGACGGGCCGGCATCCGCGTGGATCGCATCTACATCTCGGTCTTCATGCTGTGCTCGACGCTGGCCGCTGTGGGCGGCGTGCTGGCGGCGGCCCGGCTCGCCTCGGCGAACCAGAGCTCCGGCACCGGCGACGTCAACCTGAACGCCATCGCCGCCGCCGTCATCGGTGGGGCCAGCCTGTTCGGCGGCCGGGGCACGGCGTTCGCGGCGCTGCTGGGAATCTTCGTGATCCAGTCGATCTCGTCGGGCCTGACCCTCCTGAACCTCGACTCGTCCGTGATCTTCATGATCACCGGTGTCGTGCTCGTGCTGGCGGTCACGGTCGACTCCCTGTCGCGCAGGAAACGGGCCGCCGCGGGCAGAGCCTGAGCCTCGTTTGCGTTCACGGCGCGAATACGAACCCGGCGTTGCCAAAGCGTTACGTTCAAGTCTTGACGCCAAGGGGTGAGCCCGTCAGGATCACTTGAAGCGACAACGCGCCCGGTCTCCAGGCGCGCGCACATTCAAAGACGAAAGGCGAAAGATGAAGAAGTCTTCAATCCTCTCCGTGGCCGCCCTCACGGGTGCTGCCGCGCTGCTTCTGGCCGGTTGTTCCGGCTCGGGCGGCGGCACCACACCCAGCGAGGGCGACGGTGGAGGCGACGCAGCGGGCCGCGCGTGCGTCATCCTCCCCGACGCGGCTTCGTCGCCGCGCTGGGAGAACTTCGACCGCAAGTACCTCCAGGAGGGTCTGGAGGGCGCCGGCTTCGAGGTCGACATCCAGAACGCTCAGGGTGACGTCAACAAGTACTCGACGATCGCCGACCAGCAGCTCACCCAGGGCTGCGGCGTCATGCTGCTCGTGGACTACCAGGGTGCCGCTGAAGCGGTGGCCACCAAGGCCAAGGCCGAGGGCATCCCGGTCATCGCATACGACCGCCCGTTCTCGGGTGCGGACTACTACGTGTCCTTCGACAACGTAGAGGTCGGCCGCATGGAGGGCCAGACGGTCCTCGACGGACTCGAGACCGCCGGTAAAGACCCCGCGACGGCTGTCGTCGTGTACATGGGCGGCGACCCGACCGACGGCAACGCCGCGATGTTCCACGATGGCGCAGTCGAGGTCATGGAAGCGGCGGGCATCAAGCCGGCGGCAGAGCCCCCGGGAGCCTGGGACCAGGCCAAGTCGCAGACCAACTTCGAGCAGGCGCTGACCTCGCTCGGTGGCAAGGTCGACGGCGTGTGGGTCGCGAACGACACCAACGCAGCCGGTGTCATCAAGGTCCTGCAGGACAACAACCTCACGGGCGTTGCCGTGTCGGGCCAGGACGCGAACGTCGCGGGCCTGCAGAACATCCTGCTCGGCTGGCAGACGGCGACCGTCTACAAGCCGGTCAAGGACGAGGCCACGGCGGCAGTCGACACCGCGATCGCTCTGCTGAGCGGCGATGAGGTCAGCACGGACGCCGAGCTGGACGACGGCACGCCCTACATCCAGGTCACGCCGCAGCTCGTCGGCCCGAACGAGGTCAACGTCGTAGTCGCCGCGGGCGACGCCGCGTACGATGACGTCTGCACCCCTGACGTCATGGCCAAGTGCGAGGAGTTCGGAGTAGTCGCTCCGTAGCAACGCCTCATCGAGGGCGCCGCGCCGGAAACGGCGTGGCGTCCTCGATGTGCACCCCCACCGAATCGCAAGGAAGCGAGCATGTCAGACACGAGCACTGCGAAAGAGCCGATCATCCAACTGGTCGGCGTGAAGAAGTCGTTCGGCCCGGTGAGCGTCCTGAAGGGTGTCGACCTGAAGGTCTACCCCGGCAAGGTCACCGCTCTGGTCGGCGACAACGGCGCCGGAAAGTCGACCCTCATCAAGGGTCTCGCCGGCGTCCAGCCCTACGACGAGGGTGAAGTCCTCATCGACGGCCAGCACCGCGACCTGCACGCGCCGCGGGATGCCGCCCATCTCGGCATCGAGGTCGTCTACCAGGACCTCGCGCTGTGCGACAACCTCGACATCGTGCAGAACATGTTCCTCGGTCGCGAGGAGCTGACCTTCGGCACCTTCGACGAGGGCCGCATGGAGAAAGACGCTTCCGACACGCTGCGCGGGCTGTCAGTGCGCACCGTCAAGTCGGTGCGCCAGAAGGTCTCGTCGCTCTCGGGCGGCCAGCGCCAGACCGTCGCGATCGCCCGCGCCGTCCTCAAGAAGGCACGCGTGGTCATCCTCGACGAGCCGACCGCCGCACTCGGCGTCGCGCAGACCGAACAGGTGCTCAACCTGGTCAAGAGACTGTCGGAGCAGGGCGTCGCCGTGGTCATCATCAGCCACAACCTCGCAGACGTCTTCGAGGTGGCCGACGACATCGCCGTGCTCTACCTCGGCCAGATGGTCGCTCAGATCAACGTCGCCGACACCACCCGCGACGACGTCGTCGGCTACATCACCGGCACGAAGACGATGGGCGTCGAACTCATCGGCACCACCAATATCGCCACGGGAGGCGCAGAGTGAGCGGCACGACGACCGAAGCAGCGCCGAGCCCGGTCGCAAGCGACCTCATCGGCAGCGGTGTCGAGGGCGGCCTCGGCGATCAGATCCAGGCATGGTGGCAGCGCGTCCGGGGCGGCGACATGGGCGCCCTGCCCGCTGTCGGCGGCCTGATCGTGCTGAGCCTGCTGTTCACGATCCTCAGCCCGTTCTTCCTCACCGAGCGCAACTTCGCGAACCTGCTGAACCAGGCAGCCCCGCTCGTCGTGCTCGGCATGGCCTTGGTTTTCGTCCTGCTGCTCGGCGAGATCGACCTCTCCGCCGGTGTCACGGGCGGCGTCGGCATGGCACTGTTCGTCGTGCTCAACGCGCAGTTCGGCATCCCCTGGCCGCTCGCGCTGCTCCTCGGCTTCGGCTTCGGGTTCCTCACCGGTGCGCTCATAGGTTTCTTCGTGGCGAGGGTCGGCATCCCGTCGTTCGTCGTCACGCTGGGTCTGTTCCTGGGCTACCAGGGGCTCGCGCTGGTCGTCATCGGCCCGGGCGGTCTGTTCCGCATCGAGGTTCCTGAGCTGATCGCGCTGCAGAACGGCAACCTGCCCGTCTGGGGCGGATGGGTGATGCTCCTCATCATCCTGGCCGTCTCGGGGGGCACCTCGTTCTACGACCGTGCGCGCCGCACGAAAGCCGGCGTGCCCAACCGCGCGATCTCGCTGGTGTGGATCAAGCTCGCGGTCATTGCGGTGCTCGGAGGCGCGTTCGTCTTCGTGCTCAACCAGAACCGCGGCCAGTCGGTCAACGAGGTGGCCGGTGTGCCGATCATCGTGCCGATCGTTCTGCTGATCCTGTGGATCGGCACTTTCGTGCTGGACCGCACGAAGTTCGGACGCTACGTCTACGCGATCGGCGGGAACGCCGAAGCAGCCCGTCGTTCGGGCGTGAAGGTGCGCTGGATCAAGTGGTGGGCGTTCGTGATCTGCTCCTCACTCGCGGTCGCCGCCATGCTGTTCAGCGTCTCCCGCGTCGGCTCGGTCGACGCCACAGTGGGTCGCGACATCGTGCTGAGCGGCGTGGCCGCAGCGGTCGTCGGCGGTGTCAGCCTCTTCGGCGGACGCGGACGGCTCATGAACGCGGCGATCGGCGCCCTCGTGATCGCGGTGATCACGAACGGCCTCGGCCTGCTCAACCTGCCCGCGGGCTTCAACCTGATGGTCACGGGTGCGGTGCTCATCCTCGCCGCCACCGTCGACGCGCTCTCGCGACTCAGGTCGGGTGGAGCGCGCGTCTAGCGCACAGCTGCGACACAGGACGCCGGGGCGAGCACATTGCCCCGGCGTCCTGTGCGTCCGGGATGCACGTTCTCCGCCGCACTGCGCGAGACTGTCCGGGTGCCGCCCTACTCTCCCGATGCCCTTCGACGCCGGCCCGACGTCGAAGGTCCCGACCTGCTCGCCTCCGATGCGGCCGACCGGCTGATCCTGGACGAGTCGGGCGCTGCACGCTCGACGGCGCCCGCCGGCACGATCGTCGTGATCGGCGACGAGTACGGCGCGCTCACGCTGGGGGCGGCGGATGCGGGGGCTTCCGGCATCCGCGTTCACCAGGACTCGCTCGCCTCGGAGCGCGCCCTCGAGGCGAACGCGGAGACTGCCGGTCTCGAGGGAAGCTTCCGAGCGATGCCCTTCGATGCCGCACTCGTCGCCGGCGCCCGCGTCGTGCTGCTCCGACTCCCCCGCGCGTTGGATGCGCTCGACGACGTCGCGGCGCTGATCGCCGCGTACGCCCACCCTGATGTGGTGTTGTTCGCCGGCGGGCGGATCAAGCACATGACCCTCGCCATGAACGACGTGCTGCGCCGGTCGTTCACCACGGTCGACGTGTCGCACGCGCGCCAGAAGTCGCGTGTTCTCGCCGCGCGCGGCCCGCACGACGGCCACGACCCGCAGGCTCGGAGCGCCCGCCACGACGCACCCGGTCTGCCCGCGCCGATCACGGTCTGCGCGTACGGCGGGGCGTTCGCGGGGACGGGCATCGACATCGGCACGCGTTTCCTTCTCGACCAACTCGCCGCCGCGGATGCCTACGAGCTCGACGGAGGCCGCGGCGACGTGATCGACCTCGCCTGCGGAACCGGGGTGATCGCGACCTGGCTGACGCTGCGATATCCCTCGCTCTCGGTCGTCGCGAGC
>Ga0247738_10000374_pt1 | contig 17679 bp, 17 predicted proteins | sample UWRJL013104B2_FD_180936 | JGI IMG/M metagenome (GOLD analysis project Ga0247738, IMG submission 180936) | Plant litter microbial communities from Arlington Agricultural Research Station in Wisconsin, United States - UWRJ-L013-104B-2 | ecosystem: Environmental > Terrestrial > Plant litter >...
ACAAATACAGGACAATTAATTTATACACCGATGTATTATTATATCGGACATCTTTCAAAATTCGTTCGTCCCGATGCAAAAAGAATAAGTGAAACCGTAAGCGATAACACATTACTTTCTACATCGTTCAAAAATACAGATGGAAAGATTGCCACCATTGTTATGAATCAATCAGACAAAAATGTGGTGTATACGATTACAGTTAAATCTCAAAAAAATACAATTACAATACCGGCACACGCGATGCAAACGCTTGTGTATTAGTTTTTAATAAGATATTAATTTAAAAAATTAAAATGAAAAATTCAGTTTTGCTATTGTCTTTGTTTCTTATTTGTGGAGCAGGATGGAGCCAGCAATCAAAAAATAATAAAGCAGCTATTGATGCTAAAGTTTCAGAGTTATTATCAAAAATGACACTGGAAGAAAAAGTGGGACAAATGACTCAAATCACGGTCACCATTTTTGAAGACACAAAAAAACCGGGTTATTTTGATGCTGCAAAATTAAAGCAGGGAATTCAGGATTATCATATTGGTTCTATTTTGAATGTACCAAATCCGGGCGCGCCAACTTTAAAAAGATGGCAGGAAACGATGACAGCAATTACAAACGAAGCCAATAAAACAAGATTGAAAATTCCGGTTTTATACGGAATCGATGCCATTCATGGTGCAAGTTATACAGCTGGAGCAACTTTGTTTCCACAGCAAATAGGTTTGGCGGCAACATTTAATACGGCTTTAGTAAAACGTGGTGCTGAAATTTCGGCTTACGAAACCAGAGCTTCCTCGATTCCATGGGTTTTTTCTCCGGATTTAGATTTTCCAAGAAATCCTGCGTGGTCAAGAATGTGGGAATCTTTTGGAGAAGATGCTTATTTATCTTCAAAAATGGCAGTCGCGTTAGTTGATGGTTTTGAAGGAAATAATAATGTAGGTTCAAAATACAGCGTGGCTTCGTGCATGAAACATTACATAGGTTACGGAAGCACAACAACCGGAAAAGACAGAACGCCAAGTATTATTCCGGAACGTATTTTAAGACAATATGACTTAACAATTTATCAGGCAGCAATCAAAGCCGGAGCAAAAAGTGTTATGGTAAGTTCAGGAGAAATCAACGGAACTCCGGTACACGCCAGCAAACATTTAATTACCGATATTCTTAAAAATGAATTGGGTTTTCAGGGCGTTGTTGTAACCGACTGGAAAGATATTATTTACCTAAATACCAGACATAAAGTTGCCGAAACTAAAAGAGATGCCGTGCGTATCGCTGTTATGGCGGGAATTGATATGAGCATGGTTCCGGAAGAATTTTCTTTTTATACAGATTTAGTTGATTTGGTAAAAAAAGGCGAAGTGCCAATGTCCAGAATTGACGATGCGGTAACAAGAATTTTGAGAATGAAATTCGAACTGAATTTGTTCCAAAATACGGTTGCCGATTTAAAAGATTATCCAAAATTTGGCTCAGCCGAACACATTCAGGAAGCGTATAATACGGCTGCAGAATCGATTACTTTATTGAAAAATAAGGATGCCGTTTTGCCTTTAAACAAAACAGAAAAAATTCTGGTTACAGGTGCAACTGCAAATAGCATGAAATACCTTAACGGAGGCTGGTCATACAACTGGCAAGGTGAAAATTCAGATACTTACGCAGCAGATAAATCAACAATACTGGAAGCTTTTCAAAATAAATTAGGCAAAGAAAATGTATTATATACAGCCGGTGCAGATTTAGAAAAAGAAGACGATACCGAAATTCAGAAAGCCGTTGATTTAGCAAAAAATGCTTCAAAAATTGTATTGTGTTTAGGAGAGAAAAATTATACAGAAACTCCGGGAGACATTAGCGATATTTATATTAGTAAATCTCAAATAAAATTAGCGTTGGCCTTATCAAAATTAAACAAGCCCATTATTTTAGTTTTAAACGAAGGAAGACCAAGATTAATTAGCGATTTTGAAGATAAAATGAGTGCCGTTATTCAGTGTTATTTGCCAGGAAATGAAGGCGGAAGAGCATTATTAGACATTCTTTACGGAGATGTAAACCCAAGCGGAAGATTGCCTTATAATTATCCAAGATATCCAAACTCATTAGAAAAATACAATAGAAAATATACCGAAAGTATTTCTGAAGGAGAACAAAATAACGATGCAACTTATGAGAAAAGTTATTTACCACAATTCGAATTCGGAACAGGATTATCGTACACGACTTTTTCGTATTCAAATTTAAAAATTGATAAAAGCGAAATCAACAATACAGATGAAGTCAATGTTTCTGTTGATGTTACAAATTCAGGAAAAAGAGCCGGAAAAGAAGCTGTTTTATTATACCTGTCAGACAATTTTGCTTCGATTACACCGGAATTTAAATCCTTAAAAAGATTCGAAAAAATCAGTTTAGAGCCAAATGAAACCAAAACGGTAAAATTCACTTTAAACCAAAAAGATTTGCAATTTGTAAACGAAGACCTAAAATGGATTTCTGAAAAAGGAACTTTTACAATTCAAATCGCCAATCAAAAAACAGATTTTCTATTAAAATAAATTAGTCATAACTATTCCTGCATCCCGAAGCTTCGGGACAAAACCTTGTAGGTATTTTAAGTTTTAGATGTAAAAAGAAAGCATGAAAAATTTAATTATCACTTTACTATTGTTGCTTTCAATTGCTGCTTCTGCACAAGGATTCTTGCACAGAGACGGACAAAATATCGTTGACAGCAACGGAAAAAATGTACTGTTAAGAGGATTAGGCGTGGGCGGCTGGATGGTTCAGGAAGGATATATGTTGCAGACACAGCCTTTTGCAAGTCCGCAATACATGATCAGACAAAAAATTCAGGAAGTTATTGGCGAAGAAGGAACAAAAGAATTTTATGCCGCTTATAAAGCAAACGGAATAACCAAAAGAGATGTTGATTCGCTGGCAAAATGGGGATTCAATTCCATTCGTTTGCCTATGCATTACAATTTATATACACCGCCAATTGAGCAGGAAAAGAATGGTGAAATTACCTGGATTGAAGAAGGTTTTACTATGACCGATAATTTGCTAAAATGGTGTGCAGCAAATAAAATGTATCTTATTTTAGACTTACACGCTGCGCCGGGCGGACAAGGAAATGATGCCGCAATTTCAGATTACGACACTACAAAACCATCTTTATGGCAAAGCGAAGACAATCAGAAAAAAATGATTGCTTTATGGAAAAAACTCGCTTCACGTTACAGAGATAATCCGTGGATTGGTGCTTACGACATTATCAACGAACCCAACTGGAATTTTACCGGAACCAATAAAAACGGCTGCGACGAAAACTCAAACGGACCTTTGAGAGAGTTAATGGTTCGCGTTACCAAAGCCATTCGCGAAGTCGATACCAACCATTTAATTTTTATTGAAGGAAATTGCTGGGGAAATAATTACAATGGCATTTTTCCTTTATGGGATGAAAATATGGCTTTGAGTTTTCATAAATACTGGAATTACAACACGATAGCTTCTATCCAGAAAATGCTCGATTACAGAAAACAATACAACGTACCGATTTGGTTGGGCGAAAGTGGAGAAAACTCAAATGTTTGGTTTAAAGACGCTTTAACTTTAGTCGAAACAAACAATATTGGATGGGCTTTTTGGCCAATGAAAAAAATCGAAAATATTGCCGGCGTAACATCTGTAACCAAAATTCCGGAATACGATGTTTTGCTAAAATACTGGAAAGACGGCGGAGAAAAACCATCGGCAGAATTTGCTAAAAAAACATTGATGAAAATGGCAGATAATTACAAAATGGAAAACCTAACCGTAAAACCGGATGTAATTGATGCGATGTTCAGGCAAGTACAAACCAACGATACAAAACCGTATAAAAAGAATAATATTCCCGGAAAAATTGCGGCAACGCATTATGATTTGGGAACGAATGAAAAAGCCTATTCAGACAAAGATTTTGTGAATTACAGAGTCGAAACCGGAAATTTTGAGGAATGGAATAAAGGAAACGCAATGCGAAATGACGGAGTTGATATTTTGCCTTGCAAAGATGCAGGTTCAAACGGTTATCAGGTTTCTTTTATCGAAGATGGAGAATGGCTGCAATATGCGGTTGAAGCTTCAAAATCAAATGTATACAATGTAGCAATTCGTTATTCAAGTGAGAATTTAGAAGGAAAACTTCATTTAGAGATAGAAAACGGAAAAAAATCAGAAGTAATTACGCTTGCTCCAACAGGAGGAAATGACAAATTTAAAACGGTTATTTTATCGGGAATTGAATTAAAAAAAGGCACAAATAAAATCAAAGTATTTTTTGATAAAGGAGGTTTTAATCTGAATTATTTAGATTTTTCTGAAGCTAAAAAAAGTAAGCCTAAAAAATAAAGCTAATATTCCTTTCGAATAAATGTTGGTACAATAAATTAAGAAAAAGCAACATTTAAGAAAGTTAATTAACATAATTTTTAAATGAGTTTTTCTCTTTAAGACTACGGAAACACTAGTTTTACAGATTAAAATTTTTTAAACATGAAAAAGTCAAATAAAATTATTTTAGTAGTATTCCTACTTTTTGTGAGTTTATCATTTTATGGTCAAAACATAAAAATGATGACCTATAATATTCGGTTAGATAATCCTTCAGATGGAGAGAATGCCTGGCCAAACAGAAAAGATTATTTTACATCGCAAATACAATTTTACAGTCCGGATATTTTTGGAGTTCAGGAAGCTTTGCCAAATCAGGTAACTTATATAGCTTCGGCTTTGCCTGATTATAACAAATTTGGAATTGGAAGAGAAGAAAAAGAAGAAGGTGAAGCTTGTACGATTTATTATAAAAAAGACCGTTTTCAGGTACAAAACATAAATACATTTTGGTTGTCGGAAAACCCAAATGTGGTTTCCAGGGGTTGGGATGCTGCTTGTAACAGAGTCTGTACGTCGGCTCTTTTTAAAGATTTAAAGACAAAGAAGTTGTTTTGGGTTTTTAACGTGCATCTCGACCATATTGGAAACGAGGCAAGAATAAAAGGAGTACAATTGGTTCTTTCGAAAATAAAAGAATTCAATACAAAAAATTATCCTGTTTTTTTGATGGGGGATTTTAATTCAGAACCTGATACGCCTCAAATTGCAGAGATAAAAAAAGTAATGGATGATACAAAAGATGTTTCTATACAAAAGCCTTTTGGTCCATCGGGAACTTTTAATGATTTTGAACACAACAAACCTGTAACCTTGCTTATAGATTATATTTTTATTTCTAAAAACAGCGGGTTAAAAGTGCAAAAGCATGCCGTTCTAAGTGATTCAAAAGATTTAAAATATCCCTCAGATCACTTGCCGGTTTATATTGAAATTAATTAAATTAAAATGAAAAAATTAGCCACATTTGCCTTGTTGATGGTGTCGTTTTTTGCGGCCGCACAACAAGAAACAATCGATCAAAAAGTAAATGCTTTATTGAAAAAAATGACTATTGAAGAAAAAATAGGTCAGCTTAATCAATATACAGGCGATAATTCTGCAACCGGACCAATTACCATAAATCCAAATAAACAAGCGGAGATAAAAGCAGGATTGATAGGTTCGATGCTTAACGTCGTTGGAACAAAATATACCAGACAATATCAGGAATTAGCGATGCAGTCACGCCTTAAGATTCCGTTATTATTTGGTCAGGACGTAATTCATGGATATAAAACAACATTTCCAATTCCGTTGGCCGAAGCCGCAAGTTGGGATTTACCGGCAATTGAACTAGCTGCCAGAGTTGCTGCTACCGAAGCTTCTGCAAACGGTATTCACTGGACATTTGCGCCAATGGTTGATATCGGCCGTGATCCGCGTTGGGGCCGTGTAATGGAAGGCGCAGGAGAAGATACTTATCTGGGTTCTAAAATTGCTTATGCGCGAGTAAAAGGTTTTCAGGGAAACAAACTTGGAGATTTAAACTCTGTTATGGCTTGTGTCAAACACTTTGCAGCTTATGGAGCCGCTGTTGGCGGAAGAGATTATAATTCTGTAGATATGAGCGAACGTATGTTGTTTGAAACGTATTTACCTCCTTTTAAAGCAGCTCTGGATGCCGGAGCAGCAACTTTTATGAATTCTTTTAATGATATAAATGGAATTCCTGCAACTGGAAATGCGCATTTACAGCGTGACATTTTAAAAGGAAAATGGAATTTTCAGGGATTTGTAGTTTCAGATTGGGGTTCTATCGGAGAAATGGTGGCGCACGGTTATTCAAAAGATCTTAAAGCAGCTGCACTTTCTGCCATTACAGCCGGAAGTGATATGGATATGGAAAGTAATGCTTACCGTTATAATTTAGCCGAATTAGTAAAAGAAGGCAAAGTATCTATTGATCTTATTGATGATGCTGTAAAACGTATTCTTCGTAAAAAATACGAATTAGGATTGTTTGAAAATCCGTATAAATATTCAGATGATAAAAGAGCTGAAAAAGCTTTAAACAATCCTGAAAACAGAAAAGCAGCGCTTGAAGTAGCTGAAAAAAGTATCGTTTTATTAAAAAATGAAAATCAGACTTTGCCACTTTCTAAAAGTCTTAAAACAATTGCATTTATTGGTCCAATGGTAAAAGAATACAAAGCCAATATGGGATTTTGGTCGGTTGAATTGCCAGATGTTGATTATGATAAATGGGTAGTTTCGCAATGGGATGGACTTCAAAATAAAGTAGGCAAAAACACCAAATTGCTTTACGCAAAAGGATGTGAAGTGGATGGCGATAACAAAGACGGATTTGCCGAAGCTGTTGCAACTGCAAAACAAGCTGATGTTGTTATTTTAAGTATTGGAGAAAGACGCGATATGAGTGGTGAAGCAAAAAGCCGAAGTGATCTTCATTTACCTGGAGTTCAGGAAGATCTAGTAAAAGCAATTCAGGCAACTGGAAAACCGGTTGTGGTTTTGGTAAATGCAGGAAGACCGCTTATTTTTAACTGGACCGCAGATAATGTTCCGGCAATTGTGTACACTTGGTGGTTGGGAACTGAAGCAGGAAATGCGATCGCCAATGTTTTGTTTGGAGATTATAATCCGTCTGGGAAATTGCCAATGACTTTTCCGAGAGAAGTAGGGCAAGTGCCGATTTATTACAATCATTTTAGTACCGGAAGACCGGCTCCAAATGAAAATGCTACAGGTTATGTTTCTTCTTATATTGATTTGAAAAACTCACCGAAATTTCCTTTTGGATATGGTTTGAGTTATACAAAATTCAATTATTCTGATTTGAAATTATCTTCTGCTAAAATAAAAAGTAACGAAACCATTAAAATTTCTTTCCAATTATCAAATGTTGGAAAAGTTGCCGGAGAAGAAGTTGTTCAGTTGTATTTGCAGGATAAATTTGGATCTGTAGTAAGACCGGTTTTAGAATTGAAAGATTTTCAAAAAGTAAAACTAAATGCAGGAGAATCTAAAACAATCGAATTTACAATCGACAAAGAAAAACTTTCTTTTTACAATAATAAAATAGAATGGGTTGCTGAACCGGGTGATTTTGAGGTAATGATCGGAGCTTCGTCAGCAGATATTAAATTAAAAGCAAATTTTGAATTAGTACAATAAATAGAATGTCAATTAAATTGGCGTTATGAATTTTATAAACGGTTACGAATTATTTCAAAACAGTGTTTATAAAATCCATAGCGCCAATTCCTTTATAAGAAGCGTATAACGCTTTATCAAAAGCTTCGCGTTTTGCTTTTTTATCTTTGGTTTCTGTTTCAACAAGCATCTCGTTGAAAATTCTTTCCTGCTCTTCGCTGTATTTTATAGAAGCTTCTAAAAGATCGTTTTTTGAAACTAATCCAAAAGAAGAACAGACCTTTTTAATAAGTCCTTTGTTGAGTTTTGTGAAATTTGGAATGCTCATAATTAATCAATTTATATTTCTAAATCTAATAGACTACTTGTTTTTATGCTTGTTACAAAAAGTCGTAATATTAAACCTGTAAATAAAGATTTTATCTTTAACTATTACTTTTGTAAGTACTTACTGTAATTTAAAGCAAAAAAACTGTTTAATGTGTTATTGTGACGCAATGTAATTATTTTTTTAATTCAATTTCTATTTTAAGTAAAAATTGTGAATTCTACACTTTTAAATTATAGGCATAAAATATTGCTTCTTTAAAAAAATTCTGTCAATTTATAAAAATGATTAAATTGCATGTTTAATTGAAATCAAATTTTTAAAAAAGGCGAATGTCAAACGGATTTATAGAAAATAGCGAAGATTATCAACCGGGACTTTCAATTGATTGCGTTATTTTCGGATTTCACGATAATCAGCTTAAAGTTTTACTGATTAAAACGCCTTATGAAGATAAATGGTCTTTGCCTGGCGGATTTATTCCTCTGGATCAGGATATTGATACTGCGGCCAGTACTGTTTTAAATGGCAGAACCGGAATAGAAGGTATTTTTTTGAGACAATTTGCAACTTTCGGAAAAGTAAAACGAAACGATCAGCATTTTAACAATGCAGTTTTAGAACATTTTAAAATTCCTAAAGAAGCCGGAAAATGGTTTACACAGCGTTTTGTCACAATTGGATATTATGCTTTGGTCGATTTTCTAAAAGCGATTCCACAAAAAGATAATAGTCAGGAAATTATAGAATGGATTGACCATAAAGAAGTTCCTGAACTTATTTTAGATCACAAGGAAATCCTTGATAAAGCTTTAGATACGTTAAGAATCGAATTGAATTTAATGCCAATTGGATATAATTTATTACCTGAAAAATTTACGATTCCGGAACTTCAGAAATTATATGAAACTATTTTAGACAAACAACTTGACAGAAGAAACTTCCTAAGAAAAATAACCAACATCGGAATCCTGAATAAACTCGACGAGAAGAAAAGCAACGTAGCCCATAAAGCTCCAAACTTATATTCGTTTGATAAAGATAAATACGGAGAAGTTCTAAAAAACGGTCTGAATCAAGGTTGGTAAAATCAATTTAAGATTGTCATCAGAAAAATAAGCAGAACTTTTATTTTACCATTAAGAGATTAAGATTCATAAAGCTAAATCTTAATTTTTCTTAATCTCTTAATGGTAAAAATTTTATTTTATTGTCCTTCAATAATTGTTCTAAAAGTTAAATTCACTCTCGGTTTTGTAGTTGTTTTTGTAGGTGGCAAACGATGCAGCCAATGGGTTTGTGTTTCATCTTTCATTACTAACAAACTTCCGTGCTCCAGAATTAAAGAAACTGTTTCTTTGGTTTCTTTATGCTTAAAAGCAAACTTACGCTCAGCACCAAAGCTTACCGAACCAATTGCACCATTCTTTTTTAAATCCTTTTCGGCATCGCTGTGCCAAGCCATTCCTTCCTCTCCGGAATGATATAAATTAAGCAAACAAGAATTGAATGTTTCGCCTGTTTTTTGTTCGATAATAGCTTTTAATTCTAACAATTCCTTCGTCCACGGCAATGCTTTTTTGGTTGTATTCGAATAGGTATATTCAAACTCCGAATCTCCGTACCAGGCTACTTTTCGTTTAGTCAGGATTAATTTTCCAAAGATTATGGCTTCGTCATTTTTCCATTCAATAGTATTTAAAAGAATATCTAAATAATGATTTGAATTTTCTCTCGAAAACAATTTTCCATAATAATTTACAGTTCCATTTTTTGGAAGCAAGTTCGTCGTTTCATTTATTGTGGGATTAAATAAGTCCATTTTTCCAGTTTTGATATTCGGTTTTCATACAATGTCCGCAAGGTCTGAAACCATTTTTTCTGGCTTCATTTTCAGAGAAAAAGAAAACCCGATTTTCACGTTTCATTCTTTTTCCTGACAAACATTTTAGTGTTCCGTAGATTTTTAGTTTTTGGTTTCCACCAAAGCAAATTTCTGCATTTTTAATTTTATATCGAAGATCTGAATCCAGAATTTCATTATGATAGATCATGTTTTTAAGTAATAGAGGTTCAGAGGAACAAAGGTTCAGAGGTTTTCGGGTAGGCATATATCTTTGCACCTTTGTTTCTCTTAACCTTTGCGCCTTAATTTAACGCATCATGAAAAATAATTCCCAATGTATGTCGTTCTCCAGAATGAATTTCACTAACGCCATGTTTCATATTCACGCGATAATATCCTTTTGTACCTTTTACAGGTCTGAAATTGGTTGTAAAAACCAAAATATCACCTTTTTTGGGTTTCAGAACAATTGCTTTAGATTGTGCTCTTGGCGTTTGTTGTGTTAAAACGAATTCGCCACCAGTAAAATCTTCATCAGGTTCGTTGAGAAAAAGAACTATCTGAATAGGAAAATAAACATCTCCATATAAATCCTGATGCAAAGTATTAAAACCGCTTTTACCATATTTTAGAATTAAAACAGTCGCTTTTAATTGATTGTTGGCGTGACATTGTTCGAGTAATTTTTCGTGCGTTTCAGGAAAAACCGTGTTGATGTTTAAAACTTTCATCCACGCGTTTGCTATTGGTGCCAATTTAGGATAAATAGAAGATCGAACATTTTGAATCAAATCAGGCAAAGGATAATTAAAATATTTATATTCACCCAATCCAAAACGATAACGTTCCATTACAACCGTTTTTCGGTATAAATTAGGATTGTCATAATCGAATTTTAAATCTTCACATTGTTCATTAGTAAGCGCATCTGGAATAATGGCAAATCCATTTTCGTGCATAGATTCGTTGATGCTTTCCCAATTAAGAGAAGCAATTTTTGATTGTATATTTTGCATAATAATTTTAGATGAAATTAAATTCTATCACGACAGATCGTACCACGATTTTTTACATTTTCTATTGTAGAGTCGCACAGCAATGCGTCTACGCAAAGCTAGTCGCCATAGATTTGTCAATAAAAATTTAAATTATTGTATTTACCTGGGCACCTTCCCAGCCAATAATGGCTGTTTTTCGGGTATTTCCCCACATATAACCGCCAAAAATTCCGGACGATTGAATAACACGATGACACGGAATTAGGAAAGCTACGGGATTGCTTCCAATTGCAGTTCCAACGGCTCGGGAGGCATTTGGTTTTTCAATTTTCTGTGCAATAGAACCGTAAGTAGAAAGTTGCCCCATTGGAATTTTAAGCAAGGTTTCCCAAACTTTCAATTGAAAATCGGTGCCTTTTAAATGCAGTTTGATTTCGGATAATTTGCTCCAGTCATTCTGGAAAATAAAAAGGGCATTTTGTTGCGCCAAATCGAGTTTTCTGGAGAATGCTGCATTAGGAAATTTATGTTTTAAATCTTCAAATCCTCTTTCTTCATCTTCGGCGAAAGCCATAAAACAAACGCCTTTTTGGGTTGAAGCGACAATAATATTTCCAAAAGGACTTTCGGCAAAACTGAAATTAATTTCCAGATTTTTACCTCCATTTTTATATTCCGCCGGAGTCATTCCTTCAATGTTTACAAACAAATCGTGAAGACGGCTTGTACCTGAAAGACCTGTTTCGTATGCTGTTTCAGAAATTGTCGCCAGATTTTCTTTAAGAAGTTTTTTGGCGTGCTCTAAACTTGTGTACTGCAGAAATTTCTTCGGACTTGTACCTGCCCATTCGCTAAAAAGCCTCTGAAAATGAAACGGACTCAAATGCACTTTTTCAGCAACTTCATCTAGATTGGGCTGATCCTTAAAATTCATTTTGATATAATCGATGGCTTCGGCGATACGATTATAATTGATGTTTTCTTGTGTGTTCATTTCTTCAATTTTATAATACAAATATCGGCTGGTTTTTGCGGTTATAAAATCCGAAACTTGCGGAGTTCACTTTTGTTTGTTTCAGGTTTCAGGTTGTTGCGTAATCTGAAACTTGAAACAATTCAATTGTAATTTCATTTAAGGTCTTCTTTTCTTGATGAAGCGCTTATTAGTTTATATCCATTTTTGGTTCTTAAAAATTCAAAATGATCTTGTCCTGATTCATTTTTATCCTTGGGAGAAATAACAATGTTTTTTACAGGGTTAATCCAGTCTTTCGCCTGACGGCAATTGTCAAAATATTGATCATATTCATCTGCTTCAAAGATAAATTTATTCAAGCTTTCAGAAAAAATATGATAATCACAATTTGCCGATTTTAACTCTAATAATTTGGCTTTTATGGCTTTGTAATTTTGTGTAATAAAGCTGGCTTTTGGTTTAGTAATCCAGCCGTCATCGTCTTTCTTTTTCCAATACGTGATTTGATCGTAAGAGTGTTTCAATAAATTCTCTTTTGATAAATCAGTAAGTAAGATGTTTTTAAGCCATGCTTTAAATTCTTTGTCAAAATTAATAAATGAATAATATTGTCCGTCAACACCAAGGAAATTATCTCTGACAGGATCTGGATTTTTTTCTTTTGATTTTTCTAAAGAATAAAAATTCAACTCATCATTGTAGCCAAAATTTTCAATTAGAATTTTATTGTTAATGTCAATTAGAAATTCTTTTCCTCCAGTCCAAAAAAAATGTTCTCCATCTTTTTCTTTAGCGGCATCTTTTAGAGCTATAATCATTCCGTTTCTAACGTTTGTTAAATGACTGTATTCAGCCGGAATTACGATTTTTCCATCTCCATTAAACAAACCCATTTTGTCTGTTTTAGGATCACTAAAGCGTATAAAACCTTCATTTTCACAATCAGGGCCATTGTCGAAAACATATAAACTGTCGCGTCCGACTATTTTTCCGGTTTTGGTTAAATAATAGCTTTTCCAGGTTTCATTTTCTTCTTCGCTAACAGCAATTATATTTTCGAATTTATGAGCAATAGTAAAGCCCATAAATCTCGGTTCTATTTTGATGTTGCCGCTTTTATCTTTAAATCCCAGATGGGTTGTGTCTTTATCCCAAAATGAAATCCAGGTATCTTTATTTTGTGCTGATAAAGTAAAATTCAAACAAAGGAATAGATAAAGAATAATAATTTTTTTCATGAGATTTATTTATCGGATATGAATTTCTAATTCATTGTTTTTTGCCTCTTCAAAACAATCAGAACATAATGTTTTAAAATCGGCTATGGTTTCAAAGTTATCATTCCATTCTTCGCCATTATCTAATAACCATTGTTCACATGCACCACACCAGGCAATTTGCGGAAGGTCTTCTTCAGCCTCTGAATAGAAAAAACCAACTTTTTCTTTTTTGTCTATAGCCATTGCAATATGAATACAGGAAAAAGACATTTCTTTTGATCCATGTTGCTCGCATAAAACTTTTTCAATCATATTTTTGTATTCGATGAGATTTAAATTCTGTTTTATAGCTAATATATAAATATAATCTGATTACTTCCTGAATAAAAAACAGAAACCCGACAGGTTTTTAAAAACTTGCCGGGTTTGAAATATGTATTAAAAATCTAAGATCTACAATCTTAAATCTAAAATTACTAGTATCTGTAGTATTCTGGTTTGAATGGACCTTCAACCGGAACGCCAATATAAGCAGCTTGGTCGTCACGTAAAGTTTCTAATTCAACTCCTAATTTAGCTAAGTGCAAAGCAGCAACTTTTTCATCTAAATGTTTTGGTAACATATAAACGTCATTGTTGTAAGCAGCGCTGTTTTTCCATAATTCGATTTGAGCCAAAGTTTGGTTTGTAAATGAGTTACTCATTACAAAACTTGGGTGACCTGTAGCACAACCAAGGTTTACTAAACGACCTTCAGCAAGAATGATGATGTCTTTTCCAGCGATAGTATATTTGTCAACCTGAGGTTTGATTTCGATTTTTGAAGCACCGTGGTTTTTGTTTAACCAAGCCATATCAATTTCGTTATCAAAGTGTCCGATGTTACAAACAACAGTTTTGTCTTTCATTTGCTCGAAGTGCTCTCCAAGAACGATATCTTTATTTCCTGTAGTTGTAATGATGATATCAGCATTTGCAATTACAGTGTTTAATTTTTTAACTTCATAACCGTCCATTGCAGCTTGTAAAGCACAAATTGGATCGATTTCAGTAACAGTTACAATAGATCCTGCACCTCTGAAAGAAGCAGCAGTTCCTTTTCCAACATCACCGTATCCGCAAACGATAACTCTTTTTCCGGCTAGCATTAAGTCAGTTGCACGACGTACAGCATCTACAGCAGATTCTTTACAACCGTATTTGTTATCAAATTTAGATTTAGTAACAGAGTCGTTAATGTTGATTGCAGGCATTGGTAAAGTTCCGGCTTTTACTCTTTCGTAAAGTCTGTGAACTCCAGTTGTAGTTTCTTCAGAAAGTCCTTTGATTCCAGGAACCAATTCAGGGAAACGATCAATAACCATGTTTGTTAAATCTCCACCATCATCAAGAATCATGTTCAATGGTTTTCTGTCTTCGCCAAAGAATAAAGTTTGCTCAATACACCAGTCAAATGATTGCTCATCAAGACCTTTCCATGCATAAACCTGAATTCCTGCAGCAGCAATAGCAGCAGCAGCCTGATCCTGAGTAGAGAAAATGTTACAAGAAGACCAAGTAACTTCTGCACCAAGAGCGATTAAAGTTTCGATTAAAACAGCAGTTTGAATCGTCATGTGCAAACATCCAGCGATACGAGCACCTTTAAGAGGCTGTTCGTCTTTATATTCAGCACGAAGCGCCATTAAACCTGGCATTTCAGCTTCAGCTAGTTCAATTTCTTTTCTTCCCCAAGCCGCTAGAGAAATGTCTTTTACTTTGAAAGCCACAAAAGGCGTAGTTGTAGTACTCATTTATAGTATATTTGTATATTGTAATATTTTTTGCAAATTTACGGAATAGGTTTTTAATTCTGACTACTTTCTGTCAGATTTGTGAAATGTTTAATTTCTTAATCTTTAGAATATTAGTCGATTATTTTTTTTGAAGCTAATCCTGCTGTCCACTATATCTTTTGTGGCGAACCCCGCCACAAAAGGATGCCGTTTCCATCAGGGCTAAAAAGACCAGAGATTAAATTACAATTTCAGTTTTCAAAATAGAAATTAATAATTAACCATTCATAATTGACAATTAAAGAAGTAATGCCATTATATAAAACCATAGAATGCAACGAAACGACCAAACTTTTGATTTGGGAAATAACGGAATCTTTTGATGAGTTATTGAGCAAAGTAGTTTTAAAAGAGAAAACACAGAAGCGATTAAACGGAATGAAATCACAACTTCATCAGCGTGCTTTTTTGAGTGTTCGTATGCTGATTCAGGAAATGGGTTTTACAGATCACGATTTGCATTATGACGAATTCGGAAAACCTTATTTTGATTGTCATAACTATATTTCGATTACACATTCGTATCATTTTGCGGCAATAATTATCAGTCATGAAACTGTTGGAATTGATATGGAACTACAACGAGAAAAAATCCTTAGAATTGCCGATAAATTTGTTGATACCGAATTCAATTATTTAAATCAGGATGATTTAGAAGAATACATAAAAAAGCTCACCGTAATTTGGGGAGCGAAAGAAGCGATTTTTAAAATCAGAAACGAAAAGGGAATCAGTTTTAAAGATCATATTCAGGTTGAAGATTTTTCGTTAACCGAAAGTCGAACGGATGCAAGCCTTCATTTTGATAACCTTGTAAAAGACTTTGACGTGCATTACAAAGAAATTAAATCAGATAATTTTGATGATACTTTTACTTTGGTGTATGCCTTTGAGAATAGTTGAGGAATTTTCAATTTTTTAAAATTCCAAATTCCAAGTTAAAAAATGGAATTTCGAGCAATCTTGTCATTTCGACCGAAGGGAGAAATCACACTCGCAACTCGACAAAGATTGGCGATTTTCTTTGCGGAATTTCTAGTGTGATTTCTCCCTTTGGTCGAAAATGACAAAAAATGAACTTAGTTTAAAGAATCAAAAGAACTTTCTGCCACTTTCTTGCGATGTTCAAACATACTCAGATACAAAAAAGTACTCATTTTTCTGGCGCGACGTTTTAGTGTGTCTGCATTTTCGCCTTCAAAATGTTCGTCGATGGTTTGAAACCAATGATTAAGCCAGATTCCAAAAACATCGGCTGTAATATTACTGTCAAAACGCGCGTCAACTTCATTGTGTACAGTATGCGGATTTCCCTTGTATTTTTTTACGGCAAATAAATTGGTTTCCCAAAAATCAGTCAGCTTTTCCAGATGTTTGTCCCAATCTTTTATCATCGTATTAAAATAAGAGCCGATTTCTCTATCGGCTCTTATTTTAGCATAAAACTGATGTACTAGGAATTCGACATCGGTTCTATTTTCTATTTGTTTTTTCATAGTACAAAACTATTCAGAAATATAAAGAAAACACTCAATAGAGTGCTTAAAACAATAAGGTTAAAAACTACTTTATGTTTCATTTGTGCTAAAATTGAAGTGTTGGCAAAAACACAGGCTAAAACAATAATTGCCAGTTGTATCATTTGTCCAATAGAAGTTCCGTGTGAAAGAATGTACATTGCAGCCGCACCACCTAAACAGCTTTGACCAATTACAGCCATTGCAGCAGAACCCATATAGTTTTTGTTGAAATTTTCGAATGTTGTTTGATATAGTGTCATGATATTGAGATTTTTATACTACAAAGGTACATGCACTATACTGCTCCATTTTATGACTTTAATCATAAAACAAGAACTTTTTTATCTGTATACTTTTCTGTTTATAATCTTCAAGACACCTTTTTTTTCCAATGCTTTAATGGTTCTAATAACGGTTTCAACCCGTAAACCGGTTAAATCACCAATTTGCTGTCTGGTAAAATTGATGAGGTATCCATTTTCATCTTTTTGGAAATTGAAATAAGCAATTCCGTGATCCATTAATTTTAAAACCCGATGTTCAGGTTCCTGTGTAGACATCTCCGCAGCCATAACCGATTTGTAATATAAGCGCTGCGCCAGATTCTGAATTATTTTAATACTTACGAAAGGATTTTCTTCCAACAATTTCATGAAATTATTTTTTGAAAGAAGAAGGATTTCCGAATCTTCAACAGCAATTGCGTTAGCTGGATAATTTTGATTTAAAAACAAAGGGGGCTCGCCAAAAGACTGTTCTTTATAAAAGATTCCCTGAATAAATTCCCTACCATCATCATTATAATTGCTCATTTTTACTTCTCCGGAAACGATTTGATAATAATAAGCGGGTAAATTGCCTTCTTCAAAAATAATAGCCGTTTTATAAAAAACCTTCTTCAAAGCACCATATTTTTCTAATAATTCAGTAGCAATCATAATTTTGTTTTTTGGATTCTAAAAACCTTCACACAAATATAATTCATTCAAAATTGTTCTTCTGCATTAAAAAACTTTTACTTTTACGGCCATTATGCAACAAAAAATACCCAATATCTACGAGCAAATTATTCAGGCCAAAAACAATGGCCAAAAATTGCTGGCCATTCTTTTAGATCCGGATAAGATTGCTTTAGAAAATATAGAAAATTTATTGCTGAAAATAAATCAATCACCAGCTACGCATATTTTTGTGGGCGGTAGTATTGTTCAGACTACAATTTTAGAAGAGTTAATTTCTCAATTAAAACAAAAGACAAATTTGCCGGTCGTTATCTTTCCGGGAGATCCTTCACAAATCTCGCCTCAGGCAGATGCCATTTTGTTTTTGTCATTATTATCAGGCAGAAATCCGG
>Ga0247738_10000375_pt1 | contig 17653 bp, 17 predicted proteins | sample UWRJL013104B2_FD_180936 | JGI IMG/M metagenome (GOLD analysis project Ga0247738, IMG submission 180936) | Plant litter microbial communities from Arlington Agricultural Research Station in Wisconsin, United States - UWRJ-L013-104B-2 | ecosystem: Environmental > Terrestrial > Plant litter >...
CCTTGCTCGATCGCGCCGTGGCAATGCTGCAGGATGAGCGCGATCTTGCGATTAAGCTCGCAGGGCACCTCGCAACGGCGAAGATTCTGTCCGGCCATCAGGTGGGAGCGTTTCTTGATGCCGGCTTGTCGGGTAACGAGCGGCGAGCGTCCATACAAGAATCCCGTGACGCGCCCCGCGTTCCCCCTTCGATCTGAAGAATCGCTATGGTGCCTCTATCACGTGAGACTGTGCGCGATGGCCTGCAAGCCGCCCTGGGTATTCGCACAGGACAACTCCCAACGCAGGCCGAGCTCGAACAGGCCCCGCAGATGTCGAGCTGGGCCTGGGCTGATACTGCGATCGGGCTTCCGCGATTGTACGGGTGGGTAGAGGGACATCCTCAGCTCGGCACCGGTTGGTGCACGACGAGCTTGGTCCTGGCCATGGACAAGGAGCGTCGTTAGGCGCGGACCGTTAGCAGGCTCTATCGCCTGGCAGAGCCACTGTTGCAAGAGGAGTGACAACTGGATCTGCGACTGAGGCTATCAAGCTGGCACGCGAGCCTGATAGCGGCGTCGCATAGAGGAGGTTTTGTTGCTTGCCAGCTTTTCTCCGACAGTACCGGGGAAAGGAGCATTCATGATCAAAACCACCAAACCAATTGTCCTTGCCCTGTGGGGAAAGGGCGGCGCCGGAAAAACGACGACTGGCCTGGCTCTTGCCAGTCTGGCGGCCGCTGCAGGGCGCCGCGCTGTAGTCCTTGATGCGGATCCCCAACGTTCTTCGAGCGCTTGGTACCAGTCGAGCCAAATGCCATTATTCGCGGTTCACAGCACGGAGGTCACGTCGGTTCCGAGCCTAATCGAGCGCGCCAAGTTGCGCTACGACATGGTCATAATCGACAATCCGCCAGCCCGATACAGCGGCACGGATAGAATAGCGCACATTGCGGATATCTCATTGATCGTCGCGAGGCCCAACGTCTTTGACCTCACTCTCGCCCTTGAATGGGTAGGTATTGTAAGGCGCAATGGTGCAGACCCGCTCGTCGCGCTCACTGCGGCACCACCCCAGCGTCAGGGCATGATGGCTCCAGCAGTCAAAGCGGCTCGTGCCCGTTTGACCAAGGCCGGCGCTCTTGTTTGGTCGCATCAAATCACACAGCGTCAGATCCACCCTGAGCTCATCGCGAGGGGATTGTCCATTGCAAATCTGCCTGAAGCGGCCCTAGCGCACGAAGACTATAAGCGCCTGTGGGTGTCTCTTTGCCGACGGGAGGAGAACAATGGGTAACCCGGCCAAACCACGTGCCACTGCCGTCGCCGAAGACCTCCTGGAGCCGAGCGAGGGGAGGGCGCAGATTTGCTATCGGCTCTCCCGCGAGCGCCGCAACCTTCTTCATCGCCTTGCCCTTGATCGCCGTACGAATGTGCAAGCGTTGCTCGATGAAGCTGTAGGCGACTTCCTCACCAAAATCCAAACGGACATTTGATCCGCTCAGATCGCGTGCTGTCTTGCTAGCAAGCGGGCAAGACCGCATGCGATAATTTTAGGGCAGCCACGCGCCCCATTCCGGTCGTGACAACTGCGTCTACGATTTCCTGAAACCTGACATGACGTAGGAGCCTTGCCAATGGCAGGGAAAGCGCTCAGTGGCCCCAAGCCAGATGGCCAACCGACCCTTGCGTTTCTTTTGAAGCTGGCCGCTTACTATCGCCTAGGGGATGATGGGTGTTGTCGAATGAGAATTTCGGATGTCCGAACGCGACTTCATGGTGCGCTTTTCAACGACTATGATCTCATTCAAGCGCACATCGAGCACGTTTCTGCCAGTGGTAGATCCGGTGGGATTGAGGCCGTCTTCTCTAAGGCTCTCACTAGGGAGTTTAATCGAAGGGGCGAGTATCCCTCGGCAGAAACCCGACTGTCGGACGCTGGACTTCAGAATTTCTACGAAGGCCGAAGCGACGGTCGTCTAGACGCATATTTCGCCGATCAACTCGGAGCGCTTGAGTACAAAGCTGTCCGTTTGCCGCGAAAAATGTCAGACCCGCGTTTCTATGTTGGGCAGCTTCTACCAGACTACCAGCGCTTAAATAATTCAGAGCATATGCGGTGGGGTTTCCTCGTAGCGTTTTGCTACGGACCCTTGGTCGCCGATTGTTCCTCAGAGGCAGCGCTTTATGCCGCATTTCACAATCAGATGTTTGTAGACTGCAAATTAGCCTACCAAGCGGGCCACGACTATTTCACTAGTGACCCAGTCCAGGATCTTGAGTGGGACCAGCCCTGGGCGGGTCCGCAGCCCAGCTGGGCGATTGCAGTGCTGAACAATGACATTGGCGCTGTTGCGATCTCCGCATACGCGGAGGACTGGTCGCCAACGGTATGAAACGAGCCCCACCCAATCGTGTTGATGCTCCTCGACAAACCTTGAACGGCCAGCGTCCGTCAGCGTTTTAGAGTGCAGATAACACTTGGGCGAAAGCCGAGGCCGGGACAGTTCCTTCGACACTGCCACCGCTGCCCAATAGTTTGAAACCAAAACCTTCATTCGCCGCTTTCTTGAACTCAGCTTCGGTCATGTGGATGAAGCCGCCTTCCTGCAATGTGCAGCCAGCGCCACAGCCCATCACGTTGCCGTTGGCCTGAGTGAACTGGAATTGCTTTCCAAACGACCAGGCTTCTTGAAAGAAGTGCCACCCACCGCCCGTGCCGATGTATTCCACGGCAACTCCATAGCCTTGGCGCGACGACCAGATTCCGTATGCATTCAGGTTGCTGAACAGGCCACCCTTAACAGACACCCGCTTAGATGCGACTAAAGTCGCTCCGGTGTGCTGATCATGCTGGACTGTCTGTGCCAGCGTTGGGGTTATCGTCGCCATCGCAATGGACGCTGCCAGGACAAGAGCTTTCATGGTCTAGACCTCAGTAAATTGACGTAAAGGTAGCGCCCAAAGCATAAGCTTTGGCAAACCGGTAGATACTTATTTCCCTACCGCCTGAGATCCATTCTTCACATCTACCGAAATAGCCGCAGGATCTAGCCTATCTCTGAATTGCGCCCCATTCCGGTCATTCCCCGATCCATTTCCGACGCCTAAAAGCGGACACTCGCCTTGCACGGGCGGGTCGACAATAACGCCAGCGCACGACGGGGGCCTGATTTTGGTTACTTATGGTCAAAAGAACTTCGAGTTGAACGCATCAATTGCCATCCGGGACGTGTATCGCCTGTTTTTGCTGTTCAGCGGAGACCAGCAGCTTTTTGAACTGGCTCCTGCGGCGGATGATCCACTCCGGCTGATGCGCGACGATCATTTCGCCGATGAGATTGTTCATTTGTTGGTTGGCACCGCGGTGGCCAATCGCGTTCACGCAGAACACATGACCCCGCTGCGAAACGATCCCTCAGCGCCGATGCACCAGCCTATTACCTTGCGGTGCGGCTCGCTCCTGCCAGACATCCTCAATAGCGGCCAAGAGATCCCGCTGACTTTTGAGCAAGCCTGCAACAAGATAATCCATGCGATACATATTGTGCCGGATTGTAGCAACCCGGCTGAAAATCCACTGACTAGCGAGGTTGAACTCCGAGGCCATCTAGGGAAGTCAGCGTGGTCCGCGTACCTCAACATCCCTCAGTATGTGCGAGCGTCGATCCTGAACTTTCGAGACAGCATGTGATCGCTCGGCGGGCATCATTGACACGGCGCGCCCCCTTCCGCCGCTCGCGGATCCCAAAGGCGAACACCAACCTCACTAAGTCAAGCATCGGCACGTGTTGAAAAGCCTTCATGCCGGGCAATATTGCCACGCTTGCGTTAGCCCGCTCTGACTTCTGTCTTCTAAAGTACGTTGCTCAGAGCTCCTGGGCGGTGCTGCCGGTGATTCAGCCCTGAACTGTTGGAAACCGCACGCCATTCATTGGACCCACGCACTGGCGGGCATAAGAGAACTTGGCAGGCCGATAAAAGGCTGATCAATTTTCTACAGTGCCTATCCGAGCCCGTCGCTCTGCGGGCCAATAAGGGGGAACAATGACCACATTAAGCGACAGCGAAATCGCCGCCGAGATAAATGCCAATCGTCTAATCCGCAATGGCGACACAGCGAGACTCGCCGGGGCCTGCTACGAACTTCGAATGGGCAATGTTTACTATGACTTGAGCGAGGGGGGGCGGAGAATCTCCCTGTCGTCTGGGCAGGCAGCACTCATCAAACCTGGCCACCGAGTTGTTCTGATTACCAAGGAAGAGCTTGACATACCCTCGGACATTTTGGCGCGTGTCGTTAGTAAGGGGTCGCTTTTTAGCGTGGGCCTAAGCCCAGTTGCGACCTATGCAGATCCAGGATTTTCCGGCAATCTCGGCGTCGTTACACAGAATATCAGCGATATGTATGTTGAGCTTCCCCAAGATGAGCCAATCGCAAAGGCCGATTTCACTCGCTTGAATCGCTCCGTAAGCCGACCTTACAAGGGTCAGCACGGTTTTCAGATGGGCATCTGGCCGATCAAGTCCCATCTTCAGAAGACGCATGCCGACGTGGCGGATGATCCACGCGTTCTGTCGGAGCGCGATGAAGCGATGGCGCTGCTACCAGCCGCTACTAGAACCATTTTACAAAAAGTCGAAGAGCGTCAGATTTGGATAGACATCGGCTTAGCTTTCGCAGTTGTTCTCAATGCGGCAATGTTATTTCTAGTCAACGGAAAATTCGTTGACAGCTATATTGGACTGATTGGAAATCTTGCTGCCAGTGCTCTAATTGCTCTGATCGGGCCGGTCGCCAGATTATTTAAGAGGACTTGAGCATGGAGTTGACAAAACTTATAGCCGAGCAGATCAGCCGTGATCGCCGCAGAGGTTTCGAAGTTGATTTCGACTCTGAGGCGGCGCGGCAAACCCAAATCATGCGTGACGTCGTGGGCTTAATCGGTGAAGTGGGTGAGTTTGCTAATCTGTTGAAGAAAGTAGAGCTTGCACACACGAACAGGGCATACATTGGCCCGACACTAAGCGAAGCTACGCCACAACTGAGCGAGGAGCTCGCTGATATTGCGATTTATTTATTCAGATTATCAATTCTGATTGGTGCAGACCTTGAGAAAGCCATCTTGGACAAAATAAAAATTAATGACTTACGGTACCGCGACCTTGAACGCTAGGCGCGTCTATTTCTTAGGGGTAAACACGGGCTTTGTTTCTGATGGAGAACCCGACAACCGCTATGTCGAGTTCTATCGCTCTAGAAGCTCAGACGCACTCTACTGCGCAATCGTGGGCAACGTTGTTGTTCCCGGCGGGCATGGCAGCAACCCGTTGACGCCGGCACTGTCGGTGGCATCGGTTTGGAAGGACGTAGCATCTGCGATTACTTCAAAAGGCTCGCTACCTGGAATTCAGTTGGCCACGGCCTGGGAGGGCTACACAGGCATAAGGCGATTTGTTGGTGGCTCTCCCGAGCGGGTAATACTAGAGGCGCGCACACTAGTTGAGGGCCTCGGTCATACTAGGATTTCAAAGCTTCTCGACGCCTTTGATGCCGCTGCAGAAATGGCTCTCGGCCATGGCTTCAAGCACGTTCAAATCCATGCTGCACATGGATACTTGCCAAGCTTGCTGATTGACGAGCGTATCAATCCAAGCGCTGGGAATGTTCTGTCTCGATTGAGTGACCTTGCCCTTAGGCTGCGGGGCGCCAACATTGAGACATCAATTCGGGTATCACTCAAAACAGGTGCGTCGAATTTTGACTCTCAGGGGAGGGATGCCTTTCATCAAAGAATAGCAAATCTACCATTCGACGTTGTGGACCTTTCGTCCGGATTTTATAACATTGACAAGCGCTTAATCTACCCAGCCCGCCCTGAAATTGTTAAATCACGACACGATGAATCTCTCGCTCTAGCTGCTCTAAATCCACATCGCGACTTCATATTATCGGGTCGGGCCATGAGCTGCGCACCTTCCCGTCTTCTACCGAATATGCACCTCGGCATATGTCGGGATCTAATCGCCAACTCTGATTTCCTGCGGAAGCAAGAGGATGGCTGCAAAAACCACAGCAAATGCCACTATTTCTCTCGGGGCGAAGAACACCTGACTTGTGCGCAATGGGACAGTCCGCCGGCATTTCTTCGCCCAGGTTCTATCTCTTCCACGGATCGCGGTTTCGGGTGAAGTCTAGCCGGCGAGAAGTGAGTGACGTTGCCTGGCGGCAAGTGACAGTGTCCGGGCATCCAAGGTAACTTGGATGACGCTTTCACCTGCCCGTGCATCAAATGGTTGAGCGCGAAGTTGCGCGGCTCGCCAAATTGCGAGGCTGCCTGGATGGGCCATTCCAACAAGAAATGACAGGAAAGCGAAAATCTTGGGCCCCATCGGAACCAGTATAACGTTAAAATCTCGAATGAGACCGTAGGAGAGGCTTTCTAAACTCGTGTATGTCCCGATCGGATCGAATAGATCGTAAGGGCGGGTAAGGGTGTTGAAACCCGTAAAGCTGAAGTCGAAATTGGCTTTTTTAACAGCATCTTCAAAACGCTCGTCGCTACCGTTGCCCCAGAAGCAAAACGAAGCACTAGGCTCGAGCTGACTTATGATGCCCATTGAAACGCCAGGTTCAAAACCCAGACCCAATATCAAGCACAATGGCTTCTCGGGGTCAGCAGAGAAGCCCGAAAACTCTGGGCTGATAGGTCCTAAGCTTTCGATTTGCGGGAAGCGCCAGTCGGGCTCGTCAAACGCCGCTGGGGTATAGAAAATTTGAACTACATCTTCCTGCCTACAGTGCATTGCGAGCACCGACATAAGACGAAATAGCATAGCACGATTTATGGAAGAAATATCGACGCCGATGCGGACATTTTTCTGACCTTGCGTTTGAAAAAAGTCCGGCAATACCCGTCGTAAGAAAGCGTCGAAATCGTCAACTATTGAGTGCGCTCTTATGTCCGCTTCTTTGAGATTCTCTCCATAACTATGCAGATCAAGAGACGGCATCTTGATGGCGTAATGAAGTCTTGCCTCTGTACGCCGCGCGACTTCGAGGCAACGACTTTCATATCCCAAGCCGTATATCAGTGCGTCAACGTCGGATACGAAAGCATCTAAGTCCCATTTATGTGATGAACTGATCATTACGTCGCTCCAAATAGGTCAAGCAGAGACGAGGTGTCGAATTTCTCTGAGCGCGTAAGAATGGTGGAAAGGTTCACAAATCTCCCACCCGCAAGTGGGAGCTTGAATCTGGGAGCAAAAATGTTCGCCAATCGTACCTTCAGTCCCCCGATCTGGCCTACATGGTATGCATCGCGCGAGTCCTGGGTTGTGATGAACGCGCCTATATTAATGCCTTTGCCAATGAGATCCCTGACTGGCGGGGGCACCCTGTCGTCCACGTAGAAACCGAGAATTGGATCTGGGTTAAAATGGGGACCGAGTACGCTGTTCTGAAAAAACTGACCAATCTTGTCCACGAGATCGACTAGGGAGTGAATGTTCTTGGAATCTGCGGTGATTGGTATCGTCGAAAGCAATGCAAAATAGGCTGCAGTCATGCGCTCGACCGCCTCCTTCTGATCAGAGCGCTTAACGGCAATCTCCCCACCCGATCTAGCAAATTCTACGACCATTGGTTCAAGCAGTCCCAGAATCCATCGGGGATTTCCTTCGCACAGCGCGAACAGAGAACTCGCCCCTGTGTATAGATCAGATATAGTGTTCTTTGATCTGATGCGTCGCTTAGGTGGATTAACTTGCATTTCTTGTGAGAACAGAAATTCTTCCCGAACAAGAACTGGCCATATTATTTTTCGGACGTCTGCTGCTCTTTTTTTCTCCGAACCTACGGACAAATCTGAGACGACGACCCCTTTTTTCTTAGTGTAGTCTCTGAACGTGACATCTCGGCTGTATAGAGATTCGAATTTTCGTTGATAACCACCAGATGCAGCGTAACGGCCGGACTTTTGGCGGTCATCGTCGGGCGCCAAGGATTCAGACATCTCGTCCATGAAAGAGAGCCCGAGCACCTGGTGTGCCGGACTCTCAACCCCGTGCTTAAGGCACACGGAATTAAATAGCGCCTCACTGAAGCCACGAACCTCTCGAGTTGAGAAAGAGCTCATGAAAACAAGCTCAAAGTCGTTGCTTTGCGTCGGAGCTGTAGGGGAAAGCGACCCGGTCGCGCTACTGACGTAGGGGGCCGCTGAGAACTTGATAAGCAGACGCTGGTCAATCGAACGAGGAGCCAGAAGGACAGCCTCGGACACGGCATGCGTTGCTATCTCAAGTTCATCGAAGCAGAGTGCGACCTTGTGATCAAAGCCGTAAAAATCGGAGAGAAAGTCTAGAAACGAGATCGCATCATCAATGAAGTGCGCGCCGATGAAAGGCGCTTGATCGATTAACTCTCGCAGCGACTTTGAACCGTGAGCGATGTGAACCAGGGCGCGTTGCAAAAAGCGCACTCGCTCGCCTACGGCACTTCGCAAACCATGTACGCTGGAAACTCGAATTTCTAAATCCCAGAGACGAGCAAGTTCACGTACTAGCGCCGGCTCTGAATCTTTGACGATCGGCAGACTAAACTTAGAAAGCAAAGGGTCACGGGCGACGTCAGGATGGGACGCTTCTACCCATGTGTTGATCAAAGACAAAAGGAAACTATGTCGAAATAGGCTGACAGAAATCAAATTGGACGCATGATCGTCGATCTTTGCCGAGGCGAATGACCTATAATCTGCGTTCCACGTGATGCTCGCGGGGATGTATACAGACAAATATTTCAACTGCCGTGCAATTTCATCGCGCTCTTCCCCCTTCCATCGAAGTAAGGCAGGCAGTGTCAGCATCTTCAACAACGTCGTCTTGCCACTGCCGCGGGGACCAAGGATTGCGGCGTGCCCTTGACCGGCGGCTCTCTCTATGAAGGGTGAGGAAACAAAGCTCGAGCCGACGTTCTGAGGCTCCAAAAACCTAGCGTTGAACGCGTCAAATAGAGTGGCGGGGGTAGCGGAGCTCATTGGCATTCCAACTGACGTGGCATGTCATACCGGTCACGATCAACGACCGCGCCGCTGTTTTCGATCAACGAGAGCACATGCTTTAAGTCTTCGGGAACAAGATATTTCAGCTTAGGCTCTATCGCTACGGCTTCTGACCATCGCAGAACTTTGTTGGGGTTCGCCTTTGTCGCTGCAATCAGCCTGTTTCGCATATCCAACGCCGCTGGACGATATCCGAATCCGCACTCGTTTGGCAGGCCGCCATCTGCTGTGGCCTCCCTCCATCCTGTACCTAACGCCCAGGTCCATGTTGTTATCGAGCCTAGCAATTCAGCTCCACTTGGATCCATCGCACCGAGATCGATCGAAACATGATGAACTTGGTTACGTGAGTGCACCCCCCGCACCATGTATGTTTTCGCGGCGACACTTCCGGCGGAGAGAACTACGGGGGCTATTGACGAGCTATCCGCATAGGAAAGCCCCGGAACATGTTGGTGGCCATGTATCACCAGCCACTGCCTACCGGTTTGCTTTAAAGCCTCGATAAGCTTATCTCCGCCGATCATATGGCTGCCTGCGTCATCGATCCATGGGTGTCGCACGAGATGATGATGAACCAAAACTATGTTGAGTTTGGTTTTTCTCGATGCCAATCCAGCTCGGATTGCGTCCAACGTCAGTGGGCTGATTTTCCCGCGCAGATGCTCGTTTGGCGGGGTAGTCGCATCTGACGAGTATCCATGAAACGCAGAGCTATTTAGTATCAATAAAGTGCAGTCAAAGTCGTCGAAAGGCACAATTACAAAATTTCTGGACCAGTATCGGTCAGAGTAAACGCCGTCCTGCATCTCAAACAAATCGCACGCGAGTGGAAATGTAGGATTCAGCAGTTGCAGCGCACTTTTTGGATCGTGATCGGGAAAGTTTCGCCGCGAGTCGAGATCGTGGTTTCCGGCGGTTCCAAAAAGGTACTGTGCACCCACCCTTGTTTTGATCGCATCCAGCTCTGCCCAAGCAAATTTCTGGGCGACAGGATCCGCCCGGTCACCGAGGTCTCCTGGTGTCATCACCCAATCTGCGCTTAGGCCCTTTGCTTCCAAGAGGCCAACGACGTCAGCCAGCGGGTTGGACATTGGATCCGAGTACAAGCTGTTCGTTGACAGGTGCGAGGGAGAAGCACTCGAATTTGGGTCTCCGCTATGCGCATGTAGATCACTGAGCACAAGGATGTTCAGTCTGTCATGTTTACTCATAGTTCTTGATCAAAATCTCTACGTCAGATTTGCGCTTCCCTGCGTTCCCAGCAACCGTTCGCCTTACCGCTAACTCATAGCTGTTCCAACTCATCCCTAAATCTCGCGCAAGATCGCCCGCCGGAAAGCATAACAAAAATTTTGCGCCAACCTCGTCCAAGGAGCGCAGAGTAGCTTTAAGCCTATTTAGTTCCGTTTTACCAAACTCAAAGTTCTGATACTCATTGAATATCCGAACTTGCTCACTGTAGTAAGGTGGATCCAAAAAGACGAAGTCGTCTTTGTTGACATTTAACTCACAAAATCGTTCGAAGTCACAGTTGCCGACTTGGGTACGCGCGATTAGCTCGCAGGCTGCTTCAAACTCGCCGACAGTCGGATATGGTGAAACACGGCTGTCGGAGAATGGGACGTTAAATTGCCCGGACTTGTTGACACGGTAGATTCCATTGAAGCAATTTCGATTCAGGAAATAAAATAGAACAGAACGATCGTGAGATCGAGGCATCGTTCTTATTTGGTCTCTAGAAAAATTGTAAGTAATCTTGTCCCTTGAGAGGGTCGAAAACTCGTCATAGAATCGTGCAGGGTCAAGAGATGAATATCGGTAGAAGTCCGTGACATCGCTGTTGATGTCGTTGATCTTCGCGCCCTTAGCGTTCAACAGGAAAACAAAAGCTGCAGACCCAGCGAAGGGCTCCACGTAGGAACCGTAAGTATTCGGGAAATGAGCGCTAAAAGAGGTAAATTGCCTTTTCTTACTGCCAGCCCATCTTAGCAGCGGCTTCAACGGTTTTTTGCGCAATGCTGAGCTAATTGGAATATTTGGTGACAAGGTGACGCTACTCCAGAGGGCTACGTCTAACATGAGCCTGACACAGGGGCCAGTGAGCGCACCTAGCCCGAGAAAGTGCCCAAGCTAAGCGAAGATGTGCAGCAAAATCGGGTGTCCTCAACCGACGGAGCGTTGCCAATCGCTTTGTTTCGCGCCCACCTTACACTCTGTTGGGAGTAATGGCGTTTCTCTGCCATGCGGCAACTGAAACCCGATAGTCCGCTCCCGATTCCAATGAGCCATCGTGTCGTCTGCGACCTGATGTCTGCTTTTGCCTGCAACTCACCAAAAGCCGTCAGACTGTTACCGGCCCCGGCTCCGCCAGTGGTCAGCACTGCCGGGGGGGGGCGAGACTATTCTGCGCCCCATTTCGGTCATCGGACTTCTCTTGGCGGTTTCCCGAAAGCGGACACTTTGCGACCTGAAATATCGGGGCGTTGAACGGCAATCTCCTTCCCGCCGCGCAAAATTTCCGTAGATGCCAAACGCCTATGTTGCGGGCCGGGCGTTCAACTGCTTCTATCCTCTTACTGGGGGATAAAATGCATTTCTTGCTGTCACTGGTGCTCGTCTTGGCGATGACGTTGATGCCCGCCGCTGGCGATGAGCGGATCGGCGCCTTCGTCATTTCCGATGAAAGCCAATCTGCGATCTTGCTCGATGGCGATATAGGTGTAGGCACGCCGCTCGAGTTTCGTCGCGCCTTGGCGCTGCGTCCTGATGCCAAGGTCGTCGTGCTCTCGAGCGCTGGCGGCCTCGTCGCAAGCGCCCTGATCATCGCCGACGATATCCACGCAAAGGGGCTGAGCACGGTTATCCCCGACAGCGCCCGCTGTTTTTCGGCCTGTGCCTTCATTTTCTTTGCCGGCAAGGAGCGCCTCGTCGCAGGTAAGCTCGGGGTTCACCAGATGTGGTCCGAGACGCCGGACCCCTCGGGCGTCCAATCCTCGGTGTCCGACATCCTTGAAGTGCTCACCCGATTCGAGACGCCCACGGAGGTGTTTACACGCATGTTCCGCACGCCGAGCGAGGACATGTATGTCTTCACCCAGGCCGAGCTCGATGATCTCGGCATCAACAGGGTCGGCAAGGGCCTCCGCGGCAAGACCGATTATGCAGCCCTCGCTGCCCTGATCGAGCCGGAAACCGATAATCCGAAGACGCACGCGCCGACAACCAATGTCGAAGACGACACCCTGCGGCTCGCTCTTTACGAAGGGCTCGATTTCTATGGGCAGGACATATCGTCTGAGCGGGAGGCCGATGTCGTCGCCTGCGCCGCTTCGTGCCTTGGCAATCAGCAGTGCATCGCCTTCACCTTCAATGCCAATCCCACACTGACGCGCGGGCCGAACTGCTTTCTCAAGAGCGGCACCGACAGGCTCGAAGGCTATGCCGATGCCCTATCGGGCGTCTTCCTGCCCCCAAGGATTTCGACCGCGCCGACATTTGAGATCGGCGTCATCGACCCCACCGTCGATGTGCTGCCGCGCACCGATTTCCTTGGCGGCGATCTGCACTCCTCGCCCTGGCCGGGCGTTGATACGCCGGGCGAATGCCGCATGGCCTGCGTCGACAACGATCAATGCGTTGCTTTCTCGTTTGCGAGCGGGCCTAAACAATGTTGGCTGAAGGGCGAGCTTGGTCAGCGCCGCTCGGTTAATTCCGTCACCAGCGGGGTCAAGCGCTGGGAGACCTTTACCGCGTCGGACGTTCTGGACTTGTCGGAGTGATGGAGCCGGTGGCGGTATAATCCACCGGCGCCCCGTCAACGAGTTCGGCAGCAAAGGCGGCTTGGATCGCAAGCAATTGGCGTTGCCACTTGAGCTTGTAGATGCCGGCGCTGTCCTTTTCGATAGCCGCGGCAACCTCAAACCGATTGGGCAAATCCTCGGCAAGGGTCGGGGCGCCTGACATCAGGAAGACAAGACTGGCTATCAAGACGTGCTTTGCGCGCATTGCGAACTCCAAGTTCGCCAAGTGTTGCATCGGATGGTTAAAGCGGGGTTAAGGTTTACGATTTGCTAACCACTCGTAGCGGCGCGTGGCCCTAGTGGACGAGGTTCTGGACGGTCTCGCTTCTGCACTCTGCCGGTAGAAGGTCGACCGCAAACTGGTGTTCCAAGCACCACGCTATCTCTCCCGTGGCTAAGAGGCGCCCCATCCAGGTCGTTTGCAGCCAACCCAAAGGTTCGTGGAAGCAGCCATTTCTCCAGCAGGGCGTCATCGGCTAGTTTACCACCAAAGCTGCCACTTTGGCGGCAGAATTGAGAACCGACTAAACTTAGCGGAGCAATATTGGCGACGACCCTAATGGGGCAATGGTCGCGAAGATATGGTGGAGGCGCGGATCGAACAGCTTGGGTGGACCAGGTTGTTAGCTAATGGTATATTTGCCCCATCTTTCGCTATCTTGGCCTACAGACCCGTTCGAACGACGCACATCGGCGATTGGAACCTGTCACATCCCGAATATAGCCGGAGTTCAAGGTTCTTAGACACTACAGACTGAAATATTGAGGCTTGATCTCTCGACGAGGGGGCTAAGTTGTACAGATTGTTTCTGTCAATAGTGGTGGTGCTTACTCTGGGGTTTTCGGGAGGAACAAGCGCCCTTGGTCAGGAAACATCGATTGCTCCTTGGTTCACGGGTTGCTTCGACCCCCAAGCGCCGGCTCCCGCAAAGGAGCCAAGTACATTTGTCTTCGGCCCAGCAGAGCCTCCGACTCCTCCTCCCCCAGCCATCTACGCCTCCCGCGATGACGACGAGCGTTACAGCTATTTTGCCGTCCTGACCCGACACACTTCCGCAGACAACGCGATGACCCAACTACGTCGCCTCCGAGAGTGTTCGAAAAACGTCGAACTTGCAGTGTTTCCGCCTTACCGGCCGGGAGGCTTCTGGCTCGTGGTGTCGGCTGCGAACGCCTCCAAAGAAGAGGCTGAAGCCAGGGTCGCGTACGCCTTACGGTCCGGGCTGGCTCCGAGGCCGGAAGTCTATCGGCTCTCCACGTCGGATCTGGAGACCTTCGGGATACCGCATACAGTCTATCCACCATCGGTATCTCCGGCGGTGTGGCCGAACTTCATAATTCCGCTCGGACTAGTCCCTCGTGATGGCGTGAGAGCTTTCGTCGAGATCGGGTCGGCGCCAACTGAGACTGAAATTCGAGAGGTGGCGCGGTACGTCAGAGCGCGTTACCCGGGCATACACGTGGCGACCTACGCTCCGAGAGATCCTTGGGCGATCCGCAACGCCCTCTTGGTGGATGGGCGCATAGTCGTCGCCGACCCCGCGTCCCAATGGACTTTGATGTTGGCTGCGAATTCGACCAGAGATGTCGCGAGCGATGCCAAGACCCTGGCGCGCCGGCTCGGACTGGATTTCAGATATTTCGAAGAACGTACCACTCTCATACCCGAGCTGTGGCTGCCGAATGACACTGCCTTATTGGAAGACGACCGTCGCGCCAGAGCGTCCATAGACGCTTGCTATCGCGGCGGCAGCATCTCTGTCGAGCAGATGATGAGCTGCTCCGGATACGTACTTTCACCACGTACGTTGGCCAATTGCCTAGGCGACGCCGACGCTCTAGGCGAGAAACTCTCATCCCGCATTCTATTCGAGACATGTGTCGCGCTGCCCGCCACCCCGGAAAACGTCGAGGCGGTTCTGCAGCAGGGGTTTTCGCTAAAGGATCCTCTTACACTGGCGGCGGAGTATCTCCCTCCCATTCCTGAACTCGCTTCTTTGCAGGGATGTTTGGCCGCCTATCCGAGCGACCAACTCGGAATGACCGAATGCGTTGTTCAGACAGTGCCCGGACTATCGCCGGTTGCGGTTCAAACCTGCATGTTAGACCAATCCGGTGCGGCGGTTGCCAGATGCCTTCTGCAAAACGCGGTCCCCAACGGAGTTTCAGATGCAGTGGCATGCGTTGTGGCGGGAAATCGAGCCGATCTGTCTTGCGTCGTAGACCCGTCTACCAAGCAAGCTATCGAGGTGGCCCAAACTTGCATGACGCGAGCGATAAACGTTCGCGACACGATTTCCTGTTGGGACCAGGTGCTGCCGGGCGGCGCCGTCCGCAGCGCTTTGACTCAAGCCGACTGCCTGTCGCGGGAATTCGCGCGCGACAGCGTAACAGGCCTCGTCCTATGCAGCAGTGACGATCCGAACGTCGTCAGGGCCATGGCTGTCGTCAAATGTCTTGAGAGCGCGACCGATGTAGCCAGGGTCACTTGTCTGACATCGGAGGGCAGTGAGCTCAATCAGGTGTCGTGCGTCTTGGCTAATCAGGCCGATCCCCTTCGCTGCCTTCCGGCCGAGTGGTCGGCATCCGCAAGACTGGCGCTATCCTGCGCCAGAGCCGTCCAAGATCCCGCCGCAGCGATCGAATCTTGCGGGGCCAGCAGCGATCCTCGGGTCAGAAAAGCGGCGGCCTGCGTCGTGCGTGCCAACGGTGATGCCGGCGAGATGTCGAAATGCGTGGCGCAGAGCCTATTGCAAGGCGAGGCTGGTCGACTGGCGGGTTGCTTCGCCAGCTCCCAAGGTGCCACTTCTTTTGCCCTTTGCGCGGTAGCTCCATCGATGAACGAGGAATGGAGGATCGCTTCCGAATGCGCCGCGACCAGCGGCGGGGAGCCCATATCGTTCGCTACTTGCACCGGCGGACGGCTTACGGTTCGCGAGCTGCTTAAATGTGTCGGCGGCAAGATCGGCCGAGACTGCTTCGGTCCCAACAACACGATCGTTAAATTCTTCACCAATATGGTTAGCGATATCGGAGACCTCCTTGACGGCACATTCATGGACAACGACAGCAACGAGATCGTCAAGGCGTTGCGGGGCGTCGAGGGAGTAGCTTCCGATTTCAGGGACGGTGTGAAGACCACGATCCAAGACGGTATCGATGAGGTCAATAACTGCCTCGCAACGATAGGTAAGTGCCTGTCTTGACATAGGTATGACGTGTCCACTTTCGCAGCGCGCCCGCCAAAAGCCGTCTGTCCGCTGCCGGCCCCAATCCGTCGGTGCGATCGCCTAATCAGTAGGTGGCGTGCCGAGTGGGCAGTAGCCGGCTCCCCACTTGATCGACATGTCGGCCGAAATCTTCAGCATCGCGATCGGTGGTGACCTGCCGTATGTCAAAGTTTAGGGCTCGCCATACTCGAGAAAAACCGTGGAGTAATAAGAGTGGCTATGGTAAAACCATGGAGTAATATGCAAGCTATCGAAGTTGTACAATGGCTTCCGCTAAAACCCTGCACCGGTACCGATCGGAAGCTCTCAAGAAAATCGAGAGGGCCCAGCGGCAGTCGCCGAAGCTGCGGCCCCTTGAGGCGCTATTCAGATATGTCGACGCCTACCCTGAAAAGCTACCAAGCGGCACCGCAGGACTATGGCGCCAACAACTTCGCATAGCGGTCTTAGAGGTCGTGCAGGTTGATCCACGTACCTTCAGCGAGCGTCAGGTTGCCGGCTTTCTAACGGAGATGGATGACGCGGTTAACGCGCTGCGAGGTCGCCCCATCGCTCAGCACACGGCGAGCAAAAAGTGGAAGGACCCGCCCAAAGCCGCAGTCGTGAAAGTGTTCGCCCGACTGAAGGAGCGCTCGCTGAAACTCAATCGGATCAGGATGGCGGCAGCGGCATTCTATTGCGTACTCATGCCACGCCTTGGTGCGCGGCCAGTGGAGTTGGTTGGAGCTACAGTCGTTGCTGGGCATCTCGTGTTACCAAATGCAAAGCGTGCAGTTGATCAATCTAGTTATCGTGGCCTTGATGTGCGGCATTGGCACCTGCAGCACCGTGTAGCGCTCGCTGCGCTGCTGGACATCGTTGCCAGCGAGGTCGAAGAGGGTGGGTATGAGGCTTGGCTAAGCATTCTTGCGGAAACACTCGCACGAGCTTGCGAAGCGGTCGAAGTGAGGCGGCTTGCGCCGTCTAGTTTTCGGCACACAGCGCTATCCACTTGGGCCGCTGCGGGTTACACGACGGAGGAGATAGCGCGTATGGCTGGGCATTTTTCGCGCCACAGCCCAGCTCATTACATCCGCACGGCGTCCGCATGGGGACCAGAAGACGCCATAGTTACACCGGCCGCGGCATTGGATCACACTGTCAGTTCCGACGAAAGCATGGATAAGTCGGTTGACCAGGAATTCGACCTCTCTCCCATGCCCCAGCCCGTTAACGTCTCCTCGGCCCCGGGTGAGTCGAAAGCTTTGTGGGATGAGTATCGACGGCGTTCAGAAGATCAAACCAGAGCGCTGAATGAAGCTGTTGCCTCTGTCGTGTCTCAGCGGGCACCGCGCGCAGGAGATGGCGTTGATCTCAATGAAGAGTACGAGCCTGGCGGTCGCCAGCCACCCAGCTGATTATCGCAACCAATCTTTGGTGCCCCTTATTCAGCGCCCTTCGGACCGTGAAGGGCAGAGGAGGCGTATGGCGTCGGGCAACGCCATACGTTTCTTGATCGATCCTGCGCATACCCGATGTTGGCTCTGCTCAACCGTTGACTTGCTTAGCCCCGCTCGGCGGTCGGGGCGGCACAGGGTACT